>JABAOH010164056.1_pt1 | contig 12402 bp, 13 predicted proteins | sample 7062181 | NCBI WGS metagenome assembly JABAOH01 (sample SAMN14538630, study PRJNA623070) | marine sediment metagenome | biome: marine biome [ENVO:00000428]; feature: marine pelagic biome [ENVO:01000023]; material: deep marine sediment [ENVO:00002113]; isolation source: pool of 5 deep marine... | reverse complement strand
GTCGAGCCCCACGAATCCCCGGCGGTGATGACCATCCCGCTGGTGGTACTGGCCGCGCTGTCGCTGGTGGGCGGGTTGGTGAACACCCCGTTCCGCCTCGGCCTGGAGCATTTCCTGGAGCCGAGCTTCGAGACGGTCACTCAGGGCGCCGTGCCCGAGTCGCCCCTGCTGTGGATCCTGGCGGGGGTGTCGGTGGCCGCCGGCCTGCTGGGCATCGCGCTGGCGGGATTCCTCTACGTGGGCTCTCGTGAGGTGCTGCAGCGGTGGCTGGAGCGCTTTGCCGCGGCCTGGCGCCGCATGGAGAACGCCTACTACGTGGACGATCTCTACGGGCGCACCCTGGTGCTCCCCGGCAAGAGGTTGGCATCCTGGTCGGCCTTCGGCTTCGATTTGGGGGTGGTGGACGGCGCCGTCAACGGGGTAGGGGTGGCCGTGCAGCGCATCGGCGCGGCGCTGCGCCCCCTGCAAACCGGTTTCGTACGCAACTACGGCCTCGCCCTGGCTGCCGGCACGGTGGGGTTGATCATCTGGTTCCTGAGTCGGGGAGGGCTGTAGTGGACCTTCCCGTTCTCAGCTTGCTCATTCTGCTGCCGGTGCTCGGCGCGGTGGTGGTGGCGCTGTTGCCGGCCCGCCGCCAGGAGCTGGTGCTTCCGGTGGGGGTGGCGGTGAGCATGCTGCCGCTGGCGCTGGCGGGCTACCTGTTCGCGGTGTTCGAGAGCGGCGAGGCCGGCTTTCAGTTCGTGGAACGCGCCGACTGGTATCCCCCGTGGGGGATCTCCTGGCACCTGGGCGTTGACGGCATCTCGCTGGGCCTGGTGGCGCTCACGGCCCTGCTCATCCCCATCTCACTGGCCGCTTCCACCGCCATCACGCAGCGCCTCAAGCAGTTCGTCGTGTTCAATCTGGTGCTGGAGGCGGCGCTCATCGGGGTCTTCCTGTCCCTTGACCTCTTTGTCTTCTTCGTCTTCTTCGAGGCCATCCTGGTGCCGATGTACTTCATCATCGGGGTGTGGGGCAGCGAGCGGCGCATCTACGCGGCGGTGAAGTTCTTCATCTTCACCGCCTTCGGCTCGGCGCTGATGCTGGCCGGCATCCTGGCGCTGGCTTTCCTCCACCAGGGCCAGTTCGGCACCCTGTCCTTCGACTACCAGGATCTGTTGCGGCTCGATCTGACCCGCACCGCTCAGCTGTGGCTGTTCGGCGGGTTCGCCCTGGCGTTCGCCGTCAAAGTGCCCCTGTTCCCGCTGCACACCTGGCTGCCCGACGCCCACGTCGAGGCGCCCACCGCCGGCTCGGTGCTGCTGGCCGGGGTGCTGCTGAAGCTGGGCACCTACGGGCTGCTCCGTTTCAACCTGCCGCTCTTCCCCGATGCCGCGGTGGACCTGGTTCCGGTGCTGGCCACGCTGGCGGTGATCGGGATCATCTACGGGGCGGTGGTGGCCATCGTCCAGCCCGACCTCAAGAAGCTGGTCGCCTATTCCTCGGTGAGCCATCTGGGCTTCGTGGTGCTGGGGATCTTCGCCCTCACCAGCGGCGGGCTGCAGGGCGGCGTCATCCAGATGGTGAACCACGGGCTGACGACCGGGGCACTCTTCCTCCTCGTGGGGATGATCTACGAGCGACGCCACACCAAGCAGATCGAGGAGTTCGGCGGGCTGGCGCGGACGATGCCCATCTTCGCCGGCTTCTTTCTGTTCATGGCGCTGGCCTCGATCGGGCTGCCGGGCCTGAACGGCTTCGTCGGCGAGTTCCTGGTGCTGGTGGGCAGCTACACCACGCTGCCGGCCTTCGCCATCGTGGCGGGGTTCGGGGTTGTGCTCGCCGCGGTCTACCTGCTGTGGGCGTATGAGCGAGTGTTCACCGGCGAGATCACCCGCGAGGAGAACCGCACCGTCTCCGACTTGGGGGTGCGGGAGGTGGCGCTGTTGTTGCCCATCGCCGCGCTGGTGCTGCTGCTGGGACTCTATCCCAAGGTGCTGCTGGACCGCATCGGCCCCTCTACCGAAGCCATCCTCGATCGGATGGAACAGGCCACCACCTTCGAGGTTCCCGCCCCCGGTCGCCTCGCCGACGTGATCCTGGGAGAGGCCGGTGACTGAGCGCTTCAGATCTCCTGGCTGGCGATAGGGCCCGAGATCGTGCTCACCGCGGGGGCCGTGGTGGTGCTGCTGGTGGACGTGTTCCGGCAGCCCTCGCACCGGGTCCACGCCGTGCTGGCGGCGCTCACCTTGGGCGGGGCCGGCGGGACCGCGTGGGTGCTGTGGGGTCGGGAGTCGTCGCTTCACTTCTCCGGCATGGTGATCGTCGACGAGTTCGCGGTGATGACCCGCTTCGCCGTGCTGGCGGTGGCGGCGCTGGGGCTGGCCGCCGGCTGGGGGATGATCGCCCGCCTGGGGCGGCGCGGGGCGGAGGGAATCGCGCTGGTGCTGCTGGCGGCAGCCGGCTTCCAGTTCATGGGAAGCTCCGGGCATTTCCTCATGGTGTTCCTGGGCCTGGAGGTGGCCTCGCTCAGCCTCTACGTGCTGGCCGGCATCACCCGGGAGGAGGTGCAGGCCGACGAGGCGGCGCTGAAGTACTTCCTGCTCGGCTCCTTCGCCTCGGCGATCTTCGTCTACGGCATCGCCCTCACCTACGCCGCCACCGGGAGGCTCTTCATCGCCGGCGCCGGTCAGGTGCTGCAAGCGACGGTGCTGGTGCGCCCCGGCGTGCTGCTGCTGGCGATGGCACTCGTGGTGGTCGGTCTCGCTTTCAAGATCTCCGCGGCTCCGTTCCACGCGTGGGCGCCGGACGTCTACCAGGGTGCTCCGGCAGGCCTGGTGGGGTTCATGGCGGCGGCGGCGAAGATCGGAGCCTTCGCCGCGTTGATGCGGATCCTCAACGCCGCGTTCGGCACCTACCGCAGCGACTGGGCACCCGCCATCGCCGCGCTGGCGACCATCTCGATCGTGGTGGGCACGCTGCTGGCGATCGCTCAGAGCGACATGCGGCGGCTGCTGGCCTACTCCGGCGTGGCCCATGCCGGCTTCATTCTCACCGGGCTGGTGGCCGGGGCGGAGGGGGCTCCGGCGGTGTGGTTCTACCTGCTCATGTACACCGTGCAACTCGTGGGCGCCTTCGCAGTGGTGGCGGCCGTGGGCGGGCCCACCCGGTCCGGCTCCCCCCTTGCCGACTACTCCGGGCTGGCGGAACGGGCCCCCCTGGCTGCCGGCGTGCTGTCGCTGCTGTTGCTCGCCCTGGCGGGTCTCCCCTTGACCTCGGGATTCGTCGCCAAGTTCGGGGTGTTCTCCTCGGCCTGGCGAGGCGGATACGAGTGGCTGGTGGTGGTAGCGCTGCTGGCGTCGGTGGCCGGCTTCTTCTTCTACATACGCGTGATCGTGCTCATGTACATGCAGGCACCGGCGCTGGTGGAGGCGCCGGGAGCCGCTCTTGCCCGTCCGGAGCCGGTCGGGGCTTTGCGCTGGGTGCTGATCGTGGCGGCCGCCGTCACCATCGCTTTCGGTCTCTTCCCCAAGCCCCTGCTCGATCTGGTCGGGAATGCCTTCCCGCTCTGAGCGTGCCTTCTCCCTGCTGATCGCGATGCTCGTGCTGTTCGTCCTCTTCGCGTTGCTGGCGATCCCGGCAGCCTGGGCCGGTACCGATACCGTTTCCGCCACCAGAGCCGGAGCCGACCGGGTGCTGGTGCGGGAGGGAGACGTGGTCGACGAGGACCTGTACGCCGGGGGCAACCACGTGGAGATCAGGGGCACGGTGGAAGGCGACCTGGTGGTGGCGGCCTTCGAGCGGCTCATCATCAGCGGAGAAGTGCAGGGCGACGTGGTGGGCACGGCCCGGCGGGCCGTCGTCAACGGTACGGTGGGCGGCTCGGTGCGGCTCGCGGGCGACACCCTGCGCGTCGGAGGCGACATCGGCGACGACGTGTTCGTTGCGGCGCGCTTGGTCATCGTGGAGGAATCCGCCGCCGTGGGCCGCGACGTGGTGGCGTGGAGTGGGGACCTCGAGCTGAACGGGCAGGTGGGCCGCAACGTCGAAGGCCAGGTGCTGGGGACCATGCGGCTGGGGGGAGAGGTGAACGGCGATGTGGAGATCAGCGTCTCCCGGCTGGTGGTGGCCGCGCGAGCCCGGGTGGCCGGGGACCTCGGCTACCGCTCCGGAACCGAGGCGGAGGTCGCTGCCGGTGCCACCATCGAAGGTGGGATCACCCGCCGCCGGCCGCTGCTGCCCAACGTGCGAGTGCGCGCGCTGCGCCAGCTCATCATCTTGCTGATCGCGCTGACCTCGCTGGTACTGGGCCTGCTGCTGCTGTGGTTGCTGCCGCGCAGCGCCGGCGGCGCGGTAGAAGCGGTGCGCCGCCGCCCGCTGGCGGCGCTGCTGGTGGGGCTCGGGGTGCTGGTGACGCCGGTGGTGCTACTGGCGGCCACCGTCGCGGTGCTCGCCGTTTCTGCTCCCGACCTCGCCGTGGCGGCCCTCATCGCCGGCGGTCCGGTGTGGCTGGCAGGAGGGGGGCTGCTGTCTTTGGGCCTGCTGGCGGCACCGGTGCCGGTGGTCACCGCCGCCGGCTGGCAACTGCTGCGGCGGCAGCGCAGCGCCTTCGCCGGCTATCTGCTGGGCAGCGCCCTGTGGTGGGTGGCGCTGCTGGTGCCGGTACTGCGGATCGTGGTAGCGCTGCTGGTGTTGGTGGGGGGCCTCGGGGCGTGGACGCTGGGTTTGGCCGGTGCCCGGGGCAGCCTGCGCTGGACGATGCCGGAGGGCAGCGAGCCGCCGCAGCGCAATGGGGCAACGGCAGAGGAAACCGGTCCTCCTGGGGACGAGCAGCCGGAGGAGGAGGCGGAGCCGCCGTCCGGCGAGGAGCCACGGGACGAGGCCGACGGCACCCCGTGAGCGGAACAGCCACCGGCCGAGGATCCGCCCGAGAAACCAGACCGCCGGGAAGCCGGCGAGTAGCGGCGCGCCCATCGGGCGCCGCCGTGGCGGCGTATACTGTGCCGAGTAGTGCATCAGGAGCGTGGCGCGGTGGAACTCGATCCGGTAGCCGTCCAAGACGCCACCCGTCGCTTGCGGCGCATCGAGGGACAGGTCGGCGGCATCATCCGCATGATCGAGGAGCGTCGCGAATGTCGCGACGTCATCCAGCAAGTCTCGGCGGCCAGCAAGGCCTTGGAGCGGGTGGGATTCAAGCTGCTCGCCAGCCAGATGAAGGAGTGCCTCCTCGACGAGGAGGCGGCGGTTGCAGCCGGCTATTCGCCGGAGGAGATCGAGCGCCTCTTCATGAGCCTGTCGTAACCGGCCGAGCCGCTGCGCCGACGTCGCGCATAGGATGGGCCCGGATGAGCGCACCAGTCCTCGACACCCGTCGCCGCCCGCTGCGCGATTTGCGGATCTCGGTCACCGACCGGTGCAACTTCCGCTGCACGTATTGCATGCCCAAGGAGATCTTCAACCGGGAGTACGAGTTCCTGGAGCGGGAGCTGCTGCTCAGTTTCGAGGAGATCGAGCGCCTGACCCGGATCTTCGTGGCGCACGGGGTGGACAAGGTGCGGATCACCGGCGGGGAGCCCCTGCTGCGGCGAGACCTCGAGCAACTGGTGAGGATGCTGGCCGCGGTGGAGGGGCTCGCCGACCTCACGCTGACCACCAACGGCGCCCTGCTGGAGCGCAAGGCGGAGTCGCTGGCAGCCGCCGGGCTGCGGCGGGTCACGGTGAGCCTCGACTCCCTCGACGACGACACCTTCAAGGCCATGAACGACGTCGGCTTCCCCGTGAGCCGAGTTCTCGACGGCATCGACGCGGCGGCCCGAGCGGGCCTCGACCCGGTGAAGGTCAACATGGTGGTCAAGCGGGGGGTCAATGATCATTCCATTCCCGACATGGCTCGCCACTTCAAGGGCTCCGGACACATCCTGCGCTTCATCGAGTACATGGACGTGGGCACCACCAACGGCTGGCGGCTGGACGATGTGGTCCCCGCCGCCGAGATCGTGGAGACGATCGCCGCCGAGCTGCCCATAGAGCCGGCCGAGCCCAACTACCCGGGCGAGGTCGCCCGGCGGTGGCGCTACTGCGACGGCGACGGGGAGATCGGCATCGTCGCTTCCGTTACCCGACCGTTCTGCGCCGGCTGCACCCGGGCACGCATCTCCGCCGAAGGCCGGCTGTACACCTGCCTGTTCGCCACCTCCGGCCACGACCTGCGTCACATGCTGCGCTCCGGCGCCTCCGATGCCGAGATCTCCGAGCTGGTCGGGGCAGTGTGGGGGAACCGCTCTGACCGCTACTCGGAGCTGAGGTCCGCAGCCACTGTGGGGCTCCCCAAGGTGGAGATGAGCTACATCGGGGGCTAGGGGCCGCTATAGGGCTCTGACCAGGGAAAACGCGATCAGATGCGCTTTGCGTTCCGCAAGGATTCCGCCGGAGCACCCAGCGCGGCGTCGATCGCCACCCGAGCCCGGTCCTCCGACTCGGGCATCAGGTGGGCGTAGATGCGCAGGGTGAAGCCGGGATCGTGGTGGCCCAGGTACTCGGACACGGCCCCGATGCTGACGCCTGTCTCGAGGAGCACGGAGGCATAGTGATGTCTCAGGGCGTGCATCCCGTTCTCCCGGTTGCGTTCCAGCCCCGCCGCTCGCAGGCCAGGCTTCCAGGCGTTGTGGGTGTAGTAGGCGCGGGTGAGCGGCCCATGAGTGCCGAAAACCCAATTGAAACCTTACGATTCTCGGGATCGCCAACTCGGCTGCGACCCCCTGAGCATCCCTGAGAAGGATGAGGTCCCTGGTTCAAATCCAGGTGGGCCCACCCCGAAATCCCCTGCTACCTACGGGGGATGACCTTCGGCCCCATGCAGAAGTGACCAGCCTGGAGAAGACTGTCCTCGACTCGTCCTGCGGCAATGCGAAGATTCTCGTGGCCTTGCGAGCGGCGACTCGTGAGCGGGAAGGGCGGGACCGAGTCGTGCTGAGCGGCTCACGCACGTTGAGCCGGGAGAGGGAGGAGGTTCCAGATGCGACGTCGTGTCGTGCTTTTGCTGGCACTCTGCATGGGGGGTGATGTTCGCGGCCGCACCGGCGGCCGCCGACCCGCCTGAGCGTTTCGAAGAGCCATTCGCGTTCGTATTCCCCGACTTCGAGCATGGAGTCTGGGTCTTCAGCAACATTGACCGTGACTTCGTCTGCGGCGACGGCGAAGTAGGTTTCCTCGGCACCGGGCACTTCCAGGCCGTTGAGGTCAACGATGCGGTCGCGCTTCGCATCCAGGTCATCGATTCACCGACGTGGTTGCATCCAATCGTTGGTGAGCCGGGCCCCGACTTCAATCCGTGTGACAACGCGGATCCGGAGGCGGCGTTTATCGGCTCGGTGGATGCACGGGCTAACGACAACGACGGGCTCAACCAAGGAAGGCGCGCCAACTCCTTCGGCGACCGGGCCCGAGGAGTCGTGTACGACGCCGACGGATTGGCCTACCAGTAGGCCTACCAGTATGGGTGGACTTTCAGGATCGTGTTCCCGCCAGACGCGAACTTCGATGATGACTTCGTGTTCGATCCCAGCTGGATCAAGGTCGACAAGAAGTTCTTCCACCCGGATTGGCAGCTAGCCGCGGCGATGGACCGCGCAAGCCCAACGGCGCCATGATCGCCACGAATGTGGGCGTGCCGCGACATCGGTCCGGCACGCCCACGTCAACGGCACGACTGCGTGCGGTGCTCCGCCGGCCTCGTGTCCGCCGCGACGTCCTGAACTTGATGCGCGTCGTGCTCGGCGCCTCGAACCGAGCACCTACGCGAGCCACTTGCCGGATACCGCGTGCATCTACGAGAGCTGGAACTGTTCCTCCACTAACCCACATAGACCACCCAGAGCGGTAGGCCGACCAGATCAGCTTCGCTCGTGCCCCGGACCGCGACCAGCGGCATCGGGACGGCCACGCTGGGTGGTCTCGGTCGAATCGGGTCCGGTGCGATGGTGTCGGGCCGAGGTACGGTGGGTCACGTGACGGCGTCGCTTCTCTTCGTGCACAGCCCGCTGGTTGGACCATCGTCCCTGCGCCGGCTCGCTGATCTCGCCGCCACCGGCGGATCGGAGGTTGCCATGCCGGATCTGACCCCAATGGCGACCGCTGCTCACCTGCATGAGGACTACACCAACCGGGCGATTGAGGCAGCCGGTGATCTCGCGTCGCCGGTTGCTGTCATCGGTCACTCCGGCGCCGGGCCCTTCCTGCCCACCATCGGCGCCGCGGTCGGCCCGGAAGCCGTCCTCGTCTTCGTTGATGCGGTGGTGCCGCCTCAGTTCGGATCGCACCGCACCCCGGAAGCGATGAAGGAGATGGTCGACCAGCAGACCGTGAACGGGACGTTGCGGCAGTGGCTCGACTGGTGGCCACCCGAGGTTGTCGCAGAGATACTGCCGGACCCGGCAGATAGGGAACAGCTCGCGTCCGATATGCCGAGTCTGCCCCCAGCCTTCTACGACTACGGCGTCGCCGTGCCTCCTCGAGTCCGAGCAGGCGTGCGGCTACGTCCAGCTCAGCGCGGCCTACGACGCCGATCACGCCGAGGCGATCGCCCGTCGATGGCCCGGCTACCTTCACCGAACCATCCGAGGTCCTCGAGGCGATCCGTCACGTCATCGATCAGATCACCCGCTATGCGCAGTAACGAGCATTCCGCCGAGTGCGCTGGAGCGGCACGTCGTGCTCGGGTAGTTCACTGCGGTCGGTAGATGTCGCGACGGTGCCCGACACGGAGAACGATGACTTCGCGCCGGTCATCGTCGATGCGGTAGAGGACGCGGTAGGTGCCGCGTCGAGCACTCCAGATGCCCTCCAGCTGGTCACGGAGCGCCGCACCGACGCGTCGCGGGTTGTCCAGCAGCGGCCCGGTGATGAAGTCGATGACGGCGAACGCAACGGCCTCGGGGAGCGTCTCACGGATCGCCCGCGCCGCAGGCGCGGTGACGACGATCTCGTATCGGGTATCCGTCACCGAGGCCGCAACGCCCTGACGGCGTCAACCCCGCGAACTACTTCGCCTTCCAGATAGGCACGATGCGCTTCCACCAGCTCGGCCACCGCATCCGAGTCGCCCAGCACCGCCACCGTCTCTTCCAACGACTCGAGGTCCTCGGGGCTAATGAGGACCGCGGCCGGCGTCCCGTTCTTGGTCACCACAACACGTTCGTGATGCGATTGCACGCGATCAACGAACTCGGAAAACCGATCTCGGACTGTCCGCAACGACTCACTTGACATGGACACAATTGTGCCACACCCAATCGGCAATTGAAAGACCCACGCCGATCACCCAATCCCGGCGCGTAAGGCTCGATTCACGAAGTGCTCAGTATCGGCACGTCTCGGAGTATCGAACCTTGGCCTCAACCTCCGCTTGTTGCTGTGCAAGCCCCGCCTGATCCTCAGCCATTCAGACAAGACTATGAACATGAGCGCCTACGGGCTGCTCGCCCGACCGTACCCGGACCCCCAACGAGGCAGCCCCGGACTGTGACTGTGGAGCCGGTCCCATCCCCGTGGCGGGCGTCCTGCGTTCCGCGGATATTCCGCGGGAGGAGGAAAGAGGGGCCAACAGGATCAGGGATAATGACAAGTGTGTGATTCGCGTTTGGCCAGGTCAGCCCATGTTTCCAGCGGTGATGCGAAATGACAAGAACCAGGCTGTTGGATGAGCTACATCGGGGGCTGAAGCCGAGCGCCATCCGCAGGACGGCTGCCTGCAGGAGGCGTCCCCCCGGCCCGCCTCCCATGGAACGGGTAGCGACCTAGCCCCTGAATCGGTCGACCCGGTAGCCTCATCCGAGGCATGGACCGGAAGACCATCGATCTCACCGAGGGGCTCCACCACTACCTCCTCGAGCACTCCCTTCCCCTCGACGACGTGGCGCGGGCGCTCATCACCGATACCGAGAGGCTCGGCGAGGCGGCGAGTATGCAGATTGCGCCGGAGCAAGGAATCTTCCTGCAGCTGCTGACGGCGGTGATCGGTCCCCGGCGTGCGCTGGAGATCGGCACCTTCACGGGCTACTCGGCTCTGTGCATCGCTCGCGGCCTTCCCGATGACGGCCGCCTGCTGTGCTGTGACGTCAGCGAGGAGTGGACGGCGATAGCCCTTCGCCATTGGCAGCGGGCCGGGGTTGCCCACAAGATCGAGCTGCGCATCGCTCCGGCGCTGGAGACCTTGGCGGCGCTGCCCGACGACGCCCGCTTCGCCCTGGCCTTCATCGATGCCGACAAGCGCAGCTACCCGGCCTACCTCGAGGCGGTGGTGCCTCGTCTGGAAACCAACGGTGTGCTGTTGGCGGACAACGTGCTGTGGTCGGGCCGGGTGGTGGACGGGCCTGCAGACGAGGACGTGGAAGGCATCAGAGCGTTCAACGACGCAGTAGCAGCAGAAGCCCGCTTGGAGGCGGTGCTGCTGCCGTTCTTCGACGGCCTCACTTTTGCCCGCAAGGTGGCGGAGTAGCACGGCCATACCCTCGCCGCGTGGTGATCACGGCAGGGCGAAGCGGCGCAACCCGGTGGCGAGATCCTGCGGGCTGTCGGCACTGAACCAGGAGCGCCCGTCCTCATCCCAGGCACGCCATTCGTCCTCTGTTACGGCGTGGAAAGGCAGCCGGTCGAGGAGCGATTGAATCGAACCGCCGGCTTCGGCCTCGCGGGCGGCGTCGGCGGCCCAGTCCGGCGGGTAGACCGCGCAGGTCACCTGCCGGGTGCCTCCGTCGAGCGGCACCACCGCCGCCGCGGGGTCGGACCGGGCCAGTAGCTGCCTGCAGGTCTCGCTGCGCAGAAAGGGCTGATCGACGGCTACCAGCAGCACGTAGCGTCCCGCCGCTTCTCCCAGGGCCGCCACCAGGCCGGCGAGCGGTCCACCGACACCGCCCGGGGGGTCGGGGATGCCGCGCAGCCCCTCGAAGTTGCCGGGGCGGCCCACCGCCACCACCTCTCCGGCGACGAGTGCGACGACTTGGGCGACGCGGCGGATCATGGGTGTGCCTTCTACTTCCACCAGCGCCTTGTCGGCACCCATCCGTCTGCCGGCGCCCCCGGCGAGGATGGCGCCCAGTACCTCGTTGCGATCAGTCACCGGTCGCAGGGTACCGGTAACACGGTTCTCCCTTCGCCCCGGCGGTGGTATCGCGCTACGGCTCCAGGATCATCGGCAGCCGCTGGTGGGGTAACGGCGATGAGGTTCCCGGGCGGCTACCCGGCGTCCCAAAGCACGGCTGTTCCCGGTGGATGACAGAACACCTGCCCTCCACCATTGCCGAACGCCCAGGTCGAACATTGATCGGGATGGTCGACTTGTTCCAACTTCCACAACCATTCGGGGAGCCAGGTGATCTCCTGCTGGCTTCCGTCGTTGGCCACCATCATCGGAGGCACACCCCGCTGCATGACGAAGACCTTCGCTCCATCGAAATCCAGCACCGTCGCTCCGGGGAACGGGTACCCGCCGGTGCCAAGATCGAAGCGCAACAGTTCTTCGCCGGAGATGAGATCGAGGACGGCCACATCGAAGGGCGCCTGGGCGCAGAGCCCGGCCGTATCGGAATAGGCAAGCACGCTGCCGTCGGGCGACAGGTCGGCAACCCAGCAATCGCCCATCCCGAGGGGTTCCGCTGGGGGTGGATGGGGGACGTCCAATGGCGCCCCGTCGACGGTGAAGAACCTCATGCCTCCCTGGTCTGAGCTGCCCATCATGGAAGCGGCCACCGTTCCCCCTCCGGAGGAGGCTGAGATGAGCCCCCCGTCGAAAGTCCAGAACTCGAAAAGGACACGATCTTCGTCACCGTCCAAGTACCGGAGCCACAGCGATGACCGATAGCACTCCTCGTCGAACAGCTCTTCCGAAGTGCACTCGACCCCAACGGTGTAGAGGGCGACCGGCCGACTCTTCAAACTCGTGGCATTCTGCAGGTCTCCCACCGCGACCACCTCAACCGGCTCGTGATTGAGAGACGGCATCCACCAAATGCCCCCTTGCCACCCCTGGAACACCACCCCACCTTGCCTATCAGGGAAGGCGACCCGCACCCATCGATCCGCCAGGATCGGTTGCACGCCCGTTGGCGAGTTGAGGGATACGCCTTCTGGTCCGGCCACCAGGAAGACGACGTCATCCAGCACCGATGGTGCGGCAGTCGGCCTCGTAGTCGTCGACGATGAGCTGGTGACCGAGGCTGATGGCGATGTGGTTGCCACCTCGGAACTGGTAGTCACCAGCGAAGGTGTCGCATTGCCGTTCGGAAGGGTGTCGTCTGTGGTTGGTCCACAGGCTGCGAGAACGACTGACCAGCAGCCGATGATCGAGAGTGCCCAGCGCATCGACCCTCACTCCATCTAACGTCATCCGCTTGCTCGAAGTTGCGCTAGTGCAGAGGCGATTGACCC
>JABAOH010141268.1_pt1 | contig 12406 bp, 12 predicted proteins | sample 7062181 | NCBI WGS metagenome assembly JABAOH01 (sample SAMN14538630, study PRJNA623070) | marine sediment metagenome | biome: marine biome [ENVO:00000428]; feature: marine pelagic biome [ENVO:01000023]; material: deep marine sediment [ENVO:00002113]; isolation source: pool of 5 deep marine... | reverse complement strand
CGGAGGCGGACGTGGTGGCGGCGGCCGAGCGCGGCCAACTGCCTACGCTGCTCGTGGCCCGAAACGAACCCGACGCCGACGCGTTGCTCGCGGCGGCATTGCTCAACGGCAACGGCAGCGTGCCCCGACGGCCGGCCGCACCGCGTGAACGCTAGTCGAGATCATGTTCAGTAAATCGAAGGCCTGGGCCATGGCATTGCTGATCGGCGCCTTGCTGCTGGGCGCGATCAGCGGTGCCGCCATCGACCGCATCCTGGTCAGCCGCGAAGCCACCGCCGCTCCCGAGGGCCGCCGCAGCGGCGAGCGCGACCGGCGTCGCGATTACCTCGCCTGGCTCTCCACCGAGTTGCAGCTGGACTCCGCTCAGCAGGAGACGGTCGGCGCCATCGTGGAACGCCACCGCGAGCTGACTTCGGCACTGTGGCGGGAGACAAAGCCGCGCTTCGATGAGCTGCGGCAACAGCTGCGTGATGACATCCGCGGGGCGCTCACCGACGAGCAGCGCGTCACGTACGAGGAACTACTCCAACAACACGCTGAGCGGCACCGCCAGAGGAGGGGCGAGGGGCAGTGACCGGTAGACGGTAGCCTACCGATCATCGTCTATTCCATGAGCCGCAGCGGCATCACCAAGCAGAGGAAGTCAAGCTCACCGCCCGCCGGCTCGAAAGTGGCCGGCCGCTCCGGCGCGCTCAGCGAGATCCTCACTTCGTCCGTCGAGATATAGCGTAGGACCTCCAGCAGGTACTGCGCGTTGAAGCCGATGTCCAGCGGCGTGCCCTCGTACTGGATCTCAATTTCGTCCGCCGCCTCGCCCAAGTCCGGCGTCTGCACCGCCAACGACAACTTCTCTGGAGCGAAGCTCAGACGTACGCGGTGCGTCTGGTCCGAGGCCACTACCGCCATGCGCCGAATCGCCGCCGTCAACTCGGCCCGGTCCGCCACGCACTGCTTGTCGTTGTCCTTCGGCAGCACCTGCTCGTAGTTCGGATAAGGACCCTCGATCAGCCGCGTGTACACCTCCGTGCGCTCGGTGCGGAACCCGAGGTGGCTCTCCGAGCGCCCGATCTGCAGATCCTCAGCCTCGCCGAACAGCCGTTCCACCTGCTGCAACGCCTTGGGAGGCACGATCAGATCCTGCTCGCCCGCACCGACGTTCTCCACCTTGACGCCCATCTTCGCGAGCCTGTGCCCGTTCGTGGCCACCATCAGCATGTCATCGCCGCGCACCTGCCAGAGGACACCGTTCAGCACCGGGCGCGTCTCCTCGTTCGACACGGCGAAGCTGGTGTGGGCGCTCAGACGTTGCAGATCACCGCTGCGCAGCGTCCACCCTTCCTCGAAGGGGACGTCCGGAAAGGACGGGTACTCCTCACTGGGAAGGCTGTTCAGCTTGAAGCGCGATTTCCCACAGACGAGAGCCACCCTTCCGCCCTCCGACTGCAGCTCCACCGGGGCATCCGGCAGCTCTCGGGCGATGTCCGCCACCTTCTTGGCAGGCAGGGTGACTGCTCCCTGGCGTTGCACGTCCGCCGACGTCTGGACGCTGACTGAGATGTCGAGGTCGGTCCCCCGCACCTGCAGGCCGTCCTCGAGCGTCTCCACCAGGATGTTCGAGAGCACGGGCAGGGTCGTGCGGGTCGGGATGGTGGCCGCTACGGCGGACAAGCCCTTATGGAAGTTCTCCCGTGTGATCGTGACCTTCATCGTGGCTCACCTGGTTCGGGTAAGGGGGGCTTGGCTGATTATCCCCGGCCGGGTCTCTGTCTGATGCTCCTTATGTAATCTCGATAGTAGTACTAGCAGGAGTGTGGATTGGTGGGCAAGTAGGCCGCCGTGCGGCGCCTGCCACCTGCGCGAGCTTTCTCTTGGCAGGTCGGGGGCTTGTGGAAAGGATGGGGCTTTCAGGTGGAAAGGCGCGGCGCTCCGGGGAAAGCCCCCTCGCGTTCCCGGTTGCGCACGGGCAATCCACAGGGGCGATCCACAGAGCGCGGCGCCGGTACGGCTGGCCGTACGCTCACCGGAGTCGCGCACGCAGGCCGTCCAGGCGGCGGCGGAACTCGGAGTCGTCGCCGAGCTGCCGTTCCACCTTCTGTATCGAGTGGATGACGGTGGAGTGGTCGCGGCCGCCGAAGCGCTTTCCAATCTCGGTATAGGAGAGCTCGAGCAAGGAGCGCTCCAGGTACATGGCTACGGCGCGGGCGTCCGCCAGCTGCCGGCGCCGGCTCTTCGAGCGCAGCTCCTCGACGGTGAAGCCAAAGCTCTGCGCGACGGCCTGGTCGATCTCGTCCGCGGAGAGATCCCGGTGGGGGGCGAGCGAGCTTCCGACGAGCGAGCGGGCCAGCTCCGCTGTGATCGGCTGCTTGGCGAGCGAGCTGAACGCCAGCAGCTTGATCAACGCGCCTTCCAGTTCCCGTACCGAAGAGCGGCAGCGCTCGGCGACAAACAGGAGTACGTCCTCGCCGAGGTCCAGCTGTTGCTCGACGGCTTTGCGCTGCAGGATCGCCATCCGGGTTTCCAAGTCGGGCCGCGCGATCTCCGTGACCACACCCCAGGCGAACCGCGAGATCAGACGTTCCTCGAGGGCGGCGATCTGTTGGGGGGCGCGGTCGCTGACCAGGACCACCTGTTTGCGGGCGTCGTACAGGGTGTTGAAGGTGTGAAAGAACTCCTCTTGTGTACTGTGCTTGCCAGCCAAGAAGTGCGCGTCATCGATGAGCAACACGTCGACGCTGCGGTACCGAGCCTGAAAGTGCGCGGTACGGCGGTTACGGATCGCTGCGATCAGCTCGTTGGTGAACTGCTCGCTCGGCAGATAGGCGATCTTCAGGCCGGGGAACTTGTTCCGCACGTGGTTGCCGATCGCCTGAAGCAGGTGGGTCTTGCCCAACCCCACGCCGCCGTGAATGAACAGCGGGTTGTATTGGCGGCCGGGCGCATCAGCGACGGCCTGGCAGAGGGCGAAAGCGAACTCGTTGCTGCGGCCGACCACGAAGCGCTCCAGCGTGAGCTGGGCGTTGAGCTCGCCTACGACTGTCCCTGATGGAACGGCCGCGCCTGGCGACTCGGGCGGCGGCGGGTCGCGCAGTTCTTCCAGGTCCGCGACCGGGATGGCGTCGGGTGCCTGGGCGCTGAGGCCGGCGGCGCGCGCTTCGATGGTGAGCTTAAAGCGGTCGCCCAGCAGAAGATGAACCAGGGAGACCAGCAGGTCACCGTATTTGTCCTCGATCCACTCGGCGGCGAAGTCGCTGGGCGCTGCGACGACGAGGGTGTCCTCGGATAGCGCGATGGCTCGGGTCGGCGCGAGCCAGGTGTGGAAGCTGTGTCCAGGAAGCCTGACTCTGGCGCTCTCGAGGATTTTCGCCCAGGCTTCCTGCGCGGTCAGCTCCATGAATCGAGCGCGTTGGGAAGAGTTATCGTTAACAAGTTGTTGTGAGCTGCGACTGCAGGTGAGCCGCGCGCCATCTTAGAGACCGCCTTCAGGAGATGTCAAGCGCTCACGAACGTGATGGGCATGTCATGCGGCAAATAACCGTTTCTCTCTGCCAGCGGATCGATGCGGCTGCGTGATCTGCGTCTGGGACCGGGCGTGGTCGTGGCCGCCGCCTTTATCGGGCCCGGCACAGTGACGACGGCGACTGTGGCCGGCGCGCGCCACGGCTACGCGCTGATTTGGGCTCTCGGCTTCGCGGTCGCGGCGACGATGGTGCTGCAGGAGATGTCGGCGCGGCTGGGCGTGGTGGGTGGTATGGGCCTAGGCGAGGCGATGCGGCGGCGCTTCAGCCGGGGCGTGCCACGGGCCGTTACGGCGGGCCTGGTGGTCGGCGCGATCCTCATCGGCAACGCGGCTTATCAAACCGGCAACCTGGTGGGTGGTGCGCTGGGGCTGGAGGAGCTGCTCGGCGGCAGCTCGCGGGTCTGGGGCCCGCTGCTGGGGGCGCTGGCGTTCGCGCTGCTCTGGTCGGGACGTTATCGCTGGGTAGAGCGGGCGCTGGTGGCGATGGTGGCCACGATGGGCGTGGTGTTTCTGGCAACGGCCGTGGCCCTGGGGCCGAGTCCCGGCAGCCTGTTGAATGGGCTGGTGCCGCGGGGGCTCGGCGATCGCGCCGCGTTGCTGACCGCGCTGGGACTCGTAGGCACGACCGTGGTGCCCTACAACCTGTTTCTCCACGCCTCGGCGGTGCGCGAGCGTTGGAAAGGCGCCGCGCGTCTGGACACAGCGCGCGCCGACACGGTCGTCTCGGTTTCGCTGGGCGGTGTCATCTCGATCGCCGTGCTGGTCACGGCGGCAGCTTCGCCGGCCGTGGTCCAGGTGACATCAGCGGCGGACATGGCCGGGGCGCTCGAGCCCTTGCTGGGCCGCTGGGCCCGTGGCTTCTTCGCCTGTGGGCTGCTGGCCGCCGGGCTCTCGTCGGCCGTGACGGCGCCGCTGGCCGCCGCCTACGCCACCTGCGGTGTGCTGGGCTGGCCGAGCGACCTCCGGTCGGCGGCGGCGCGCGGCGTTTGGGTGCCGGTGATGCTGGTCGGCGTGGCCCTGTCCGCTCTGGCGATTCGCCCCATCGCCGCGATTCTGTTCGCCCAGGCCGCGAACGGGCTCTTGCTGCCGGTCATCGCCGTCTTCCTTCTCTACGTGGCCAACGACCGGCGGCTGCTCGGGCCTCGGGCGAACGGTCCGCTCAGCAACGCTCTGGGGGCCACGATGGTGCTGGTGGCGGCCCTGCTGGGGCTGCGCTCGTTGATTGGAGCCGTGTCGGGCATCTGACGAGACGCCCCGGCTTGATCGGCGGGGCGGCGAAGCGTTATATTCGGCCTTCCTGTTTTCCGCTGGGAAGTCTTTGCTTGTCAAGGAGATCGAGGGGCCGACCCCATGAAACCGACTTACCGCCCTCGCAACCGGAGGCGTCTGCGCAAGCACGGCTTCCGGGCACGCCAGAGGACGAAATCGGGACGCAAGATCCTGGCGCGGCGCCGTCGCAAGGGCCGCAACCGCCTCGCGGCGACGACTCCCAAGAAGTAGAACGGCCAGCGGGACGCCGGTACCGGTTTCCACGTGACGCCCGGATCCGGCGGCGGTCGGAGATCCGGGCGCTGTATCGTCGGGGGAAGCGCAAACGGACGGACCATCTGGACGTGTTCGTCGCCGCTTCCCCTCTTTTGCGCCCCCGGGTGGCGCTGGTGATTCCACGGCATGCGCATAAGATTGTCGACCGCAACCGTCTCAAACGGCGGCTGCGTGAGGCGGCGCGGCTCGAGCTGCTGCCGCGCTGCTGGGATGGCGACGCGAGGTTCGACATCTTGATTCAGGCTCGACCCGAGGCCTACGATGCCGACTTCGCCGAGCTGGCAAACGAGATCAAACAGTTGGCGATAGAGATATGCTGGCACGGCTCCTCGTGATGCTGGTCCGCGGCTATCAGGTCGGCATCTCGCACTGGCTGCCGCCGGCCTGCCGGTACACGCCCAGCTGCTCCCAGTACGCTATCGAGGCGTTACAACGGCACGGCGCGCTCAAAGGGAGCTGGCTCGCCGGCCGTCGCCTGCTCCGCTGTCACCCCTTCCGCCCAGGCGGCTACGACCCGGTGCCTTAGCATGGGGACCGAGAAGCGCCTCATCCTCGCCGTCGTTCTCATGATGGCCGTGGTCTACCTAGTGAACCTGATGTTCCCACCGGCGCGTCCACCCGAGGGCGCGCTCGGGCCCGACACCACCGCCGCTCCCGACACTGCCGCCCCGGAGAGCGTGGCCGCCCCGCCCGAAGCGAGGCGCCCCGACTCGATGCCCCCGGCGATACGCCCGGAGCTGCCCGCGCCGCTGCAGGACACCCTGGCCCTGCCCATCGCGCGGCCGGCCGTCGCCGCCGAGGACACGGTTTGGGTGACGGGGCCCCTGTACCGGCTCGGGTTCGCCCAGCGCGGCGGCCGCCTGGTTTCGGCGGAGATGCTCGGGTTCGAGTCGCTGGCTCCCGGCCGTCGGGGCCGCACGGTCCAGCTCGTACCGGCCGGGGCCGAGGACTTCTTCACTCACCAGTGGGTGGTCGGTGAAGACACGCTCGACCTGCGAAACGTGAATTTCGAGATCACGCCGGCCGAGGGTCTCACCCTCGCCCCCGGCGGTGAACCGGAGTTGCTCCGGCTCGCCTATGAGTACCCCGGCACCGGCTTCCGCGTCGAGCTGCGCTACGTGTTCCAGCCCGATCGCCACCTGCTCGGGATCGAAGGGCGCCTGATCGGAGCGCCGCCGACCGGCTGGTGGCTGCTGGGCTTGGGGCCGGGCCTGGTGAGCAACGAGTGGGATCCCGAAGAGGACTACAAATCGAACCTGGCCTTCGCGGCGAAGGGGCTGAACGGGGTGAAGAGCCAGAAGGTCAAGGATGTGGCATCCGGCCAGCGGGTCACCCTCGACGGCCCGTTCGACTGGGTGGCCGTGCAGACCAAATACTTCGTGGCGGCTGTGGTCTTGCCTCCGGAGGCGGGCGAGGACCGGCGGTTCGGCGGCGTGCTGATCGACGGGCTGGCCGAGCCCTACCGGGCGCGGGGCGTCGCGAGCTTTCCGGTGAGCCGGACCGGGGGGTTCGCCTACAGCATTTACATCGGCCCGCAGGACTTCGAGCGGCTGTCTGCGGTCGGGCGCGACCTCGATCAGGTGACGCCGTACGGTTACAAGTGGGCCCAGCCGGTGCTGCGGCCCCTGGCCGCGGCTATCGTCTGGCTGCTGGTCCGTATGCACCGGGCGCTGCAGCTGAACTACGGCTGGATCCTGATTCTGTTCGGCATCGGCATCCGCGTGATCCTCTTCCCGCTTTATCAGAAGAGCATGCGGTCGCAGATGGCGACGATGCGGGTGCAGCCGTTGATGAAGGAGATCCAGACCAAGTACAAGAACGACCCGCAGAAGCTGCAGCAGGAGATGGTGAAGCTGTATCGGGAGCACAAGATCAACCCGCTGGGCGGTTGCCTCCCGATGCTCCTCCCCTTCCCGATCTTGATCGCGCTGTTCTTCGTGTTCCGCGACACGATCGAGTTTCGGGGCGTGCCGTTCCTCTGGCTGCCCGACCTGTCGCGTCCCGACCCACTGTACATCATCCCGGTGCTGATGGGCCTCTCGCTGTTCGTTTTGCAGTGGGTGGGGATGCGCTCGATGCCGCAGAGCAACCCACAGATGAAGATGATGATGTGGGTCATGCCGATCATGCTCACCGTGCTGTTCCTGAACTTCGCGTCCGGTCTGAACCTCTACTACGCGACGATGAACCTGGCGTCTCTGCCCCAGCAGCTCTACTTGGCGAAGGAGCGACGCGCCGCCGCAGGGGAACCGGCGCCGGCCAAGGCCAAGGGGTAGCCAGGCGGCGTCATTCAGGCGGCGCGGGTACTCAGGCCACGCCAGGTCAGAAGATGGAAGCACACTCCAGCGACACGATCGCCGCCATCTCCACCGCGCCAGGCCGCGCCGCCCTCGCCGTGATCCGCGCTTCGGGCCCCGAGGTGCCACGCCTCATCGCCCGCACCCTTGAAGGCAATCTGCCGGAGCGGCACCCAACGCTTCGCTGGCTGCGCCACCCGGAGACGGGCGCGCGGGTCGACCGGGTCCTCGCCACCCACTTCCCGGCGCCGCGCAGCTACACGGGCGAAGAGATGCTCGAGCTGAGCTGTCACGGCGGACCGCTCGGGCCGCAGCTCGTCCTCGACGCGCTCTACGCCGCCGGCGCCCGGCCCGCCCAGCCCGGCGAGTTCACGCGCCGGGCCTACCTCAACGGCAAGCTCGACCTGCTGCAGGCCGAGGCGGTGCTCGACCTGGTCGAGGGGCGGTCGGTGGCCCAGCATCGCGCCGCCGTCGACCAGCTCGACCGGGGTCTGTCGCGCCGCATCGAGGAGCTGCGCGACTCGATCCTGCGCTGTGAGGCGCTGCTCGCCTACGACATCGATTTCCCCGAGGAGGACGAGGGGCCGGTTCGCCCCGAAGAGATCGATGCCGCCGCGACGGACGTGACGCGCCGCATCGATCGTCTATTGGAGACCGCCGCTGAGGGCGAACTGCTGCGCGACGGCGCGCTCACCGTCATCGCCGGCCGACCCAATGCCGGCAAGTCGAGCCTGTTCAACGCGCTCTGCGGGTTCGAGCGCGTCATCGTCACCGAGGAGCCGGGCACCACGCGCGACGCCGTGGAAGCGTTGGTGTCGCTGGGCGGCTACCCGTTTCGCCTCGTGGATACCGCCGGGCTGCGCGAGTCGACCGACCGGGTGGAACGGGTCGGCATCGAGGTGGCGCGGCGCTATCTGGCCGGAGCCGACGTCGTCCTCTTTTGCGCCGAGGCCGGCCGAGCCCTGACCGAGGAGGAACGCCAGTTTGTTGGCGGCCTGCAGAGCGGCGTGCTGATCCTGGTTCGCACGAAGACCGACCTTGGCGCCGGGCCGAGCCGGTCGGCGACGGACGCGTCGGAAGTCTTCGTCTCCACAGTTTCCGGCGAAGGTCTGGGCGCCCTTCGCGATCGACTGGTGCAGGCGGTCTTCGCCGGTGCGCTGGCCGTGGCGGGCGAGATGCCGCTGGTCACCGGGCGGCGCCATGCGCGGGCGCTGCGCGACGCGCGCTCCGAGATGAGCGCCTTTCTGCAGGCCCGCGAGTCAGGCACGGCGCCCGAGGTGGCCGCCACGCACCTGCGGGCCGCGGTCGGGTCGCTCGAGGAACTGATCGGCATCATCGCGCCGGAGGATTTGCTCGCGCGCGTCTTCGCCGATTTCTGCATCGGCAAGTGAGGTTCGGCAGGCGGTAGGCATCGATACGCACTGCCTACCGCCTACTGTCTACCGAGACCATTGCCGCGGCGTGCGCGACGCGATAATAAGGTGTCGTGGGCGCTCTCGCGGCCCACGTCGCTCGTGCCCTAATTCACGCGAATCAACGCACCCGCGTTTTCGGGAAGCCCGCGCCCTGAGAGGTCTATATGTTTTCTAATCGCGGCCTGCTCTTCGCTTCCATGTTCGTTTTCGCCTGCACGTCCGCCCCGCAGTACGATGTCATCATCCGCGGCGGCACCATCTACGACGGCAGCGGCGGCCCGCCGTTGGTCGGCGACGTCGCCATCGACGGCGACACTATTGCTGGCGTCGGCGACCTGGGCCGCGCCCGCGGCGTGACGGAGATCGATGCGACGGGCCACGCCGTGGCGCCCGGTTTCATCAACATGCTGAGCTGGGCCACGGAATCGCTGATCGAGGACGGACGCTCCCAGAGCGACATCCGCCAGGGGGTCACCCTCGAGGTGTTCGGCGAGGGGTGGTCGATGGGCCCGCTGAATGACGCGATGAAGCAGGAGATGGTGGAGCGCCAGGCCGACATCAAGTACGACGTGACCTGGACCACCCTCGGTGAATATCTGGACCACCTGGTCGAGCGTGGAATCTCGACCAACGTCGCCTCGTTCGTCGGCGCCACCACCGTGCGCATTCACGTGCTCGGCTACGAGGACCGGGCGCCCACGCCCGACGAGCTGGAGGAGATGCGCGCGCTGGTGCGAAGCGCCATGGAGGAGGGCGCCCTCGGCGTCGGCTCATCGCTCATCTATGCGCCCGCATTCTACGCCGACACGGAGGAGCTGATCGAGCTAGCCAAGGTCGCCGCGGAATACGGCGGCATGTACATCTCGCACATCCGCAGCGAAGGCAACCGGCTGCTCGAGGCCGTGGACGAGCTGATCACCATCGCGCGTGAGGCGGACATTCCGGCCGAGATCTACCACCTGAAGGCGGCGGGCCAGGAAAACTGGGGCAAGCTCAACGACGTCTTCGCCCGGGTCGAAGCCGCCCGCGCCGAGGGGCTGAGCATCACCGCCGACATGTACACCTACACCGCCGGCGCCACCGGGCTGGATGCGGCCATGCCGCCCTGGGTGCAGGAGGGCGGGCACGAAAGATGGGTCGAGCGCCTGAGGAACCCGGCGACCCGCCGCCGCGTGGCTCGTGAGATGCGCACGCCTACCCGTCAGTGGGAGAACCTTCTGCTCGCCGCCGGCACGCCCGAGAACGTGCTGCTGGTCGGCTTCAAGAACGACTCGCTCAAGCCGCTCACCGGTAAGACGCTGGCCGAGGTCGCGGCGATGCGCGGGAAGTCGGTGGAAGAGACGGCGATGGACCTGGTGATCGAAGACGACAGCCGCGTGGGCACCGTCTACTTCATCATGTCGGAAGAGAACGTGAAGAGGAAGATCGCCCAGCCGTGGGTGGCCTTCGACTCGGACGCCGAGTCGCTGGCTCCGGAGGGCGTGTTCCTGAAGTTCAACCCGCACCCTCGAGCCTACGGCACCTTCGCGCGCCTGCTGGGCAAGTACGTCCGCCAAGAGGGCGTCATTACTCTGGAGGAGGCGGTGCGGCGCCTGACCTCGCTGCCCGCCGGCAACCTGAAGATCGAACGGCGCGGCGCCCTGACTCCGGGCTACTTCGCCGACGTCGTGGTCTTCGACCCCGACGAGATCATCGATCACGCCACCTTCGCCGAGCCGCACCAGTACGCCACCGGCGTCGTCCACGTCTTCGTCAACGGCACGCAGGTGCTGGCCGACGGCGAGCACACCGGCGCGACGCCGGGACGGGTAGTGCGGGGACCGGGTTTTTCGGTAGGCGGTGAGCGGTAGGCGGTGGGGGCCGGTAGGCGGTGGGCGGTGGAGGGTGGGTCGTGGGCGGTGTGACGAAGCGTGTTCGCGAACGGGAGTGGACATGAAGCTGCCGGTGATCGTGCTGGTCCTCGGGGTGTCGGGCGCCTTTGCCATGCCATACGGTTCGCCAGGCGAAGCTGCGCGCGATGAAGGCTTCCAGAGCAGGGTGCTGCTCGAGAACGCGCAGGTGTTGGTGGTCGAGAACCTCTATCCCGCTGGAACCGCCGCGCCGCTCCACACCCACGCCTGGCCGCGGGTCGTCTACGTGCTGGAGGGTGGGAGTCTGCAGCTGGAAGACGACGCGGGCGCGGTACGGATGGAGGTCGAGGCGGGCCAGACGGCGTGGCGGCCGGCGGAGACCCACGTGGTTCGCAACGTGGGGCAAAGCCGGGTACGGGTGATCGAGGTGGAAGTCAAGACTGCGGACGTGAGCCCGCCCGGCGGCTGAGCGTTAGCGTTGCCCCTCACCTACTGCTCGAGTCGCGACTCTTCGATCCATACATGCGCGGGTTGAGTTGGTCGACTTGCCGCCAGCGGCGTCCGTGCGGAAGTGCGATGGGCACAAGCGGTGACGGTCGCCGCCGCCGTAACGCGTTGTCAGTGAGCGAGATACGGCTGCGCGCTAGAGCGCCGACTCGCAGCGGACACGGGACCGGCGCGGCAAATCACGGCCGGAGCTCAGAAGGCGATCTGAAAGTCGTCAGGCACACGCTCGGGTGGCGACAGTTCCTCCAGGCGGACCACGTGAGCGGCGGGCGGCCCCTGCTCGAGTCGCTCCTTCATCTGCTGTACCGCCGTCGCTGACCCGGCGAGCACGACCTCCACCGTCCCGTCCCAACAGTTTCTCACGCTGCCGCGCAGGCCCAGGTTGCGCGCCACGCGCTGGGCCCACCAGCGGAAGCCGACCCCCTGGACGCGGCCATGGACCTTGAAGGCTCTGCGTACCTCGGTATCGCTCATTGGCCGAAGAGATTCAGCGCCGGTCTCGGGGCTGTACCGTCGCGCCGGGCGTCTTAACTTCAGACCGCACGGTGGCAGCGGCGAGAATCGGCGAACGTCGTTCCGCTGGTCAATATTCGTCAGCACGAGTCATTGGAAAAGTGGCGGGCGCTCGGGTAATGGAGCGGGAAGTGACAGGTTCTGACAAGCAGGGTCGATGGTCATGAGCACGGGATACGATGTGATCGTTGTGGGTGGGGGTCACGCCGGTTGCGAGGCGGCGGCGGCGGCGGCGCGGCTGGGCGCGCGCACTTTGCTGGTAACCAGTTACCTGGCGCGGGTGGCTCAGCTGAGCTGTAACCCGGCGATCGGGGGCGTGGCGAAGGGAACGGTGGTGCGGGAGGTGGATGCGCTGGGCGGACTGATGGGTTTGGCGACCGATCGAACGTCCATTCAATTCCGGATGCTCAATCGCCGCAAGGGTCCTGCGGTCTGGTCGCCGCGGGCCCAGTGCGATCGCGGGCTGTATCCCCGGGCGATCCGAGGGCTGCTGGAGCGCACCCCCGGCCTCGACCTCTTCCAGAGCACGGTCCAGAATCTCCTGTTCGAGCGGGGCCGGCTGACCGGAGTCCGCTGCCGGGACGGTTCGCAGTTTCGCGCGCGCGCCGTGGTGCTCACGGCGGGCACCTTCCTGCGCGGCGGCATCCACATCGGCGGGGGCGTCCGGGAGGCGGCGGGCCGCGCCGGGGACGCGCCGGTGGTGGAGCTGTCCGAGCAGCTCGAGAGCCTGGGCCTCGAGGTCAGGCGCTTCAAGACCGGCAC
>JABAOH010115264.1_pt1 | contig 12406 bp, 13 predicted proteins | sample 7062181 | NCBI WGS metagenome assembly JABAOH01 (sample SAMN14538630, study PRJNA623070) | marine sediment metagenome | biome: marine biome [ENVO:00000428]; feature: marine pelagic biome [ENVO:01000023]; material: deep marine sediment [ENVO:00002113]; isolation source: pool of 5 deep marine... | reverse complement strand
CGCCGTTGTAGACCTCGGGGGGTGCGGGGCCGACCTCCCCCGGGCCCAGGTGGTCGTAGTGGGCGCCCACGACGATCCACTGATCCGCTAGGTCTCCCACACCGGGCAGCACGGCTATGACGTTCTGGGAAAACACGCCGGCGCGCCCCACCACGTCCGGCGGGATCTCGAAAGTCTGCAGGTAGCCCGGCACACCCGGCTCGAGTCCGAGCGACNNCTCGGCCGCTGCGAGCTCCTCGGCCGAGCCGGCCTCCCGGCCCGCCATGCTGTCGTGCGCCAGGGCCCCAATGTCCGCCAACAGAGCTCCCTGGCTGAGCTGCGGCGGCCGGCTGCCTTCGGTGGCGAACGTCCACGACTGCGCGGCAACAGGATTGCCGGCGCGGTCCGTGACGCCCGACCCGATGCTAATCGTGTGGCTGGCGCCGAGGTCCAGTACGTACCTCGGTGTGAAGCGGAGCTCGGTCCCACTCGCGACCGTGGCACCGAACACGCGAATGCCGCCTGAGCGCAACTCGAGCCCGCGGGCCGGGAACGGGGAAACCCGGACGGGCTCGGAGAACGAGACGGTCACGCTGGCACCGATGCTCACACCGGTCGCCCCGTCGGCCGGGTCCACACCCGTCACGACAGGTGGCGTCTGGTCGTCGCTCGGACCGGTCCCCTCTCCACAGGACAGGGACACGACCGCGAGCCCCAGGATTGTGATGCGGGTGGCGAGGCGGCTCACCGCGACCGGGGCGCCTACTGCCCCGCCTTGTTCCAGAACACGAGCACGCCGCAGGCCGCCCCCGTGCGATTGAAGGCTGCCGGGATCCGAGCATTGCCGGCGTAGTACTCCACTGCTTCCAGCTGGGTCGCGGCCACGTACGAGTCGACGTCCACGTGGCGGGCGTCCCCTACGTACAGTCCGTCCAAGAAGATCAGCATCGGGCAGTTCGCCCCACCGGTCGCTCGCGGCGAGTAGATGATCCAGCGACGCAGGTCCTTCCCCGGGCTCGGCCCTACGATGTAGCCGAACGTCGTGCGCTGCGGCGGGAGCTCTCCGCCATAGTTCGGATTGCGAACCACGCGGATTCCCACCAGGTGCCTGAGCACGTCGGTCGCCACCCTGGGCGTCCACATCTCGATCTGTTCTTGCTCGACGAACTGGCCGAAGGCCTCTTCCTTGCGCGTGTAGAAGCCCATCTGATCCAGCTTGGGCACGACCTCGTCGCCTTCGACCACGACCCCTTCGAGAACCAACGGGTCCGACACCAGCGCTATCGCACCGAGCTCGTGCTCGCCGGGATCGAGGATCTCCAGGGTGACGACGGCCGGCCGGAAGCCCAGCCGCCGCAGGCGGATCTGCACGCGACCCGGGGAGAGGCCTTCGAGGCGGAACCGTCCCAGCGCGTCGGTTTGGGTGCGCAGCCCGAGCTCCAGCACCTCGACAATGCCCTCCTGAACCGGCTCGCCGGTCTCGCCGGCCACGACAGTGCCCACGAGCACGCTCGTGTTCTGCTGGGCCCGCAGCGCTGCCACCGGCTGGAGGGCAAAGAGTAGTGCCGCGGCAAGCAGCCCAGCGCGCCGCAGTGTGAGGTTGGAAGGCCAACTCGTAGTCATCTGGTGCCACACCTCCCTTGACGCGGCACCCCACAAGTAATCTACGCGAATCCCGCCACCACTGGGACACCGGTCGGCGTGCGCGCTACCCCCGGTGGTAGAACCGCTCGCGCACCACCTTGCCGTCGCGCCAGCGGCGGGCCACGACCTGTGTCGCGCGCCGACCGAGCACGGGTCGGCGGTCCACAACCCACTCCGAGTACGACGTGTCGCGGGCGGTGACGGCGCGCACCGGGAACGCACCGAGGAACGTCTCCACCCAACCGAAGAACGCCAGGGCCCGGTCGTAGTCGGCGCCGGCGTCGCGGCCGCGCGGCTCCAGGCGCGGTCGCATTGCGTCGGCGCTGTAGAACTGCTCGTACGCCTCGAGGAACCGGCCCGCGAGGAGCTTGGCGTTCAGCTCCTCTTCCAGCGCCCGCAGGTCGCTCCGAGCGTTGTCCATGCCTCGCACGCCCCTAGGCAGCCGCCTGCAGGCTGAGCCCACCCTTCACGTAGCCCATCTCGGTGGCGTAGTCGTACAGCTTCTTCTGCAGGTACTGGCGCGCCCGGTGGATACGCGACTTCACGGTGCCAAGCGGCGCGCCGGTCTCCCGGGCGATGACCGCGTACGGCAGCCCCTCGACGTCACTCATCAGGAGCGCCTCCTTGTACTCCACCGGCAGCTCTTCCATGGCCTGCACGACCTCGTCGTCCACCAGGCCGTTGAAGAAGTCGCGCTCCGGGTCGGGGTGGTCCGTCCGGTTCAGAACCATGAACGTTTCCATGTCCTCCACGCTCATGCGGTCCACCTCTCGCTTACGACGCCGGTACTCGNNCGGTACTCGTTGATGAACGAGTTACGCAGGATCGTAGCGAGCCAGGCCCGCACGTTGGAGCCGGCGTCGAAGCGATGCCAGTTGCTGTGCGCCCGGAACAGCGTTTCCTGCACCAGGTCTTCGGCCATGGCTGGCTCGCCGCTCAGGCGCAGGGCGAACCGGTACAGGAAGTCCACGTGCGGCAAGGCCAGGCCCTCGAACTCCGGCCGCTCGGCGGGGGGCTCCACTGAGGCGTCGAACAGGGGGGTGGCGTCCGCGAGAATCTCGGTAGCAACAGCGGTCATATGAGCTCCTTCTTTCCCAGGAGGGCGCCAAGGAAGGGAGCGGCGTGCACGATCTCGAGACGCTCGCCCTGCAGCCCGCGCAGCATCGCGAGGCCCTGTCGATCGATGGAGGCGACCTCGGCGAAGTCGAGCTGCACGCGCCGCCCGCCGCCGATCTGCTGCAGGCACTCGCGCTCGAGGAGGTCTACCGCGTCGCCCTGGATCCTCCCCTCCACCTTGAGGGTGATCTGCGGGGGGAGTTCGGCGACTCGCGTTATGCGCAACACGCTCGGGTCCCTGGCAGTGGGCTCCCCACTCCTTAGTAGCAGGCGGCGTGCCACGCCGAGCGCGACGGCTAGCTGCCGTCTAATACATTGTCAGAAAAGGACTTATAGGAGAGAACCGTCGGGTTGTTTGGCCCGGCCGGCAGGGAAGAACTTACGATATTTCGTCAGTTTACCATATATTGGCGCGCCACGGCCCGCTTAGCCGTCGTCGCGGCGCACGATGCCCAGCTTCTTCATGCGCGCCTGCAGGGTGGTGGGCTTCATGCCCAGGATGTGGGCGGCACCCTTCGGCCCGCTCACGCGCCACCCGGTGTGCTCCAGCGCGCTCACGATGTGGCGTCGCTGCACGTCGTCCAGCGTCAGCAGCAAGCCGTCATCGGCCGCGGGCCCCGCCTCGCGCAGCCACTCCCCCAGCTCCAGCTCCGTCTGCGGGCTCACGATCACCGCGCGCTCGATCACGTTCTCGAGCTCCCGCACGTTTCCCGGCCAGGCGTAGCTCCGCAGGGCATCCATGGCCCGCTGCGGCACCGTCTCGATGGTCTTGCCCATGCGCTTGGCGTACTTCTGCACGAGGTAGTTCACCAGGAGGGGAATGTCGCCCTTCCGCTCCCGCAGGGCCGGCACGTGGATCGGGTAAACCTTGAGCCGGTAGTAGAGGTCGGAGCGGAAGCGACCCTGCTCCACCGCCTGCTCGAGGTCGCGGTTGGTGGCCGCGATGACCCGCACGTCCACCTTGAGGGTCTTGCTGCCGCCCACGCGCTCGAACTCGCCGTCCTGCAGCACGCGGAGCAGCTTGACCTGGAGCTCGGCAGGGAGGTCGCCGATCTCGTCGAGGAAGATGGTCCCGCCGTCGGCGAGCTCGAACCGCCCGACGCGGCGCTGCGTGGCGCCCGTGAAGGCGCCCTTCTCGTGGCCGAACAGCTCGCTCTCGATGAGACCCGCGGGGAGCGCCGCGCAGTTGACCTTGATGAGCACGCTGTTCTGACGCGCGCTTGCCCCGTGGATCGCGCGCGCGACCAGCTCCTTGCCGGTGCCGGTCTCGCCCGTGATGAGCACGGTGGAGTCGGTGGCGGCGACGCGCTCGATATCGCGGAACAGACTCTTGATGGTGCGTGATGCCCCGACGATCTCCCCGAAGTTGTGCTCCATCTGGATCTCTTCCTGGAGATACACCTTCTCGAGATTGAGCCTGCGGCGCTGCTCCTCGGCCTCGACCCGCTCAGAGATGTCGCGGGCCAGAGCCAACACTCGCTTGGTGCCCCGCTCCTCCAGCAGGCAAGTGCGTACCTCGACGGGAAACCGCGTGCCATCTTTGCGGCGATGCGAACCGCCCAGCGTGGTGGGGCCGGACCGTTCGATCTCCGCGAGGTTTCTGCGCAGCAGCTCCGGAGAGAACCCCTCCCAGATGTCCCACACGTGCATCCCGCCCAGCTCGTCGCGGTCGAACCCGGTGGAATCCACCGCCTGCTGGTTCACATCGACGATGCGGCCGTCCTCCTCGATGACGTAGAACGCGTCGGCGGCGCGCTCGACCAGGCGGCGGAAGCGCTCCTCGCTCTCCCGCAACTTGGCCTCTGCCTCCTTGCGCTGCGTGACGTCGCGCACCCAGGCGATGATGCGCCGCTCTCCCTCGATCTCCACGGCCGAAGCCGAGATCTCGGCGGCCAGCGCACTCTTTTCCTTGGTGAGGCAGGTGAGCTCGTCGGTCCAGCCCATGCCGTTGCGCAGCACGCCGCGCGTGAACTCCCGGAACCGAGGCAGCTCCTCGGGGTGGATCGCCGAGGCCGGTAGCGTCAGGAACTCCTCCCGCGTGTAGCCGAGCAGCTGGCAGGCGCGCGGGTTGACGTCGAGGATGACGTCACGTACAGGGTCGATCACAAACAGGGCATCGTTCGAGTACTCGAAGAACGTGCGCAGTCGGTCCTCGCTCTTGCGCAGCGCTTCCCCGGCGCGCTGCAGCACCTGGCGGGCCTCGCGCGACGCCTCGAACTGTACCTGCAGTACCTCCAGCTCCGAGAGGAGTTGCTCGCGGCTCTTCCGTCCGATCGGGGTGGGTTCGTCCGCCCGGACGACGAATTCTCCGGTGTCGCCTGGACTCATGACTCGTGCGCTCGTGTCGGGTTGTGCGGCGCTCGCGCCGGGACGTCTCAGCCCGTGCCGCCGCCACTCCCTGACAATCTCGCACGATTGACGATATTTCGTAAGTTCCTCGGCCCGCCCTGGCAGTCCTCGACCGTCCGCCTGCTGTATAACACGATATCCCATGAGTACTTAGCAGTTCCGACGGACCAGCCGTGCCGCGGGTCCCCAATGGGACACACACGATCCCGCGCGACGCAGGCTCGTTGCCGTCGCGCTCGGACCCGGGGAACCGTCGCGACCGCTCCGACGTTCACTCATCCAAACCACGACGTGTTGGGCGCCTTGCCGCCCTGCAAGGTTCTCGCTGGAGGGGTGAGCGAGCGACCCACCGCTCGGCCCGACGCGTCGCGGTCAGCAGGACTAACTCACTACCACCTCCCGAAGGACCGGGCTGCGGACGCCCGGAAGCGAACGGCGGCCTCCTCTTAGGAGACCGCCGTTCACTCTTGAGCGACTGCTACCCGTNNCGCGCTTGCGCCTCCGCCTCCTGCGTCGACTTCACCGTGATCGTCTCCAGCCCGTGGGCGTGGGGGCCGGTTTCCTGCTTCCGCAGCAGCCAGGCGAAGAAGAACCCCAGGAAGCCGAGGACGGAGAAGATCCACATGCCGAGGGCGTAGCCCCCCGGGTTCTGGACGCTGGCGCCCGCATAATCGTTGGCCCAGCCGATCATCATGTTGAACCCGAACAGACCGATGTTCTGGATCATGGTCATCAGGCCGTAGGCGGTGCCGAGCTTCCCCTCCTCGACCAGGTAGGCCACCGAGGGCCACATCACCGCGGGCACCAGTGAGAACGCGATCCCCATCATCGCCATCGGTATGAGCAGGGAGATCCCGGAGTAGGCCATCATGAGGTAGACCGGCACCAGCAGCAGCGAGCCCCACATCATGAACAGCGCGCGCTTGCCGACCCGGTCCACCACGTAGCCGAAGAGCGGCGTGAAGACCATCGCGAACAGCGTGATCAGGCTGGAGAGGAAGCCGCCGAATTCGCGGGTCGTACCGTGGGCCTCGATGAAGAACTTCACGGCGAACGTCTGGAACGGGAAGATCGCTGAGTAGAACGTGACACATAGCAGCACGACGTACCAGTACGACTTGGGGAAGCGGAAGAGGTCAGCGAAGACGATCTTCTCGGTCTCTTCCGCCTCGCCGATCTGGTACTGCCGGGTCGCGCTGTCCTCCATGATCCAGTAGATGAGGCCACCCACCACACAGAGGCTCCCGACCGCAACGGAGATCAGCAGTGGCCATTGCCAACTCTCGAAGGCGGGTCTCGCCCAGGTGGGGGAGTTGAGCGCGAGGAACGACCCAAGGCGCGCGATAGTGAGGTTCGCGCCGAACGCGAAGGACAGCTCCTTCCCCTTGAACCACCGGGCGATGGCCGTGGTCACCGAGACGATCAGCGACTCGGCCCCGAGGCCGAAGATCAGGCGGCCCGTGGCCATCACGGCGAGCTCACTCGTGGCGGCCGTGNNCGGCCGTGATCACCGCCCCCACGAAGCAGAGCACGCCGAACAGGAGGGTCGCCTTCTTGACGCCGATCCGGTCGATGATGATGCCGCCGATCAGCACCATCACGATGTTCGGGAAGCTGTAGATCGCGTTGAGCAGTCCGATGTTGCTGTCGGAGAAGCCGAGCTGCTCCTTCAGCAGGTCGGCGATCGGACTCACCGCATCGTACACGTAGTAGTTGCCGAACATCGCCAGGCTGATCACGACCAGCACCGCCCAGCGATAGAACACCGGCGGTGGCGGCTTGGCAGTCTCCGCGGCAGCTCGAGGCTCGGTCATGCGCGCGATCCTTTCGGCATCGGAGGCGGTCCGGTAACGGTCCTAAGTGTCAGGAGGTGCCTGCGGGCCCTAGTATGGTCCGACGGAGGCGCGTGCGCCAGCGGCCGGCGCCGCGGCACACTACGCGATGATGGAGGGGGCGTGGTGTCGGAGTGGACGGGCGCGCAGACGCGGGCTCAGGCCGTGACTGGCAGACCCCGCTCCCGCGCATACCGCATCAGGGGGCGCGCCCCTCCCTTGAAGGAGTAGGCCTCGTAGCCCTCCCGCTGCATGACCTCGGCCACGTAAGCGGTCTGCACCCCGAAGCTGCAGTAGAGCACGTAGGTGCGGGTCTTGTCGAGCTGCTTGAAGCGTGCCGCCAGGTCGCCGATGTCGCGTCGCTCGGCACCGGGATAGTGCCAGTGCTGGAAGTGGTGCGGCTCGCGGCAGTCGAGCACCACGGCGCCGTCGGGGATCTCGGTGACGAACAGGTACGGCTGCACCAGGTCCACGTCGCGCAGCTCGCGCAGGTCCAGCACCTTCCGGCCGGCCACCGCCGCATCGAGCAGGGAGAGATCGACGTGCGACTCCTCGTCCCGGGCCGCGGCGGGCTTGGCGTGGGTCACCGGCCGGTCCGGGAGGATGGCGCAGTACTCCCGCACGCGGGCGCTCAACACGGCGGTGCCGATGCGCTCCGCCAGTGCGATGATCTCGAGCTTGTCCAACCCCACCAGCGGCCGGAACACCGGAAGCGACGCTACCTCGTCGATGGCGCGCAGGTTACCCAGGGTCTGCGAGGAGACCTGCCCCACCGCCTCGCCAGTCACGACCGCTTCGCCCCGGAGCTCGCCCGCCACCGCCTCGGCAGCGCGGTACATGAGCCGCTTGAGGATTACCTGCCAATACTTGGGCTGTACCTTCGCCTTGAGCTCCTCCACTACCGGCACGAAGTCCACGACGTGGATGCGCGGCCGGTCGCCGAAGCTCCATTCGTCGGCCAGCACCTTGGCCACCGACACGACGGCGCGCTCATACGCCTCACCGCCCAGGTTGCAGAACACGTAGTCGAGGGAGATGCCGCGCTTGAGCATGAGCCAGGCGGCCACCGCCGAGTCGAACCCACCCGAGATGAGGCACACGGCCTTCCCCTCGACCCCGAGCGGCAGTCCGCCCGCCCCTTTCTCCCGACCGCTGAAGAGGAACGCCTCTCCGTCGCGCACCTCCACCGACACGGTGACGTCCGGATGGCTTAGGTCGACCGACGCGGCGTGCCGGTCGAGGGCTGCGCCGAGCTGCACCCTGATGTCCTGCCCGGTGAACGGGTACGAACCGGCGCGGCGCGCATCCACCGCGAACTTCCGGTCCCGCACGCGGTCGGCATAGAGCGATTCGCCCACCCGTACGATCTCGTCGAGATCGGCGGTCAGCCGCGCCTCAACCTGTGACACGCTGCTAACGCCAAACACCGAGGCCAAACGGCTCAGCGCCGCACGGTCGGACGCTTCCACGAGAATGCGGCTCCAGCGGTCATCGACGCGGCAGTCGATTTCGCCGGCGTCGAGCGCATCGCGCAGGTTGCGCACCAGGCGCTGCTGGAAACGCCGCCGCGTCTTGCGCGCCTTGGTAGCCACCTCGGGTGCTACGCGAACGAGGTAGAGCGTGTACTCGAGCGTCGCCTTCGACGTCATGCCTCGAAGGTACGTCGCGTCAGAGGGGATTCCAAGCGGTGGCGCGAGGAGTCTACGGGCCCTGGAAAAGCTCTCCGATCCGCCGTGCCCGATACTCGAAGATCCCGTCGACTTGCCGCCGCACCACGGCGGCGTGCGCCACCAGACCGAGCGGCCCGAACGGCAGCGCATACTCCACGCGGTCCGACATCTGAACGCCCTCCGCCACCGGACGGAAGGTGTGCAGGTGATACCACGACTTGTACGGCCCGACCACCATCTCGTCGGCGAAGCACACGTTCTCGACGTAGCGGGCGATGCAGGACTCCCACAGCAGCGGGACGCCCAGCCAGCGGATGTGGTAGCGGATGCGGGTGCCCTTCCGCACCACCCGGTCCGACGCCCATCGCATCTGGAAGTTGAGCCACGGTGGGGTGATCTCGGCCAGGTTACTCGGGTCCTTGAAGAACGCGAACACGGCAGCGAGATCGGCCGGCACGATCTGCTTGCGCGACAGCAGGAAACGTTTGCCGTTTCTCATGCCGGCGCCCCCTGCACCGCGCGGCCGTAGCGCTCGAGATACGACTCGACGCTCAGCTTGCGCGCCGTGTTCTGGGAGCTCATGTAGCGCACCTTGCCGAACACCGGTCGCTCCGGCCCCCAGGGTCGGTCGTAGCGGCCCAGCACCCAGAAGATGCCCGAGTAGGAGTTCGGATCGCGGCCGTCCAGCGCGTACTTGTTGTTGAGCTCGACCATGAACTGCAGCGCGTCCAGGGGCGACGCCGACCACTCGAGGATCTTCTTGCCCCACAGCATGCGCAGGTAATTGTGGATCCGCCCCTCACGCAGCAGCTGGCGCTGCGCCGCGTTCCACAGCTCGTCGTGCGTGGCCGCCGTCTCGAACGCGGTGAGCTCGTAGCAGTACTCCCGCGGATCGCGCGTATGCTCAGCGAGGGTGCGACGTGCCCACTCAGGCAGCGAGTCGTAGCGGTCGTAGTCGGGGCGGAACGCGCACATGTTGTATCCCAGCTCGCGCCACGTGACCAGCTGGTCCACGAAGGCCGTGGCGCTCTCCCGCATCCCCCAACCGGCGCGGCCGCCGCGCGCCTCCGGCCTGAGCTCGTCCGGCGTCCATCCTTCGGTCTGCGCCACGCTCGCGAACAGCTCGTGGGCACCCAGGTGACCGAAGTGGAGATACGGCGAGAGTCCGCTCGTTCCCGGCTCGCCCAGCTCGTTGCGTCGCTCTGCGTAGTGCGCGAGCCGCTGCTGCACGAAGCGGTGGGCAGCTTGGTGGGCGGCCGCGGAGCCTCCGCTCAGGGGGGCCGGTGGCACGGCGTGGTCGATCCGCAGCGCGGCCAGGGCTGCGGGCTCGACCGCGAGCAACGCAGGCGACGCGGCGGGCCAGCGATGAGCCACGGCTGGATCCATGCTGGCGAAGCGCGGCGCGTCGAGTGCCGCCAGCGGATCGGCGAGCGGACAGTCCACAAGGTGCTCCGGCAGGGCGCGGTGCAGGAACCGACGGAACTGATATGCCGTCCCGAACGCATGCGGGGCGGCCCGGAGCGGGAGGAGCCCGTTGGCGTCCACCGCCTCGAGCGACACGGGCAGTCGCTCGGCGGCGGCCTCGGTCATGCGGGGCAGGAAGAACGCCGGATAGTCGTCGGTCACGATCACGGCAGCCGAGGCCGCGAGCGCCTCCAACAGGCCTTTTCCCGCCCCCGGCTCTGGTTCGACATAGGGCAGGTAGCCGACCGGACCCCCGGCAAGAGCCGCAGCGTGGTCGGCCATGCCCTGGAGCACGAATGCATGGAAGCGCTCGTTGGCCCAGGGATACCCCGCGCGGAGCGCCTCCAGCACAAGCAGCGGCTTGGCAAGCTCATTGGCCCACTCTACCGCCCTCTGAAGCGCGTAGTTGGACGTGAGTCGGCGGTGCGCAGTCATCCAGTACAGCACGAACCCGCCGTCCCGGCGCAGTGGCGCGTCGTTGGCGCCTCGGATGCGGATGCTGGGAACGGGGCTCATGCTCGCACCGGGCGGCGCCGCCCGACAGCGACGCCACAGCTCAGAGTAGCGAAGAGAATACGGGGCCGGCGCACTCGCGCCGGCCCCTCGGAAGATCGGCCTACCACTCGGGCAGGATCACCCTGTCGATGACATGAATCACGCCGTTCGAGGCCTCGACGTCGGCCTGCACCACCTTGGCGCCGTTCACGTATACCGAGCCGCCCTTCACCTTGATCTTCACGTCCTGACCGTTCACGGTCGTCGCGCGGTCGAGCTGCACCACCTGATCGGAGGTGACGCGGCCGGCCACCACGTGGTAGGTCAGGATCGCGGTCAGCTTCTCCTTGTCCTCGAGCAGCGCCTCGACGGTGCCCTCGGGGAGCTTCGCGAACGCCTCGTCCGTCGGGGCGAACACCGTGAACGGGCCCTCGCCCTTGAGCGTCTCGACCAGGCCGGCGGCCTTGAGGGCCGCCGCCAAGGTGTTGAACGAGCCGGCGGCCACTGCCACGTCCACGATGTCGTTCGAGGTGTCGCCGGCTGAACTGCTCGTGTACTTCATCTGGGCCTCGGCCGAGCCGGCGAGCAACAGGCCGGCGGCCACCAGGGTGCTGAGGGTGCGGAACTTCATGATGAATGCCTCCAGGTAGTGATGAGGTTGCGTGCTCGTGGATGCGGAATCCCCCCGACCTAGGCCCGCCCCGGGGCGGCGAGCCAGCGGCGCTGGATCGCCTTCCACTGCAGGGCCTGGTACAGGGCACTGATGCCGACGAGGATGTAGACCAGCTTGCCCAGCGGGCTGCCGCCGCCGAACAGCGTGGCAACGAGATCGAAGTCGGCGGCGCCGACGAGGCCCCAATTCAGGCCGCCGATCACGAGCAGGGCCGCGGCGACGATATCGAGCGTCTTCATTCTGACCTCCTGTGGAAGATTTTCTGTCTAACTGACGTCCATGAAACTAGGGGCTGGTCTAGCTGTTGTCAAGCCTTTGTACAAGTCCAAATATTGACAGAACTTAGACACACGAGTATCTTGTCGCCCATGAGCCCATCAGCCAAGAATCGGGAGCCGCGCCACCCCATCAGGGTGGTCTCCCTGCGTACCGGGCTCTCGCCCGACGTCCTGCGGGTCTGGGAGCGGCGCTACGGAGTGGTCACCCCGCAGCGCAGCGAGGGTGGGCAGCGGCTCTACTCAGACGCAGACATAGAGCGCCTCAGCCTGCTCAATCGTGCCACGCTGGCGGGCCGGGCGATTCGGCAGGTGGCCGGTCTGGGCACCGAGGAGCTGGCCGCGTTGGTGGAGGAGGATGCCGCCGCCCGCGCGCCGGCGCCGCCGACCGCTCTGGAGCGCGCGGCACAAGGCGTGAGCCAAGACTACCTGGCTACCGCGCTCGCCGCCGTGGAAGCCCTCGACTCGGCCCAGTTGCAGTTCGTGCTGGGGCAGGCCGTCTTAGCCCTGGGAGCCACGGGCTTCGTGGACCACTTGCTCGCCCCCCTCCTGCGCCAAATCGGTGATCGCTGGCACGACGGCACGCTGACCCCCGCTCATGAGCACGCCGCCTCCGTCATCGTCAAGCGCACGCTGCAGTGGATCCAGGAGATCCTAGAGGTCCCCGCCTCGGCCCCCTTGATCCTGGTCACGACGCCCGCCGGCGAGCGGCACGAGATGGGTGCCATGCTGGTGGGGGTAGTCGCGGGCACCGAGGGCTGGCGCGCGTGCCAGCTGGGACCCGACCTTCCCGCGGCCGATATCGCGAACGCCGCGGCACAGTCCGGCGCCCGGGCGGTGGCCGTGAGCAGCGTCCGCGCTGACGATTCCGCGCGACTCCTAGCGGAGCTCGCAGAGCTGCGAGCGGCG
>JABAOH010014150.1_pt3 | contig 12407 bp, 9 predicted proteins | sample 7062181 | NCBI WGS metagenome assembly JABAOH01 (sample SAMN14538630, study PRJNA623070) | marine sediment metagenome | biome: marine biome [ENVO:00000428]; feature: marine pelagic biome [ENVO:01000023]; material: deep marine sediment [ENVO:00002113]; isolation source: pool of 5 deep marine... | reverse complement strand
CTCAATGACTGGGGCGCTGACATAAATATCGGCTGTGAGCGTCGCTTCCAGCCAGTCGAGGAACGACCGGCGAAAGCTGTCGATCATGATCCCGACACCCACTGTTGCCGAAACTGCTATCGAAAGTGCCGCAATCGCAACGCCCGTACGACTCAATGCAGCCGTTACGCCGCGTGCCGCCATACGCCCGATCACGCCAAACGCGCAACTCATCACTGGGCCGCAGGCGCGCATCAGTAGCGAAGTGAAAAATGGCACAAGCAAGGCAAAGCCGACGATGATCACAAACAAACTGCTGTAGCTGATTACCAGGCTGCGACTGGGAATGAGCAACACAATACTGCCTAAGAGGGCCAACGTAATGCCGGAAAGCGCACCCGTCCGCGCACGCTGCCGCCAGTCCGCCTCGATCGCCGAACGGCGAAGTACGGCAGCTACTTGCGTGCGCGTTGCCTCCCAAGCGGGTACCGCTGCAGCGGCACTAGTCGTGGCCATACCGAGCACGACCCCTTTGATGAGGGAGGCTGGCGTGAGCGCAATGTCAGTGACGCTGAGCGAAAAATAAAGATCATTGATGGTCTGCACTACGTGATCGATGAGCCCTTTGCCCAGCAGAACACCGAGGACAAGCCCCAACACGGTCCCGATCATGCCGATGACGCAGGCCTCGCCGATGATTTGCGCAAACACCTGCCGCCGTGCAACCCCTAACGCCCGCAGCGCACCGATCAACTCACGACGCTGGACCACCGAAAAGGTAATGATGTTGTAGATCAGGAACGCGCCTACCAGCAATGCCAGCAAACTAAAGGCGGTCAGGTTGACCCTAAAGGCGCGCGTCATCTGCTCGAGCGCTTGTGAGCGGTTCCCCGCTACAACGATCTCTGCCCCCGCTGGCAACGCCGCTCGCACGCGCTCAAGTAACCCAGTTTCAGCCTCGGCAATGATGAGGTCGATGCGGCTCAGCTGGCCGCTCATGCCGAGTAGCTCCTGGGCCGTTGCAATGTCCACGAGCAACACCGACTCCAGAGCTTGTTGCGCAATCGGATCGGTCGTTGCCAGCAGCCCAACGATGGTCACGCGATGTTGTCTGCCGCCTATCGCGAGAGTCAGCGCCTGATCGACCTCGATAGCGAGCCGAGCGGCCGTATCTTCTGTCACCATCGCGGTTGCCGGCTCGGCCAGCAGCCGAGTCAAGTCACCCTGTTCCAGCTTTGCGTCAACGAATGAACGAAATTTCCTTTCCGCAAACGGATCGACGCCCAGGATGTGCAGCGTTTTCGAACCCTCGCCCAGCGTGCGTGCATAACCTTCGACCACCGGCGCCGATGCCCGCATGGCGTGCTCGATGCGCAACTGCCGGTATACCTCCTCCGACAGTCCCTGCGGTCCGCCCATGATGTGATGCGTCGTCCGTCCCGCCAGCGTTTCGACCGATATCAGGAAGGCGCGTCGCGCGCTTTCATTGGCAAGATCGACCGCGACTACGACGGCAACTCCAAGGGCTACCCCTAAGACGGACAGCAGCACAAGCCAGGGGTGGCGGTGGAGGTAACGCCAGCTGGCACGAGCGAGCATCACGTGTGCTTTTCCTTTGTGCGGACAACTGGAACAAGCTGGCCCTCTTCAATGCAAAAGCCACGGTCAGCCAACGCCAATGTCTCGGTGCTGTGTGAAACCATGAGCAGCGTTGCCCCGGCCGCCCGTGTCAACTCGACAATGAGACGCAAAATTTGTCGCCCCGTATCACGATCGAGATTACCGGTAGGCTCGTCCGCCAGAAGCAGCTTGGGCCTGTGTACCAGCGCACGAGCCACGGCTACGCGCTGCTGCTCGCCGCCGGAGAGCCGATCTGGGTAGCTGTGCGCGCGATCGTCGAGCTGCACACGCTGCAGCAGGCTGTGGGCGAACGCACGTCCGCTGTCATCGAGCTGGCCGTTTAGCTCGAGCGGCAGATACAGGTTCTCCTCAACCGTAAGCGTATGAATCAGGTTAAAAAACTGAAAGATGAAACCGATGTGCTGTCGGCGGAATATCGTGCGCTCGTTCTCCGACATGGCAAGCAGCGACACGCCTGCGACGATGACGTCGCCGTTCGTAGGCACGTCTATTCCGCCGATCAAATTGAGCAGTGTCGACTTGCCGGAGCCACTCGGGCCGAGGAGCACGACAAACTCGCCCTGATCAATCACCGCATCCAGCTCTCGCAATACGACACGCTCACGTTCGCCTTCTCGGTAAATCTTCGTCAACCGGCAAAGTCGTACGAGTGGTTGGGCAGCTTGGGCCATGATTGTCGGTTCTGGCGGATGCTTCATGCATCTTACCTCAGAGCATCAGCAACGGTGTGCACTGACGGCAATGTGCAAATAAAATGCCCCGCACGAAGCGGGGCATTTGCGGGTGTGCTGCCTGAACCAAAGCCGCCTTAGCTATTTCTTTTGCTTCGGTGGAAAGCCTTGGAGAATTCGCCGGACCGCTTCGGCCAGCTGCTCATCACGTTTCTTGCGATTAACCTCAGCCTGCGCCGAGCCGCGCCACATTAGCTGCCGTGTCTTGGTATTTACGATATCGATGATCAGCGAGCCCTGCTCGTACTCGTAGACATAGCTCTCCGGCATCACCCTGCCCGTCCCTGCACCGTAGCTCCAGCCCCAGCCCGCGCGATAGCCGTAATAATCGTTCATCGTCGAGACCGCCAGCCTCTTCTCCAAGGCTACGTGATAACCCACCATAAAATCTGGCGCCCCCGCCAAAGACCGGCGATAGCCCTGTGCGGCTAGCTGGCTTTCGACAAGATCGGTAATACGTTTGTCGAGCAGTGGGTCGCTGAGTTGCGGATCAGCAGCAGGCTTTTTGTCGGTCTTGACCCAATCGTAGGTCTGCAACCCGTCGAAGCGCGCTGCCGGGTCATAATCCGACTGGACCTGCATGGTCGAGCAGGCGCTTAGTGCGACGAGAGACAACGGCAACACCGATCGGGCTAGCATCAGCATGTACCGATTATCGTACTAGCGGCAACACCCCTGCAACACGATTGAACAAAAATGGTTTTTGCTAGACACATAGAGCCCCTTCGGGCCCTAGCCATCTGCGATCGAACAACGGCGGACGTGCGCCAGCACCATTCCGATCGGCGCATCGCTAAGACGCGTGAGTAGGCGCGCTATTTTGGCCATACAGCGGCTGCGCCAACCGATGCGTCCGGTATTTGCCCCACACCGATACGGCCCCGTAAACTGCCATCGTTTCCGCTAAGGCAATCAGCTAGGCGTGGCGGATTAGCGACCCGACTCACCCGCCTGCTAGATTCGGTGATGTTCTCACAGCCTGCAGCAAGAGGCCCAGGTGACTCAAAAATGACTAGCGCTAAACGCCCGGCCAAGACGGTTGGCTATACGATTCCGCGACTCGAGAAAGACTGGAAGTATTATCTCGGTATCACCTTATTCATTTTCAGCTGGCTTACTTTCGGGTTTGCCTTTGTGGTGCCGTTCCTGCCGGTTTCGGCAGCGATTGCCGCGGTGATCGCTGCTGCTTTCATCATTGCCGGCGAGGTGACGTTTTGGGCGAGCGTTGCGCTTCTGGGCAAACCCTTCATGCAGTTCCTTAAAACCAAGCTGCTCGAGTTTCTACACAGCAGGCGGCCTGCAGAGCTTCGCCGGGTAACTAAACAGCGCCATTACGTCGGCCTGTCGCTGTTTCTAGGCAGTTTCTTGTCCTATTACTTGGCCATGGCTGTCCCCTTCCTCGGTTTGCCGCGGGATGAAATGCTATCCGGCATCATTGTGATTCTGATCGGCGGCCAGGCCACCTTCTTCATCAGCCTGTTCGTTCTCGGCGGCGAGTTTTGGGCGAAGCTGAAGAAATTATTTCAGTGGCCAGGCTATACGCCAAGCTAAGCCCACATCTTGCTATCGCTCGGCGCAGAGGTGGCCAAGGTGTTTGCGTGACCCTATGCTGTCCTGGGGACACAAACATTGCGGAGCAGCAGGGCAGACCTGGCTGCCCCCGCAGATAGGTCTGCGTGCGGCCATTCCCGGCTATCTTGAAATCAGGCGACGTTCTGCAGCCATGACCAAGCGAACTGCATTGCGCCCGCGAGTCGCGTCTCGGCGAAACGTCGCCATGTTGGCGCTTCGCGGATCTGTCCAAAAGTAATGTAAGACCAAGCGTCCTCTTGGGCGAACAGCTGACGAATCAGTGCGTTATTGAGCTTGTGGCCGGGCTTATGCGCGAAGAAATGACCCAGAACCGGCGCACCGGCCAAGGCCACATCGCCAATGCAGTCGAGCACCTTGTGCCTGACAAACTCGTTTTCGAAGCGCAATCCCTCTTCGTTGAGAACCTGCCCTCTTTCGATAACAATCGCATTCCTTAGTGACCCGCCCAGAGCCAGGCCTTGCGCTCGCAAGTGATCGACTTCCTCGGTGAAACCGAAAGTGCGTGCGGCAGCCAGTTCGCGCTTGAACGTGTCGTCAACCAACTCAGCCGAATAACGCTGGAACCCCACTGCGCGACCGACGAAATCGATTTCAACCGTGAACTTGGCCGTGGCGTTAGGCATGAGTACCGCAAACTTGTCGCCATCGCAGACCGTCACCGGTTTATGGATCTGAATGGCCCGACGCGGCACCGTTTGCTCGTTGGCCCCTGCGCGCTCGATCAGTGTTACAAATGGCTCGGAACTGCCGTCCATGGCAGGAACTTCCGGTCCATCGACCTCGATGAGCGCGTTGTCGATATCGCAGCCGTGTAGCGCTGCCAGCAGATGCTCAACGCTTCGTACCGACACGCCATACTCGTTGCTGATGACTGTGCTCTGCCGCGTGTCGGTCACGTTGTCCCAACGCGCGAGAATCAGACCTTGGGTCACCGGTGCATCCTTTCGCACAAAGCGGATGCCGCTGTTGCTGTGCGCAGGCCCTACTCGCATGGAAACCCGCTGGCCGCTGTGCAGACCCACACCTACATAGCGGATGGCGGATTTCAATGTGCGCTGGCCGGTCCAACCGATACGCTTCACAATACGCTTCGTCTTTATCACGTGGCCTCCTCAGCGATATCGCTCTGTGCGTGGGTCTGCCCGCGCTTGCGCCTCCATCGATGCGCGGGCAGAATCTCACGCGCCATCTGTGCGCCAGACGCCCGCGTCGTAGGGGTCGCCTGGCCTAAATCTTGACTGGTAAGATAGTCCTGGATTTGGGAGCGACGGCAGTCTTGAGACGCCAAACTGTTATCCCCGAACGTAGTAAATTACGAATTTGATCGGTGCAGCCGACTACCATTAGCTCGTGGGGGGTCCTGATCTGGAAGGCCATCGAGTCGCATGGCTGTGACCCTCGTTCGCTGTTCGAGCAAGCGGGCCTCGATCCCAAAAAACTTCGCGATCCTAACGGGCGTTACCCCATCTCAGCTCTGACGCGGCTTTGGCGGCGCGCTGCGAAGTCTACGGCTGATTCCTGTATCGGCCTGACAGCGGCGCGTTTTCTACATCCGACCACGTTGCATGCCTTGGGATACTCATGGCTCGCCAGCGACACGCTCAGGGAGGCGCTTGAACGCGGCGAGCGCTACCATCGCCTTGTGAGCAATGGCTTCGAGGCCCGTCTGGAGACATCCCCTGACCACTATCGTTTTGTCATGCAGCCGGGCGAAGGCGTCGTGTTTGCCGATGAAGCCATTGACGCGGCCATGGCGACCGTCTTGATGATGTGTCGAGCGAGCTGTGGCGCGGAATTCAACCCGCTACGCGTACAGATGACGCGCAAGACACCCACGGATCCCGGGGCCTATTCTCGTCTTTTTCGTGCACCAGTCGAATACGGGGCCGACACAAACGCCTTTCTTTTTGACAAGGGTATCGCCGACAGCGTCCTGCCAACCGGCAATGCCGAACTTGCCCGCGCTAATGATAGAGTCATTACCGATTACCTGGTCCGCTTTGACCGAGGCAGCATCAAGCGCCGCGTCGAGCTCAAGCTACTCGAGCAGTTGTCTTCCGGTCATGCGAGCCAGGATACAATCGCCAAGGCGCTGCACATGAGCCCTAGAACCCTGCAGCGCAAGCTCCGCGACGAAGGAGCTACCTACAAGGAGCTGCTGGACAGCACGCGGCGCTATCTAGCGGCCCAGTACGTTAAAGAATCACGTCTGTCCGTCAGTGAAATCACATTTCTGCTCGGCTTTTCAGAGCCCGCTAATTTCTCGCGTGCGTTCAAGCGCTGGACGGGACGATCGCCTAGCGAATACCGGACCGATCTGTCCGGTTGATCTGAGATACGATATCACCCTCCGCGAAAGCGGATCTCGGGATCGACGACACGGAACCGGCATGGTTCCAAAGCGCGGCTTGACTTGACCCTAGCGAAACCATCACGCATCATCGCCACGCTGCAAAGCAATAAGACACAAATCGCAAGTACGGGTACTACCGCGACACCATGATGCCTCCGGTCCAAAACCCCGCTCAATCTGATTCATCCGCCGCTTTATTACTCGCCGCGATAGGCCTCGGTTTGTTGGTTGGCTGCCAAGAGGCGCCCAAACCGACTACGGCGCGACCGCCAATCGAGGTCACCGCCGTTACCGTCGCGCCCAAAGATATTCCGGCCGAATTCGAATTTGTCGGCAAGACCGAAAGCTCGCGCAAAGTGCAGATCCATGCACGTGTGGAAGGTTTTTTGGACCGTCGGGTCTATCAGGAAGGCACCATCGTCAAGACCGGTGCTGTCCTGTTTGTCCTCGACCGCAAACCCTTTGAGGCGCGACTGGCCGCTGCCAAGGCGGCGCTCGCGGAACAACAGGCGCGGCTGCAGACGGCACAGGCGAATCTAAAGCGGGTGCGCCCGCTAGCGCAAGAAAATGCCGTCAGCCAGAAAGACCTCGACGATGCCATCGGCCAGACACAGGCTGCGGCCGCGGCTGTTGAGGCAGCCAAGGCCGATGTGATCAATGCCGAGCTGAACTTGAGTTACACGACAATTCGCACGCCAGTTACAGGCTTGGCGAGTTTTGCCGTTGTCCAGGAAGGCACCTATGTCAATTTCCAAAACAGTCTGTTGACGTATGTGTCAGCGTTGTCGCCGATGCGAGTGAACTTCAGCGTCTCGGAAAATCAGATACTCAACTTCCGGGATCAAGTGACAGCCGGGACGGTACGCAAACCCGAGCAAGATAACTTTGAGGTTGAGATCGTGCTGGCTGATGGCACGGTGTTTCCCGAGCGCGGACGCATTACCTTTGCCGATGCCGAATTCAGCGAGACCACGGGCACTTATCTCATACGCGCGGAGTTGCCGAACAAGCAAGGCGTCCTGAGACCCGGGCAATTTGTGCGTATACACGTGCTTGGAGCTATGCGCCCGGAAGCGATTCTGCTGCCTAAGCGCGCCGTCATGCAGGGCGCTCAAGGCAGTTTCGTCTGGGTGATCGCCAGCGACAACAAGGCAGAACTGCGGCCGGTCACGACCGGGCAGTGGTACGGCGATAACTGGATCATCACAGCGGGCCTGAAGCAGGGAGAGGTCGTCGCTGTCGACGGCGCTATCAAGTTGCAAGTCGACGCACCCGTCAAGACGGTAGCGATGAAAGACTCCAACTCCGGGGGCACGAGTTCCGAAGAGCCGACCGCGCCGAGACCGAAGTAGACGCAGGACGTCATGATCTCCCACTTTTGCATTCGCCGGCCGATCTTTGCCACCGTGCTAGCGATCGTTATCACGTTGGCCGGTCTGACGGCCATGCTGAACCTGCCGATCGCCCAATATCCGGAGATCACGCCACCGCAGGTGACCGTCAACGCCTCCTACGCCGGCGCTGACGCGCAGACAGTCGCCAATACTGTCGCCGCGCCGATCGAAACGCAGGTCAACGGCGTGGATAACATGATCTACATGAACTCGACGAGCTCGGCGGCGGGCGAGTACTCATTGACCGTGTTTTTCGAGATCGGCACCGATCCTGACACCGCCCAGGTCCAGGTACAAAATCGTGTCAATCTGGCGCTGCCGTTTTTACCGGACGTGGTGCAACGTACGGGTGTCAGGGTCGAAAAACGCTCGAACACATTTTTGCTGATCATCGGCGTCTACTCCCCCGATGGGCGTTACGACGAGCAGTACGTATCCAACTACGCCAATCTGTATGTGCTCGATGCCCTCAAGCGCATCAACGGTGCCAACCAGTCGGCCATCCTCGGGGTGCCCGATCTGGCCATGCGCGTATGGTTGAAACCGGATCGTATGGCGGCGCTGCAGCTCACGCCGAGCGATATCCAACAGGCAGTCGCCGCGCAAAACGAGCAGTTCGGCGCCGGCTCCATCGGCCTCTCGCCGACCGGCGGTCCGGTAGAAATGACTTTCCCGGTCGTTACCCGCGGGCGATTTACGGAACCGGCCGAGTTCGAAAATATTATCCTGCGTGCCGACCCGCAGGGGGTTGCGATTGTCAAGCTCAAGGATGTCGGCCGCGCCGAGATCGGGCTCAAGCAGTACCTTTTGCGAACGAGCCTGAACGGCAAACCGGCGACCTTCATCGCCGTTTACCAGCAACCGGGCGCCAATGCCTTGCAAGTGGCAGCCGATGTCAAGCAGACCCTGGCGGAGCTCAAACAGGGTTTCCCCGAGGGTCTCGACTACACGGTTTCGCTCGACACCACGAAGTTCGTCGAGGCATCCATCGACGAGGTGATTGTGACGCTGATCGAGGCCGTGATACTGGTGGTGCTGGTGGTGTACGTGTTTCTGCAGCGTCTTGCCCCCACTGTGATCCCAACGATCGCCATATTCGTATCGATCGTCGGCACCTTCACGGGCATGCTTCTGCTTGGCTTCTCGATCAACCTGTTGACGCTGTTCGGTTTGGTGGTCGCGATCGGTATTGTCGTGGATGACGCGCTTGTGGTGATAGAAAACGCCGAGCGCAACATGGAAGAGTTCAAGCTCACGCCCCGTGACGCGACATTCCGCGCCATGGACGAGGTGACCGGACCCGTGGTCGCGACTACGCTCGTGCTCGTCGCCGTGTTCGCGCCGGCGGCCGTCATGGGCGGCACCACCGGTCAGCTCTACAAGCAGTTTGCGGTGACGATCGTCATCTCCGTGGTCATTTCTAGCTTCGTGGCGCTGACCCTGACGCCGGCGTTGGCGGCGATTCTGCTCAAGCCGCAACAGGGAAAACCGAAAGGCTTTTTCGGGTGGTTCAACCGGGCGTTTAATTGGCTGACGGAGAAATACGGCGTTGGCGTGCGCTTTGTGCTCAAGCGCTTCGTCGTCGCCTTAGGTGTGTTCGCGGCGATGATCTACGCCACCTGGCACTTGTTCGCCACCATCCCCGGCAGTTTCGTGCCACAAGAAGACCAAGGCTATGTGCTCGCCGCGGTGATCATGCCCGATGGGGCGAGCCTGGATCGCACCGAAGCCGTGTCCAAACGTGTAGCCGAGATTTTCGCTAACGATCCGACGGTCAAAGACTATTCGGCGTTGGCAGGCTATAGCTTGCTTGACAGCCAGTTCAAAACGAACGCCGGAACGATCTTCATCTCGCTGAAGGACTTCAATGAGCGTAAAGACCCAGAGATGTTGGCACCGGCACTGTTCCGGCGCGTCGTGCCGCAGCTGCGTGCCATCAAAGAGGGGCTGATATTGCCGCTCAACCCACCGCCGATTCCCGGTCTCGGCAATCAGGGCGGGTTTGAATTCTGGGTGCAGAGCCGAGGCCAGGGTGACGTGCAACAGCTAGCAGCAGTAACAAAGGATCTGATCGCTAAGACTGGTCAACGGCCCGATCTCACCCGCGTCAACACCACCATGAATGCGGCCTCGCGCCAGCTTTTCGCCGATGTGGATCGCGCCAAGGCAGAGACGCTAGGTGTCCCCGTGCAGGAAATCTATGCGGCGTTGCAGACCTTGTTCGGTTCCCTCTACGTCAGTCAATACAACAAGTACAGCCGGGTATGGCAGGTGATTCTGCAGGCCGAGCCCAGTTACCGTCTGAGCCCGAGCGACATCCAGAACATCTATGTACGCCAGCGCGACGGAGAAATGGTTCCGCTCTCGGCAGTGGTGAGCACGCGCTACGTGACCGGTCCCGAGCTGGTCTCAAGATTCAATAACTTCCTCGCCGCCAAGATCACCGGAGACAGCGCCCCCGGTTTCAGCACCGGGCAAGCGATCGCCGCCATGGAGACCATAGCCGCCGAAGGGCTGCCCCCGGGCTACGGTTTCGCCTGGGCTGGACAGGCATTCGAGGAAAAGAAATCGGGCGGCGCGTCGTTCATCGTCTTCGTATTCGGCCTCATTTTCGTTTTTCTCATCCTGTCCGCACAGTACGAGTCCTGGGGCCTGCCCTTTTCGGTGATCACCGCAGTGCCCTTCGGCGTGTTCGGTGCGTTGGTGGCGATCTGGCTGCGCGGAATCGAGAACGATGTCTACTTTCAGATCGGGTTGGTAACGTTGATCGGGCTGGCAGCCAAGAACGCTATCCTCATTGTCGAATTCGCCGTGCTACAGCGCCAGCAGGGACTGTCCGCACTGGAGGCGGCAGTTGAGGCCTGCAAGCTGCGACTGCGCCCGATCGCCATGACCTCACTCGCCTTCATCTTCGGCATGGCCCCCATGTTCTTTGCCCTGGGGGCTGGCGCCAACGCCCGTCATTCGGTCGCCACGGGTGTAATCGGCGGCATGGTCGGGGCGACCTCCTTGGCGTTGTTCTTCGTGCCGATGTTTTATTATCTTGTGGACACGCTGAGCACAAGAGTCTCTGCGTCGAAAGACACGCAAGCGGAATCAGCCCGCTCTGCCAAGAAGAGCGGTGGCGGTGCCGCGGCGGGTGTGCATCGTCAACGGGGCGAGAGGGACTGACATGCGTCTGGCGTTCGCTTTCGTCATCGCGGGCTCTTTACTAGCGGGCTGCATGGTTGGCCCCGACTATCGTCGCCCGGAAGTAGACACGCCAGCAAGCTTTCGCTTCGAGGACCCCGATCCGGCAAAAACGGCCAACGCCTTGTGGTGGGAGCAGTTCCAGGATCCTGTGCTGAATGCGCTGATCGAATCGGCGTTAAAAAACAACAAGGACGTGCGCATTGCCGCCGCCCGCATTGACGAGTTTGCCGGCCGATTCGGAGCTACACGCGCGCAGTTGTTCCCGCAGATCGGCTATGAAGCCGCGGCAGGCCGTGATCAACTGAGCGAGACGACGGGCACGCCGCTTGCACCAAGTATCGACAATCCGCAGACGACGTACCTGGCTATTGCCACGGCCAGCTGGGAAATAGACCTCTGGGGCCGCGTTCGGCGCTTATCGGAATCCGCGCGCGCAGACTTGTTGGCGAGCGTGGAAGGCCGCCGCGCGGTCATTCTCACGCTGGTTTCTGCCGTGGCGAATGGCTATATCGCCTTGCGCGATTTGGACACGCAGTTGGCCATCGCCCGATCGACGGCCAAGAGCTATGAAGAAACCGTGCAGCTCTTCGAGAGCCGTTACAAAGGAGGTGTGGTATCAGAGGTCGAGCTCGCGCAAGTCCGTTCGCAATATGAGCAGGCTGCCGCGCGCATCCCTCAGTTCGAAAAACTGGTTGCTCAACAAGAGAACCTGCTCGCGATTCTGCTCGGCCGCAATCCCGGGTCGATTCCGCGCGGACGTGCCCTGGACGAGTTCACGTTACCGGCCATACCGGCGGCACTGCCTTCCCAGCTGCTCGCACAGCGGCCCGACATCCNNCCCGAGCATCTCCCTAACGGGCTTCCTGGGTGGTGCGAGCGCCGAGCTGTCTGATCTTTTCGACAGCCCGTCAAAGACCTGGAACTTCACGGGCAGTCTTCTCGGACCGATCTTCACGGGCGGTGCGATCAAAGGCCAGGTGCTGCAGGCCGAGGCGCGTCAACGCCAGGCGCTTTTTGACTACGAACGCGTGATTCAGAATGCCTTTCGCGAGGTCGACGACGCGCTCGTGGATCACGAGAAATCGCGCCTACAGCTCGCGGCGCAGACACGCCAGGTCGAGGCGCTGCGCCAATACGCCCGTCTCGCCTGGCTGCGTTTCAACAATGGCTACACGAGTTATCTGGAGGTTTTGGATGCCCGACGTAGCCTGTTCGATGCCGAGCTCGAGCGCTCCCTGACCCAGGGCGTTGTGTTTCAGGCCTTGGTGAATCTTTATAAAGCTCTCGGCGGCGGCTGGGTTGCCGAGGCAGAAAAGATCGCGGGCACTGTCGATCCCCTGGCGCCTAAGAAGGATGCTCAGAGCAAGTGAATGTCACCCAAGTAAAGTACGCTAAAAATGGCCGACAGTGCCGTTTCATTTTTTGAATGCCTGCCGTTCACTCTACCAGAGGCACATCCCTGGCGACTCTCGCATTGATGAATGCATCCATTTTGTTGTCCACTTGGAAAAACCGCGCCAGCTT
>JABAOH010000442.1_pt1 | contig 12407 bp, 10 predicted proteins | sample 7062181 | NCBI WGS metagenome assembly JABAOH01 (sample SAMN14538630, study PRJNA623070) | marine sediment metagenome | biome: marine biome [ENVO:00000428]; feature: marine pelagic biome [ENVO:01000023]; material: deep marine sediment [ENVO:00002113]; isolation source: pool of 5 deep marine... | reverse complement strand
ATTCTCCAGGCGAGCGGTGAAATTCTGTTGCAGTTCTTGCAGGGCCGCCAGCCGCCGCACCAGTTCGGGCAAGAGGCAGACCAGCGGCAGGTGGGTGGTCCACCAGCGGTGCACCTCCCCGTCCGGGGGACGATCGGCCGTTGGCTGGCTGAGCGCGTGCAGCACGGACTGACGAGCCCGTTCGAGGGCGGTTGTGCTGCCGGTTGCCGCTGGCTGGTTCAGCTGCAGCCAGGGCGGCAGCAGCTGAGTCGCTGGGAGTTCCCCGCCGCCGCAGGCCTTCAGCCAGCGGGGGGCCGAGGCGAGCAGGCCCAGGAGGTACGCCTGAGCGCGGGCCGGGCTGCCGTGGGGCGCCGCCTCGTCCGCCGCCTGGCTGGCCGTGGCCACACTGTCGCTGGCCAGATCCGCGAAATGCTTTGCCGACGCGGCGGACGGCACCGATGGCTGATCCTCCGGCCACTCGAGGCAGCAGGGCAATTGACGCTGCAGCTCCCCAGCCAGCTGTTCGCAAGAGGAGGGCAGATCGTCAGCGGGAGTGCAACGGAAGACCGTCCACAGGACAAGGGCCGGGTCCAACCGCATGGCGGACGCCAGTCGCTGACGAGGCGCTGTCGAGTCCTCCTGCAGCAGCAGCTCGCAAAGCACCGCCGCGGACGCGTCTGTCAGCGGCAAGCGGACCGACTGCCAGGGTGCCGGCAGCGGTGGCAACCATCGCATACTCAAGCGCCCTCCTGCCGATGGCACGACCATCGCGACCGGCGGGCCTCCTGCCCCGACACGCAACGGATCGGTTCGGCAGGAGCCACGACCCGCCGATGGTCCAATCAAGCCGGGGCCACAGATTCAATGTCCAGCAAGCGACAGATGCGATCGACCAGGCGGTCGACTTCGAATGGCTTTCGCATAAAGTCGTTCGCCCCCGCCGCTTTCAAATCGTCGACCTTATCCTCTTCCACCATGCCAGAGATGCAAATGATCTTGACCATGTCCATCGACGTGTCGCTGCGCACCCGCTGGCAGACTTCCTTGCCGTTGATGTCGGGCAGCATCACGTCCAGGACAATCAGGTCCGGCTGGTAGTCCTTGACCATCATGCCAGCATCAAAACCGTTGTTGACACTTTTGACCTCGAAACGGCCGTCCCGTTCCAGGACGTCGGTGATCAATTCCACCAGCTCGATGTCGTCGTCCACCACCAGAATCTTCCGCTTGCCGCTCTCCAACGCGTCGGTCGGGATCCCATTGTCCCGCATGAAATGGAATAACTGCTCGCGCGGAATCCGCCGAAAACGACTTCCGGGTACGCGAAATCCTTTCAGCTGGCCAGAATCGAAACAGCGAATGATCGTCTGCTGACTGACCTTACAGATCTTGGCAGCTTCGCCAGTCGTGAAAACTGTTTTCATGTCCCTATCCACCTTCCTAGCCAAGACGGCCAGATCCTCGGAACCCGACGGGCTGATTCTTCATAATCTGCCAGGGGGTCCCAATCCTCCCTGTTGTGCCAGATAACCTCTAGCTCGTTACCCCAATGTGAGCAGCAAGGGCTACTAAGCTTCCTGAGCGCTTGCAGATGGCTGGTATTTCCGAGATTACCCGAATTGCCAACCGCCGGCGATTATAGCCATCTTCCCCACGGCGTCAATATGGATTTTTTGAACCTAAGCTCTTTTTATATATGGCCTTAAGCAAGATCACTTCCGACCCCGATGCTCCAGGTGCACCAACACCAGGGCGATGTCCGCCGGCGTGATTCCGCTTATCCGGCTGGCCTGGTCCAGGGTGACCGGGCGGACCTGGGCGAGTTTTTCCCTGGCCTCGGCTCGCAGCGGTGCGATTTTTTCGTAGTCGAACGTGGTGGGGATCGTCTTCTTGGCCAGCCGTTGTTGTCGGGCGACCTGGGATTGCTGCCGGTCGACGTAACCTGCGTATTTGACGTCGGAGGTGACTTGTTGAACCACGTCGTCTGGGAAGTCTGCCAAAGGGGGTAAAGCTTCGACGAGATTTTTCCAGGCGATTTCATTTCGGCGGAGGAATTTGGTCATGGTCACGCCGTGGATGAGGTGGTTTTCCAGCAGTTGTTTGGCCTGTGCGATCGCCTCTTCCTTGGCCTCGAGTTTCGCTTGCCGTTGGGCGTCGGCCAGTCCGGCTTGTGCGGCCAGCGGAGTGAGGCGGCGGTCGGCGTTATCCTGTCGCAGCAGCAGCCGGTATTCGGCGCGGCTGGTGAACATGCGATACGGTTCGTCGACGCCGCGGGTGACGAGGTCGTCGATGAGGACACCGATGTAGGCCTGTTCGCGGGTCAGCAGCAGGGGTGTGTGATTTTGGAGGGCGAGCGCGGCGTTGGCCCCGGCGATAAGTCCTTGGGCGGCGGCTTCTTCGTATCCGGTGGTACCGTTGATTTGTCCTGCGAAGTACAGTCCGGCGACCCGTTTGGTTTCCAGGGTGGGCTGGAGTTGCTGGGGCGGGCAGAAGTCGTATTCGACGGCGTAGCCGTAGCGCATGATCTGGGCCTGTTGCAGGCCGGGGATGTGGCGAAAGATGGCGTCCTGCACGTCGCGGGGCAGGCTGGTGGATACCCCATTGACGTAATACTCCTGCGTGGCGCGTCCTTCGGGTTCGAGGAACAGCTGGTGCCGGTCTTTATCGGCAAAGCGTACGACTTTATCTTCGATCGAGGGGCAATACCGCGGGCCACGGGTTTGGATCTGGCCGGAGTACATTGGCGCGCGATGCAGATTTTTGCGGATTAAATCGTGAACCGTATGGTTGGTGTGGGTGATGTAGCAGGGCAGTTGCTGATCCGTNNGTTCCAGCTGTTGAAAGTCGATGGTGCGGCCGTTTAGCCGGGGTGGCGTCCCGGTTTTAAAGCGTTGGATGCTAAAGCCCAGCCGTCGCAGGGCGACGCTGATCCCCTGACTGGTCCCCTCCCCCGCTCGGCCCCCCCGCGTCTGGTTCTCGCCGGTGTGCATGCGGGCTTGCAGAAAGGTACCGGTAGTCAGGATGACCGCCGGGGCGCGATAGGTCGCATTCCCGCCCACCCGCACGCCAACCACCCGATGTGGCTGCGGGGGCCCTTCGCACAGCAGGTCTTCGACCACTTCCTGGCGGAGGGCCAGGAGGGGCTGATTTTCGACCTGCAGCTTGACATGTTGTTGGTAGGCTTTTTTATCTGCTTGAGCCCGCGGGCTGTGCATGGCGGGTCCTTTGCGGCGATTCAACAGGCGAAACTGGATGCCGGTCGCATCGATCGCTTGTCCCATCGCACCACCCAGGGCGTCGATTTCGCGGACGATCTGCCCCTTGGCCACCCCCCCAATGGCCGGGTTGCAGCTCATCTGAGCCACCGTGTCCAGATTGGTGGTCAGCAGGGCGGTCCGGGCGCCCATCCGCGCGGCGGCCAACGCGGCCTCGGTCCCCGCGTGCCCGGCCCCGACAACGATCACGTCAAAGTCGTAGGAAGGATGATGCATGCCAGGCTCTATCGTATCGCCGGCCTGACATTCAGCAAAGTCAGAGCGTGGCGTCGGCTTGGCGGCCGGGAGGGGTGGCTGGCGGCCTGCCCGGCGGCGTGACGACCTGGGACTGTNNGGGAGGGGTGGCTGGCGGCCTGCCCGGCGGCGTGACGACCTGGGACTGTCAGTTCCGATCGGCTCCCGCGCTCACGAGGACACCGGTCCGGAGGGGGACAGGGGCCCTTCGGGCCCCTGCAGGTTGAAGAGGCCAAAGATTTCCGCCTGTGTCAGCCCCAGGTTCCCTGGCACCTGGTCCTGGGAGAAGATCATTTCAAACAGTTCCCGTTTCTGCTGCAGGATCTGATCGATCCGTTCTTCGATGGTGCCGGTCGACAGAAAGCGGGTCACGGTGACCGGCCCGGCCGCGCCGATGCGATGAGCGCGGTTGATGGCCTGGTCCTCGACGGCCGGATTCCACCAGCGATCGAAGAGGAACACATAGCTGGCAAATTGCAGGTTCAGTCCGACGCTGCCTGCCCCGTAGCTGATCAGGATCGCGTGGCAGGTCGGGTCGTCGCGAAACTGTGCGATGACTTGGTCGCGGTAGCGGCTGGGCACTTTGCCGTGGTACTGCACCGGTCGGAACGGCTCCAGTTGCCGGGCCAGTTGTTGGAGGGTTGCCACGTACTGGCTGAAAATAATCGCCTTCTGCTTGCTGGCGGCGATTTCTTCCAGTTCGGCCAGCAACCGGTCCTGCTTGGCACTTTCGCCGGTGACGGGATCGAAGTTGCAGATTTGTTTGAGCCGCAAGATCAGCTGGAACACGTGTTGCACGGTGATCCGCTCGCCCAGCTGCGACAGCTGGACAACACCTTGCTCTTCGGCGCGTTGGTAGGTTTTGCGTTGAGCGGTTGTGAGGGGCAGTTCGGCGTCGCGGACCAGTTTGGGAGGCAGATCCTGCAGCACGTCGTCTTTGCAGCGGCGCAGGACGTAGTCGCGGGCCGCCTGGGACATCCGCCGCGGCTTCATGTCGGGCGACAGCAGGCCGGGGGAGACGAATTCGAAGATGCCGACCAGATCGTCGGTACTGTTTTCGATCGGCGTACCGGTCAACGCCCAGCTGCGCCGCCGGCGGATGCGGCGTACCATTCGCGAGGTGGTACCCCGCGCGTTCTTGATCCGCTGGGATTCGTCCAGGATCACCAAATCGAATTCCAGTTCGCCCTCGCTGACCAGCGGGCCGTCCCGCAAAATCAGCTCGTAATTGGCTATCGTCACGATCGCCTTGGGCAGTCGCCATTGCCACCGGCGGGTTGCCTGGTTGCCTTGGACAATGTTGAGCGGGATTTCGGGTGCCCAGAGGGCGAACTCGCGCTGCCAGTTGGTCACCAGCGGCTTGGGGCACAGCAGCAGGACGCGGCGGACCTGGCCGGCGTACAGCAACAGCCGTACCGACGTGATGGCTTGCATCGTCTTGCCCAGCCCCATTTCGTCCGCCAGCACAGCGGCGTAGCGCGGGAAGAGGAAAGCGATACCGGCCAGTTGGTATGGAAAAGGTTGAAACGGCAGCGACAGCGATTGGGAATCCAACAAGGATTCCAGGGGCGGCTGCAAGACGTACAGCAACCGGTCATCCAGTTTGACCAGATCCGGGGGCGCGGAAATCCGCGTCGTGGAACGCCGCTCGTCCGACCGCCGGGGGCGGCGGGTTGGCCGAGCAGGTGGTTGGAGGATAGGAGGCGGGCGGTCGAAGACAAACGTGCGAACGGCCGGTGGCGGGCCTCGCAAGTCCACACAAATCGCGCCCGGCGGATTGCTCGTCCAGCGAACCCCCCGCAGTTCGACCCGCGGCGGCCGCGTCAGCGCCGTTTGCCAGCCGGTGGCCAGGGCGGCGACGGGAATCGACAGGCCGGTCGATTCGACTTGCGGTTTTTCCATCAATAACAGCCCTACCTGCTGAACGGGCAGCGTTCCCGCTCGTCCCTTGCCGTTCAACTGCCCTGCGCTTCGACAATCGCCGCCCGTATCCGCTCAAATGGCTCGGCCAAGTCCAGCTCATCCAACCCCGGCAGCAGGTCAGCGATCGTTGCCAGGTCGGACGGATGAGCCGGCGCGGTCGTCATGCGACCACCCCGGACGTTCAGCATCCGCGCCTCCGGCGGTCCCTCCTGCCCAGGATCGACTCGATAACGCAAAGGGGACTCCTCCGTTTGCGGCTCAACGGATGGCAACAGCAGCGCCAGCGGCTGCGAGATTAGGGGACGCAACGACATCATGGGGAGCGCGTCGGTGCACAGCAAAGCCGGCTGCACCCCTCCCCGCTGGACCAACGTCCGCCCAATCTGCTCGCCATATAAAAATTCGTCCAGGGTGGGGCCGTAGAGGATTTCTTGAGCCCGATTGGGGCGGACGGGGGCCGTGCAGTGAAATTCCAGGGGGCGACCGGCCGGATTGACGATCAGATAGCCACCGCACAGACCGTGCCGCTGGTCACGGACAACGGTCAGAAAACCAATAGCAGCGACGGCATTGCGGCCATCCTGACCCATCAAGAACCTCCTATCCTTCCTGGTTTGTACCCTGTTTTTTCCGCAGTTCCTGTTTGCATCGGGCCGCGATGTGTGCGAACTTTAGATGCGACGATCCGATGTGCGGAGGGAAGGGCGTGGTGGCCCGGCGGGGCGGAATTCGGCCGTGATTCGAGTTGGTGGGGGCCGATCGGCTGCCCCCTCAGCCTCGGAAATTTTCACACCACCTCCGGCCAATCAGGAAGTGCTCGACATCCAACCCGGCGCCGACTACAATAACATCCAACATTGTCACCAACGTGTTTGATTAGCGGTGTGGCTCGTTGGGGCGGTGTGTTGGGGCGGATTTCCAGCTCGCGGTCCTATCCGCCGGGCTGGGGTTGGTTTTAGTCCTCTCGGTTCAGGTCCTGGGTCCTGTCGGTTTTCGGTGAAGGGTGAAAAAGTTTCTGAAGCGGGAGAATTTAATTTATGTCGCAGGACCCTCAACAAACTTCGCCCTTGTTTACTCAAATCGACATCACGTCCCAGTCCCATGGATCGGCTGCCCGGGCCAGTGCTGTCGATGGCGAACACACAGAGCTTTTGCATCAGATCCTGACCGCTCTGGACCGCAACAACGATCTCTTGGAAGAATTGGTCGCCAACGCGGGCGCATCGCAGCGTCAGCGGGCTGAGGAACTGAAGAACTGGCGGTCGGCCAATCCGGGGCTGGCCGAATCATGCAAGGATGCGGTCGAAGCGTTGGCTCGTGTTCAAGCGGAATTTCTTCGCAACCTGACGGGCGAGATCGAGGACAATTCCGAAGCGATGGAAGACGGCGAATTCGTATTCAACGAGTTCATTGATCGCTATGGCCCGCGGCTGGCGCACTTGAACGGCGTCCTGCAGATGCTGTCTCAGTTAAGCCATCCTTCTGCCGACAACCGTCAAGACGCCTAGGCGGTTCGCCGCGGGTGCATTTTGCACTTTGCGTAACACCTGAGCCGATTGCAGTAACTGGTAGTTGTCGCCCGCCGCGCCTTTCTGTTTTCAGGTCAGCAGCCCCCTCCTTTTCTGGCTTCATGCGAATAGCCTCGTGCTTTAGCACGAGGTTGAGATCGCGTAAAACAATCTGTCGAGCCCCGTTTACGGGGCTTGCCGCTGTCTGGCTTTAGCCTGGGCTGACTCGCGGCGTAACAACACGAAATCAAGCAGCACCGCGCGTGATCGCCAGGGCTGAAGCCGCCACGGCCAGAAGGCCCGTAAACGGGCCTCGCCGGTGGGGTCATGGACATCATCACCCCGGCATGAATGCCGGGGCTCAGAGCGGGTGTGACTTGCTCTTTAAAATGTGATCCCTGTGATATGAAAGTCCAACCGGCTCCAACGGATACTCGCATGCTGCCAAACAATTACCATCCGTGTAATGCACCCGTCAGCCGTCCCCCCCTTTGATCTGCGGCCATCCCGTTGCGCGGCTTACCGGGACCTGGGGCGAGCGTTATGGGCTGTTGCCTGTCGCCTTGTTGCGGCTGGTTTTTGTTGGCGGGCGAACGGGGTCGCGCATTCTGGTTTGCGGCCGACCAACAGCCAGACCGCGTCGGGTGGGGATCCAATCGTTACGACCGCTACAAGCCTTGCAGGGCCCGTGTGTCGGGTCGTTGTCGGCCTGTGACGGGGGCTTGCGCGGCCGCGGTAAGATATGTTTTTTACAAAGGCCCACCGGTGGCGCCTTTCCTAACTGCTGGCCTGTAGCGGAGCACCCTGTGTCGCGGGACATTACCGACTACTTTCTTCGTGACCCTCGTTACTTGATCGAGGACGGCCAGCAGACGTTGGTCGAAACGGGCCGCGACGGCGATGCGGGCGAGTCGGTCTGGCCGTCCCTGCTGGTCGATTTCTCCAGGAAGGGGATGCAAATCCTATCCCCCCGGCCGCTGCAGATTGGCGAAAAGATCAGCGGCGTTTTGCGGGCGACGGACGGCCAGCTGGAGGTGAAGCTGTACGGCACGGTGCAGTGGCAGCGCGGCGCGGAGGGCCAGCAGTTCGCCATCGGTTGCCAGTTTGACGAGGAGGTCGACTGGGAGGTTATGGGCGAGCTTTTCCTGAGCGGCATTTTGGATCAAAAGATGGCCGTCTGACCAGCGGCTTCCTGCCCGCGGGTCGACAACTGGCCGTCGGGCGGGCAAGTTGTCAGTCCGGTGAGGATCGGCTATTGTGAACCGGGTCATGTTCCGGGCAGCCTGGCCCTCTCCTCGTGCCACCTGCCGGCAGCGGACCGCCCTTCCCTCCTGCTGATCCCCCGTATGGTAGATTGCCAATTGCCGACATCGCCCGATCTGCAAGACCGCGTGAACGCTGCTCGCGCGGCTTTGGACGCGCACACCTGCCAGATCGTGCAGTGGCATTTTCACGAATCGACCGGCTGCCCTTTCTGGCTGCAATACGCGTCGGAACAATTGAACTTCGATCCGCTGCAGGAGATCCGCGGCTACGACGATTTAAAAAAGTTCCCCCCCTTTGAGGACGATTGGCTGCGCGGCGGGCCGGTGCGGCGGTGGGTCCCCAAGGGGTATGCGGATCGGCCGGTGTACGTCTTTGAAACGGGCGGCACCACGGGTATCCCCAAGTCGCGGATCGTCATCGACGATTTCCGTATCGACTACGAACAGTTTAGTCAGACGCTGCCCGACTCCTACTTTCCACGGGGGGCCAACTGGTTGATGCTGGGCCCCACCGGACCGCGGCGGCTGCGGCTGGCGGTCGAACATCTGTGCCAGTACCGCGGCGGCATTTGCTTCTGCATCGACCTGGACCCTCGCTGGGTCATCAAACTGCTGAAGAAGGGCTGGATGGAGCACCTGGAAGCTTACAAGGAACACTGCATCGCTCAGGCGATCACCATTCTGGAGGCGGGGCATGAGATTCAATGCATGTTTGCCACTCCCAAGCTGCTGGAGGCCTTGGCCCTGGCCCTGGAAGACCGTGGCAGCAGCATTCCCCAGATCGGCATCCGGGGGATCTTTTCCGGCGGCACGGAATTCACGCCGCAGTGGACCCGGTTCTGTGTGGAAGAACTTTTTGGTGGGCCGCCGGAGACCAGCGGGGTTTACATGACGCCCACCTACGGCAACACGCTGATGGGATTGGCCTGCAGTAAACCGGTCACCGCCGCCGACGGGTACAAGATCAGCTATTTCGCGCCTCAGCCGCGGGCCGTGGTGGAAGTCGTCGATTTCGCAGACGCCAATCTGCGGGTCGGCTACGGCGAGACGGGCCGAGTGCGTTTGACGACGCTGACCAAGGAATTCTTCGTCCCCGGCTTCCTGGAACGGGACGAGGGGGAACGCGAAGGACCATGCGAAATGTATCCCTGGGACGGCGTGAGCGGCGTTCGTCCCTTCCATGAATTGGCCGCGGCCACCACCGTGGGAGTCTACTGATGCCGGTTTTCGGATGGCGGATCGAAGACAGATATCCGCAAGCGTAAACCTCCAAGATCGGCCATCGCCAATCTGCCATGCTGAACCTGCCTGTCATCCGCTGGGGCCAGCCTTACGAGTCGCTGGAGCAGGAGGAAGTGCGGCACTTTGTGACCGGCGAGCCGATCGCCAAGGTCAGCCAGGCGAATCCCGGCCTGCTGGCTCGTGATCTCCGCCGCGCCCACCAGGCGCGAGCGGTGCTCCGCGAGATCCCGGCTGACGAGTTGATCGAACGGGTGGGCCAGGCGGCCGGCTTGTACCGCGACGGCACGCTGCCGGCGGGGGACGGAACCCAAACGCCCGCTCAATTCGCTCGAGCCCAGTCGGCCTCGACGGGTCTGCCTGAGCACATGTGCCGGGCCAACATGGAAAAGAATTTTTTTGTGTTGAGCAACATGCGGCGGATGCTGGACGCGCTGACCCGCGGGCTGGACCTGTCGATTCTCACCCGCGGTTACGGCGTCGAACCACGGGGCGTGGTGGTCAGCTACCAGGCTCAGTCTCCCGTGCTGGGCCTGGTCCTCCCCTCCAATTCGCCCGGCGTGCACACGCTGTGGCTGCCGGTGATTCCCCTGCAAGTCGGCCTGGTGCTCAAGCCGGGTCCGCAGGAACCATGGACACCCTACCGGATCCATGCGGCCTTTCTCGCAGCCGGCATTCCGGCGGAGGCGATTTCGATTTATCCCGGCGGCGCGGAGATGGGCGCGGCCGTGGTCTCCCACGGTCAGCGGGTGATGATCTTTGGCGGCCAGCCGACGGTCGAACGTTACCGGGGCAATCCCCGCGTGCAGGTGCACGGCCCCGGTTTCAGCAAGATCCTGCTGGGGGACGACGTGGTCGACGACTGGCCGCAGTACCTGGACTTGATGACCGACAGCGTGTTTCTCAACAGCGGCCGCGGCTGTATTAATTGCTCGGGCATCTGGGCATCGCGGCACACCCGCCAGATCGCGGCGGCGCTGGCCGAACGGCTGGGGCCGGTCGAGCCCCGCCCGCCCGACGATCCAGAGGCCACCCTGGCCGCCTTCACCGCCCCCGAGATGGCCGAAGCGATCTGGCAGATGATCGAGGCGGACCTGGGTGAAGAGGGCGTGCAGCACATGACGGAAAAATACGGGGATCGGTTCGAGCGTCACCAGCGGTGCGCGTACTTGCGGCCCACCGTCATCCATTGCGACAGCCCCGCAGCGGCCATCGCCAACAAGGAATTCATGTTCCCCTTCGTCAGCGTGGTCCGTTGCCCGCAGGAAAAAATGATCTCTGCCATCGGACCTACCCTGGTCGCCAGCGGCATCACGGCGGACCAGCGGTTCCAGCGGCAGTTGTCGGACGCCACCCACATCGACCGCCTGAACCTGGGCCCCATCCCGACCACTCAGCTGGACTGGCTGCAGCCCCACGAAGGCAATATCGTTGACTTCCTGTTTCGCGCTCGAGCCTTGCAGGTACCGGAGGACCAACGGGCGGCCTGGCCCAGCTAGCTTGCCGCGGCCGGGGGCCGGCGGGCAAGCCTGTCGGCGAAACGCCGCTGGGCTTTGCCGCCGACCGGTCGCTCGCAATCCTCTACACCCCNNCTACCAGCCCCAAACGCGGATCGTGTTTGGTATCGACAAGCTGGCCACCCTGGGCGGATTGGCTGCCGAACTGGGAGGGGGGCGAGCTCTGCTGGTGACCGACCCCGGGATTGTCGCGGCGGGGCACACTCAGCGGGGCAGCCACGCGCTGGAAGAGGCCGGCCTGGAAGTCGCGGTGTTTCAAGGCGTGCACGAGAACCCCAGCACCGTCGACGTGGAAGCGGGCTTGATCTTCGCGCAAACCTTCGACCCCGACCTGATCGTCGGCCTGGGCGGCGGCAGCTCGATGGACTGTGCCAAGGGGATCAATTTCCTGCTGACCAACGGCGGGCGGATGGAAGATTATTGGGGCATTGGCAAAGCGACGCGGCCGATGTTGCCCATGATCGCCGTCCCCACCACCGCCGGCACCGGCAGCGAAACGCAGTCTTTCGCCCTGATCTCCGATGCAAGGAGTCACCAAAAGATGGCTTGCGGCGACAAGCGGGCCGCCTTTCGCATCGCCCTGCTCGACCCCACCCTCACCGTTACTCAACCCACACAAGTCACCGCCGTAACCGGGATCGACGCCCTCTCGCATGCCCTGGAGACTTATGTGACTGCCCGCCGCAATCCGTTGTCGCTGGCCTACAGCCGCGAAGCGTGGCGGCACCTGGCCACCAGCTTTTCCCGCGTGCTGCGCGATCCGCACGACCTGGAGGCCCGCGCGGGGATGCAGCTGGGCGCATGCCTTGCCGGACTGGCCATCGAAAATTCGATGCTGGGCGCCGCTCACGCCCTGGCCAATCCGTTGACGGCACATTACGGGATGATTCACGGCAAGGCGGTCGGCCTGATGTTACCGCACGTGATCCGCTTCAACGGGGAACGGGTCCCTGGCTGGTACGCAGAACTGCTGCAAACCACCGCGGGCCAGGGGGCCTGTCCGCCGGCCGCCGCCGGTTACCACGGCCTGGCCGATTTCGTACAGCAATGGCTGGCGGAAGCCGGTCTGCCCGCCAGTTTGTCGGCCGCGGGTGTCGCGACCGACGACCTGCCCCTTTTGGCGGCCGCCGCGGCCCAACAGTGGACCGGGACGTTCAATCCTCGTAAAGTGACAGAGCAGGACCTGTTGGCCCTGTACGAGGCCGCCTTTTGAGCGACACCCTTTGAGACAGGGCAACACGGGATCATGCGTTGAGTTGTTGCCTGTACCAAGCCGCCTTTTGAGTGACACCCTTTTTGAGCGAAACCCTTTCGGTTTGCTGAGCGTGAAATCGCAAACCCCTGCCAGGCACTCCGGGCGAACCGCGGATCCGCAACCTGGTTGTGGGCCTGGGCAGCCGGGAGTGTGGATGGGATTCGAGTTGCCTGCCGCAGATTTCCGGTTCGGCAAAACCCAGACAGCCGGGT
>JABAOH010104865.1_pt1 | contig 12408 bp, 12 predicted proteins | sample 7062181 | NCBI WGS metagenome assembly JABAOH01 (sample SAMN14538630, study PRJNA623070) | marine sediment metagenome | biome: marine biome [ENVO:00000428]; feature: marine pelagic biome [ENVO:01000023]; material: deep marine sediment [ENVO:00002113]; isolation source: pool of 5 deep marine... | reverse complement strand
TGATTGAAACCTTGTAACACAGGCTGACCATGTATGAAAAGTTTTTGCTCCACTTTTTTCCAAAAAGCGGGCCGCCGGAGGCAATAATTAATAATAAAAAATCTTGACAACAGCGGCTATAAATGAGAAAATTTAACGAATAGAGAAAATAAAAATGTTTATAAACCACAGTTCACGAGAGGTAACAGCCAAAATTGTCTATTATGGCCCCGGTTTGAGTGGAAAAACCACCAATCTGCAATATATTTTCTCTGTTACCAATCCCAGGACCAGGGGTGAACTGATCAGTATTGAAACCGAGGTGGAACGAACCTTGTTTTTTGACCTGTTACCCATCAATGTAGGTCTTATTAACAACTATCAAGCCAAATTTCAACTCTATACAGTGCCCGGGCAAATATTTTATGACTCCACACGAAAACTGGTATTGAAAGGAGCTGATGGTATTGTATTTGTGGCTGACTCCCAGGAATTGATGAGACAGGCAAACCTTTACAGCATGGAAAATTTGAGAGAGAATCTTGCCTCTCATAAATTAGTTTTAGATGAATTGCCTATGGTATTTCAATACAATAAGCGGGACCTTAGCAATACGTTATCGCCACGTCAATTAAATCGATTGCTCAACAAACAGAATCGACCCTATTATGAAGCCATAGCCACAGAAGGCAAAGGGGTGCTCGAGACCCTCAGGGGAATTTCTACCTTAATATTGAATCAAATAAAACACATGCTGGAACACTCCGGGGATGAAGCCGAGGAAATACCCTTCCCTATGGTTGACTTTGACACCAATGAACAGCAGGAAATAATTAAAAGAGAAGATTTACCTCTTAAAAAAATTCACACAGATAGTCTCGAATCAAAGAGCTATCATATGGAACCGGCAGGAAGTGAAATGAAATTTACACCTCTTGAAGAAAAACAGGTGGAGAAAGAAAAAGAGGTGGAAGATTTAAAAGTCGAAACCGTGGAGGAAATCGAAGAATTTAGAGACCTCAACAATATTTTTAAGGGCCAAGGGATGCAAGGCAGCGAAACCGAGGAAGATACCAATGAGTACGAAAAGTTTAAGGAAATAGGCGACCTGTTGGAAGATGAAGGTTTAGCGGAGAGCGAAGAAACCGGAATGGTTGTACCTGAACCGCCTGAACCCCCTGAACTTGAAGTTGAGTTTGAAGAAGAACCTCGAATAGATATAGAGCAATTACCGGAGCTTGAAGATCTCGAAATGGAACAAGCCGAAGCAGCGAAAAAAGAAGAAGCTGAGGGTGAACCTAGACGTGAAGGTGAACCGGCGAAAAAAATCAGGGAAATCGAAGAAATTAAAAAAACCCTGGAGACGGAAAAACCCGGCAAAAAAGAAAAAACACCCGCGGAAAAGCTGAGTGGATTGGATTTATTTGAGCGTTTAAAAGATAATACCCGGTTGACTGTCATCAAAAAAGTCCATGCTAAGGACTCGGAATTAATCATTGATATTAAAGATAAGGATTCCAAGGTGTTGGAATCCATTAAAGTAATTATTAACCCGGAGACCAAGAAAGTCAACCTTATCCTCGATGTAGAGAAGTAAGTCACCAACAAGCGTTATACAAATGAAAAATGATGGATAGGGGAAAAAAAATGAAAATACTTGCATTAGAAAAAGAATTTGCAGGGAAAACAACAGAGGATTTTCAAAAATATTCTGAAGCAGAAGCGATGCATGTCTGGAATCTATATAAATCTGAAAAAATTAGAGAAATTTATTTTAGAGGAGACCAAAAGAGTGCAGTAATAATTCTTGAATGCAAAGACATTGAAGAGGCAAAAGAAGTTTTATCGACTTTACCACTTGTGAAAAACAAATTAATAGATTTTGATATTATTCCTTTAATTCCATATCCTGGATTTGAAAGATTGTTTAAGAAGAAATAATAAAACCAAGTTAGCAGTTGGCAGTTGGCAGTTGGCAAAAGACAGCCCCTGAGGGGGCGTTATAAATAGGTGGGTGCCAGGTAAATAATCCAAAGCAAAGAGGTGTCCTTCGGACTGGTTTTAAACGCCTTCGGCGAAGAGAACACAACAGCCTTCTATTCTTCGTTTCTCCGTTTCTCCGTTTCCTACTTACCAACTGCCAATTCCAAGAAAAAGGAGACAGGCGAAAATTTAATTTTATCAAGGAAAAATCAAACTCCAGGGATAAATTCCACCAGGTCAAGGATGAAATTTTTCATATCCACACTAAAGAAATTATTTTTTACCGGAGAAAAATATTTTTCTACCGGAGATAATTTCTTTTCTACCGGAGAAAATACTCCTTTCTACCGTAGAAAAAAATTTTTCTAGGGGAGAAAACTACCTTATATCCGGGAGCGGTTAGATCAAACCCCGTATCTTTCTTCATGTTTCCTTATTTATTTTTCGCCTGGCGACTTTTTCGTCACTCCAAAATTCTTCCTCCTGCCTGTTGATTATTACTCACAAAATTGGTATAACTTAATTTAAATGTTATTTATTTTTGAATATTACTAGAAAAAAATTAACACTAACACAGTGTGAAAATTCTAAAGGCTATGCGAGGTACTCATGATAAGCAGGATTAATTCAGCAGTGATGAATGGTCTCAGTGTTATATTAACAGAAGTAGAAGTGGGTTTTTCCCGGGGCATCCCAGGTATCACCATTGTGGGACTGCCAGACAATGCAGTCAATGAAAGCCGGGAACGCATCCGCTTTGCTATTAAAAACTCCGGGTTCGATTATCCCATCAGCTCCAAAATAGTGATAAACCTCTCCCCCGCAGATATCCGTAAAGAAGGTTCATCCCTTGATCTTCCCATTGCAGTAGGCATTCTTAAAAACAAAAGCGAACTGCAAAGCGATATCTTCGAGGATTTCTTATTTTGTGGAGAATTGAACTTGAACGGAGAACTAAAACCCATAAACGGTGTTCTGAATGCGGCAATTTTTGCCAGGGAAAAAGGATTCAGGGGTATTGTTGTTCCCTATAAGAACGGAAACGAGGCGTCCTTTGTCAAAGAAATCGATGTGTTTGCCTTTAAGACCCTTAATGAAGTAATGGCATTTATTCTCTCTCCCGATTCCTGTAAAAAATTTAAACACAAGTCAAAAAAATCCGACAGGTTGAAACATCGTATCGATTTTAGTGAGATTAAAGGTCAGTACCTGGCCAAACGGGTATTGGAAATCGCAGCTGCCGGTTTTCACAACGTATTGATGGTAGGCCCTCCAGGTTCAGGTAAATCCATGATCTCTAAAGCAATGCCCTCCATCCTGCCAAACATGACAGATGACGAAGTCCTGGAAACATCCTTGATATACAGCGCCGCAGGCTTATTGAACAACAACAACAGCCTGGTCACTAGCCGCCCTTTCCGTTCCCCCCACCATACCATCTCAGATGTAGGCATCAGCGGTGGAGGCAGATACCCGGTTCCCGGTGAAATCTCACTGGCCCACAACGGCGTCCTGTTCCTGGATGAACTGCCATATTTTAAAAAATCCGCCCTGGAAGTTCTAAGACAACCCCTGGAGGATGGTGAAATCACCATATCCCGCTCGTTAACCTCCTACACCTACCCGGCCAAATTTATGCTGATCGCAGCCATGAATCCCTGCGAAGACTCAATAGGTGTAAAAAGCAATAGCTTTTACACCTGTACCGAAGCCCAGAAACGGGCGTATTACTCCAAGATTTCAAAACCGCTGCTGGACCGCATCGACCTCCAGATCGAAATGAAAAAAGTCAACATCGACGAAATTACCTCCAATATACCGGCAGAGAGCTCATTTGCAGTTAAAGAACGTATTGTAGAAGCCAGGAATATCCAACTGGACCGCTTCCGGGGCATGAAAAATAAAATATTTGCCAATGGCCAAATGAGCAATAAAGAAATCAAAAAATTTTGCACCCTGGATAAGGAAAGCGAAACACTGCTTAAATTGGCTGTTGAAAAACTGGATCTAAGTGCCAGGAGTTATTTTAAGGTTTTGAAGATTGCCCGAACCATCGCCGACCTGAAAGCCAGTGATGCGATTGACCGGGATCACATCCAGGAAGCGCTCCAATATCGAGCCCTGGACCTGTTTAATCTCTAATCGCCGACCCACTGGTCAGCGGATTTGCTCGCCTACCATGAAAAAAACCACAGATTACACAGATTACACAGATTATAAAAAAAATATAAAAAAATCTGTGTAATCTGTGTAATCTGTGGTTTCTCTTTTTTCATTTGTCACCGGGCGATGGTAAAATTTTTTTAAAAAAATAGTTGACAGGAAGAAAAACTTACATTATATTATAACTGACCGAACGGTCGGTCAAAGAGGATAAAAACAAATGGCGGCAAAAGTAATTGACAAAAAAGAAAAGAAAGATCAAATCATTACCGCAGCCCTTCGCGAATTTAGCAAAAAAGGATTTGCCAGGACGACGATTAACGATATTGCCAATGCCGCCGGAATCGGCAAAGGTACTGTATATGAATACTTTGCCAATAAAGAAGAAATCATTCACCACGCCTTTATGCATTTCATGGGAACTTTTGAAATCAATTTTGAGGAAGTATTAATTTCCAACGTCTCAGCATTGGAAAAATTTAAACAGATATTAACGGGTTTTTCCAATTTTATCGATTCGGAATCAAAGGAACTCCTGGAATTGTTGTTTGATTTTTGGGCCGAAGGCATTAAAAATAAAGATGCAAAAGGCATGTTAATGCATCAAATGAAGCAGTTCTACCACGCTTATAAAGAAATATTTGCCGATATCATTATCGAAGGTATGGGAGACGGGAGTTTCAGAAAAGACATTAATCCTCGCAGTGCCGCAGCCATGATTGTGGGGTGCCTGGACGGCCTGATGGTTCAATGGCTCATGGACAAAGAAAATTTTGATTTTAAAGGCGTTTTAAACACCATTATCGACATCCTGCTAAGAGGGATTGTCAGCGAAAAATCATAAAAATGACCGGGATAAAGAGACAAACAAAAGAAATAAATAAAACACATGACCGACTGTTCGGTCAAAGGGAGGTTAAAATGAAGAAATGTCTTGTTTTGGTTTTGTTGTTGGTGTTGGTTTTATTTCTAACTCCCCTGGTACGCGCCCAGGAGAAAAAGGCAGCAGACACCAGGGCGGATAAGATTTTGAAAAAAATTGATGAGTTGTACCGCAGTACCTCCAGTACCGCCACATTTGAGATGGAAATTACCACGCCCCACTGGAAACGGACCCTCAAGATAGATGCCTGGACGCTGGGGATGGAAAAATCATTTTTCCGGATTCTTGCTCCCAAACGAGAAAAAGGAATGGCGACCTTGAAGGTGGGCAATGAGATGTGGAACTTCCTTCCCAAGACCAACAAGGTGATTAAGATTCCGCCTTCCATGATGATGGGGTCGTGGATGGGTTCTGATTTTACCAACGACGACCTGGTGAAAGAGTATACCTTTTTTGATGATTATACGTTCGAGATGACCACGGCGGAGAATCCCGAAAAAGGGATTTTATATCTCAAATGTATTCCCAAAGAAGGCCGGCCCATCGTGTGGGGGCACGTTGTGATTGCGGTGGAGGAAGATGGGTATCTGCCGGTATGGCAGAAATATTATGACGAAAAGGGTAAGTTGATGCGGGAGATGTTTTTTAAAGAGGTAAAGCACTTTGGCAAACGCAAGATTCCTTCAGTACTGGAATTGGTGCCCACCCACAAAAAGGGACACAAAACCATTGTGCGTTACGTCGAAGCCCAATTTGACCTAAAATTGGACAAGAATATCTTTTCGCTGCGGAACCTGAGGAAGCGGATATAATTATTACAGGGTGCAGATGTAGGAGAAATTAGCATGTTAATTTTAAAGATTGCGTTTCGGAATATATTCCGGCAGAAACGGCGAACCGTACTCACGGCGCTGAGTATGTTTGGCGGGTTTGTCTTGGCGGCGTTTTTCATCGGGTTTTCCGATGGGACGTATAACGATATTATCAATACCTTCACCCGCAACCAGATGGGGCATATCCAGGTGCATCATAAAGATTACCTGGACCGCCCCTCCCTGTACAAAACCATCGACGGTTTACCGCAAATTGAGAAGATTCTATTTGAGACACGGGAAGTGGAATCCTGGGCTCCCCGTCTTTATTCCGCGGGTTTGGCGTCGGTGGGTGAGAAAAGCGCAGGTGTCCGTATTATCGGTATCGATCCCGCCAGGGAAATCCAGACCACCCGGATCAATGAAAAAATTACCAAAGGGACCATGTTCCATGATAACGGTGACGGTAATAGTAATGAGAATGGAGCGTCCCATGAGGTCATTATTGGCAAGGGATTGGCAAAACTGCTGAAAGCGGATTTAGGTGATGAAGCGGTGATCGTATCGCAGGGGGCTGATGGTTCTATTGCCAATGATGCTTACAAGATCGTAGGTATACTGGACAGTGGTGATGAGATTGGTGATCGTATGGCCTTTTACCTTCCCATGCGTGCTGCCCAGGAACTCCTGGTGATGGAGGGACGGGTGCATGAACTGGCGATTACTGTAAGCAGTTTGGATGACGTGGCCTGGACCAATGAATTGCTGGCAGAAAAGGCAGCGGCAGTAGAACCGGACCTGGTGGTGGACCCGTGGCAGGTGTTTGCCCGTTCTTTTTATGTGGCTATGAAAGCGGACAAAGAAGGTATGTGGGTCATGCTGGTGATTATTATCCTGGTGGTAGCGGTAGGGGTATTAAATACCGTATTGATGTCAGTACTGGAACGGCAGCGAGAGTATGGGGTGTTGAAGGCCGTGGGTACCAAACCGGGGCAGATCATTAAAATGGTCCTGACAGAGGTGAGTATCCTGGCGGTGATTTGTGTTATTTTGGGGACCGCCGTGGGATTGTTTCTCAATTATTTGGTTTCGGTGCAGGGTTTTAGTCTGCCGGAGCCGATCAGCTACGGCGGCATGGATTTTCAGCACATGAGAACGGAAATCAATGCCAGGAGTTTCTATATCCCTACTGTTACGGTAATACTGGCAGCCATGCTGGTGAGTATTTTCCCGGCTCTCAAAGCGGCCCACACCGACCCGGCCAAATCCATGAGAATCCATTAGGGAGTGCAACGTGTTAAATGTAAGCGTGTAAGGAGGATAACAATGTGGTTTTACATCAAACTGGCATGGAGAAACATTTTTAGAAATAAGCGCAGGACGATTATTGCCAGCATTGCCATCGGCATTGGCCTGGCGTCGTTGATTATGATGGATGCCATGATGAAAGGCATGTACAGCAATATGATAAAGTCTGCCACTGCATCATTTATGGGCGAAGCCCAGATTCACGGCAGTGATTTTAGGGAAACCTCGGAAGTGGAAAAAACCGTCAACAAACCGGAGCAGGTGGTAGAAGATTTGAAAACCGAATCGTTGGTGGACAAATTTACACTGCGTACCCTCAGCATGGGGATGATCTCATCTCCTGCCAATGTGAGTGCCATCCTGCTTGTAGGGATAGACCCGGTGACGGAACAAGGGTTGTCCAAAATCGACGAGGCTGTGGAAAATGGCAAAGGTTCTTATTTTGAAGGTGACAAACCCAGGGATATTGTGATCGGCAGTAAGCTGGCGGAGGTCCTGGAAATAGGGTTGGGAGACCGCGTGGTAGTGACCGTGGCCCAGGCTCACACCGGTGACCTGAACCAGGAATTGTTCCGGGTTTCAGGAATTTACCACTTTGATATCAAGGAGATGGATACGGGTATGGCCTTTATTCGTCTTCCAATAGCGCAGCAAATGCTGGGGATTCCCAACCAGGTTCACCAGGTTGCCATAAAATTCAAAGATATCCGTACGTCTTTACTGACTGATATTCCTTTCTGGGATTCCTATTCCCGGTATGAAAATGAAGCGGTCAGTTGGGGCACAATTCTGCCGCAGCTCAAAGCTGTTTCCCAGATGACTCTCATTAGCGTGATTGTACTTGTAATAATCCTGGGTGGGGTGGTAATGTTTGGAATCATCAATGCCTTGTTTATGTCGCTGTACGAGCGGATGTTCGAGTTTGCCGTGCTTCGGGCAGTGGGAACCCGGTCCGGGGGTGTTCGTAAACTCATTATATTCGAAGCCGGTGCCATGGCAATCATCAGTATCATTATCGGTGTGATACTGGGTTTTATCGCGACACTGATTTTAACCTATACCGGCATCGATTACAGGGGTATTGAATTCGCCGGCACTACCATCCACGAAATTATCTACCCGGAAATGACTGTATGGCAATTTATTCTCTATCCCATCGGGGTAATCATTTTTACCATGTTTGTGGGGCTCTATCCCGCCTGGGTAGGCGGCCGAATGCATATCGCCAATGCACTACGTAAAAGCTTATAAAAAAGGAGAGAAAAATGGAGAAGCAAAACAATCTTATTGTGACAGAGGATGTCAAAAAAAACTATAAAGACAACGGTGTGGAGGTTCAAGCTGTACGGGGTGTAGACTTAACTATCGCACCCGGTGAATTTACAGCCCTTGTCGGACCTTCCGGGTCCGGGAAAACCACCTTACTTAATATTATCTCCGGGCTGGACAGCCCCACAGGAGGAAAAGTCTGGTTAAGTGGGAGATTGCTGTCGGACATGAAAGGCAAAGAACTTTCTGATTTCCGGCGCGATCATATTGGATTTATTTTCCAGGCGTACAACTTGATTCCTGTGTTGACTGTAGAAGAGAATGTTGAATACATCATGCTGATCCAGGGAGTGCCTAAAAGGGAACGGCATGAACGGGTCATGAAGATACTGGGGGATGTGGGGTTGAAGGATTTTATCCGGCGGCGGCCCACCCAACTCTCCGGCGGTCAGCAGCAGCGCGTTGCCATTGCCCGGGCCATGGTATCCGAACCCGACCTCATCCTGGCAGATGAACCTACTGCCAACCTGGATTCCCAAACCGGTGCCGAATTGCTGGGCATGATGCGGGAACTGAATCAAAAGACCGGTATGACTTTCCTTTTCTCTACCCACGATACCATGATTATGGAACGGGCCCGGCGGGTCATTACCCTGAAGGATGGTATTGTAGACAGCGACGAAAAGCGAGGAAGTTAGGAAGTTAGGAAGCGAGGAAGAGAAGATGACACACCCCGACCGCTTCGCGGCCACCCCTCTCAAGAGGGGATTTTTTGGACTGAATGGGGTACGATATCAAGAAGCAAATTACAATGACTGACCATGTATAAAAAATTTTTGCGGGGTCCAGGGGCGGTTTTTTCAAAAAGAGCCCCTGGCCGCCGGAGGCAAAAATGAAGAAGATCTTGATATATTCAATCTTTTTTATGATATTGTTTGGGGTTGCCGGGAAGGCCGCTGAGACCATTTCTATCAGGGGCTATTACAAACTGTTTTTTACCGGCTTTGAAATGCCCACCTATTCACTGGGGGATGAAAAATTGGATGAACCACCCCTTGGAGCTGTGAATAACCGGATAAGGCTCAAAGTACTGGTGACCCCTGCTTCCTGGTTTTCCCTGGACTCAGCATATGATTTTTCCCCCCGCATCCAGGACCCGGCGCTTTTTCAAGAAGATATCTTTTTCGCTGCCATTGATCCTTTCAGCTACCGGGCAGAGGATTTTTCCCAACGCATCTATCCAAAAAAGGATGACCCGGTGGGCAGTTTTGGGATTTTCCATAACCTGGACCGTTTCTTTGTGACCATTAAGACCAACGGTGCAGACATTTTTATCGGCAGGCAAGCCATTGCCTGGGGAAGCGCTCGCTTTGTCAATCCTACGGATGTGATTGCACCGTTTACCTTTAACGAGCTGGACACCGAAGAACGACGGGGTGTGGATGCTGTCCGGGTACGCATTCCCCTGGGGATGATGGATGAACTGGATTTGGGATACATTATAGGAAAAGACTTTAAATTCAGCAGCAGCGCTTTCTACCTGAGAGGGAAAACGTATTTATTTAAAACCGATATTTCAGCAGTGTTGATGGGATTCCGGGAGAACCTGTTAATCGGATTGGATGTGGCCCGCGCTGTCGGTGGAGCAGGTGCCTGGTTGGAAGCTGCTTACGTAGTGCCGGATTTTTTCACCGGGGACAACGAAGTTCCCATCAGAGATGAAAAATACAGAAAAAATTATTTCCGCGCCTCCCTTGGATTGGATTACAATTTTACCAGTAAACTTTATGGATTTTTCGAATACCATTACAATTCCGCAGGAAAGAAAAAACCGGGAGAATATGCCGATGCTTTTTTCTCTACTGCGTTTACCGAAGGAGCAACTTACTTGATGGGCCAGCACTATCTCAACCTGGGTATGACCACCCAGGTAACCGCGTTGATTCCTTTTACCGCTTTAGTTATTGTTAATCTCACCGATGGTTCTATCACGTTATCTCCCGCCCTGGAATACAATATCGCAGAGAATATCTACCTGGCTGCCGGTGCTTATGTGGGAATCGGTAAGAATCCCGAAATCATACCCGCTTCTTTCCCGGAGCGTATCATCCGGTTTCATTCCGAATTCGGCGCCTATCCAACTATGGTTTATACCTCTTTCCGAGTTTATTTCTGACATCGAAGGTGCCAGGTACTTTATTTTATCATCAATGTCCCTCATTGATTTGCTTAATTTAAATTGTTTGTGCTCAGCAAAGTTTGCTTGCACGCAACCTAAATTAGGTTGCGTGAGACCTAATTTTGCTTGCGCGGGACCTAAATTAGGTTGCGCGGGACCTAAATTTGCTTGCAGGAGAAGGAAAAGCATCCTGTGAGAGTCAGTTTCACTCCCACGAGACGCCCATCAGTACTTACTATTAAGCAAATACAATTCTCCTTCGCTTCTCTGGTTCCTCGCTTCTTCGCTTCCTGGCTTCATAAATGAAATACCCTCTCGACGGGTTTGGGAGTAGGTGAGTAAAGTGAGTAGGTTGAGTAAGGTGAGGAGGGAGAAGATTCTTAATTTTCCTCACTCACCCACTTACCTAACTTACCTCACTCAACTATCCCATCAATACCCTCATGCCCCCTGCGGGGGAAATCCCAAGCACTGAATTCCAAATTACAAACAAAAAGGGCGCCCTTTGGGCTTAATTTTAAACGCCTTCGGCGATTCCACTTCACCTATAAACTTAATGTCAGCTCGAGTTATTAAGATGTTTCCAGTTCAGGGAGATTGTTTTGGTTATCCCCCTTTTGCTCTTTATTTTCTGTATTTTCATTTTCCTCTGATTGCTGGAGTATTTCTATTTTAAAATCAGTGAGAGACCTTAATTGTTTAAAATCTTTGTCAAAGGTAACCAGTTTTGTACAATATTTTTCAGCAATCTTTAAATGAATCGCATCACTAATAATCCTGAAATTGTTTGCCTTCTTACATAAATCAAATGCTTCTTTGACTATATCGTTTTCTATGCTGCTTATTGAAAAGTTTGTCCATAAATCAACATTCTCTTCTATTACATCTGATTCCACACCAAGCTTTCCAAGAGTGAATATCATCTCCTGTAAAATAAGAGGTGATATTAAAATTGAATTTTCTTCCAGGGCGGTGTTGACCAATTGCTGAGAAATTTTTAATTTCTCTTCATCAAGATTGACGATCGAGTACACAATAACGTTGGTATCAAAGAAGAGCATCATTCATCTCATTCATCAGGTGATCGATATTGATATCTGTTGAGATTCTTATATTCTTTGCTTTTTTGAATACCGCTTCAAATCTTTTTTTCAGTTCTTCTTTTCTGAATGAGTGAGCTGGAGTTATTAGCAATTCAAGCGATTCGAATTTTTTTAAATCTTCAGGGAGTGGGGTTATTTTTTCCACTTCTTTTGCTTTTACTACGGTTCGGTACATTTTAAGCCTCCGAACTTAATAATATGACAAAAAAGATGCAATGTCAACAAATAAAAACAAATTTGGATTTCGATATCCGGGTTTCGGATTTTCTTTCTCTTACCCTCTCGACATCGAAGGTGCCAGGTGATTTATTTAATTGATTTCCCTCATTTCCTTTTTTGATGGTGGTAACGTTTGAGTTTGAGCATGAGATTAAATTTTTAGTGAAGAAAATTTCGCTGTTATCGATGGAAAATCCTCAGAAATCGGAGGCCAATCCTCAGAAATATGAGGACAATCCTCAGAAATATGAGGCCAAACCTTCGTTATCGTAGAAATTTTCTTTATTTTGGAAGGAAAAAAGCGTCTCGTGAGAGGCGATAATACTCTCACGGGACGCTTTTTAAGCATTAAATGTAAGCCGGTAATAATTCATGGGGTCGTGTATCAACAGGGTGTCCGAGAACTCATCATTTGATAAATGACAAAAAACGAATGGCAGCGGAGCAATGTAGCGACTGTCTTAAATGTCAAGAGTAAATGCTGATTTTTTTAAAAAAAAATTCATTTTT
>JABAOH010129814.1_pt4 | contig 12410 bp, 9 predicted proteins | sample 7062181 | NCBI WGS metagenome assembly JABAOH01 (sample SAMN14538630, study PRJNA623070) | marine sediment metagenome | biome: marine biome [ENVO:00000428]; feature: marine pelagic biome [ENVO:01000023]; material: deep marine sediment [ENVO:00002113]; isolation source: pool of 5 deep marine... | reverse complement strand
GCAAAACTCGCGACACAGGCGTTCATCCGATTCGCATCCCTGGTACAAAAATCATGAGATCCCTCTCATTCCGTCGTTTCGTCTTGACTCCCCTGCGGGAATCATAGGTACTTAACGTTCGGCCAGCGCTTCGGTTGACAGGACAACGTGATTCTTCTCCGCATTATGTAATATCCGATCCGGGGCGGGTTGCGCCGCGAGTATTCAGGCAAGTGATTGTTTTAATTGTTGATTATTCTGCTGCCTTGATGAAGGCATCCCTGTCGTGAGCGGGGGCAAGCTGCTCAAGGTCGCGATCAATGCGCCCTTGTCCCGCCTCTTCGACTACCTGCCCCCGGATGACGGCGAATGCCGGCCGGGATGCCGGGTACGGGTGCCGTTCGGGCGCCAGAAGGCGATCGGCATGGTGATGGAGCTGGCGTCAGACAGCGACATCCCGAAGTCGAAACTCAAAAAAGCGTCTGCCCTGCTCGACGAGCAGCCGCTGCTCGATGATGACGATCGCTGGCTCATAGACTTCACGAGTGATTACTACCACCACCCGATCGGCGAAGTGGTAAGCACCGCCTTACCGGCCTTGCTGCGGCAGGGCAAACCACTGGCGTCGACCATCCGCAAGGTTTCCGCGACCGCGACGGGCGCGGCCGCCAATCTGCAAATAATAGCGAAACGCGCGCCGAAACAGTCGACGTTACTGGAACTTATCAGGGATGCCGATGCCATCAGTTTCGCCGAACTCGATGAAGCCATGCCCGGCTGGCGACGATTGAAGAAAAGCCTCATCGACAAGTCGCTGATCGAGGAGTTCGAGACATCGGAAGATGCGGATGCCCGTGAGGCATTCGCCAACGTCGAGCAGACAGCAGGCCCCGAACTGAATCCCGACCAGGCGCGGGCAATTCAGACCATCCGTTCGCACGGCGGATTCAGGGTGAGTCTCCTCGACGGTGTCACCGGCAGCGGCAAGACGGAGATCTACCTGCACCTGATCAGCGACATCATCAATGCCGGCCGCCAGGTCCTGGTGCTCGTTCCCGAAATCGGCTTGACGCCGCAGCTCGTCACGAGATTCAGGACACGCCTCGGAATCGAGCCGGTTCTCATGCATTCGGCGCTGACCGACACGGAGCGACTTGCGGCCTGGCGCGCGGCACGCCGTGGATCAGCGCAGCTGATCGTCGGTACCCGGTCCGCCGTTTTTGTGCCGATGAAAGAGCCAGGCTTGATCATCGTTGATGAGGAGCACGACAGCTCCCTGAAGCAACAGGAGGGATTGCGATATTCGGCTCGCGATCTCGCGGTCGTCAGAGGAAAGCAAAGGGACATTCCGGTCGTGCTCGGTTCGGCGACACCCTCCCTGGAATCACTGCAGAGATGCCGCGAGAACGCCTACGAGCATCTGCGCCTGCCGAGCCGGGCGGGTAAAGCCGTCCCGCCGTTACTGCGCCTTGTCGACATGTCGAGGCATGCCTCGAGTGACGGCCTGAGCGTGCCGGTGATCTCCGCGATTACCGACAACATACGCCGTGGCGAACAGTCGCTCGTATTTCTGAACCGGCGCGGATTTGCGCCGACCCTCATTTGCACGGCTTGCGGCAAGATTGCGGATTGTGATCGATGCGATGCCCGCATGACGGTGCATGCGGCAAAGAACCAGTTGCTTTGCCACCATTGCGGCGCCAATCGGGCGATCGATACTTCGTGCCCGGATTGCGGCAGTGAATGCAGGCCACTCGGCGAGGGTACCCAGAGAATCGAAGATGCGCTTCGAGATCGTTTTCCGGCAGACGACATCGCACGCATTGATAGCGATAGCACCCGCTTACACGGAACGATGAAGAAAGCGCTCGCCGCCGCAACTGCCGGTGAGACGAAGATCCTCGTTGGCACGCAGATGCTGTCCAAAGGACATCACTTCCCGAACCTGACGCTTGTCATCGTCATCAATGCTGACCAGGGACTGTTTAGCACGGACTTTCGAGGCAGCGAGCGGCTGGCGCAAAGTCTCGTCCAGGTCGCCGGCCGTTCAGGCAGGGAAGCGCAGCAGGGCGAGGTCATCATTCAGACCGCCTTCCCGCAACATCACTTCTGGTCGGAGTTGATGAACGGTGGTTATGAGCGCGTAGCCGGCGCTGCTCTCGTAGAAAGGCAAAAGGCTGCGTGGCCGCCGTTTTCGCGGCTGGCGCTGATCCGTGCGGCCGCAACCCGGCGACAGGATATCTATGACTTTCTGAAAGACGCGAGAAAGATTGCGGAAGATCAGAACATGCCGGAGGTGCGGATCCTCGGCCCGGTCAGCGCACCAATGGAACGCAAAGCCGGCCGCTACCGGGCTCAACTGCTGTTACAGAGCCGCGGGCGCCGCAGCCTGCATGCCCTGCTGACGGTCCTGCGTGGAACGCTCGAAGGCTGCAAATCTGCCCGCCGCGTCCGCTGGTCGATCGACGTCGACCCGATCGAGCTCTTTTAATATTGATTTATGCGCAAGAATCATTAATTGTTCGCGGCTGAAGCAGCTCCCACGGTCACCGTTATCGACCCTTCCCCGGATTTTTCCTCTTGAAGAGCAGCATTTCACAACTCGTCGAGGAGGCACTCAAGAGCCTGCCTGACCTCGCAGAGTCGCCGGAAGTGTCATCGGTAACGACGACGGTCGAGCGGACACGCGATGCCCGGCATGGGGATTTCACGACCAACATCGCGATGCGCCTCGGAAAAGCCGAAGGCAAGAACCCGCGGGACATCGCAACGGCAATCATCGAAAACATCCCCGAAAGCGAGCTCGTCGACAAGGTCGAACTCGCCGGCCCGGGATTCATCAACTTTCATCTGAGCAAGATCGCCCTGCATCGCGAACTCGGCGAGATCCTGCAGCAGGACGATCGCTACGGCCACCAGGAGACCCGGCCGGAACCAAAGATATTGCTCGAGTTTGTCTCGGCGAACCCGACCGGTCCGTTACACGTCGGGCACGGGCGCCATGCATCGTACGGGGCCACCCTCGGTAACCTGCTCGAGGCCGCGGGATACGACGTGGACAGAGAGTATTACGTCAACGACGCCGGACGTCAGATGGACATCCTCGGCGCCAGCGTCTGGCTCCGCCTGCTCGAGCAAAACGGCGTGACGATCGGATTCCCCGAAGCCGGCTACAAGGGCGATTACATTCGACAGATTGCCACCGGATTGGATACGAACGGCATACCCGAGGTGGACGCCGCGGCACTGAGCGGCGGCCTGCCTGCCGATGCGCCGGACGGTGACAAGGAAGACTATATCGAGGCACTGATCGCGAAGGGACACGAGCTCCTGGGCATTCATCATTTCCAGCGGATTCGAAAGCAGGCAGTCGATTCCATTCTTTCCGATATCGAGGCAGACCTGGCCGATTTCGGCGTGACCTTCGATCGCTGGTTCTTCGAACAGAGTCTCACCGACGACCATCTCATCGACGATGCGCTCAAGATCCTCGAAGAGCGGGGCATGCTGTACAAGAAAGACGGTGCCACCTGGTTCAGGGCGACTGATTACGGCGATGAAAAGGATCGTGTCGTCGTTCGCGACAACGGCCTGACCACTTATTTTGCTTCCGACATCGCCTATCACAACGACAAGCGGGTGCGTGGCTACGATCATCTACTCGATGTCCTCGGATCGGACCATCACGGTTACCAGGCGAGGGTCCGCGCAGGCCTCGAGGCGATGGGTTACCCCGGCGATTGCCTGGAAGTCAGGCTGATGCAGTTCGTCAGTCTGTATCGCGCGGGCGAGAAGCAGTCGATGTCGACGCGATCCGGCGAATTCGTCACCTTGCGCCAGTTGCGCGAGGAAGTCGGTAACGACGCGGCGAGATTCTTTTATGTAACGCGCTCTAACGATCAGCATCTCGACTTCGACCTCGAACTCGCCAAGAGCCATTCGGCGGACAACCCCGTTTATTACATCCAGTACGCACACGCGCGCGTCGCAAGCGTGTTCCGGCAGCTCGCGGAGAAGTCCCTGCAGTACGACGAACCAGCCGGCCTCGACAACCTCGGCTTGCTCGAGGAAATCCACGAGAAGTCGCTGATGACGACATTGAGTCGTTATCCGGAGGTCATAGAACTCGCTGCCGGCAATCGCGCGCCGCAACACCTGGTGCATTACCTGAGGGATCTCGCCAACGAGTTTCACACCTATTACAACGCACATCAGTTCATCGTCGAAGACGATGCGCTGCGTAATGCCAGGCTGGCGCTGATTACGGCAACCCGCATCGTGATCGCCAGCGGTTTGAAAATCATAGGAGTATCGGCACCGGATTCGATGTAGTTCGCATGGCCAAACGCAAGCGCAAACGCAGCCGCAAGAAAAAGCAGCAGGAATACCCGGGCTGGGTGTGGATGCTGTTCGGCCTCAGCATCGGCCTGTCAGTGGCATTTGCCATCTACATGAAAGATCGCGAATCGAGCGGTCAGGCGCAGACGGTCGTCCCGGCGCCGACACGAGCGGCTAGCGTGGCCGCCGACAATGCGCAAGCCGATTCAGCAGCGCCCGAAGAGCCGCCCGAAAGACGCTTCGACTTCTACGACATGCTGCCGAACTTCGAGGTCATCATTCCGGAGCAGGAACCCGACGTTCGCCAGGACATAGGTCCGGATCCGATCGAGCAACCTGGCGTCTACGTGTTACAGGCCGGATCGTTCATTGAGTTCAGCGACGCCGATCGGCGTCGCGCGCAACTGGCGCTGCTGGGCGTCGAGTCCCGCATCCAGCGGGTGTCGATCGATGACAAGGTTTATCACCGCGTCCGCATCGGTCCGACCCGCGACCTCGATCGCCTGAACCTGTTGCGTGCCCGCCTGCGCCAGGCAGAAATAGACGTCCTGCGCATCCGCTTAGGTGATTAGAAAAACCTTTATCCTGATCGTTCTTTGCCTCGGCGGTTGCGCGACGCAAACGGTTGAGGAAGCGCCGCCGGCCGAGCCGCCGCCACCGCCGGCAGAATTGCCGGCGTCGTCACCGGGAGACGGGCCCGTCGCGGAACCGGCCAGGGACCTCACTGCAATGCGATTGAGCATCGCGGCCGTTGGCGACATGATGCTCGGTACTGATTACCCGGAGAACCACCTGCCCGACGACGACGGCGCCGGTTTCCTTCGGCACGTAACGCCGATACTTGGCGACGCCGACGTCGCTTTCGGCAATCTCGAAGGCGTGCTTCTCGATAACGGCGAGCCGGGGAAAAAATGCAGTAACCCGGCCGCCTGTTACCTGTTTCGCTCGCCATCGCGTTACGTGGATCATTTCGTCAACGCGGGCTTCGACGTCATGAGTCTCGCGAACAATCACGCACGGGACTTCGGCGAGGAAGGACGCCTCGCCAGTATGCAGACGCTGGCGGCAGCCGGCCTTCATCATTCCGGGCTGGCGGGAGACTTTGCCTCATTTACCGTCAATGAACTGAACATCGCCGTACTCGCCTTTGCCGTCACGAAGAACTCGAACATGATGCTCGATTACGACATGGCCGCAGAGACAGTCGCCGAGCATGCCGCTCGCCACGACATCGTCATCGTCTCATTCCACGGCGGCGCCGAAGGGCAGGACGTCACGCGGCTGCCGTTTGCCGAGGAGGAATACTTCGGCGAACCGCGCGGCGACGTCGTGAAATTCTCGAGAATGATGGTCGACGCCGGTGCCGATCTCGTTATCGGTCACGGCCCGCACGTCGTGCGGGCGATGGAGCGATACAAGAATCGCCTGATTGCCTACAGTCTCGGCAATTTCGCGACTTACTACGGCATCAGCGTCGCCGGCATCAAGGGCATCGCGCCGATCCTGGTCGCGACGCTGGACGGCGAGGGCAATTTCATCGAGGGAAAGATTCACTCGACGATACAGCTGCGACCCGATGGACCGTCGATCGACCGGCGAAACCGGGCGCTGAACCTGATGCGCAGCCTGAGTTATCTCGACTTCACGACCCCCGGGCTCGTATTCAACCCGGACGGCAGTATCGAGCCCGCGCCGCGGATTTTCGGATTACCCTGAGCCGTTTTAGAATAGCGAAAACGACGAACAGACTCCGCAGGGATTCAGGATGAGAAAGATTCTTCAGCTCGCCGCGCTGGTGACGGCCCTCCTTTTTCAGTCGCTCGTGTTTGCGGCGTCACTCCAGACGTCGCGCCCGGAGGACGTCGGCATGTCGTCCTTGCGCCTGGCAAGCTTAAAAGATCAATTCCAGCGTCTGCTGGACAAGAACGAGTCGGGTGGATTCCAGATACTGGTGTCACGGCGCGGCAAAGTCGTACTGTATGAAAACCTCGGCTTCGCCAATGTCGAGAGCAAAGTTCCTGTCACCGAGGAAACGTTGTTTCGTATTTACTCGATGACCAAACCGGTCATGGGCGTCGCGATGATGATGCTCTACGAGGAAGGCCTGTATTCGCTCAATGACCCGTTGTCGAAGCACATTCCCCAATTTGCCGACCTGCAGGTCTTCGCCGGCGAAGACCAAGAAGGCAACATGGTGCTCGAGCCGATGGAGCGCGAGCCGACGATTCATGACCTGCTGCAACATACCGCCGGGTTTACCTACGGCATTTTCAGCGACACCCCGGTCGACAAGCAGTATCTGGAAGCAGACATGGTCAGTAACGGCCAGACCTTGCAGGACTTTATCGACAAGCTGGCCACTATCCCGCTGTTATACCAGCCCGGCACACGCTGGCATTACAGTGTCGCCGTCGACATCCAGGGATACCTCGTCGAAAATTGGACCGGCATGAAGGTGAAGGTCGGCGAATTCCTCAAGGAACGCCTGTTCGACCCGCTGGGCATGGACCAGACGATGGCGTGGGTGCCCCCCGACAAGGCATCACTGCTCGCCAATATCTACACGCACAATGGAAGCGGTGTCAGGGAACCCTTTACCGGAGAGCAGCACCTGGACTTCTTTAACCCGCCAAGCGCCTTCAGCGGCGGCGCCCAGCTGATATCGACCAGTGACGATTACTGGCGCTTTTGCCAGATGCTTCTGAACGGCGGCAAATTCAACGGCACACGCTTTCTCTCGCCGTTAACGGTCGACATGATGTCGCAGAATCGTCTGCGCGAACAGATACGCGTACCGGACGGCAGGGGATTTGGTTTTAATTTTGACGTCATCACCGACAATACGCGGCTCACCTATCCGGCCAGTAACGGCGAGTTTTCCTGGAACGGTCTCGCAAGCACTGTCTTCTGGATCGACCCGGAACAGGACCTGATAGCGATTCTGCTGACGCAGTACCTGCCGTCCCGCGGTACGTTTTATAGCGAATTGCTGCATCGCCTCGTGCGAGCAGCCATTATCGAATAGCGGGCCCGAAACCAATGTCGTTGCCGCTCATCGGGCCTGACCAGGACTTCGCTATCTGGGCAGTGCTTATTGCGCTCGCCGGATTCGGTTTCTGGTGCGAGCGGTTTACCTGGGGCAGGAAATACTCCGGTGTCATGCTGCTGATTACGGCAGCCATCGTGCTCGCCAACCTGCGCATCATTCCGACCGCCGCACCTGTTTACGACGTCGTCTGGGATTACCTCGTCCCGATCGCCATCCCCTTGCTACTGTTTCATGCCGATCTCAAGCGGATATTCAAGGAATCGGGTCCAACGCTCATCGCTTTCATCATTGGCGGCGCGGCCGTAGTTCTCGGCGTGTTTATCGGTATTTCGTTGTTTGACCTCGGCCCCGAGGAAGCGAAACTCGCCGGCATATTCACCGGAACTTACATCGGCGGCGGTTTGAATTTTGCGGCGGTCGCAGAAGCTACCGCCATGCAGGACGACAACATGCTCACTGCCGCTGTCGCTGCCGACCAGGTGATCACCAACCTGCATTTTCTCCTGATCATCCTTATCCCGGGTATCGCATGGATAGCGAAACGTTATCCGACTCATCACATGGACAATGCCGTACTTTTCGATGCCGAATCGGAATCCGTGCACCGAATTCCCGACCTCGATCTTGCCGGCCTCGTTATGGGACTGGCGCTCGCCTTTGCGTTGGCCGCGATCGGAAAGTTCCTTGCGGACCTCGTCGGTATGTCCGACTACTCCATCCTCGTTATTACCCTGCTGGCACTGATCGTCGCGACCGGTTTTCCAAAACAGGTCGAAAAACTTTCAGGCCACCGGGAAGCCGGCAATGTGATGATGTTCATCTTCCTCGCCAGCATCGGTGCAGGTGCGGATATCTGGCAGTTAATCGAGATCGCGCCGATTCTTTTTCTATTCGCGTGCGTCATTATCGCCGTCCACCTCCTGATCTTATTCGGCATCGGAAAAGTCCTGAAACTTGACCTCGCCGAACTTGCGATGGCATCTGCTGTACTCATCGGCGGGCCGGCTAGCGCGCCAGCATTGGCTTCAGCTAAAGGATGGCGGGATTTGCTAATTCCTGGCCTCTTGCTCGGGTCACTGGGCTACGCGGTGGGCAGTTTCATCGGCGTATCTGTCGTCGAATGGTTACGCTGATCGACTTGTCGGCCGAGCTTCGTACCCAGAAAACCCTGTAGATTCTGCGTTTATTACATAACGCCCACCTTAAAAATACCTGTGAATGTGACTGCGTTAAACGCATTTGGACCAAGGATTCGTTAGACTTTTTTCACAGTGGTTGACACTCTTTTTAAGATCATGCGTGTGGTGAGATTATGAAAAGGCAGCAAAGCGGGTTTACGCTGCTCGAGTTGGTCGCCGCGGTAACGATTCTGGGTTTTCTGAGTACTATAGCTGTTGCCGCGTACAGCCAGTACGTTGAGAAAGCGCGTGTTGCCCGCGCGATTGGCGATATCGGTAAAATTCACCTTGAGATTCAAGAATTCCTGATAAACGAACGGCGTGGTTACCCTGATAATTTAGCAGAACTCGGATTAGATAATTTGATCGATCCCTGGGGAAATCCATACCAATATCTTGTCGTCGACGGACTCAAGAATAATGGAGCAGTGCGCAAAGATAAGAATTTAATTCCGGTTAATCGATCTTACGATATTTACAGCATGGGTAGCGATGGCAAATCTGCGTCACCGTTTACGTCAACAGTCGGCCAGGATGACGTCGTTCTCGCTGGTGACGGCACTTATTTCGGCTTGGCGTCAGACTTTTAATTTGCTTTCTTGGTATCGAGGGAATTCGAGCGCAGGCATTGGCTTAAAGTCGTCAGAAACTTCGGTCCTGCGTTCAATACATAGTTTGCCTGCCTGTTAATGCAGCTGTTGCGTAGTCCACGTGACCATTATGTCGATGTACTCCGGAAAGTAGCCGCCGGTCAGGATGCCGCTCCAGTGTGCAAGTGAATGTCCGAGGCCTTCAAACACCGTGTAATTGATGTTCTTGCCGTGTTCATTACGCAGCTTCTCAAGGTACTCGACACACTCGACTGTAGGTACGTTTAAGTCATTTTCTCCGAATGCGTAATACATAGGCACGTCTATTTTTTCGAGAAATGGTCCGGGATCGTAGGAGGAATCGAGTGCGAAGTTCCTATAATACTTCCGGTCGTATGGTCGTAGCTCTTCCGGCAACACTTCGTCGGCCAGCGGAATCGATTCGCGAAGCAACTTCAGCTCCGCGTTGATCTCGTCCCATTCGGCGCCACGTGCAACTGAGGAATCGAATCCCACTGCCTGCATGAAGCGCCATCTTCTTTCGGTTATGTCGAGCAATTTGTCGATGTCGGTTTCGGCTATGCCCGCATCCAGGAATTCGTTGCGTACCTCCCAGAGCACGGTATCGAGCCAGGGCAAAGGCGGCCCAACGCGATTGAAAATGAACGCGATATTGCCGCTGCGAAAAGCGATTTCCGGTGTCAACCAGCCGCTTTCGCTGTTACCGAATAGCCCGATACGATTAGTGTCGATGTCGTTGCGGGTCCTCAGGTATTTGACGGCGGCGACAGCATCGTCGACGAAATCGACGTACAGGGCGGAATCGAAATCACCACCACTATTTCTGACGCCGCGCTTGTCATACAGGAGCACGGCAAAGCCGCTTCGCACGAGGGTTGCCGCCGTAATCTTGTATGACGGATCGCCATAAGACTCGGGACCGGATCCGTGCAAAATAACAACGGCAGGAAACCTGCCTTCATCCTCGGGCTTTGCGAGCAGGCCGGACAGTTCGATGTCACCACTCCTGAACGTAATTTCTTCGGTCGGCGACCAGAAGATGAGGTACCGGAATACGTTGAACAGGACGATTGCGGCCAGGAGCGCGAATGACCAGGAGAAAAAAGAAGCAAACTTTCTCATCGTGGCAAGTCAGGCTGTTGGGATTCCTGTAGTATCCCCGGAATTCCCGGATACGGGCAAGCTATCCACAGGACGGCCCCATGCAAGAAATCGTCAACAACATAAACAGCTGGGTCTGGAGTTTCTGGCTCGTCGGTCTTTGCCTCGGCGCAGGCCTCATGTTCTCGATCCTCACGCGCTTCCTGCAGGTCCGGCATTTTCGCGAAATGATTCGCCTGTTGTTCTCCAGCAAGGAATCCGACAAAGGCATCTCATCGTTCCAGGCTCTCGCGGTCTCACTATCCGGACGTGTGGGCACCGGCAATATCGCCGGCGTTGCCGCGGCCATCGGCTTTGGCGGTCCGGGTGCGGTCTTCTGGATGTGGGTCGTCGCCTTCCTCGGTGCCTCGACGGCATACGTCGAGGCTGCACTGGGCCAGATCTACAAGGAAGTGGACGAAGGTCAGTATCGTGGCGGTCCTGCCTTCTATATCGAGAAGGCGATGGGCCAGAGATGGTATGGCTGGCTGTTTGCGGTGACGACGATCGTTGCGGTTGGACTACTTCTGCCGACCGTGCAGGCGAACGCAATCAGCACATCCGCCGAGATCGCGTTCGGCATGAACGGATCGTTCGATACCTTTCTTGGAACGATCAGCGTCACCAAGCTGACAGCGGCGATTATCGTCGTGACCATTCTCGGAATCATCATCTTCGGTGGCGTGAAAAGAATCGCGCATTTTACGCAAGTCGTCGTGCCGTTCATGGCACTTGCCTACATCCTGACCGCGGTCGGCATCGTTCTCCTGAACATCACGGAATTGCCGCGGGTCATCGGTCTCATCATCAATGACGCATTCACACCCATGGCCGGCGTCGGTGCGGCCATCGGCTGGGGTGTGAAACGCGGCGTATACTCCAATGAAGCCGGACAGGGGACGGGCCCACACGCCGCCGCCGCCGCAGAGGTACAGCATCCGGCGCAGCAGGGACTTGTACAGGCGTTTTCGGTTTACATCGATACGCTTTTCGTCTGTTCGGCAACCGCGTTCATGATCCTGATCACGGGCGCGTATAACGTGCATGGCGGCGACGGCGGTTTCATTGTGCAGAACCTGCCGGCAACCACGGACGCAAGCAGTCCTGCGTTCACGCAACTTGCCGTCGATAGCGTCCTGACGGGAGTTGGCAAACCGTTCGTAGCGTTTGCGCTGTTCTTCTTCGCGTTTACGACCGTGCTTGCTTACTACTACATCGCGGAAACCAATATCGCGTACCTGAGGCGATTTTTTCGCTTTCCCGGCGAAATGGTTTTTCTCAAGCTCATGCTGATGGGATCTGTCTTTTACGGTGCGGTCAGAACAGCGACCCTGGCCTGGGGTCTCGGCGATATCGGTGTGGGGCTCATGGCCTGGCTGAACATCGTCGCCATCCTGGTCCTGTTTTTCATGGGCAAGCCGGCGCTCAAGGCGCTCGCTGACTATGAAGAACAGAAGGACGCCGGTGTCGAAACCTACAGCTTCGATCCGGAAGCGCTCGGCATCAAGAATGCCGACTTCTGGACCAAGTCGAAAACATAAGTCCGCCATTCAAATTATTCGGGGAAGTAGAAATGCGTAAGATTTGCCGCGTTCTGTTGCTTGGACTCGTACTTTGTATCCCGCATGGCATTGCATTTGCCGAGAGTGCCGGCGATCAGAAAGCCATTCTTGTAACGGGTGCAAGCACCGGGATCGGTCGCAACATGGCCGAGACGCTGGCGGCAAACGGCTACTTCGTTTACGCCGGCGCCAGGAAGCAGGCAGATCTCGATGCACTGAGCACTATCGATAACATCCAGGGCATCCGCCTGGACGTGACCGTCCAGGCAGAGATCGACGCCGCTGTCGAGACTATTCGCGACGCCGGCAGGGGCCTCTACGGCCTGGTCAACAATGCCGGTGTCGCCATAGTCGGGCCGATGATTGAGGTCGACGAAGAGGACATGCAGTTCCAGATGGACGTCAACCTGTTCGGGCCTTACCGAGTAACGAAAGCATTGGCGCCATTGATCATCGAAAGCCAGGGACGTATCACGACGACCGGTTCTATCTCCGGAATCCTGTCGTCCGGATTCTTGGGTTCGTACAGCATGAGCAAACACGCCGTCGAAGC
>JABAOH010026871.1_pt1 | contig 12411 bp, 14 predicted proteins | sample 7062181 | NCBI WGS metagenome assembly JABAOH01 (sample SAMN14538630, study PRJNA623070) | marine sediment metagenome | biome: marine biome [ENVO:00000428]; feature: marine pelagic biome [ENVO:01000023]; material: deep marine sediment [ENVO:00002113]; isolation source: pool of 5 deep marine... | reverse complement strand
AGCAGATAACCGAAGAAACCGATCTCTGCTTGATATTGTATAGATCCGCTAGGAGCAGAATAGGCTTGTCCACCAAATTTTCCTCTAAATTGGCTGTTGCTCACAAATATTACTTCACACTCAAAGATGTCACCGATTATTTTTAGAGCCTTTAAGGCTCCTGTTAGGAGTGGAATGTTCTTGCTTGTTATGGTATGTCTACCCGGACCGAAAACGTCGTAGGCTTTTCCGTCACGGAAGAAAACAGCCCACTGATTTTCCTTAACAATAACTTGACTTCCATATTTTAAGGAGAGTTTGGGAAATCTATAAGCTATGTCCTCAGGACCTCCGAAATCCCAAGCCACTTTTTCTACGATTGGCATTTTTTCTCCCCTTCTAAATTTCTAATGGCCTAAAATGATCTTCTCTTTCACGCCATTTATTCTCAAAGGCAAGTAATAAACCTTTTATCTTCTTCACTTCAGCGGGAACATCAGTCCAATTTTCAGCTTCTGTGTCGCTGTAAGTCTTGTTCACAGCCGCCTTCACGCTTTCCACATCTTTGCTCAAAGCTTGGTCGTAGTTGAAAACTCGGGCAAGTTCTTTTTCTCGTATATGTCCCTTTCTATCCATGAGACCCGCGTAACCGTAGTCTGCGTGTCTCACTTTCTCCATGACACGATCCAATACTTGGATAACTTTTTTGAAGTCTCTGGTTGAAGCTGTAAGACCTGCGTCCAAGGTTGCTAAGTAAATGTCTTCCCATACGTGACGCATGTCGCGGAGGTCCTTATAATATAGGTCTCGAAGCTTCTTGTCAAGTTCCCTCAGGTCTTCTTTCGTTCCGTATCCCAACGTGAAGAAGTTTTGAATTTGAGAAAGGGCGCCTTGCTTGTCTTTAACTTTCTCGATTGTTTCACGTTCTGCCATTCAACAACCCTCTTTCTTTATTATGCGCAATTAATTAAATTTAAGTTATGTCTTGATAATACATATAAAGATTCTAGCCTTATCTTTCAGAAATTATAAATATGAATACAATTATCCAGAATAATGACCAAACCAGTAAAGAGATGATGATCTGTGGGCTTTCTAGACAGATTCAAAAAACCAGAAGCCAGCGTTTCATTAACAGTTCCCAAAAACACTTTCGAATTAGGAGAAGATTTGAAAGGCGCAATCACCGTGTCATGCCAAGAAGAATTTGACGCAACCGAAGTGAGAGCCGAACTTCGATGCATCGAGAAAAAGAAACGAGAAAGGTGGGTATATGATGAACGTCTCCGACGTGAAGTGCGACGCACCTACTGGGACCAAGCTACACTGCATTCCGCTGATCCGAAGACAAGCCGCGCACTGCACATGCTACCGGGGTTCCAAAAAACGTTTCCCATTAAAGTTAACATTCCTGCCGGTGGACGAGAGTCTTTTGACGGCTTAGATGCAAACGTTAGTTGGTTCATTAAAGGAGTCGTGGCCATCAAAGGTCGTCCTGATGTCACTAGCAAAATAATTGAACTTCAGGTGATTAGATCCGCAGGAGCTCCAACGGCTGTGAAAGAAAAGGAAGTAGTCATGGTACCGTGTGAGTACTGCGAAAGTCTAATGCCTGAAACGGCAACGTCCTGCCCAAATTGTGGAGCACCACGAAAAACCTAAAAACAACAAAAAGTAATAAGCGCGCATGATCTTGTATCGGTTATTTTCGCCATGCTCGGATTCCTGCAACCGCGACCAAGATTCCGATGATTAGCAACAAGGCTGGAAGAAGATATTCAACAAGCAATGCACGAACATAGAGCAACCATACGACGCCAAGTGTTGTTATTAAGATTCCTCCAGAAAAAGTATTGAAAGCTCCTCCTCCATATTGTTCCTGGTTGGCTGCGCGTATTCCAGAGAGAACTATAATCCAAAAGCCAAAGAGAATGAAGGTAAGTGAAAATATCTCGGATATGTCAATGAGCATGTTGGTGACGAAAGCAGTTGCGGACACGGCTAAAGCTAGGATCAAAATGCCGAGTGAAAGAACGCCTACAGGTCTCTTCGGCATAAAACCTCACGATCTTTTATGTTCTGTGGATGGGCTATAAAAGCTTTCATTAGAGGAAACCAAACTTTGTTGCGGGAATGTCTCCTTTAATGACTGCTCCAGTGGCGCCGTCTAGAAGGATGTTGTAGCGCTCGCCTTTATATTCGTAAACAATGAACCATACGGGTGCATGTAGGTAAACAGAATCGCCTATGGAAAACTTGTTTTTCATCTCTATGATTTTGTCCACGTCTTGTTTTGCCAAGAACTGATGATGATCTTCAATTTGTTGTTTAGCAAGCTCTACGGCCTCCCGCCCTTCCATTTCACTGTTTAATACCTTAGCGAATTCTTCAATTTTTCGAAAATCGTAGGCAACTTTTCCTTCCAGCGGAACATCATATTCTCTTGTTGGAAACTCAGCGGCTTTCCTCGCTAAAACCAGCCAATCGTATTTCTTCTCGATTTTTCCTTCCTTCACAATTGGAGGAGCTATCCTTTCGAAAATTCCCTTGTACGTACTGGCGGCGGTGACTGGAACAACCCAGAACGGAAGATACATCAGGTTTTTCTCCACAATTTTCGAAGATCGAGCTAGGTCTCTAGGCTTTAGAAAGCCAGATTTCATCCAGTCGCGCACAAGCTTCTCTGCTTGATTAGGGTCGTACTCGTTGAGGATTATGGAGTGTTCGAGGGTGAAAGCTTTACCTGTTTCTATGACGCTTGTGAAGCCACAGTATCGGCAGGTGGCAATGATTTCGCCTGGTTTAAATGGGATGGGAGCGCCGCAGTTGGGACATCGAATTTCTTGAATCACTGACATTGTAAACACTTCAGTTGCAATATTTGTTTGTGGAGGTTCGACATGAACTTTTCCGTTTTATAAGAAAGGAGACAGTTGTTATGATAAGATCAAATACGTAAAACTCTGACAGAATAGACCAAATATTATCAGATTTCAGACTTTTAGTCCTTACATGCGCTCACAGGTCATTTTTGGCTTTTGCTTAATTCTCTTTCGATTTTCTTAATTGTGCGACGATACCAGATCCATCGTCTGAGTCTTCGATACCAAGTCATGTGTCTGCATTTTTCCAGAAATGGATAAAAGTTATCTATTATTCTGAATCAGAATATGTCCATGCAGGATTATTTTACTCCTTTTTATTTGCGCGCGTTTTCTCTTTAAAATTTAAATTGTTGATACATTAATGATATAGTCTCAGGTGATAGGACATGGTTCGTTCTCGGTGGTTCAGAAGAATACTTCCACACGCCACGTGGAGGTGCCTAGAATGTTACGCCTACCAGGAGACTCGTCTTCTGAAGCCTAAGGGCTGGGTGAAGAAAAAGACCAAAGATGGCAATACTCTTGTCTTCTGTAGTAAGAAGTGTATGAAAAAATGGTTTGGTGAAAACACGCGTACAACTGTAGCTTAACTACACAACTTAGGTGCAGTTAAGGTATCCCCTTTGGAAGGAATGGGGAACTTGCGGGCAGGAGGGGGTATCTTCTGCTCACTATCTAAAGTTTAGCCTTTATCTCAGTTACATAATCTACGAAACTGTAATCTTCTTTAACTTTACATTGGACCCCAGAGCATGAGGATAGCTTTTGTAGAGTCATTTTCTCTGCCACCTGCGCTCCTGAGCCGAGAAACTCTTCTAGACCTCTAGTGAAGCCTTCTAATTTTTCTGGAATCTCTTCTCGCTTTAACGAGTGATTCACTTCCAAATGATTGTAGATGATCGACGTGGCGGCTTCTCCGAAGATGTGTTTCAGTTCTTCGTCTATAATTTTGAGAAGAAGTTTGTCGAACTTTTCTTTGGCGTTCATTGTTGATCCTCAATTATGTGTCTTCAGCTCTGGGTTCAGACAGTTTGACGACTTGTAAGCCTTCTTTTCGGTAGCTTATGTGGTTGCTGAAGAGGCTTCTTAAGCTTGATGTAACTTTTTGGTCATGAGCGTCTGGATTAAATAAAAACAGGGCAGTTGAATTCGTTGAGGTCAACATGTCAAGTGTATAACGCATGAATTGGTAAGTTTTCTGTAAGCCAATCGATAAGACCAAGCTGGACAGGTTGTCAAAGATTATGCTCAGGTTACGATGAGGAAGTGTTTTTAGCGTTTTGTCTAGTGTGTCAAGCAGCAGGGAAGTGTTGTTTGCGGGCAATAGAACTGCATTCATTTCGGCATCTACTTGAGGAACCGAGATACGTTGTGTCAAAAGTATGACTTTGAGTGCCTTTCTGTTTTCTAGTGATGAATAGACGGCGCTACCTTTGTGTGTGAAAAGTGCTACTTGCTCAGCATTGGCTAAGGCTTCAGTTGCGAAATCTCCGACGATTTTCTCATAGTTAGATGCGGGATCGAAATCAAGCAGTATGTCTTTTCCAGTGATCTGTCGGTGGGTTAGCCCCAATGCCTTTGAGAATATATCCATCTGGGCAATACGATCGATTGGATGGATTGAACGTAGAGACGCATGCATTTGCAGTCGGCTGAGAAGTTTTTTGCTTATTTTTTCTGAGTTGACAGCAAACAGTTCGGTCACATGTTCATCCACGTAGGTTTTCCATTGTTTGTCCTTCAGATATTCGATGTACTTATCTCCATTTTCTCCGAGAAACAAGAAGTCGCCAAGATCTACAAAATCTATTAGTTGTGTATAACCCTTCTTTAACGAATCTGCTTTAAGTTCATTTAGAGATCTGACTGCTTTTCCTCCATCAAAGTATCCATCTGAGAGATAGAATTGCGACAAAGTCGTCAAAAAGAGAGATCCATCTTTTTCACATTTTTCGACATCAACGCCGTGCTCTTTTAGCTTCTCCCTAACCACCTTATCTTCGTTGTCTGGATACTTGTAGATGACTCTGTTTCCACCGGTCAATCCTTCCCGAATTAGGGTCGAAAATATCTTAATCTTATCTACTTTAGATGTGTAGGTGAAAAGGACGCTCTCGCCTCCACTGAAAGTAACGGATGGACGTTGCTTCCTAAAGAAGCTTTCTAGAATGTTTGTTTTTTTGAAAGAATAAGCCATGCTTCCAAAACAAACTGTATAAAGTAAAAAATTGAGCTCACCTATCGCGATTCCCAACTGGTTCCGCAAACCGTAGGAGGCGGATGCAGCGGAGCCTAAGGTAATCCAGCATATTGCAAGCAACTTTAAAGTCGCTATCACAGATTCTTCCTTATACTTACGACTAGAAAGTATGAACAACATGCAAGGATACGCTATAAAGACAAGAAGAATTGGCAATAAAAAGGCTAAGTACCACAGTTCATGATTAATTGGGATGTAGGCAGGATTTCCCCATATGTTTCTGGACAGCTGGATTTCCCAGGGATGAAAGATCCATGTCAAAAACAAAGCAAGAACAATATAGCCTTTATATGAAATGGAAAGAAGGTTCAACTTGTCTGAAAACTTTTTCTTCCAAGAGACTTTCTTTTGTTTTCCTTTGTATACAATCAATGCAGCGTGCTCTACCATAATCACAGACAGGAAAGCTGCGGTAATGAATCCCTCCTCGGAATAAAGAGCAATCTCCTTTGTTTTGACAAAGTACCCTGAAATTAAATCAAAAGAAAATGATATTGCAATTAATATAGAGGCTGCAGCGAAGAGTAATTGAACTGATCTAAAATAAGCTCCTTTCTGACGGACAAGGAAAAGTATTGTGGCACCTAAGGCTGATAGTAAAACCAGATAAAGAATTAACCCTATCATTGGGATTTCCCAAAGAACCATCTCATGCCATAGAGAAAGACACGATTTCTAATCCCTTTCCGCCTATTATAACCTCATGATATTTCTTGCTATGATTAGTTCCCCTCATCTTACGTATCAAAAACCTAGTTTTTAGCTCTCCATCATGAATGATGCTTTCCAGCGTAATAACAGAGTCGGCTATGAACTCTTCGATTCCAAGCCCAAGCGTCTCGAGACCCGTAGGCACGCTGCACGTCATCACAGTGGTGCAACCAAGCTTCTTCAATATCTTATAGAAAAGATGCATAAGCGTTCTGTACTCAAACTTCTCTTCACAGGCACTGAGAAAAGCCGTTAACGAGTCAATAACCAACCTTTGAGCTCCAATCTCCCTCAAAGCATTTAGGATGAACTCGATGTTGGCACTTAATCCCGCACCCTTTATAGCTTCCAAATCAAGAACCCTTATCAACCCTTCACTCTCAAGTTTTTCTAGGTCAAATCCGAATCTGAGCAAGTTTCTTTTTAAGGTCTTAGCGTCTTCCTCGAAGGTCGCGTAGACACCTTTTTCACCGTGTTTGGTGGCGCCTTCGCAGATGAACTGAGTGGAGAAAATTGTTTTGCCGCTACCCGTGTTACCCGCTAAAAGGATAGTGTCCCCCTTAGGGAAACCGCCTTCCATCAGCTTGTCCAGTCCTCCAACACCAGTTTTGACGCGTTCAACATTAGTTAGATGCTTCGTTTTTTTCACTGGCATATTTATTTCACATCACTAACGCATAGTTGTTCAGTGCCTACACATTATAATCTGTTATGAAGTGAAAATACAGATTAACAATCTTTTCAAGAAGCTATTTTATTTCGTAATCGGGTGGAACGTATCGCCTGAGCCTCTGCAGCGACCTTAGTCTTTCGTTGTCTCCTATTCGAGCATTTTTGATGGCGGTTTTCAAGATTTGAATGGATTCGTCCATAGCATCTCGATTCACAGGATACGGCACACCATCCTTTCCTCCAACGCAAAAGCTATACTTTACCGGGTCTTTCCAGCTTGGTTTTTCACCATAAATCAGTTCAGAAATCAAGGCAAGCGCCCGAACAGTCGCTGGTCCTATTCCCCTTATGTCAAGTAGTTCCTCGTAGTTTTTGGGTTGAAATTCATATGCTCTTTTTATGGCGTTCCAGTTGAGGTTGCGGGGAAGCGAAAGAACATCAACTGCATACTCCTTCCATCTGGTTTTGGGCATCCATTCCTGTAAAGATTTCTGATAGGTGGGGCGAATTGACTTGAGCATCCTCATCACTTTTTTAGGTTCTTCCTTGGCGATGTCGGCGGACGTTTTCTGGCAACCTTCGCTTTCCTTCGCTGTCATGTTCAAGACAACTTCCCTTTCCATATCGCCCACAATGGCGTCGTGAGGCTCCATAACAAAGTTTTTTGCATGTTCCGAGAGCCAGTGATATCTCCTAGCGGTTCTGTCTTTCACGCTCATCCCCTGCTGAACCACCGCCCACTTTCCATCTTCGGTTATGAAAAAAGCGTGGTGATAGAGGGGATAGCCAGCTTGAATAGCAGTGTTGTCCACTTTGGCGCTCATTCTACTCACGTACCGCAAACGGTTGATCCTGTCAGTTGTGAAGCCAAACTTCTCCCCTACATGACTGATTTCCATAGGAGCTTGCCGCGAAACCCTACCCTTGCCACCGCAAACTGCCACTCCCTGCTCGCTCGGGTTTACAGCGCTCTTTAACACGCCTGTCAAGACTGTGGTGACTCCTGACGAGTGCCAGTCGTATCCTAGAACGCATCCCAACGCTTGAAACCATAAGGGATCTGAGATTCTCTGCAGGAACTCGTCTTGACCATACTCATCCACGATGATGGTGACTATTTCTTTTGCTAACCGAATCATTCGAACAGTCAGCCACTTCGGAGCTTTTCCGTAATGAAGTGGAAGCCTTGCGATGCCAGTTCTTTTCAAAAATGTTCACCATCAGCCTTCTTGTAATTAGTAGGAGGAACCGTTTAAAGGTGTCCTTTCAAAACGTAAAGCACGGCGTAACGTGTTCGCTGTTCACCTTTTCCCTTTCACAATGTCTCTGATGGCTTGTTGCACTTTATCAACTGGATCGTAGGTGTTGACTAGGTACGGAGGCGCATAATGAAAGAGTCTTCGGAAAAAGTTGTTTCGCACCTCAATTTTTTCAGGAGTCCTAACAATTAGGTAGGGATTTAGGTATTGTTCCTTCGGGTGTTTTTCTAAGTATTCTACAGCCTCTTCTATATCCATTCTTCTAGCAACATCTGGGTTGTTTCTGTTCCGCTCCAACAACGCCACTCTATTCACTCGTGTTGTGTCCACGAATTTGTATGAGCCTGCTATCCAGATGGGGTCCAACATGGCGCGGCTGTATTCATGAGCTATAAAAGGGTCTTCAATCATTTTTTGCAGTTCTTTCTCATCTGTTCCCTCTTTTCTTAATTGACCAATTTCCTCTGAACTAAGCGGCTTAACATTTTCTAGTTTACACTTGTCGAGGAGTGGTCTAACTTCGGGGAACACCTTAGCTATGTTTGTTCTCAGATAGAACTTTCTCTCGCTGATTTCTGCGCTTGCTCTTCCAATGAACCTCACGTAGAGCCAGTCGTCGCTGTGGATTCTAGACCCCTTCATTCCTAAAAGAGCATAGCTATGTGTGGATTTTCCTGTGCCTGTAGGCGCTATCAAAACAATGCCATGTCCATTTATTTCGACGCAGCTTCCATGGATGCTGTGGATGTCGTGCTGATCTTCTGCGATGTCACAAACTATTCCCAGCGCCCAGCTTTTGCACTGACCATAATATTCTGTATTATAGATAATGGCGGTTTTAGTGTCTGGATTGTAGTATGCGTGTGCTCTGCCTTTGTCAAAATTGGTGTCCAAAACTGCGTAGATTCGTCCATGCGATCTTGCATCTCTTTTTTCAGCGAACCAGTTTTCTATCCAAAATTCATAGAGATGCGGTGAGTTTGTTTCAAGTTGCATGCAGAAGTTGTCTATGCCTGCTTTCCAGCCATACCTGATGTTGCCTAGGGCTTCTTCTGCTTGGTGGACGAGTTTATCTCGTTTCTCTCTTGATATAATCTCGTAGTTGGGTGTTCTTCCAATGACTTTCGTTAGTTTATTGTATTTATTCACTGTTGTTCCCTCACCCAATAATAATTCGCTCTTTATTAAGAATTATGAAGTGATGCTAATTGGACGCATCGTATTTGACGTTGGTTGCTAATGCCTCAGCAAATGTCCTTCACGGTCAATTTCTCTCCACCGAATCCTAGTGGTGGAAATGGAAACGTGGTTCTCAGCTGGAACCATCTCAATGACAATGATGTGTAGAAGCGGCAGCCCCATAGCCTTCCTTTTCGCATTAATTTCGTGGGCGCGGGGCTCAGTCTCCCTACTCACCACAATCGCCTCGATGCAGCCCTTTGACAACGTAACTCCATAAGGATCATTGAGAGGCGTAATCTCCGCTCTATCCAATACCCCTTGTTTTCTCAAAAATTCTTTCAACTCTTCCAATCGTTCTTCATAGGGAGCAACCTTATGTGGCTTCCACAGTTTCTTTGCAAACTCATCTGTGCACAAACCGATCAAGACATTGTTTCCAACTTCAAAGGCTTTCATGAGCAGGGCTCGATGTCCCTTGTGAAACTCGTCAAATGTTCCACCAACAGCTACTGCGTTGAACTTCTTCATGGCTTCATTTCTCAGTTTTTTCTTTGAGGGAACTATGCCAAATAAACTTCTGTCCTGTGTAAATCAAGATGCCTAGAATGAACAATACCACTCCGCTGGCATAAAACATCAACTCAATGAGAGTGGGAATTGGTGGCCCAAAATTGCTGGAGATGTAATTTCCTACGACTGTAAAAGTGGTTGCTAACCCAATCAACAACATGATCAGGCCAGGAACTAACATGGAAAGGCTAAGCGTTGTTTTTGGGAGTTCTTCTTTTAAACTATGTGTTCTCACATCCGTGGGCACAACTGAAGGCACAGCAGCCGCCACTGCTCGGATCAGAAGTGGAGTGATAAGAAGAACGAAGGGAAGCATGGTAACAAACCACCAAATCGTGAGACCAACCGACAGAAACACAATAGCATCCCAAGACATCGCAATATATGTCGCTTCGCTAAGATATAACACCTTAAAAAGAGTAATGTACAGAAAAGCCACGATCAAATTCGCTACGGTAAGAGTAACATTTGAAGCTAAAATGAACCGTCCCCACGTAAACTTCTTCTTAACAATATAACCAAACAAAAAGAAACCAATAAAGTTCCCTGGCACCGCTGCCAAAAAACTTCCTGGATAAAGATATCCATGTTTCACTGAGTCCGCGATCAACGTACCTGTCGCCGCGCCAACCGCGGCAGGCATAGGACCAAAAATGGTAGCAAAAAACGCTGGTATGACCACTGCGGGTCTAAATTGTCCAACTCCCCATGGAGAAGGTATGTAAGCTGTTGAATATGCTCCAATAGCGTATAGAACTGCGCACATAATTGTAGCCACGGTTAAAAGTGAAACGGGCTGCTCTTTCTCCATGCTCGTTGGGCTGCTCATTTTTCTCTTCCTCAGAGCATTTTTGGCACTCTCGTAATCAAATAAGGATTTCGTATGAATTATTTAAACCCGTCTAAACAAGTATGTTGTTTTCACAGAACCATACAAAATATTGTTATTCTTGGAAAAGCGCAAAGTTTAAGACCAACTGAGATGACTTCCACTTACATCACTTCTCTAACCGTGAGGCTAATAGTTTGAGCGCTGAAGAAACGCTGGAGGAAACAAAAGCTCGAGTTCTGATTAAGCTTCGGGGATACCGAGTGAAAAAGCGGGAGCAACAAAAAAACATCATCAGTTTTGTAGTCAAGATGCCGAGAGCGCAAAAAGACGCGCTCCTCTGGGTCATACCCACCCGAGATACGGTGGGAATTGCATATATCAATCAACTGAAAAAAGCAATGGAGAAGATGGAGATTGAAAGAGGAATAATCGTCACTAGCGGACGGTACACTTCAGCAGCTAAGGGGAAGGCAAAAAAGGGAAAAATTGAGTTAATCCCGAGAATCTTTCCTGCCTTCAACATTTTTGAGCACGAACTTGTGCCAAAACACGAGTTGCTAACACCTGAAGAAAAGATGAAGATATTAACTGAATATAGGGTGCAACCTTATCAGCTACCTCAGATCAGAGCTGCAGATCCCGCAGCTAAGGCTATTGGCGCTAGACCAGGAGACATTGTTAGGATCATAAGAAAAAGCCCTACTGCTGGGGAATACATTTCTTACAGGTATGTGGTTGAAGGTTAGTTTTTTTACTGAAGACTGATATTTTTCTCATTTCCGTCGTCGAAAAATCTTGCCACCGTCGTTGTATTCTCCGGTCACATAGTCAAAACTTACCTCAAAGAGTCCCCAAGCATATTTGGCCCTAAATTTTAGGTTTTAACCCATATTTTTGAGTGTGCGTTAACCCATAATTATAACCAGAGATAACGATGAGAGTTGCAGAATCAAAAGCTGTTATCGGTGTCTTGGAGGATTTAGCAAGGAATACCCAGAACAACTACAAAGTTACCTTGGACCAATTTCTAGAGTTTGTGAACAGTAAAGAAGGTTTGGATAAGGAAATTTCAGTTGACGATTTGATCGCAGAAGCAAAAGAGGACTTAGAGAAAACGCAGGATCGTATTGACAATTTCTACAAGTGGCTACAAAACGAAAAGGTTGAGAGTTATCCGTTACGCAGGAAAGCAATGAGGGATAGTTCAGCAAATCAGCGCGCCTACGAGTTTCTCCGCGGTTTCTTCGTGAATCTAGATATTGCGTTCCAGAGAAAATGGAAGAAGAAAATTCCTAGACCTAAACAGAGACAAGCCATCAAGAAAGACAACATTTACACCTTCTACGACGTTGACGAAAAAATAATGACGATCCGCTTCAACCGTGAAAGGATGCAACAATTTTTAGCTAATCTGAAATTGCGAGACGTAGCCATAACCTTAGCTCTTCTATCCTCATCTCAGGATTCGGGAGACCTTTTCAAATTAAATGTTGGAGACATACGTGAACAAACGAATAATCGCATATTCTGGGAAAGACATCGCACAAAAAGCAAGATGGTTATAGAATCACTTTTATATGCAAAGGGATGAAAACGAGTGGGGGAATGACCTTTGGTCTATTGCACTAAGTGTGGCACCAAAAACGAAGAAGATGCAACTGTGTGCGTTAAATGTGGAGCAAGTTTAGCCACTCGTCCAACCGGGAAATACGAACGCAAGCGAGCGGAAGAAGAATGTTTTGGGCTTCCTCACGGTGGCGCAATCGCAGGATTGATTATCGGCGCAATAATCGTCTTTGTAGGACTTTCTTGGCTCGCTGGAGTGGACTGGGGGAAATACTTCTGGCCAGTCATAATAATCGTCTTTGGAATACTGATAGTAGCTGGAGCTCTATATGGTCTCAGACGCAGATTTTAACCTACCTCTTTTTTCTACAAATGCGAGAACAAGCTTTCATACAGGCGCGCAACACAAATAGTTATATATGAAGAACAAATACCAAGGATCATTATTGTTATAGACTTGAAAGGGACGGGAAATTTATGATAGAGGAAACTGAG
>JABAOH010009158.1_pt1 | contig 12411 bp, 10 predicted proteins | sample 7062181 | NCBI WGS metagenome assembly JABAOH01 (sample SAMN14538630, study PRJNA623070) | marine sediment metagenome | biome: marine biome [ENVO:00000428]; feature: marine pelagic biome [ENVO:01000023]; material: deep marine sediment [ENVO:00002113]; isolation source: pool of 5 deep marine... | reverse complement strand
CAAGAAAACCTGCTCGCCACGAAGACAACATCGAAGATGTCGATTTCCCCGCTGTTGTCCGTATCAGCTTTAGGATTGTCGAAGCCCGATTTCTTGCCGAAATCGGTCGTGATTGCTACGAGGTCCGAGATGTCGACTTCACCGTCGTCGTTGAGGTCGGCCCTGACATGCCCTGCCAGCTCGTTGTAGTTGGCGAGGACTTCCTGAGAGGAGAGGGCACGGTCGTATATGCGGACCTCCTCTATCGTTCCGTTGAAGTATTCGGTGAAGTGAGGTTCAGCTCCTATCTCGAGGGTGTTGTCCGTGTTGAGGGCTCCGTATGGGACGGAGTTGCTGGCGTCGAGTTCTCCGTTTATGTAGATCCTAAGGCCGGAGGAGCTTCCCACCACGGTTATGTGGACCCATTCGTTAATGGGGACTATAGATGTTGTACTTATGGAGTTTGTGTTCCCCCTGTCAGACCACCAGACCTTTCCGGTAGTGGTAATGCTGAACCGATAGCCATCGTTCGCCCCTTTCGCGACAATATCTGAATTTTTTATAGGCATTGAGTTTATCCTGACCCAGGCATCTATCGTTATCTCGGAAGGATCGAGGATGTCGTTCTCGGGAACGGAGACGTAATCGTTCACTCCGTCGAAACTGAGGGCGCTTCCTGATATGCCTGAGGTCCAGTTCGCCCCGTTGACGGTTCCGTCGTTCCCGTTCCCGGAACTGTCGGAAGCGATCTGGCCGAAGCCCTCGTCGAAATGCCAGAAAGCGACAGGGCCTCCCAAGGGAAGGCAGTCGTTATCGTTCTGTTCTGTGCATCCGGAGGGGCAGCATCCGTCATCGTTCAGGCAGGAGGTTACGTCCTGGGAAGAGCAAGCGGAAGAGCAGGTCCCGGGATTGGAGCAGGTGTAGGTCTTGCAGGGATCGGAACCGCAGTCGGAGTTCTGGGAGCAGGTCGGGGTTGAGCATGCCCCTGAACAGCAGATCTGCGGGGAGGAACAGGAGCAGTCCTGGGGACAGGAGGAACAGGTTTCGCCCGGATCGCAGTTATCGTCACCGCATTCCGGCGTGGGTGGTTCTCCTGATAAGAATTCGTAAACTCCTATGTCAGGAGCGGATCCTGAATAGGAGAGGGAAACGCCCTGACCGGAAGTCCATGTCAGGGGGGTGTTGACAGTTATCGTGTTGGTGTCGTAGTTCACATTGGTTATCCTTGCTGTTGTGGTCTGGCCCTGGAACTGGATCAGGTCGCCTTCCACTATCCCGAAGCCGTCTATGAAGTATCCGGCGTTCTGGACGGGGATGTTATTTCCTGATCCGGCGGATCTCGTGGCGGTGAGCCATCCACCGGCGTCTATGCATGGGCTGTTCGATCTTAAATGGAAATCATGATCAAGTTTATCAACAAAAAGAGGGTCACCATCTGCATCCCACCAGTTGTTTGAAAAGGTTTGTTCTCCTTCATTTGTACGCGAATAATATACGCCCGTTAAATAATTTTCATAGTTGATGTTATTCTTAACAATGTTATTAATCGTACTTTGGTCATCCTCTGGATCAGGTCCCTCACCAAAACCCATGCCTCTGTTGGCGTATCCGCCTCTTCCGTTGTCATACATCACGTTATGATAAATTTTGTTATTCAATGAACGTCTATCATTGTTACCGTAACACTTTATACCTGCTGAGTAATCACCATAGAATATGTTTCTCCTTATTATGTTGTAAGGCCCGAAAACTTGAATGCCGGATTCGCCTCCCCTGTTTCCACAGTCATAGGCAATGTTGTCTTCAAAAACATTATATTGCTTTGTCGCTCCAGAATCAGGCGTGCCTTGAACATCCATTCCCTTTTCCCAGGGATTATAAATGGTATTGCCCTTTATTATGTTGTATTCACCAATAACATTTATGCAGGAATGGCCGCAGTATTCAACAGTGTTTCCTTCAATTAAATTATATTGACCACCGGGTTCCCGGAGCATAATACCGTGCCCGGCACCGTTGTTAGGGTCGCGCCCTGCATAGCGAATAACATTGTTCTTTATCTGGTTAAAGGTGCATCCCCTAGCCAAATTTACACCAACCGTGTCTGCGCCAACATCCCAATATTCCTCAAGGTATTGTATGACGCAGTTCTGAATAATAACATGATGTTTATCGCTAGTAATGTGTACACCGAACTCCATCTTAGACTGCGCTTGGTTGATGTTGTCAAATTTCAGGCCGTCTATCGTGATGTAATTTCTTTGAATAAGTGCTCCCCTGTAAAGGGCTTCGTTTGTTATGCTTCTCAGGATGGCCTCTTCGTTTTGGTAATTGGTGTAAGTGATTGGGTTTCCAGAGGTGCCCGAGTTCCTGGGGTTTATTATTGCTCCTCCGTCATTGGTGCTGTAAATCCCCGCCCTTATGTAAATCGTGTCGCCTGCCTGGAGAAGCGAATTCGCTCTCGTTATAGTGCACCAGGGAGAACCCAGGCTCCTTCCGTTATTGTTGTCGTTGCAGCTCCCTCCGATGGAGTCCACGTCCACGTAGTAATCCATCGCGCTCACGGAAACAGGTAAGATTAAAATTAAAGCCATTAATCCGATTAAAATCCCCCTCATAGTTTAAATTTTGGGGTTTTTTAATAAAAAGTGTTGGGAAGCTGATTCTGCTCTTTTCCTGTCTCCGGGTGTTGTAAAACTTTTAAATTGATATGGTCAATAGATAAATTATGGAAAAATCGCGGATATACCTGATCTCTGCACTTCTTTTTTCAATAGTTCTGCTCTCAGGCTGCGTGAGCCAGCCGGGAGAAACTCCTGGCACAGGAAGGTTCGTTCTGCTGATATCGGACGATCAGACCAACATAGGGGATTTCGATTCCCTGCTCGTAACGTTCTCCAAGGCCAGGATCTTCCAGTCAGGGGAGGCCGGTGGTTTCGAGGAATTCAATTTCACCGCCACTGTAGACCTTACGCAGCTTGTCGGGGAAAAGTCAATCGAGGTCCTCGGGATAGAGCTTGGTGAAGGAACCTATTCCAAGATCGAGCTCCACGCCTCTGAAATAAAGGGATGGGTAGGCGGCGAGGAAGTCGAAGTGATGATCCCAGGCGGCAAGCTACAGCTCGTGAAGCCCTTCGAGATAGAAACCGGCGTTACGACAAAGTTCGTTTTCGACATAGACGTGGTGAAGAAGGGCCAAACAGATGAGTACAACCTGCTGCCGGTGATAGCCAAGAGCGGGACAGTAGGCAAGGGTCTGAAAGAGGAAGAGTTCGAGGAGGAGGAATGCACGATTGACGAGGACTGCGAAGAGAACGAGGTGTGCGTTGACGGCGAGTGTGAGGAACTCGAGGAGAAGACGGAGTGCGATTCTGACGAGGACTGCGAAGAGAACGAGGTATGCGTCTACAACGTGTGCAAGAAAAACGAAACCGTTTCCATGACAGGGGATTTCGTGCTCCTTGTTTCCGACAAGGAAGCGGACATCTCGGACTTCGACAGCCTGATAGTGGACTTCTCGAAGGCAAGGGTGTTCAGGCAGGGAGATGAATTGGGATTTGAGGAATTCTCCATCGAGGGAACCTCTGTCGACCTCACGGAAGTTATCGGGGAGAAGGCGATAACGGTCCTGAACGTTGAGTTGTCCGAGGGATGGTACAACAAGGTCGAGCTGCACGTTTCAGCCACAAACGGGATAGTTAATGGTAGTTCTGTCAAAGTGGATGTTCCCAGCGGAAGACTTCAGGTAATCCGGCCCTTCAAGATAGAGTCCGGTGAGGAGACCAAGTTCGTCTTTGACATACATGTCGTAAGGAAGGGATTTACGAATGAATACAATCTGCGCCCTGTCATCGGCAAGAGCGGCATCGTTGGGAAGGACATGCATGACGATGACGTGAACGAGACGGAGTGCACGATAGATGATGACTGCGAGGAAGGCGAAACCTGCGTGAACGGAGAATGCAAAGAGCCCGAACCGGAATGCGTAACGGACGAGGACTGCGAAGAGAACGAGATCTGCACGGATGGCGAATGTGTGGAGATCGAGCCTGAATGTATTAACGATACTGACTGCGATGTTAACCAGACCTGCGTTAACCAGACCTGCACGGACATAATCCCCGAACCCGAGTGCATTAACGATACTGATTGTGACGTGAACGAGACGTGCGTGAACGAAACCTGCGTCCTGATCCAGCCGCCTGAATGCACGGGTAATGAGAACCGAAGTTGTTACACGGGCCTTCCGGAAACCATAGGTGTGGGTTTGTGCCAGGAGGGTCTGGAATACTGCGTTAACGAAACATGGAGCGGTGTCTGCACGGGCGAGGTGACGCCAGCGAATGAAATATGTGACGGTCTTGACAACGACTGCGATACAGAGACGGATGAAGGAAATCCGAACGGAGGAGCGAGCTGCGATACAGGAGAAGATGGAATATGCGCGGAAGGGACAGAGATGTGCGTGGGCGGATCAATAGCATGCGTCCGGAACCAGGAGCCAACAACTGAAATGTGCGACAGCCTGGACAACGACTGTGACGGGACGATGGACGAGGACTTCCCCACACTGGGCCAGCCCTGTGACGGACCGGATACGGACCTCTGCATGAACGGTTTCTACACGTGCAGAATAGACGGAACGGACGTGGAGTGCGTTAACGAGTCGCCAACGGACATACCGGAAGTATGCGACGAGATCGACAACGACTGCGACGGAACGGTTGATGAGGGTTGCCCGTGATCCCGGACTGGTTTTAGGGATTCCGATCGTAAGGGTTTTAAAATTTACCTTTATCTTTTGTTAATGGACATCGTGGAAGAGGAGATCAGGGAATTCCTCAAGAGGAACGGTATAGAATGCCTGGCTAAATCCGAGGAACTGTGGGAAAAAGCAAAGGAGAGACTGGGTGAAAAGGCAGTGGAGGGAATCGGACCGGAGGAATTCATATCAAAAAGGTATTTCCTTGTAAACCAGAATCTAAAATTCTATGATATTTTTGAGTGCAGGTATGACAGATATGAGCTGAACGTCTCTCTTCTGAAGGACCTGGTCGGATTCATGGATTCCCCTGAATGCGAATTCCTGGTCAGCGTGATCGATTCCGGCTGCGGAACCGGAAATCATATATGTTTTCTGGCGAAGAAGTATGGTGACAGGAAGCATGAATTTTGGGGGTACGACAGAGAGAACGGGATGATAACGATCGCCAATGAGAAGAAGGAAAGAATGGATCTTAACAACGTGAAGTTTTACGTAAGCGGACATGATGAACCGATGTTTTATGAAAAGGAATTCGCGGACCTCCTTTACAACATGGGAGCCCTTTATCTCCGGAGAGAAATGAAACCCGAGGATATCGCGGAAAGGATCAGGAACATATTCTTAAGGGTTAAGCCGGGGGGAACGGGCATACTCGGACCGATTGAATCACCTCACTTTTACAAAAATATTTCAGATATCCTAGAGGATTACGGGATTGGATACGAAGGAGCTCGCAAGGTCCAGGAAATGAACGAGCCGTGGTACGTGAGAGGTGGTCTCTACAACCACTATTTCCGCATTGGAGAAGATGGGCGCTGACAGGCCTTCTGCTTACGCATTAAACCTAAGTATTTTTAACAGTAAAACCAAATAATAATCATGAGGAAACTTCTCGCGTTTCTTATTCTGTTGGTTCTGATCAGCGGGTGTACTGGTGGAGAACCCGGTGAAACCACCAAACACAGCGAACACGATCTTCCCATTACCTCACGATCCTTCTATATCGGTGTGGTTCCTTCCCCCAAGAGCATCCCGGAAACCACCTTCGATGACATAAATGACGCGTACAGGGAGGTCGGGGAGATAGGGGAGGTCACGATGATCTGGACAGGGGAGAACATAGGGCAGGCAGAAAAACTGAAGCAGAACAGGGTGGTCACCGCCGTGAGGGTTTACGGGCTTAAGCCGGTTCTCACCCTCAGCTTCGCCACGATAAAGGAGGTCTCGGGTTCGGGCCTTCAATACGTTGTTGACGCCCCGGAGGGTGTGAATGCTGACCTGTCCGATTCGGAATTTCGAAACCTCTGGGTGAATGAAGCGGGAAAAATCGCGGAAGAGTTCAAGCCCGAATACCTCTCCCTGGGGAATGAGATAAACGATTACTTCTACCTTCACCCCGAGGAACTTAAGGACTTCCTGACCCTTTTCGATGAAGCCTACTCCGCGATAAAGGAGGCCTCCCCACAAACAAAGGTATTCGTTGTCTTCTCCTTTACCCACCTCATAGACAATAACCAGTGGGATTTGTTCGGGAGATTCGAAAAAGCCGACATGATAGGGCTCACAACATATCCCTGGAAACACTTCGACTCTCCGGCAGAAATAACATCCGATTACTACAAAAGGATAGAAACCTACACGAACAAACCTATTGCTTTCACAGAAATAGGCTGGATCCCGGAAAACCAGCAGGCTGAGTTCCTGGTCAAATTCCTAGAGCTCACCAAGGGCATGAACATCGAGATGGTCAACTGGCTCTTCCTCCACGAGATGGAGATCACTGGGATTGCTGGGAGCGTCTCCGATCCGGAAACAGGAAAGATCTCCCTGAAAAGGAAGGACGGGACGAGAAAGGAAATATACGACCTCTGGCTGGATCTGAAAGAACTGGAATGAATCCGGGTGATTGCGGAAGGAAAGGTTTTAAAAGCTTTCAAGAGAATATTTCTGATGCTTGGAAAAGGCAAGAAGGGGAGGATCGACATCGAGTACGAGCCCCTGGAACCCGAAAGCAGGATCAGAAAAGGTTATGTCGAGCTTGACGGTAGAAAACACTATGTGGGAAGAAGAAACGAGGGGAGAGATTTTTCGCTCCTTGTGGTTATTGATCATGAAACCGATGAAGCCGCCCTGGTGGAAGGGGAAGCCAGGGGTAAGGGAACAGGGACAACCTGGGCCAGATATGTGTACATCAAAAAGCCTGGAAAATGAATTGTTTGTAATAAAGGGTTAAAAAGTTTGGGTGTGTTTTATATTTATGGTAGAAACCCTAATCGAGGACGTGCGCGAGGTAAGGGAACGTGTAATGGAGTTAAAGCGGATGCTTAACCCTGAAAACTTCAAGAAGGCTACCAAGAATAATTATTTTCACGATAAGATACGCGAAAGGTTTGAATGGAAGAGGAGGATAAATCCCTTTGTCGAGAGCGTTATACGGGGGGAGACCACTTTCTACGAGGGGGTCTGCAAGTATACGAAACCGGACGGCAAGACCCGCTATCCCCACGTGGACAAGATCGACAAGGATGAATTAAAAAACATTGAAATGTGCGTGGGGGATTTTTACGCGAACAATTTACATAACGTGTTTGCGAACCACGTTGGCGCAATCATAGGACCCTTTGTCGCCTTGTACGGACTTTCCGAGATTGCTTACAGAACAAAGGGAAAAAAGATGCCCAGGAGGAAATTCCTAAAGGTTCTGGGGGGCCTCTCGGTTGGTGTCGGCATTATTCCCGGTGGAATGTCCTCCGGAAAAAGGCAAGAGCTTTACAAAAAGGCAGAGGATAACGCAAGGTTATTGGATCACTACGCCAGGCAGCTATACCATCGTTGAGAGTGATAAGGATTCAAGCTTAAATGTTTTTCTTATATTGAATTATTATGAACAATCTGGATGAGGTCAGAAAGATCATAAGCAAGTATCCAGGCGGGAATGGGGATGTTACCTATGATCTCGCTTCCGAGGAAGCCATGAATCGGTTGATCAAAGAGATCTCTGAATCATGCGGTTACCTGTGTTCTTCTATCACTTTTAAAGAGGAATGGATCAGGCAAAGGTTTCCGAAATAATTTTAACTAATGGAAAAACTAAATATATTAAACATGAAAAAACTTTTGATAATTTTAATTTTCTTAATTTTTGCCAGTGGATGTGTACAGGAACCCGTGGCATGCACGCAAGACGCCAAGCTATGCCCTGACGGGACTTATGTGAGCAGGGTTCCCCCTGACTGCGAGTTCGCTCCGTGCCCGAAATGTTCCGAGGGCGAAACCCTGAACGCGACCTGCCCTGACGGGACTCCCTATCTCAAATACAGCTGCGATGAGAACGGGGAATGGCACGAGGTCGTTTACGTCCGGAATCCCTGCGAAAAGATTGAAACCGTCAGCAAAGACATTGATGATTTGCTCGCCCTGGAAAGGGAAATAGATGTTATAATCGAGGAAGAACTTATGATCGGGCCTGATCATTATAAAGAACTGAAAGAAAGGCTCGATTCCCTTGACACAACAAGTGAAGATTACAACAGGGTGTGGGATAAGCTGAAACCCTTGGACATCTCCCAACCAGAACCGCCAAGGTATGTTCCTGACCCGTGCGAAGGAGCGGAAGGTAACGGGGACCAGATAGTCTCAGGTCCTTCAGCTCCCACGGATTTCGATCCCGACAATCCTTTCCGCTCGCTGACAGTCCACCCGACCAACCCCGATCTTGTCTACCTGGGAACGGAAAGGAACGGCTTTCTGAAATCCACTGATGGGGGTGAGACATGGATTCGCATGAGGAAGGGTTTGTGGCATGATGATCCTGACACCATGATCGGGCACGAGGCGTTCTATCCTGAGATATACGATATTGCCTACTCGGAGAGCGATCCGCAGATAATGTACGCGGCTGCTGTCTCAGGTCCCGGCCCGCTGATATCCTACTACCCCGGAGCAGCTGCGGGAGTTTACAAATCCACTGACGGAGGGGACAGCTGGGAGTGGAAGAGCTGCGGACTCACCAGTGGCTGGCCATGGAGCGTGTGGGTCCACCCTTCGAACCCTGATATCGCTCTTGTCGGCATAGGCGGGGGGAGTTCTTCGGGTGGCCCGGATCAGGGTGATTATTACGAAGGGGGGATATTCAGGACGATTGATGGCGGGGATAAATGGAACAGGATCAACGTCGACCCCAATGACGGCAGGAACGTCTACCGCACGATCGTTTCCGCAAGGTCAGATCCCCCGGTAATCTACACCTCAGGGAAGAGTTTTGACGATTTCGATGAAAACGTCGGCCTGATCAAGAGCACGGACGGGGGGATTGCGTGGAAACAGGTTTCCCTAATACCGAAAGATCACAACATCGAATATTTCGGTATCTCGAGTGACGGAGAAACCATCTACGCGGGCGACGAGGGAAGTATCCAGATATCCAGGGACGGGGGAGAGACGTGGAGCGAACGCAAGATGTCGGGATGGGTGTATTCGGTCGCGGTCTTCCCGAAAGATCCCGATAAGCTTCTTTTCGCCCTCTCGGGCGGCCTCTACCTTTCAAAGAACGGCCTGGACTCAAAGATCAAGGTCATTGATATTGAGGAAGGGCACATATCGGATGTTGTGATCGCCCCTTCCGACAGCAACATCGCCTACGCGATCAAAACAGGATACGACTTCTACAGGAGCGTGGACGGCGGGAAAACCTTCGAGAAGACGGCGAACCTGAGGACCGACGTGCTGAACGTCATTCCCTAGCCCAAACCCCGAAGCTGTTCCAATGTTTGTGTGATGACTGGTTTTCACGTTTTTATAGGAATATTCGAATATATTAAAATATGAAGAATTTTTTAGCTCTTTTCATTCTGATTTTTGCCTTTTTAATCCAGCCCCAGTTAACAGGTGCTGATGGTGCTATTTTCAACTCATATGAAACGTATGTCGTATACCCAACACAGAAAGCCGCTATTATATGGGATGGCAATAAAGAGACCATGATTCTTTCAACCAGATTCATAACCGAAGAACTTGTCGACTTCGCATGGGTTATCCCGATAACTTCCACTTCAAAACCTGAAGTTAGCGAGGGTGACATAGAGGTTTTCTATAAAATAAAGAAACTCTTAGAACCGCCCAAAAGAATAGTATTCCTGCCCATAATAAGTGGTGGTTTGGAAGTTGAGGTTATTGAAGAAAAAAAGGTTGACATATATGACATAGCAATACTTAAAGCCACGGACGCGGAAGCTCTCGTTAACTGGCTTAATGAGAATGGTTATGTCACGCCTCAGACAACCATACCCACACTGCAATATTACACGAATCAGGAAAATTTCTATTTCATAGCGAACAAGATAAATCTCTCTAACAAATACGGAAACATTAGAATAACGAGTAATGAGATTATTTGCTTTGATAATATACCTAGAAGCAGGTACATGAACGAGACTGAATTCAACTATGTTGTGGCTCGGGAGTTGAGAAAATATTGCGATCCTGATTCTCCCTTTTTATCGAGAGAAAACCTCAAATTACTACATAAACTCAAGACGGGCATATCCACGCCCGTAAAGATAGAGTTCTACCCCGAGAGGCTATTCTATCCAATGAAGATGACTTCGATATACGACAGACCCGTGAGCATAGATATTTACATTTTTTCGGAGACTCCCGTTATGTATCCTTCTGATATAGCCAAAAGGGGCGTAGTAAAGCGTACAGGTTCCGAACTCAAAGAAATGCTGGATCTTGATAAAGAGGAATACATGACGCGTGTATATTTCAGGGGTCATGCTTCCGAACTTGAAAATGACTTATTTTTAGAAACCATTCCACAGGACCAGTGGTTATTGTCCGTTTATTCCTTTAACTTGTTTTTCTACCTGATGTATTTCATACTATACGTGCCTCTGGGGGCCTTTGCCGGTCTTTTTACTAAAAAAATTAAAAAAATTGAACATAGGTTAATCGTGCCCATACTTTTCGTGATAATTGTAGATATTCTGATCGCCGTTTTTTCCAGTCCTTACATTGCCGCTCTCTCCTTCGTCACTGTCCTGATCCCGGTAATATTGGGCTTTTTTTCCATTAACTGGAAACGGGGAACCAAAAGATGGATAATGACCGCACTTATCTCATTTGCAGTATCTTCCTCCATTTACCTCATAATTTTCGTCTCTTGATCTGCCCCTTCATTCATTAAAGTGATTTTTGACACCCAACCGGAGCTAGCCCAGAACCCGAACCCCATTTTCACAGTACAATAAAGGTTTAAAAATTTTATCATCATATTCCAACTGGGGGACAATGAAAAGGCTTTTTTCATTTAAAGGAGTGATCATAATCTTCCTGGTTGTGATGATTCCGGCCCTTGTGTTTTTCAGCGGTTCAATAGTGAACGCCATTATAGGAGTGGAAGAATACACCATAACTCCGCTCATCCACAGAAAACTGCTGGTGAACCCGGATTCTTCGGGAGTCAGCCTTCCCGTGCCAGTTTCAGTGACATTCCCTTCAATAGTGGACCATACGGTGGAAGTTGAACCAGAGCCGCCAACCCTGGTCACGCTCGGGGAACTCAAGGACAGGGGCGGAGACATAATTGAAACAGAGATAGTCGAGCTTGAGCTTGTCGGAACCAGCCCGATAATCCTGAGGCCAGAGTTCGAACTTCCGTATTTCCCAGCGGAGAGCTTCTTTGACGTCACGTTCACGATCGAGCTGGGCGGGGTGGTGGTCGCCTCTGAGGAGGAACATATCGTTTTGATCAATGAGGGCGATCACGGGCTCCCGAACCACTTCATCGGCGAGACCGAGTGCCTGGACATAAGCGAGAACAAGAAGGGCGAGCCCTGCTCGGGGGAGACAAAGGTAACGGTTTTCTGCGAGTGCAGGGCAGACCACTGGACAGGGGTTTTCTGCAAGGACATTGACGGAAACGAGATCTACCGGAAGGACTGCATCTGGGAAGGCCCGATAATCTCCTATTCTGTCCAGATCACAGAGGCCGAGGCCAAGAACATACACAAGATGAGGGACGCCTGCGAGCAGAACATGCCTGACGAATGCTCTGACGTGAGCGGGGACGACACCGAGAAGTGCGTAGAGGACGCGAAAAAGGAGTGTGACAAGCTGGGAGCGACAACCATCCATCACTGGGACGCGGGACAGTCCGCGCTGTCAAGGGTCAGGGGAAACTCGATCTGGTCAGGAAGTCCTATAGAGTAATAGGCATATGATCACAGAAGTTTTGATCTCTCTACTCCCAGCGCCAGCTTTACAATGGCCACAGGGTTTAGATCATTCTTCCACAATGTCCCTGTTGCCGCACATTTTATTCGCAAAATTGACGCAGTCCTTTAGTGAACCTGACAAGACGACCTTTTCCGAGCCGTCATCTAAGAAGTACTTGTAAAGCTCGTATCTGTACGCTTCCGGTTTCGATCTACTCCTTCTTATCGATATCCTGCACTTCTCTTTGCCGTCCATCTTGCAGTCTACCTCTCTTCCGTTTTCGAAGTCTGCAGGTCTTATTTTCATCCAAACACCTCCTCTTTGGTTAAATTTTTATCACAAATTTGGATGAAACTGCAGATATAGGTATGTTTCAAACTAGTTTCAGGGGTGAATGAAAGGGATTTGCCTAAAGAATCCTGGATGGCTGCAGCGGGCAAGGATTTTAA
>JABAOH010154981.1_pt1 | contig 12413 bp, 18 predicted proteins | sample 7062181 | NCBI WGS metagenome assembly JABAOH01 (sample SAMN14538630, study PRJNA623070) | marine sediment metagenome | biome: marine biome [ENVO:00000428]; feature: marine pelagic biome [ENVO:01000023]; material: deep marine sediment [ENVO:00002113]; isolation source: pool of 5 deep marine... | reverse complement strand
CCCGGTTCGCCTCGGATGTGGGGAAAAGTAGGGCCATGTAGGCAGATGTGGTAGTACAGACCACCCTACTCTACCTACCTAGGCGTACATGTGCCTACCTCCCCCTACCTAGACCTACTATGGCTTACCCTCTCCTACCTTGCCTTACCTCCCCCTCTATGTGTGTGCAGACCCTTCATTGTCCTACATTGCCCTATATCGCCATACCTGTGTGGTCATGTAGGGTCGTGTGGGTCTATGTGTTGTCTTTGCCATACATGTGGGGCAACGTACGTCACTGTATGTCCATGTGGGTCTTTGTGTGTGTTTGTGGGGCTTTGTGTCTTTTTTGGGCATGTTTGTACCCATTGTGGGTAAGTGTAGGTCAGTGTGGGGGAATGTGGGCTGATGTGGGCTCTGGTACGAAGGTTGGTTACTTATGCCTTCATTGTCTTTCATTGTCATACTTTGGTGTACTTCGGCATACATTGTCATACTCATACCTTCGTTGTCCTACATCTCTGTACAAAGCTTTACAGGACCACACACTGTCGTTGCTTTGCATACCTCCCCCTTCCTTGTCCTACACTTCCCCACACTCACGCGATATAGAGAAGGATCGCGCGCGCGCGATGGGGTTACATTGTCCTACATTGCCGGTGTAACAGCGCCGTAACATGTTACGTAACTGTTACGATCGGTGTTACGGTGATTCGTCAATGATTTCATACGCACGCGCGCGCGAGGGTGTCCTACATTGTCCTACCATGCCCTACTTATTTCGCGAAAAACGTAATGATTTCGTGGCTGGCACGGGGCCTGCAAAGGTGTCGGGGTGCTCCGGCGCTGGTCGGGGCCGGTGGTCGGATAGGCCACCTTTGCACCGCCCCAAGCGGCGATCCAGGCGAGCGGCCCGTGCCTTTGGCACAGCTGCGCTCCTTCGGGAGTCAACGCACGTAGGACGGCGTGCCCCTTGGGCAGGGGAGACCGGTGCGCTCTTTGACAGCCGAATAGTGCCCTGCGCCTTGTGCGGATGCCTGAGATCCGTGCTCCGTAGGGACCCCCCACCCTGCTCACAGCTTCTAGCGGGTGGTGTGTGCGATGCGAGGGTTTCACCCAAGCCTTTGACGCACGGGATGCTGGCAACCTTTCCGGGTTGACCTGCGCCCTTGTGAAGACAGGCAGAAAGTGAGACACGACGTGGAGACCACCACCAACGCCAGCAAGCCGAGCAACGGCACCCCTTCCCCCGAGGAGATCCAGAGCCAGATCACCGATCTGGTCGAGGAGGAGACCAACCTCACCCAGGCAGCCGCCCAGGCCGCGTGGGACGAGGGGGTCGACGAGGCCTGCGCCGTCCTGGAGGACAGCGCCGAGCTGACCCGCGAGGGGACCAAGCGGACGCGCCGCGACATCTTCAAGGCGCTCAAGGCCCGCGACTCCAAGGCCGTGCGCGACTTCGCCAGGAAGCGCGCCCGTGTCCGGGTCAAGGCCCGGGGTCCGCTGAGCCGCTAGGCTCCATCCACCGTTGCCCGCTCCTGTTGCGTTGAAGGTTTGGTTGAAACCCTTGCAACCGGGAGGTAGCACGTGTCAGACGATCTCGATCGGTTCGTCGACCGCGCATTCCAGGCTTGGGACGAAGGCGTCTACGATGCCCAGTCCATCGCCGAAACGTTCGTCCGCATTGCGGATCTGGACGTTCAGGTCAAGCCGGGATTCGTGGCGATGAGCAAGAAGCCCAACAAGAAGGGCGCGATGCGTGTCCGGTACGTGGAGACACCGGAGGATCTCGGGTACGCGGCAGCCGAGCGGCGCCGCAAGCTCGTGGTCCGAGCCGGTGGACTGCCAAAGGCTCGCGAGCGTACCGATGCCGGAATGGTGGCTGTGTCCACCGGAAAGGCTCGGGACGGGAAGGGCCGGAAGCACGAGCGTACCCGTCGCGCGATCCGACGATTCATCAACCTAGTGGATCGGCGCCTCCGAAACCTTCGCATTGCCAAGGAAGCGGTACGAACCCGCGATCTCATGTCGTACCTACTGAACGAACGGCGCGACCTGTTCAATCGTTCAGAGCGGCGTGAAATGTTCGGCGTCATGCGAGCCGCGGCCCATCGGGTCAAGCTGGCCACGCGAGCCGGAATCCTCTGAGCACCACCATCGCACACACCACCTAGGCAGGGCCGAGAAGCCTGCATCCTTCGGGATGCGGGCTTTTCGTGTTGGGGGTTCGCAGGGCACTATTCGGTTGTCAGTGGGCAATCGACTTTTTCGCGGCCGTCGCCGGGAGGCTGTCATGCGGAAGCTGACGCTCGTATCACTGTATGCACGTGGCAAGCGCCATGTGCGTTTCGTTTGGGCCAACGCCGACACCAATGGAAAGGTTCGGCTGGACGTTCGCGAAGTCTTCAGTGACGTGTTTGCTTCGCTGCCTGCCGGTTCGACTATCTGTATCGGTTTCTAACACTGAAACTGGAAATGAAAGTCACGTTCGACGATAGCGTACCTGAAGCTGCGCGTGAAACGCTGGCCTGGTCCATTCCACGTGGACACAAAGCGGGACTCGCGATCAAGTCAATCGTCACACGTAAACCAGGTACGGATAGTGCGCTACGCAAGTTGCGTCCCGAAGATCGCATTGTCTACGTCATCACAGTGGACGAAAACGGTGATGCTCACGTCACCACGGACCCCGAACTAGCGAAAGACCCATGGCCTACAATCAAACCGAAGTAGTCTGGGACGGGTGGCACCGACGCTGGATCGTCCTGGTCAATGGCCAGGACATAGGGCGCTGGTACATCTACCGCTCGGTAGCGGAGTTCGAAGCGCAGAGGATCCGCCGACGTGAAGTCTCATCATAAGAAGACGAAGCGCACCTGTCCGGGTGGGCTCAAGTGTCCGTGGTGCAACAATCCTTCTCGCCAGGAGGTGGAGCGCCCGGCACGCCGTAAGAATAAGCAGCGTCTCAAGGAAGAGACGAAGCGCGATAAAGCTGTGCTGAAGCGCTAGAAGCTGCGTTGCGTTGTACCACCTGCACGCACACCCCTTAGGTGGCTCATTGGTGACAGGCTCTATTCGATCGTGTGAGCTTGTACGCAGCTTCTAGCGTTTGAGTACGAAGCCTGGGTTCTTACGGATAAGAACCTGGGTTTCTTTGTATCCACCGTGAGAAAGAAAACGAGGTTCTAATGTCGTACCGTGAATGGGTCGACTTCTCCACGCTGGAGGGTCAGACCCTGGTCGAGATCAACGTCGGCGACGACGAAATCGTATTCCGCACCGACAAGGGCGCGGAGTACAAGATGTACCACGAGCAGGACTGCTGTGAGTCGGTGTGGGTCGAAGATGTGTGCGGCGACGTCGCAGACCTTCTGCACACGCCGATCCTCAAGGCCGAGGAGACTTCCGAGATCGGCGATGACAATCGCGAGTCCAGCACATGGACGTTCTACCATCTTCGCACCATCAGGGGCACCGTCACCATTCGGTGGTGCGGTACGTCGAACGGCTACTACTCCGAATCGGTGTCGTTCACGAAGGTCAAGGACGCTGCCACGAGCGTGCGAGACCTGCCCACGCTTCCGGCGCCAGTGGATCCGAGCACAGCTTTGCGCCGTGCCATGGAGACGATGGGCCTCGCGGATCACCGGGTCAGCAAGACGCCAGCCATCATGGCGATGGTCGAGCCTCAGCCCAAGGCCACACCGTGGCTCGTGGGCACGAACGCGTTCGTTCGTCGACAGACGAAGGACTCACCCTACAGCTACACCACGCTCTCGTGGGAGCGTTTGGAGACGCTGCTGGCGGTCTACATGGAGATCGGCTACCGCAAGGGGGACAAGCCCGGTACGATCATCGTGGACATCCCGAGCAGCGTGGCCGAGCGCTACTTCTACACGGGAGTGGTCGAGGTGACCAAGGACACCGAGCTGATCCCTCAGTTCACGCCGAGGCGCAACGGTGAGCAGCCCTACATCCAAGTGAGGGCACGCGGGCCAAAGCTTCAGGCGAAGTACGCCGAGGTGGTGCTGTACTCCCACGAGACGCTGGGCGCCGAGGCCAGCACCGAATGCCCGTGGGAGATCGTGAGCATCAACGCTCGGGTGAGCGACGAGTCCGAGCCCCCGACGCCGATGGCCATGGCCCGCAACATGCTGGGCCTGCCGGGTGGCACCGACGCCACCTACACAGCGCAAGAGTTCGCCGAGTCGATCGTCTACTGGTCGACGCGAGCGATGCACGACAACGCGCCGACCCTTCCCATCCGAACCTACACGGCACCGCAGGTCTCTCCCGAGGACCTCTCGGGTCTGCCTGTCGCCAGCTGAACAGGTGAAACATGTCACTCCAAGTCCAACAGTCCGAAACCGAGCAGGCTCTTGCCGACCTTCTCGTGTGGTTCACGTCCATGCCTTCGGGTCCATACCTGGAGCCTGCCATCAACATGGAGGATGACCTGCCCAGTCTGTTCATCCTCGACATCCTGCCCGACGGCACCGTGTACGACACGGTCGACGGGGAGATCCTGGGGCCGCTGTGAGACGTCCCAAGGAATACTTCCCCATCCACAAGTGCAAGTGGTGTGGGACGAACGTGGACCCCAACAAGTGGTGCGCCGAGCGTGCCATAGCTTTGGTGGAGCGTACGGCCTGCTTCACTTGTACCTTCTGGTTGGAGAAGGTCGAGGTGAAGGACGACAAGCGAAGTGTGCGAGTCAACGGCACGCACTACTTCATTGGTCCCGAGAACGCAGGCGAAGTGGGCCGAGGCTTCGGGGGCAGCAAGTTCCGTATCGCTTTCCACGATGGACGACGGGTGGAAAGCACAAACCTTTGGTGTCAAGGAAACATCCCCGAGCTGTGGCGTGAGCAACTGCCAGACAACGCACAGTGGGACACGCTCAAGGAACTGGCAGAGGTGGAGCTGTAGTCATGTGGGCATGTCCTCACTGTGGGTTCGCAGCGTGCATCGATCGTGTGCGTTGCAAGGAAGAGAGCCGCTTGGAGATCGACGAGGTGATCATCGTGGTCGCTCGTGGTGTCCGTGCTGGCAAGGATGTCACTGTCCAGGGGTACGACGAGGACCCCGAGGAGGTGGCAAAGCTTGCGCTGGCCGAGTTGGCTGGTCGCATGTTGGCCAAGTGGGTGCCGTGATGCACTTCTGTGCCGATGAACTGTTCGCAATCATGTCAGTCGTTCCTTTCGTGGGAGTTGGCATGGCATGGTTGAAGTCCAAGCTGAACAAGCTGAGGAGAAAGACATGAGCAACGTGTACCGAGCCCCCGAGATCGACGAGCCCCGTGAACCTCGGGTGGCACCGCCTCCCCACGACACGAGGGCGATGCCCAACTCCACGCTGGAGCTGGCTGCGGCCAACTGCAACGTGCGACTGGGCACGGGCGTCCACTACGTCAACAAGTTCGGCACCAAGCTGAACAAGTGGGAGATCGATCGGAAGCTTCGCAGTGGCGAGAAGGACGACGTGCCCGAGTTCTACCGCCAGCCGTTCTGGTTCGTCTACGAGATGGACTCGAACGTGGTGGTGTACGCCGAGGCCGAGATGGTCCGCACCTTCAACGACAAGGGCAAGCTGCGGGTCACGTTCAACCCGACCGAGGCTCGGGAGAGCCTGCGCCAGCTGCTCATCAACTGGTGTGCGGCCAGGCACATCGACGTGTCGCTGGTCAACTTCGCCGGCAACCGAGGCTTCACGCTCAAGCATGGGAGGGGGCGTCGGTAGCCGACCGCGCCGCGCCCGTCCACGCATGAACCGCCACGACGTCCTCCTGGCCAAGAAGATGTCAGCAGCCACACCACCCGAGCGATACGTGTCCAAGCAGTGGGCAGTGGTGGAGCGCATGCTGGCCGAGGGCACCATCACACCCTTGCTCGCCAAGGAACTGCGTAAGCTAGTCTTCCTCTGTAAGAAGGTTTCCCAGCTCATGCATACCGAGGAGAGTATGGGTGTGAAGCACCCCGACGATCTACACACACGTCTAGCACGTGTGGAGCGCACACGACACGAAGCGCAGCTGCTACTCGACCGATTGGAAGGTGGGTAATGCAGAGACCCGAATACACAGACGATCAGAAGTGGTGGCTAGTGGACGGAACCTCTGGCGCCAAGGTGTACGAAGAGCACGCATACACCATGGAGGAAGCCCTTCTGGAGTACCCAGGCGTACCATTGGGCTTGCCCGTGGTCATCTGTGGTGTGGGTGTGCGACTCGTGAACCCCAAGCACGACTGGCAGGAACCGTGGCACGACGTGTTCCCCTCACTGGAGGACGCCAAAGCTTTCGTTCGCAGTCATTGGGGCATGGATCCCGAGACGGGCTACAGCTGTGAGTGGGATTCACATCCGCAGGAACTTTCCCTTTGATGATGCCACAGCCTGTGGGCAATACCGGCACTACCATCGATGGTTCGACAAAGGTCGTCCCATCCACGGCCCTGATGGTAGGCTAGGTCCACGTGACTGGCTGTGGGACTTCGAATGGGAGAAACACAAGCACCCACACATGTGTGCCGCGTGCATCGAAGCTATGCACGCTGTCTACATGGAAGAGCTGGCAGAGGTTGAGTTGTGAAACAGCTAGCATCGACAGGTCCAAAGCAAAAGTACTTCACGCTCATCTGGATTTGGTCAGAGTCCTGGTGGGAGCCAGGCTCTGCTCTCTTTGACACCGAAGAGGACGCATATCAAGATGTGTGTGGTGAAGCATTCCTCATTTGGGACGCTGAGGATCTTGGTACTGATTTCTTCCTGCTGGTAGCAGAGAAGAAGTTCGAAGAAGCTGTGGCGTACCTAAATGAAAAGTTCGAGGACCAGGTATCAATCCACATCCACGAGCATGCCGCACCTCTGCTACCTACACCCATTCGGTACAGCGTGGACGAACTGCGCATGAAAGCTTTAGCTGTGGTGGAGACATGAGTAGCTACATCATCATCGGCGACGTACACGGTTGCTACGACGAGCTGATCACGTTGCTCGACAGGTACGCCCTCGACTGCGACTCTCGTGGTAACAAACGAGAGATCGTATTCGTGGGTGACCTCGTGGACAAGGGACCAAAGCCTCACCGCTGTGTGGAGCTGGCCAAGATGCTCGATGCTGTCGTGGTCAAAGGTAACCATGAGGACAACCACATCAGGTATCGAGGCCACGAACGTCGCCGAATCGAGACAGGCAAGAAGAACCCGATGAAGCGAGACGATGAGTTCAAGAAGACTCATCGCAAGCTCATCTCTTCGCCGCTGGGTCTCATCGACTTCATGGAAGAGTTTCCTCTCTTCTACCGCATTCCCGAGCACAGAGTCGTGGTCGTACACGGCGGGCTTCTGCCTGGTCCGGATGGGTTGTGGCTTCCCGAGAACGTGGACCCCAAGAAGATCACGAGGGTTCGCAATCTCAAACCACGAGACGACGGCACGTTCTCCTTCGCTAACCTCAAGGAATCGATGGAGAATCCCGACCTTCCCTTCTGGACCGAGGAGTACAACGGTCGAGAGACTGTGGTCTACGGCCACGCTCCGGTCAAAGAAGTGAGGATGGACTCCACACCACACGCCACGTGTTGGGGCATCGACACGGGTGCCGTGTACGGCAACAAGCTCAGTGCATTGCTGGTCCCCGAGTTCGATGTGGTCAGCGTGGACTGTCCACAGTACTATGCACAGAAGAAGTATTGGTGATATCATTCCCATGGGTATTCCGATACATCTTCGTGTGTCCCGTGGCCCGACGGATCAAGTAATCACTGCTTGTGGGAAGGGAGATCCTTCTCACTACTGGGAGTCGCGCACCAAGCTTCCCCTTCTGTCGGGATCTCTCTTCACAAAGGAGTGACACGATGAGAGAGTGTTCTGAGTGCGGAGCTGATTTTGACCCCCGTGCCCCGGCCAAGCGCCGGGCGGGGGGCCTTATTACACACTGCGCGGACTGTAGTGAGGAAACTGCTGTTCGAGTGGTGGGCCTCACCGCCGGCGACGGCAAACAGGCGGCCATCTCAATTGTGGCCCTGGATACTGAACAGGATCGTCGCGCATTTCTCAGCTATTGGCAGCGTGCCTCCGGTCTGCACCGCGGCAAGTCCTGCCAGATGCACCAGCCGGGTATGACCGCCCCGGCCGTCCGATTTCGCACTGTCGCGACCGACAGTGCCCGAAATCACAAGGGAAAAGCGTGAGGAATAGTACTGGTTCTGGTTTCATAGCCTTGTCGGACGTGACCTCGAACGTAGGTGTCAAGAGTGCTACGACTCTGCCTACTATCAACTCAGGTTATTGTCACACACACCCACTTGACACTGTACACGACAGTGATTATCCCTGACACACAGGAGGAAACATGTTGCTAGACATCGACATTCACGACGAGCGCGTCAAGTTCGTGGAGGCCAAGCCCGCAGGTTGGGCAGGGGAGCTTCCCGTCAAGGATGTGTTCGCCGCGCTGGAGGCTGCCGGCATCCCACCGCAGCTGTGGCCCGCAGTGCCCAGCGACAACCGCTGCCTGGAGCGTGCGATGCACGACCTGCGGAGCGACCGCAACCTCATCCGCCCACTGCCGAAGGGTAGGGGCTGGGCGCTGGTCATCGAAGACGCCGAGGCGCTGGACCTCAATCGTTTGGACGCAGGCGAGGAGGACCAGGCTCGCGAGGCCTACGACGCAGCGTGTGCCAAGGTGGACGCCGAGCATGCGGCCCGAGTCGCACGCATCGCAGCGGCTGCCGGACGCATCGCCAAGCAGACCGAGCTGTCGAGGCAGGACTCCCTCAACTACGTGTACCGATGGGCACGAGGTGAGGTATGTGACGTACGCACCAAGTACTACCGTGATTGGACGGACGAAGACTTCGTGGAGCTGGAGCGGATGTGCGAGCGACCGGGCTACGCCATCCCTGCCCCGGTCCATGCTCCGTTCGTCTACGAAGGTGGCACGGTGCAGCGTACCAACGCACACAAGGTGGAGATCACTGCCAAGGTGGAGCGTGCCGAGGACGATGGACACCTGTCCACGCTGAACATCACCCCGGAAGACCACCCGGCCGTGCCCCTCATCAGGGAGCAGTTCGCACACCACCGAGGCACGAGCGACGAGAACCCCGGCGTGTTCAAGTGTTCGCAGGACTTGAGCGTGTGGTTCTCCCAGGTCATCATCCCGTGGGTGCGTGGCACGTCGACTCGTTCTCGGGGCGGCAGCTACTACGTCATCCGAGGGCTCAACCTGAACCGCCTGGAGTCGGTGGCCAAAGCTTTGGAGGCGTGCTCGACGTACAGCATGACTCCGATCAAGCTGCCGAGCGGACACATCATCCACCGCACCAAGACGCTGAAGGGTGGGCGCATCATCCTGAAGCCCGAGCTGGGTACGGCAGCTGCCATCGAGGTACTGCTGGACGGCGTGTGCAACGAGAGCGACAAGTTGTGTGACAACGCACACGATGCTCTGACCAAGGGCAAGAAGGGTATCCGTGCGCTGGAGACCCAGGACACCAGACTGGAGAAGCACCTCGACAAGCTCAAGGAGCTGGAGGACTTGCTTGGAGACGCCCTGTCCGACATGACCGACCGAGTCAACGAGACCAAGGCGGCCACGGGCATGATGAAGCTGAAGCTGGAGGCCGAGAAGGACAAGGCCGCAGCCTGAGAGACAACGACAACGATAGGAGACAGCAATGGCAACGAGTCATTCAATCAACGTGACCCTGCTCAGTTCGATCATGCAGATCGGACTGAACGGACGGCGGCGGGCCATCCCGTTCATGCTGCAGGGCAAGCCGGGCGTCGGCAAGACGTACGGTGTGTACGCCATCGCCGATGCCATCGCCGAGGCCAGGAAGATCAAGTTCCCGGCAGAGGTGTGGTCCGGTCCACAGATTCAGGCCGAGGATGCCTCCGGGCTTCCGGTGCCGGACCTGGAAACCGGTACGACTCGGCTGCTTCCGATGCGCATCGGGTCCAGCGTGCTCCCCGCAGGAGCAGGCGTGGTGGCCATCGACGAGTTCGGAAGCCTCACCAACACGCAGGAGGCTGCGTTCCTCAACTTCGTCCACGGCGGTCGGCTGGGTGAGCGTACGCTGCCCGAGGCCATCAGCCGAGGTGCGATGATGAACCCCGAGGACATCGCCTCCAACGGCAGGGCTCTGAGCCCACCGGCAGCCAACCGCTTCGCCTGGATCCCCGAGTGGGACCTGAGCCCCGCGGACTGGTGCGACTACATGCGTGGCGGCCCCGGCTTCACGTCACATATCAAGGTGCTGCCCGACGACTGGGACAAGCATTTGGTGTGGGCACGAGGCCTGCTCGCTTCGTACATCCAGCGCAACACGAGCCAGCTGCTCAACATGCCCCCGCCCCACAAGGCGAACGAGGCGTGGCCGTCTCCCCGCTCGTGGGAGAACGCGGCAACGCTCCTGGCGGCAGCGCGAGCGCTCGGTGACCGGGAGACCAACGACCTGAGCAGCGCGGCCGTCGAGGCATGCGTAGGCACGGGTGCGGCGGAAGCTTTCGTCGGCTACCTGGTCGACGCCTGCCTGCCGGATCCCGAGGAGCTGCTGGCCGACCCCAAGAACGCACACAAGCTCTTCCCGGAGCGATTCGACCACCAGGGCATCACGTGTGAGAGCGTGGTGACTCACGCTCTGCTCGACCGCAAGGACAAGGTTCAGCGGTGGAACGCAGCGTGGGAGATCATCGGGCCGGTGTTCGTCAAGCGGAACGACGTGGCCATCCACGCAGCGAAGATGCTGGCGGGTGACATGCCGGACGGTGCGACGTACCCGAAGGAGGCCATCATGATCCGCGACGTCCTGAAGCAGAGCGGACTGGCCATCTGAGGAGAGGAAAACATGGCACGACGAAAGCGACAGCCGAAGTTTCATGCCAAGCCGCAGAAGATCGACATCGACAAGCCGGAGAACTACTTCCGTGCTGGTCTAGTCGCTGCGGCCAAGAGCATGAAGATGTGTGCCCCGGCAATCCGGGCCATCACTCCGGTGTTCGTGAAGCCTCGTAAGGGCATGAGCACTTTCGGAATCGACAAGCACTTCCGAGTGTACGCCGATCCGGAGGCCATCATGCGTTGGGTACAGATGGCACGGGACGTGAGTTCTTCCAACCCGTGTGAAACGTGTGGCGCAACGTCACACCATCACATCGCCTATGTGGGTGGTGTCATCTGTCACGAGGTGTGGCATCCGTTGCGTGAGCATCCGGCTCGGGCAGAAGAGATGCACATCACGGACCAAACTTTCATGCGGTGGAACGCAGGCACGGACTGTGAGATCAACGACGACCTGTTGGAGATCTTCAAGGCATGCCAGCAACCGCTGCTCTGTCTGCCTCCGGGTGGCTGCTTCCCCGAGAAGTGGGACATGCCCGAGGGTAAGCTGGCAGAGTTCTACTACCACAACTTCCCCGAGAACGACGAGTCCGATCCTCAGCCGAGCGACGATTGCGAGGAGGAGGACGAGGACCAACAGTCTCAGTCTCAGAGTCAACAGCAGGACGACCAGGACCAAGAGGACCAGGGCGACCAGCAAGAGGACGACGAGGGTGACGGTGCCGGCGATGGAGACGAGGAGTCCGACGAGGGCGACGGCGACTCCGACGACGGCGACGGTCAAGGCGAAGGCGACTCCGACGAAGACGGCGACGGCGACGGCGATGATGGAGACGGCGACGGCGATGGAGACGGAGATGGCGACGGCGATGGCGACGGCGATGGCCAGGGTGAAGGTGAAGGCCAAGGCGATGGTCAAGGCCAGGGCAAGGGCAAAGGTTCCGGCAAGGGACAAGGCCAGGGCAATGGCCAAGGCGGCAACGGCACCCCCGGTGGTGGCGGTGGCGGCGGCGGTCATGCACAAGGTCCGGGCCAGTCTCCTGGTCAGGGTCAGAGCCAGCAAGGCACACCTCCGGTCGGTGGGTGCGGCTCTGGGTGCGACGGGCGTCCTCGTCCGTGGGACCTGGGCGATCCCGGTCCGGGCAAGCCTGGCATCTCCGAGGCTGAGGGTCGGCTCATCCGCAAGAAGGTAGCACAAGAGATCCAGAAGGCTTCGACCAGCCGAGGCACGGTTCCCGCTGGGTTCCTGCGTTGGGCAGACGGAGTGCTGGAACCTCCCAAGTACAACTGGCGGGCAGAGCTGAAGAAGGCGGTGCCGTGGGCCATCAACCGAGCGACGGGTGACGAGGAGCGCACGTACCGAAGGCTTAGCCGACGGTGCGCAGCCATCGGCTACAAGGCCATTCTCGCTTCGACGTTCCGGCCCAAGCCTGTGGTCAAGATCGGCTTCGACACGTCGGGCTCGATGGGTGGCGCCGAACCGAACGGTGCCATTCAGATGGGTGTCAATGAGGTGGAGGGAATCGTCCGTGCCGTGGGCGCCGAAGTCTACATCATCGCGGGCGATGCCGCTGCCGACGAGACACAGA
>JABAOH010009237.1_pt1 | contig 12414 bp, 12 predicted proteins | sample 7062181 | NCBI WGS metagenome assembly JABAOH01 (sample SAMN14538630, study PRJNA623070) | marine sediment metagenome | biome: marine biome [ENVO:00000428]; feature: marine pelagic biome [ENVO:01000023]; material: deep marine sediment [ENVO:00002113]; isolation source: pool of 5 deep marine... | reverse complement strand
CTGCGGCTCGCCCCGGCACAGCGCCAGGGCTTCGTCCAGACCCGCGACGACTTCCACCCCCTCGGCCCGAAACTTTCGGTTGCGGCTGATCACGATCGAGCGTCGTTGGGGGAGCGGTCGGCCGATCGACTCGTAGGTCTTGCGGCCCATGATGATCGCATGGCCGGTGGTCAGCTGGCGGAACCGCCGCAGGTCGGCCGAGAGGTGCCAGGGCAGGGTGCCGCCCCGGCCGATGACCCGGTTGGCAGCCATGGCCACGATGATCGCCACCGCCGGTTGCCGCGGATCGTGCATGGGGCCCCCTGATGACTGTCTGTGAAGTGCCGGCCGTCAGCCCTCCTGGCCAGGACTAGACGCTGACCGGGGCTTTGATGTGCGGATGGGGATCGTAATCGATCAACCGGAAGTCTTCAAAGGTAAAGTCGAAGATGGAGTGCACGTCCGGATTGAGTTCCAGGGTGGGCAGCGGCCGCGGCTGGCGCGACAGCTGCAGGCGGGCTTCGGCCAGGTGGTTGTTGTAAAGATGAGCATCGCCGAAGGTGTGAATGAATTCACCGGCGGCCAGACCGGTCACTTGAGCAACCATCATGGTCAAGAGGGCATAGGAAGCGATGTTAAAGGGGACGCCCAGAAACACATCCGCACTTCGCTGGTACAGCTGGCAAGACAGCCGGCCTTCGGCCACGTAAAACTGGAAGATCATGTGACAGGGGGGCAAAGCCATTTGGGGCAGGTCGGCCACGTTCCAGGCGCTGACGATCAGCCGCCGCGAATCGGGATTGCTGCGGATCTGCTGGACCAGCTCTTCGATCTGATCGATGTGGCGCCCGTCCGGGGCGGGCCAGCTGCGCCATTGATACCCGTAGATCGGCCCCAATTCGCCCGCGGCGTCCGCCCATTCGTCCCAAATCGTGACCTTGTTCTGGCGGAGGTACTGCACGTTGGTCTCGCCGCGGAGGAACCACAGCAGCTCGTGAATGATCGAACGCGTGTGCAGCTTCTTGGTTGTCAGCAGCGGGAAACCGGCGGCCAGGTCAAACCGCATCTGGTAGCCGAAAATGCTGAGCGTCCCGGTGCCCGTCCGGTCCTCCTTGGGCACCCCGTGGTCCAACACGTGCTGCATCAGTGCGAGGTACTGGCGCATCTTATTTCTTGCCAGGGTCCTGCTCTTGCCGAGCCATGCATTCTTCCACCACGCGAGCCAGCACTTCGGGCTTGTCCTGCCTCCGCAAGTGCTCGATCCGTTCCTGTTTCAAACCCAGATTCTCCAGGGCCGCGGCAATCCGTTCCCAGACCTTGTCGCGGCGTTTGCCTTCGGCCAGGTAGAGCTCGGTCACCAATTCCCCCAGCCGCTGCAACGCGATGGCGGGGCGGTTCTGGTAATAGTCCTTGATCACACGCTGCTGATAGGCAGATCGATTTTTCATGGAAAAAACAGGCTGGGCGCCGAGCGGCGGGTGGCTGACAATGCGTCGGCCCATAAACGTATTCGATGCGGGGCGCCTCGACAATAGCGGGCTGACCATCGCGGGCTGGCAGACCAGCAGAAATGGACGAACATCGCCAATTCATCGCCGGCTTGCGCGTGACCACGCTCTGGACAGTGACCAGTCGCCTGCTGGGGATGGTCCGGGACATGGCCACCGCCGCCCTGTTGGGCCTCTCGACCGGGGGGGTCATGGATGCCTTCGTGATCGCCTTCCGCATCCCCAACCTCTTCCGCCGCCTGTTCGGCGAAGGCGCCCTGGCGGCCAGTTACCTGCCTGTGTTGGCGGAGGAAATGGAGCGGGATCGGGGTCGAGCGTGGCAGTTGGCCAGCGTGACCTTTCGCTGGCTGGCGATCGTGCTGGCCGCGCTCGTCGTGGTCGGCGAAATCGGGCTGGCCCTCTTGTGGCTGATCGCCCCCCACCATCCGCGGCTGGGCCTGCTGTTGGGCCTCGCCGCGGTGATGCTGCCCTACCTGTGGTTCATCTGCCTGGCCGCTCAGGTTTCGGCGACGTTGCAAGCCCTGCACCGTTTCGGGACACCCGCCTTCGTACCCGTCCTGCTGAACGTCGTCTGGATCACAGGCGCCCTGGTGATCGCGCCTGTGGCGACCGCCGACAAAGCGAGCCAGGCGTACGTGCTGGCCCTCTGCGTGCTCGTCGGCGGAGTGCTGCAGCTGGTCGTCCAGCTGCCCGTCCTGCGGAAGCTGGGGTTCCGCTACGATTACCACTGGCCCGCGGTGCGGCAGTCGGTATCCCGCATTCTGGTGACTTTACTACCCATGCTGCTGGGCCTGGCGGTCACGCAAATCAATACCCTCCTGGACAGCCTCATCGCCTGGATTTTCAGCTCGGCCCAACCAGAAACCCCCATCCGCTGGCTGGGCAGCTCGTGGAATTACCCCATGCAGCAGGGTGCCGCGGCGGCGATCTATTACGGGGAACGGCTCTACCAGTTGCCGGTCGGGATCCTGGGGATCGCCGTCGCCACGGTGATCTTTCCTCTGCTCAGCCGCCACGCGGCGCGGGGGGACCACCGGCGGATCGGCGCAGACCTGTCCCTGGGCCTGCGGCTGGTGCTGTTTCTGGCCGTGCCGGCCGCCGCGGGCCTGGTCTTGCTGGCCGAACCCACGGCGCGGTTGTTGTTCGAACGGGGTGAGTTTCGGCCGGAAGATACCGTGCGGACCGCCCGCATGATCCGCGCTTACGCGGTGGGCGTTTGGGCCTACTGCGCCTTGCCGGTCCTCGTCCGCGGCTTTTACGCCCTGCAAGACGCCCACACCCCCCTGCGGATCGGGCTGGGCGTGGTCACTTGCAACCTGGTGCTGAACCTGATCCTCATCTGGCCCCTGGCGGAAGCGGGCCTGGCCCTCTCGACGGCCGCCGCCGCGGCCCTCCAAGTCTTCTGGCTGGCCGCCGCCTTCGCGCATCAGAAAAGCGGTCTGGAGGGGAGGGCCATCGCCGCCACCTTGTGGCGCAGCGTCGCCGCCTCGGCCGCCATGTTCGCTGCGGGAATCCTCGTGCAGGGGTGGCTGACTCCCGGGGCGGCGTTGGCCCAGCGGATCGTCGCCGTCGTGGCCCCGCTGCTGGTTTGCCTGGCGGTCTACCTGACCGTCTACCGGCTGCTGGGGGGGAGCGAATGGCGGCTGCTCGCTTCGCGCAAGCCGGCGTGAACCGGCGCGCCCCCCGCAAGCCATCCCGGCTCGGCCCTCCACCAACCGCCTCCGCCACCCGCGTTCCCCCGCCCGCGCTCCGCCGCCCGCCTTCCGCCCCCCGCGCTCCACCCCCCGCCCCGCCGATCAAGCTGCGACAGCCCGGCGCGTGGGGTGGGGTGGGCGGCCGAGCTGCCTTTGCAGGAGACACGCCATCGGCTAAAGTGTGTCAAACCTGCACCGGCTTGTTTCTCCTCTTCTGGCCCGACCCAATCAGCACCATGCCGACGGTAACTTTCACCAACGAAAAGAAACAGATCGAGGTGCCGGAAGGCACGGACTTGCGCAGCGCCGCCCAGAAGGCCGGCGTGAATGTCTATGACGGGCTGAACGGTTTTGGCGCCAAGCTCAACGCCCTGGTCAATTGCCACGGCTTGGGGATGTGCCACACCTGCCGCGTGACGATCACCAAGGGGAAGGAGAACGTCAGCCCCTTGACGGTCCGGGAGAAAATTGGATTTCACGTCCCGATTCCGCCGCCCCCCTTGCCCAACCCGGTACCGGCCTGCCTCTACTACATCGGGCACGAAGACACGTTGCGGCTGGCCTGCATGACCAAAGTCTATGGGGATGTGGAAGTCGAAACGGGTCCCAAGCTGGACCTGTTTGGCGAGAATTTCTTCAGCTAGCTCGTCCGGTGGACCTGGCTGTGCTGGCTCGGTCGTTGTTGTAAACTAAGGACGTCCCCCTGTCCCCGGCGTCCGTCTTGCTCAGGCACCTGCGCCGGCCCGCGCTCCTTTCCGCTGGCCCTGGTCGTGAAACAGATCATCGCTGTCGTCAAACCGTATCTCGTGGAAAAAGTCCTGGAGGCGCTCCGCCTGGCGCCGCTGGAGGCTTGCACGGTACGCGAAGTGAAGGGGTACGGTCGGCAGAAGAGCTACCTGGACCAGTACCGCGGCAGCGAGTACTCGCTGGCCTTTCTCCCCAAGGTAGAAATCACGCTGTGGGTCGATGACACGCGGACCGACGAAATCGTACGAAAGATCGTCGAGGTGGCCCGGACCGGGCGGATGGGGGACGGCAAGATCATGGTCCTGCCGGTCGAAAGTTGCGACGCCAGGATCGCTCACGCCACAGGGGAAACAGGGGAAAAAGGAACAGGGGAAACAGGACAGGCATCACCGGGGGCAAACGGGGGCAAGGGGCGAGCATGACTGGCGAGGGAGTAATTTTGCGGGTGGAGGGGGACGTGCAATCCCNNTGCAATCCCCCCGCGACCTGACGCGGCACGATCTGGCGGCCATCCCGGCCCGTTTTCAGATCGCCGATGTCAGCCAGATCGACCCGGCAAGGCAAGGCCGCGCCGTGAGGCTGGCCGGCGTGTTGGACCTGGTCCAACCCCACCCCGCGGTACGCTACCTCACCCTCCACGCCTCGCGCGATGATTTTCACGCCAGCCTTCCCCTGGATCAGGTCCAGCAACGAGGGATGTTCATCTACGAACGGGCTGGCCAGCCGCTGGACGACTCGGCCGGCGGCCCGCTGCGGTTCACCATTGAAGACTTCGCCAGTTGTCAGCACGGCGAGATCGACGAATGCGCGAATGTGAAATTCGTGGACCGTATCGAGCTGTCGGTCGAGCGAGGTTTGGATACTCGTCCCAGCGACGAAGACGAACACGAGGCCTTGCATCGCCGTCCGTAGGGGGGCGGGAGAGCGGGGGACGGCCCCACCCGTTCCGGCCGGTGGGGATTTCTTCCCGGCATCCTCTGCCTCTCCCCGCTCACTCCGCCGGCGGGATCCGCTCGCCCGCAACCAGCTCGGCGAACGTCTGGCGGCGGCGGATCAGCTGCGTCTGGCCGTTGACAATCAACAGTTCGGGGGCCAACGGCTTGGAGTTGTAGTTGGAGGCCATCACCGCCCCATAAGCGCCCGCCACGCCGATGACCAGGTAATCGCCAACCTCAGCTTCCGGCAAGGACCGGCTGCGGACAAAACCCCCTTCGGCCTGGGTGAAGATGTCGCCCGACTCGCAGAGCGGCCCGCCGACCACCACCTCCTGCGGGGCACGCTCGGTCGCCCCGTCTGCCGGTGCCAGCGCCATGGGGTGATAGGCCCCGTAGAGGATGGGTCGCGCCAAGTCGTTAAAGCCGGCATCGACCAGATAGAAGAGGTTGCCGCCCATCCGCTTGATCGCGCGAATCTCGCTGATCAAATACCCCGCCTCAGCCGTCAGGTAACGCCCCGGCTCGATCTCCAACGTCAGCGGGTGGCCCAGGCGTTCCTCCAACCGCTGGCGGGTGGCGTTCCACAATTGGAAATAAGCATCCAGATCGACGTAAGCTTCGCCCTCCTGATAGGGTACCGGTAAGCCGCCACCGGCGCTAATCGAGCTCAGCGGCGGACCGACCTGCTGAGCAGCCTCTTCCATGGCAGCACAGACCTGGGAAAGGTGCTGCAAATCGGTCCCCGACCCGATGTGCATGTGCAAGCCGGTGACCTTCAACCCGTACGACGCCGCTCGCCCGAGGCAGTCTCCCAACTGCTCGTGCCAAATCCCATGCTTGGATTGAGCTCCACCTGTGTTGGTCTTCTGACTGTGTCCGTGACCAAAGCCAGGATTAATCCGCAGGGAGATTTCTCCCTCTCCACAGCATTGGCCCAGTTGGTCGATCATGTCGGGGGAACCACAGTTGACGTGCACCCGCTGGTCCCGCACCAGTTCCAGCGACTGGCGGTCAAAGATATCCGCCGTGTACACGATCGGTGGCGGCTGGCCCTCGGTCCCATAGCCGGCCGCCAGGGCCCGGCGAATCTCCCAGGCGCTGACCGCGTCCACCAGGGCGCCGTGTCGGCGGCAGAGGTCGAGAATCGCCAGGTTGCTGCATGCCTTTTGGGCAAATCGCACCACATCAAAGGCAGCCAGATCTTCAATCCGCTCGACAATCTTCGCCGCGTCGTAGACGTAAGCCGGAGTGCCGACTTCGGCGACAAGGTCGGCCACGGCCAGGCCGGCAATCTGGGATAGGATGGGGGGGAAGCGGGGAGTGATGGGCATCGGTCCAGGTCACAGGTACCGGTCGGGCCGCCGGGGGCCGGCGGCCCGGCGCTTGCAGCCGAGTCCCCCATCATAGGCTGCCGGACGGGGCTTGCAAACGCACCGGGCCCGCGGCCCAGCGGCAGCCACCGGCCCCCGGCCGGCCGGCCCACCCACCGCCCCCTCTTCTCGGTGATTCGTCACTCTTTACCGACCCATGTCGCGCGGAGTAAAATGGCGGGCTCGCTGACCGCGGCCTGACCGCCCCGAAAAAGCGGAGCTGCGTGGTCGCTCGGGCCGGCTCGCCGCCACCGGCCGCCTTCCAGGCTGGCTGGGGTGGGTTGGTCAAAACCTTTCCTTTTTATGCGACGCGCCGATTACCAGGTCTTTTTCCGCGTTTGTACAAGGACCCTCTGGCGGTTAGAATGGTCGATTTTGCGGGCAACGCTGGTCCGCGGCGCTGAAAAAATCGCCCCCCTTGCTGGCCCGCCGCAGTTGCTTGGCATGAGATAGGAGGCGCTTGAGTGCAGATCAGCATCTCGGTTCGACATGGAAACTTGAGTGAGGCGAGCCAGCGGAAGATTACCGAAAAGGTCGAAAAGCTGTCTCGAATCTTTGAACGCTTGACCGCGATTGACATCACAATCGATTTGGAGCGGGAAGAAACGCCGTCGGTCGATTTACGGGTATCTGCCGAGCACAAGCATGACTTTGTGGCTACCGACCGCAGTGCCCACTTGATGGGTTCGGTCGATACGGTGATCCATCGAATGGAGCAGCAGCTGCGGAAGTACAAGGAGAAAATCCAGAGTCGCCACCGCAATAGCTCGGCGCGAAACGTCGAGATATCCGCTGGTAGCGAGGATGTTGAAGATTACGAATACGAAGACGAGCCGTGAGAGGATCGGCGGGCGGCTGGGAGCGCGGCACCTGCGAGCGACCTTGGCTTGAGGCCTGAATACAAGGAACAACCGGAATGAAGTTTGCTGATTTTGTTTGTCATGAGGCAATCCGCCCCGATTTGAAGGCGCAATCCAAGGACGAGGTGATACGCGAAATCGCGGGCGCTCTGGCCGAAGTCGGCAAGATCGCTGAGGAGGAACTGGATAGTATCGTCAAGGCGATCATGAAACGGGAAGAGCTGGGCAGTACGGGGATTGGCCGAGGGGTGGCCGTGCCGCACACCAAACACCCCAGTGTCAGCCAGCTGGTCGGCACCGTGGGAGTCAGCCATGAAGGGCTGGACTTCAAGAGCCTCGACGGCGAAAAGGTCCAGTTGTTCTTCCTCCTGATTTCGCCCCCCGATCGGCCCGGCGATCACCTGCGGGCCCTGGAAANNAGAAATCACGCAGCTCTTGGAAGAAGCCGATAACAACCAGTTTTCATCGTAAACGCGACTCTACCGTTATGTTGGTAGGCCGAGACAGTCTGATGGGCGAAATGATTGCCAGACGCCGCGTCACGGTAAACAACCCGCAAGGGTTGCACCTCCGGCCCGGTGAACTGTTCGTCCGGCTCGCCGGCCAATTCGAATCACAAATCGAGGTTATTTGTGGTGATCGCCGTGTGGACGGAAAAAGTTTGATCGACCTCTGCACGCTGGGAGCCACGCAAGGTATGGAATTGGAAATCGAGGCCAACGGTCCTGATGCCGAAGCCGCCCTGGAAGCCTTGGCGGAACTTGTCCAACAAGCATCCGTCGATGACATGAATGCTGGGCAAGAGTGAGCGGCCGACGAGCAGTGCGCGGGTGGTGATGAAAAACCAAGCGACCCGTCGACCCCCAAGACGCTCGGCACAGGACACGTCCGGCGCAGCCGGTGGCCACCAGTTCGGTCCCCCTCGGGGATGACCGAGCCGCGGTGGCCACACCCGGCCCGCGGGCTGGACCTCAACAGTATCTGATGCAGCAACTACAAGGTATTGCCGTTTCCCCAGGCGTAGCCATGGGCGAGGCGCTGGTGGTGGACCACGAAGGCTTCCGCATCCCTCGGCGGTTCGTGGCCCGGGACGCCGTCGACCACGAGCTCGATCGGCTCCACGCCGCCCTCCAAGCCGCCAGCCGGGAAATCGCCGCCAATCGCGACGCGGTCACCCGGCAGCTGGGCGAGCATTATGGCGCGATCTTCAGCGCCCACCTGGAAATGCTCAAGGATGCAAAACTCCAGGGGGAAATCGAAGAGCTGATCCGGCAACAACACTATTCGCCCGAATACGCCGTCAGCCGCACCATGCGCCGCTATGCCAAGGTCTTCCAACTGCTGGATAACGCCTTCATGGCCGAACGGGCGACAGATATCTTCGATATCGAAAAACGCCTGCTCAAACACCTCCTCGGCCGCCGCCGGGAAGAACTTAGCCAGGTCACCTCCCCCGTCGTCATCCTGGCTCACAACCTCACGCCCAGCGAAACGGCCAACCTCAACCCCAAGTTTGCCCTGGGCTTTGTGACCGAAAGCGGGGGGCCAGGCAGCCACACGGCCATCGTGGCCGAAGCCATGCAACTGCCAGCCGTCGTCGCCACAGGACCCTTCCTGACCGATGTCTCCGGCGGCGACCGAGTAATTATCGATGGCGATCAAGGCCTGGTTATCCTCCAACCAGACGAAGAAACCATCGCCCGCTATCAACACGCCGCCGAAGAACACCGGACCCTGGCAGCCCGCCTGGAAACCCTCGCCGACCAACCCGCCGTCACCGAAGACGGAGTGCGGATCCAGCTGTACGGCAATATCGAGTTCCCCCAGGAAGTCGAACTCTGCCGCCAACGCCAGGCCGACGGCATCGGGCTTTACCGGACCGAATTTCTCTACTTAAACGCCGACGAAGAACCAAGCGAGGCGACCCATTACGATGCCTATGTCCAGGTGCTCCAAGCCATGGAGGGCAAACCGGTCTGCATTCGCACCCTGGATCTGGGCGCGGACAAACTGCGGAACTTGCCCAGCCCGGAAGACGAGCGGAATCCGGTGCTGGGGCTCCGCAGCATCCGCTTGTCCCTCCGTAACGTCCCCGTCTTCCGCACCCAGCTCAGAGCCATCTTGCGAGCTAGCGTGCACGGCCAGACACAAATCATGTTTCCGCTGATCAGCAACCTGCAGGAATTGCGCCAAGCCAAAATGTTGCTCTCCGATGTCATGGAAGACCTCCAGGAATCCCAAGTCCCCTACGATCCCCACATCAAGATCGGCATGATGGTCGAAGTCCCGGCCGCCGTCATGCTGATCGATCGCTTTGTCCAGGAAGTTGACTTCATCAGCATCGGCACGAACGACCTGATTCAATACACCCTGGCCGTCGACCGGGGCAACAAAGACGTGGCAAACCTCTATACCGCCACCAACCCGGCCGTGTTGCGCCAGATTCGGACCAGTATTCGAGCGGCAGATCGAGCGGGCAAGCCGGTGAATTTGTGCGGGCAGATGAGCGGCAGTTCGTTGTTCACCATGCTCTTGCTGGGCCTCGGCCTGCGGCAGTACAGTGTCCCCCCCGCCGCCCTGCTGGAAATCAAACGCGTTATTCGGAGTGTGAATATCAAGCAATGTGAACGTATCGCCCGCCGCGTCATGCAAATGGACAACGCGGCCGCCATTAAAAATTACCTCCGGGAACAACTGAAATTGCTGGCGCCAGAATTGGTGTCCTAAGAGCAATCATGCGCAAGACCGGATGCCAGCTGCAGAAAAACAGACACCAGCCGCCAAGCCAGATCCACACCAGCCAAACGGTCGTATTCCCGTATCCCGCATCCCGCATCCCGCAACCCGCATCCCACAACCCACAACCCCTAACCCAAAATGACTCGCCAGCGTTACCGCATCCGTTTTAGCAAGCAGGGAGATCTGCGCTGGATCAGCCATCGGGATCTGCTCCGCACCCTGGAACGGCTCTTCCGACGCGCCGATCTGCCGCTGGCAATGACCACAGGCTTCCATCCGCGGCCGCGGATGAGCTTTCCCTCGGCCTTGGCCGTGGGCGTGGCGGCGCTGGACGAAGTCATGGAACTAGAACTGGCCGAAGCCCCCGACCCCGCGGAACTCCTGCAGCGTCTGCAGCAACACACGGTGCCCGGACTCGAGTTCCACGCCGTCGAGGCTTTGGCCCCACACACTCCCAAAGGACGTGTGGTCCGTGTGACCTACGAATGCCCGGTACCTCCCCAGCGGCAAACGGAAATCGCAGGCGCCATCCAGCGCCTCCTGGGCGAAGCAACCCACTGGGTGGCTCGGCCCCGAGGTCGCCAGCCGGTCGATGTCCGTCGTCACCTCCAGCGGCTGGAATTGAGCGGTGACCGGCTGCTACTGGAAATGACCGTCACGCCGGACGCGCCCCCGCGGCCCCGCGAACTTCTCGCGGCCCTCGGGCTGGACGGCCCCGACCCGGAACAGGACCAGGATTTCGTGCTCACACGCACCACCGTCGAATTGGCAACCACGGAAAGATCATGAAGAGCGAAATGTTGATTAACGTGTCGCAGCCGGAAGAATGCCGGATTGCGATCTGTGAAGATGGCCAGCTGGAAGAACTATACGTCGAACGAACCAGCCAGGACAACTACGTCGGAAATGTCTACAAGGGCGTGGTGGTGAATCTCGAACCGAGTATCCAGGCGGCGTTTGTCGACTTCGGCGTGGGCCGCAACGGATTCCTCCACATCAGCGACCTGGAACCGACGTATTATCGTCAAGCCGGCATTGATCCGGCCGCCTACCTGGAAACCGCCGGGGAACCGCCCGGCAGGCCGAGGGATAACGGGGGCAGCGGCAAGTCGGAGGGCCGCCGCGAAAATTCCCGCCGGCCACGCGGCCGCCGGCCACGCACCGGCGGACGGCCCCGCGTAAAACCCCCCATCCAGGATGTGCTCCGCCGCGGTGACGAAGTCGTCGTCCAGGTCATCAAAGAAGGGATCGGCAATAAAGGCCCCACCCTTTCCACCTACATCAGCATCCCCGGGCGCTACCTGGTCCTCATGCCAGCCCTCGGCCGCGTCGGCGTCTCGCGAAAGATCGAAGACGAAGACGACCGTCGCCGCCTGCGGGATATTCTGCTGGACCTCAACCCCCCCAAAGGCCTCGGCTTCATCATCCGTACCGCGGGTATCGGGCGAACCAAACGCGAATTGTCTCGCGATATGGCCTATCTCCTGCGGTTGTGGAAAGTCATTGTCCGCCGGATCAAAAAGTCCGAGGCACCCACCGATATCTACGAAGAAAGCGATATGATCATTCGCACGATCCGCGATATCTTCACGGGTGACGTCGATGTGATCTGGGTCGATCAACAAGAGGCCTACGAACGAGCCAAGGAATTCCTGCAGATGGTCATGCCCCGGTACGTGGGCCGCCTCCAGCACTATGCCGGCAAGGAACCCCTCTTTCACAAGTACCGCCTGGAAGACGAAATCCGCAAAATCCACTTGCGCGAAGTGCCCCTCAGAAAAGGTGGCTCGATCGTGATCGATCAAACCGAGGCCCTGGTGGCGATCGACGTCAACAGCGGTAGCTTTCGGACCGATGGTGATGCCGAGGAATCCGCCTTCCAGATCAACCAGCTGGCCGCCCGCGAGATCGCTCGGCAACTGCGACTCCGCGACCTCGGAGGCGTCGTCGTCAACGACTTTATCGATATGCGGATGGAACGGCATCGCCGAGGCGTCGAACGGGCCCTGCGGGATGCCGTCAAAAGAGACCGCGCTCGGACGAAAATCCTGAGGACCAGCCCCTTTGGGCTGATCGAAATGACCCGCCAGCGGATTCGACCCAGCCTCAAACGGAGCGTCTATCGGGAATGCCCCAGCTGCGCCGGCGCCGGGGTGGTCAAGACGCCCGAAAGCCTCTCCCTGGAAGTCGTACGGCTCCTGATGCTGGCCGCCCAGACGCCCAAGGTCGCGCAGATTCACGTCACCGTGGCCGAAGACGTCGCCAGCTACCTCAACAACCGGAAACGCCGTGAAATCGCCCATTTGGAGGAGGACGCGGGTGTCTCGGTCGAGATATTTGCCAAAGAAACCAGCTTTCCCGAACAGGTCGATATCGAATGCCTCGACGCGGCAGGACGAACCCTCCCCTTTGAACACCCCTAACCGCCGGTCCCGCGGGCCCCATCGCCCCCAACCGCCAGCGGCGCCCCGTGGGCTCGACGACCACGGCGGCCAGCGGTAAACTACTCAGTTTGAACCCCCATCTGCAGCAACTGGGGCAGGGGAGGAAGCTCGGCAGGGCAAAGCACCCTGCCAGGGCTG
>JABAOH010003112.1_pt2 | contig 12417 bp, 10 predicted proteins | sample 7062181 | NCBI WGS metagenome assembly JABAOH01 (sample SAMN14538630, study PRJNA623070) | marine sediment metagenome | biome: marine biome [ENVO:00000428]; feature: marine pelagic biome [ENVO:01000023]; material: deep marine sediment [ENVO:00002113]; isolation source: pool of 5 deep marine... | reverse complement strand
CCAGATGCCAAACCAGTGATCCAGCTCCTCCTCGCTGGGAATGGCCGTTGGCTTAGGGATTGTTGTCCGGTACTCGTTGTCCTCCTCCCACCGCCTGGTGGTCTGGAAGTAGGTGAGGACCGTCCCCGCCCCAAGCGTTCCATCTCTTTCCGGCATCCGGAGGCCATTGGATCCACCCTCGGTCAGCCAGTAGACATTGGTATAGGCATAGGTAGTCGTCATCTGCTGGCCGTAGAAGAGGATGTAGTCGTCTGAATCGAAAGAGTTGTCGCCTTCGCCCACCACGCGAATGGCTAGCGCCTGGCCCTGGTTTTCGAGCTTGAAGGTGTGGGGGTCCACATTGTCGACGTCGATACCCCCAACCTGAAGATCCGTGTAGGTCAGCCGATACATACCATCCTCGCCAACAAAGACCTTGTAGCTGGAACCCCCCTGTCCGAGCTTCGGTGGTCCGGATCCAGCGGCGACCGAAGAGCTCACTCGCCAGTTTCTGCCCGAATCGTAGTTCAGCAAGGCGTGCTGAAGAACCTCATTGAAGAAATCGCTCTGGTCCCAAGCGGCAGCAAGTGCCGGGCGACCACGTGGATAGCTGAAGCCCAGCTCTACCCGTATGCGTCGGTACTGTCTCAACTCTCCGCTCGCAGGGTTGTACTGGAGAGGAAAGAGCCGCAACTGAACGACCTTCTGATCCCTGATGAAGGCGGAGGACCCGATCTCAGCGACACCGGCAGGGTAGAAAGTACTGCTGGAGTACACGCTCTGGTCCTTCGTGAACTCCTGTCCAACATAGTCGAGATCTCCCGCCTCATCCCATCTCGGCACAGGCCGGGGCACGGGGTACACGTTGTAGCGCCCTGGGATGATGTTCGCTTCTACTTCAAGTATGCGCAGTGCGTACTCGGCACCTGGTGGCACGGCCAGAAGAGTGCCCTTGAGAGGTAGCTGGGGCCGACCCACATCGTCCGTCTGCCCGTATCGCGGGATGCTCACCACATGGTAGGCGACACCACCCACATAGGTCTCATCGATCTCGAAAGCTGGCGTGCGGAGCTCCAGGATCACACTATCCTCGTCTGACTTGATGAGCACCAAGTCTTCTTCCTCCGCCGCTGTCCTCTCGCCATCCGCGGGCGAGCGTCTCTCTGCCGCGTGGCTCGCTCCAAACCAAGCAAGACAGAGTAGCACACCCACGGATAGGAAGACAGCCCTTAAGACCGAGCTTCTATGCACAGACGGATGTCCTTATCTCTCGGTATCGCCAGTGTGTTGGCAACATCACCCTGTGTCCGCCACTATCCTTCAGAGCGTGAGCGGAATGTAGTCTACGCCATGCATGGCAACTTGTCAAAACCTCTCGCCTCAAGTTGCGCGCTGGTGCCTGGGTGCTATGCGCAAACGTCGCCCTCTTCTCCGCGTCCAACGTTGCACGCACTGGGGGAGGCGTCCCTCCCAGCGGCGGAACGTCACTCAGGAGCCACCAGCCGGAGCGCGGGATCACCGAGGAGGGAGAAAGTCTCGATCACGTCTCGCTGATCCTGAGTCTCGAACTCCAAGGAACGCTTGGCGTCCATGATGGCCACTCCCACAGTGGGCACTTCCTTGACAAGGAGCGCGTCGAAGAGAGCCTGGTTCAGCGGCGCCTGGTCGGAAGAGAGAGTGAGACTGCTGGGCGCAAAGACGGCGACAGCTCCGCCGTTCTCGGCAATCAGTAGCTCCTCAGCCATCGATTGCCGCTCAGGATGGGCGAAGAAGCCTAGAAGACAAGACATCATGACTACGAAGGGTTGCCGACCATCATTCTCCAGTGAGGTGATTTGCTCCGATGAGAAGAGTTTTTCCCGAGACCAGGTGTCGATGCTCCCGTGGCCGACATAGTTGACGATGAGGCCGCCCGCTGACAGCTCCTGCCGCACGCGAGTCTTCGGATCTTCCAGCGAGGAGGCATAGACCTTGACCAGGTCATAGCCAGATGGGATCCATTCCCTGGCCAGCAGGGCCGACTGCTCAGCGAAAGTCTCGCCTTGGCCGTCAGCCACCAAGACCAACCGTCTCCTCCACTCACCCGGTGGCGCGTTCTTCTCGTAGTTGATGATCTTGTCTACCACCGCTCTGACCTCTTCTGCGGTCTGCACGGGCAACCGACCGATAGCCATGTCGGGAAGATTGTCAGCATCGTCGACGCTGACGAACCAGTTGTCACTGGTGGTCTGGCCACTGTAAGCCGTCTCCGTGAAGGACGAGGGGAGGAGATTTCTGTTGGGCCCACCCAGGTTGTTCCGGAAATCGTAGCTCGCATCGCCCACCAGTAGAACGTACTGAGGAGCAGGCTTCGACCAGGAGCCGTACGCGTGGCGCAAGAAGTCGCGAATGGCCGCGGGGTCCACCAGCCCATAGCTGAACTCGTCATAGACGTCTGTGATAGAAACCACATTCACCTCGAGTCCCCGACCGGTTCTCCATTCGACCAGGGGCTGAATGGCCTCGCGGAACTCCTCGTGCGTGATCACCATGTAGTCAGCTTGATTCTCAGAGCTGCGGAGGTCTGGTCGCTCAACCAACGGAGCGATACTGGACGGCGTCTTCAACCCGGCCTCGCTGATGGCCACGTACCGGCGGCCCGGCGGTTCTTCATCAACGAAGGAAATCGAGTAGTCCTGCCCGCTCCCGTCCACCGCCGCCCCGGTGACCAGCACCACGCTGAGCGGGTCGGTGATATCGAATAGCCATATGTCGTTGTCGGTGAAGCCCGTCAAGGTGTGAGCGCCGCTTTGCCCTGAGAACTCCAGCCGGTTCTCCTCGGCAATGAATAACCGCGGATAGTCTACCTCGATCCAGTCCACCAAGACGATGTCCGCCTGCGCCCCGGTGTCGCCCACAGCCTCTACGGTGATCGAGTTCTCGCCGTCCTGCAGGCACGAGGCGGGCAGGAAGGTCTCAACCAGATGCTGGCCTTGACCATCCCACGACTCCTCTCCGACAGAGCAATCATTGAAGTGGATCCTCAGATGATGGTCGGGGTCCACCGGATCGCTGGTGTATCCTAGCACAGAGAATCGCAGAGTGCCGTCGCCATGGGCGGGGTGCGAAACCCGCACGGATACGCTGATGGACCCTGGGGCGATGGTTTTCTGCCAATACCAGTGATCCTCGCCCAAGGGAACCTTGGCGGCATAGAATGAGTCCTCCTCCAGATAAACCGTGTGGAGAAACGAGCTAGCAGTGGTCTCGTCTAAGTCAGACGACACCGCTCTCTGGGCCATCACTTTCCCCTCTTCTCTGCCGATGGAAAGCCAATAGATGTTCTCTGGGCTGTAGGGACCGTCGTTCTCTTCTCCATAGAACATGATCATTAGGTCCGCTGCCTGACCGGCGTGGGCGAGGGGCACCTCTTCGCCACGATTCAGGAGTTGGATGGTACCTGGGTCAACCTCAGAAAGATCCAGCCCGGCGTCTGCGAGATCGGCGTAGGAAAGGGCATAGATCCCGTCTTCCTCCACCACGATCTTCGCTTCGCTTGTCGTTGCAGAAGCACTTGTAGCTGATCTGCAACCCGAGACCAGCACAACTAGCAGCAGAATGGCGAACAGCGGCAGTAGAGACAACCGTGGGAGCGGATACATCCCAGACCGTCTGGGGGAGCGGAGAGCAGTTCTCTCCGGCAGCATGGACATGGCTCAGAGACCCAGTCTCCGGGCCACAATGAGGGCCGCAGCGAGGACCACGACCCCCAGAAAAGAGGTTACTGAGGCCAGCAGGAGAAGCGGGCTGATGGAGGTTGTGAGTCGAGCCGCTGTGGGCGAACGCGATGTGGTCCCTCCAGCCTGAGTGCTCCCTTCCGGCGTCTCGCTTGGTTCAGCGATGTAGGAGAGGACCTTGCTCTCTGGGGTTGCCGTCGGCGTGACGCCACCAACCCGCACCGGTCTCAGCGTCGGAGACGCAGTGGATGTGGCCGTGGCGGTCACTGTGGCGGCCGGACGAGCTGTGGGTGTCTCGGTCAGTGCTAGCGTAGCAGTCGGGCTGGGCACGGTGGTAGGCGTGAAGGTGGGCGTTTCGGTCGCTAGCGCTGTCCACGTAGCGGTTGGTGTCCTGGTGGGCGTCGAGGTTGCCGTGCGCGTGAATGTGGGCAGAGGCGTCCTTGACGGTGTCGATGTTGCAGTCGGCGTCGGAGTGCCGCCGACGGTGGCCGCCTCGGGGCCGAACGTGACCCGGCCACCCGTGTCGAGAAACTCAAGCCAGTAGTGGTAGGTGACTCCTAGTTCCACATCCGCGTCCACGCGGGAGTACTTGGCACCTATCATCTCCGGAAACGACTTGGCCGGGATCATCTGCTCATTAAGCCTGATTACGTCACCAAGCTCCGGGCCTTCAGCACGGTAGAGGTTGAAACCAAAGGTCGTATCCTCGCTGCCCGTCTCCCACTCTATCAGTACGTCGTCTTCCCTACCAGTGGCTCGAAAGTAAACAAGCTCCACGTCCGCTTGGATGGGCGCGACAGCACTGAGCAGGAGCACAGAGGCACTCACCAGACACGCCACTGTGGAAACAATCACTGCTAGGTGCTTACTCTGCACGGGACCCATGTCGGTGCCTCTACAACCAAGAGGGTTCAACACAAGCTTAGCAAATCCCCGTGAGAACTTCAAGCGTCCTGGTCCGAGTCTCACGCTTCAGATTCTGTCGCCCAATACCAGATGGGCAGTGCACACCGAACCTGTCACATCGGTGTCTCTCTGACACTGTCGGACACAAAGACTCACCTCAGAGAAATGAAGAACGTGTCTCCATCAGATTCTGAAGAGATGCAGCGACGATTCCGCTCACTAGTCTCTCCGTGGCCACAGTTCCCCCGCTTCGCTGGCGTCCGGCCCAACAGCAGCTTGCGCTCGAATGCCAAGGCCGCGCAGCTCCTTGACTTTTCCCACAGCTCGACAGGTATGCCTGAGCAATCTGGGCAATTGTCACCTCTTGGCTAGGTTGAGATCGGATTGAGACCTCACCAACATCTGGTTCTTGACCTTGCGCAGGTCCAAGACGGCGAAGAACAGAATTGTTGAAGAACGCGGGGAAAATATCTCTGTTGGTGTGAACAGAGTATACTTCTTCACTACACTCAGCAACGAGGTCCAATAGGCCGTACTCTCCCCACGCGGTGAGGGTCTTGGGCTTTGTCAAGACTCTCCCAACCTTAAACTAACACCACCGTTCTCGCGAATAGGCTCCCTGGTGCTTGACAAACCTGCGCACTTGAGGCAAAATGGTTATAACGAGATAATATTATAATAATATCATCGCCATTTTCAGACGCCACTTCGAGGGTTGTATGCCTAACCGAGATGACGTCCCAGTCCCACTCTACTACAGGATCAGGGAAGATCTGCGTGACTCGATAATGTCGGGTGAGCTCAGGCCCGGGGATCGCATCAGTTCGGAACGGGAGCTGTGCGAGGAGCATGGCGTCAGCGGCATAACCGTTAAGCGAGCTGTCCTCGACCTGGTGGCAGAGGGGCTGCTGTATCGTGTGCCGGGCAAGGGTACTTTCGTTGCCCAGCCAAAGATGGAGCGGGACCTCTCACGACTTAGTAGCTTCACAGACGAAATGCTGCATCGCGGGCTGAAGCCCGACAGCACGGTCCTCGAGGCCAGTACGATATCCGCGCGCGGGAGCGTTGCCAAGAGTCTCGAGCTTTCGCCGGGCGAGGAAGTCATCTACGTGGAACGGGTCAGGTTCGCAGATGGTGTCCCGCTCATGCTCGAAAAGACCTTTCTACCCCACAAGCTGTTCCCCAACCTTCTCACCCGGGACCTGGCCAGACAGTCGCTCTACGATCTGATCACGCAAGAGTATGGCGTCTCGCTAGCCAAAGCCAGGGAAACCCTCGAACCGGTGATCATAAACGATAGAGAGGCTGAGAATCTGGCCATTGAAGAGGGTGCACCAGGTCTTCTCTTGGAATTGATCGCCTATTCCGACGAGGGAACGCCTGTGGAATACACCAAGGCGATAGTTCGCGGTGACAGGTGCAAGTACTACATAGAAATGGGCGGTTTCCGGCGGAAAACTTGATTGCTCGCCAAAACAAGCAGTGCGGCCCAAGTTTCTTTGCAGAAGGCAGAAGGGAGTCCTTCGCACAAAGATGGGTGCACTTGTCAACTGATCAGAATCGACACACGGGACGGATCGCCTTGGTCAGACCGGTGGGAGCCGAGTTCGCTGGCCTGGAGCCAGTCTTTGGCTGAGAGAACCCAAGGACCTAACTGGGGCTGCTGTGCTCCAGGGACAGATACCTGGTGGTGGTCAACCACGGCCAGGAGCCAATCCGTGCCCCCATCACCAGCGCTTTGTCGCTAGAAGAGGTGAGGGAACTGGCGCCCGGTGCGGCCAGGAGGGTGGTCCACGACGAGCACCAGTGGAAAGGGGAGCTGGAGGGGTTCTGCGGAACGGTATTCTACTGGCGTGCCGAGAATTCTGGTTAGTAGGAAGAGAAACACATGGATTACTTCTTGCAGGAGATACTGTCGCAGCCTGGGGTGCTGCGAGCGACCGTGGATCGATACCTTGAGGATGAGTCTCTACTTCAGTCCGTGAACAGCGTTAGGAATCGCGCAGGGTATGACCTGGTTCTGCTGACAGGCATGGGCAGCTCCTATTTCGCCCTCTATCCTGCTTGCATCTACCTGAGCGAGCATGGATTGCCCTCCTACATGGTTGAGGCTTCGGAGTTGCTGCACTACTACAGGAACCTGGTCTCCGACCGGGTACTGGTGGTGATCGCCTCCCAGTCCGGAGAAACTGTAGAAGTCAAGAAACTGTTGAGCGAGGTGGGCGGCAGAACGCTCGTCGTGAGCGTCACCAACGATGCCGAGAACTATCTTGCCAGGAACAGCGATATGCCCCTATTCCTATACGCAGGGAATGAACGCGCCCCGGCGTCCAAGACTCACACCGCAACCGTAGGCGTTGTCCTCCTCCTAGCCATGTATCTCACGGCTACCATGCGCAAGGAAAGGGTCCAGGCGCTATATGACGCGGTAGACGCCATGGAGGCTTTCCTTGAGCAGTGGAGAGAGAGAATCGATGGCCTGACTGGCTTTCTCGGTGAGGTGGATTGCCTATCTCTGCTGGGGCGGGGCCCCTCTCTGGCGTCGGCCATGGCAGGAGCACTGATATTGAAGGAGGCGACGAAGATACGCGCTGAGGGGATGAGCAGCGGCCAGTTCAGACATGGGCCTCTGGAGGTCGTGACCCCGGAGTTCGCCGCTATAGTGTTTGCCATGGGGGGGAGGACGAGAGACATCAGTCTGCGACTGGCGGGTGACATAGCTGACTTCGGAGGAAAGGCAGTCGTCATTGGCAGCAACAAGGAACTGTCAGGGGAGAGGATTTTCAACCTGACGCTGGCGCCTTTGGACGAGTTCTGCTCCCCCCTGGTAGAGATACTGCCCGTTCAGCTGCTCTCCTGGAAGGTTGCCTCGGAGAAAGGGCTCCAGCCGGGCAAGTTTGACAAGGCTAAGAAGGTGACCCTACATGAGTAGGCAAGTCTGTGTGGTGGGCAACCTCAATGCTGATCTCGTACTGTACTCACTGCACGACTTTCCGACCTGGGGCAGCGAGGTCATCACCAGGCACATGAGCTGGCGGCCCGGGGGCATGGCAAACGCGCTTCTCTGCCTCGCTGCGCTTGGGGTCAGAGCATCGGCCGTCGCGAATGTCGGAAATGACGCCATTGGAGAGGGGTTGGTGTCCGGGCTGGAGGAGGCGCGCATCGACACCAGTCACATCGAGCGATCGGCCCATGTGCCCACCGCTGTCAGCGTCGGCCTCGGACGTGACAATGGCGAGCGCGCTTTTGTGACGCATCTGGGCCACCTAGAGCGCCTGGATGTCGACCTGGTTCTCAGGCATCGCCAAGCCTGGGCAAAGGCACAATGCGTTCTCATTTCGGGCTATTTCCTGCTGCCCGCTCTGGGCTTCGCCGGGACCAGGGCGCTGATCGATACTTTACGCGCTGAGGGGAAACAGGTTCTCTTCGATATCGGATGGGACATTGAGGGTTGGGCCGAGCGCTCCGTCCGGGAGGTGATGCAGCTGCTGGAAGGGGTGGACGTCTTCCTGCCCAGCCTCAACGAAGCCCAGGCGCTGACCAGCGAGACGGAGCCGCAGGCCTGTCTGGAAGGTCTGTATGCCCGCTGCCCGCGTCGCGTGATCATCAAGATGGGTGAGGCCGGGTGTATAGCCAGGACGGAGNNNNCTGCTTCAACTCAGGGATAGTACTTGGGCTGCTTAACGATTGGGATATGCCGAGAACGCTGCGCTTCGCCAGCGCACTGGGGGCCATGGTAATCTCACGCCCTAGACAGCAAGGGTATCCCACCTTCGGCGAAGTGCAGGAATATCTCTTAGAGCGGCAATAGAGAGGTACGAATGAGAGACAGGCAAGAGGGTCCGGCTCTGACGGATGAGGTAGCTATCGTGACTGGCGCAAGTAGCGGCATAGGGAGGGAGATCACTCTCACATTCGCTCAGGAAGGAGCGAATGTGGTACTGGCGGCTCGGAGAGAGGCGAAACTCATGGAGGTGGCGCGAGAGGTTCGCAACCGTGGTGGGGAGTCTCTGGTCGTGCCGACCGACGTGTCCCAGGAAGATCAGGTTGTGGCCATGGTCGGTCAGGCGCTGGCGCAGTTCGGCCGGGTAGATGTTCTGGTCAACAATTCAGGGATGGGATATTGGGGCCCGGTGGTGGGGTTCAAGGCGGAGGATTGGGACGAGGTTTTCGACGTTAACGTCAAGGGGACCTTCCTTTGTAGCAGGGAGGTCTTGCCCACCATGGTGGAGCAGAGAAGTGGCCGAATCATCAACATCTCCTCCGATGCGGGGGTAATCCCGTTCGCCGAGTCCACCGCCTACTGTGCGGCCAAGGCCGCTGTGGTAGCCTTCAGCCGCTGCCTGGCTCTGGAGATGCTGCCGCACGACGTCGGAGTGCACGTGATCTGCCCAGGCTACGTCGATACCCCCTGGTACGATGGCGATTCCTCCGCGCCGGACCGTGGAAAGATGCTGAAGGCCGAGGATATCGCCCGGCTGGCTCTCTACCTGGCCTCCCTCCCGCCCAGGGTGTTGATAGATCAAGTAATGATCCAACCCAGAGGCATGGCGATGGAGTGATCAGCCAGCCTCGCTTTGCCTCTTTGGGGAAGCGACTGTGGAGAAGAGCAAGGCCCTCACCTACACCCGGGGTTTCTATCTCCTCTATTTTCGCGCTGTGGGGTGCATCTTCCCCTACTTGAATCTCTACTATCAGCGGATCGGCTTGAGCGGCCTGCAGATCGGTATCCTGGCAGCAATTCCCGCTCTGGTCGTGCCGTTTGCTTCACCGCTGTGGGGTATCGTCGCTGATTCGCTCAATCTGCATCGCACTCTGCTGAGTTTGGCCGTGGCAGGGACCATAATACCCGTCCTTCTACTGTCGGCGAGTGGCGCTATGATCTGGCTGGTGCCGGTGACGCTAGTCTACGCCTTCTTCTACGGTCCTATCGGTCCTCTCATCGACAGCACTGCGTTGGAAGTGGCCGAGGCCAGCCGGCGGAGTTACGGTGAACTAAGGGTATGGGGTACCATAGGCTTCATCGCCTCTGCCTGGGCCCTGGGCAGGATCATGGAAAGCACTGGCCTGAGATTGCTGTTCTGTGGTTGCGCCCTTTTCATGCTCGGGACTCTGGCGCTATCCCGATTTCTCCCGCCAAGGGGCCAGCAGTGGCGAGGGCCGAGGCTACGAGGTCTCGGCGTCCTTCTGGCTGATCGTGTTTTGGTGCTGTTTCTGGTCAGCGTTTTTCTGCTCTCCGCGACGGTGGCGGCGGGAAACAACTTCTTCACCCTGTATCTCGATGGCCTAGGAGCCAGCGAAGCTCTAGTAGGCCTATCATGGGCCATCGCCGCGCTGAGCGAGGTGCCGGTGATGTTCCTCTCTGGAGTTCTCATGCGAAGGCTAGCTGCGCGAGGTCTCCTCTTTGTTGGCTTTGCGGTGTACGCCTTGCGGTGGTTCTTGTACTCTCAAATCACCTCTCTGCAGATGATCTTGGCAGTACAGTTGTTACATGGGCTTTCTTTCGGCGCTTATTACGTGGGTGGAGTGGTATATACGCGGGAACGTGCAGCCGAAGAGTTGAGTGCCACCGCTCAGGCACTCTTCTCCGGGACAGCCTTGGGGCTGGCGGGCATAGTGGGTGGAGTGCTGGGTGGATATCTGTATGATCGGGTAGGGGTGATGAATCTGTTCCGGTTCTGCGGTCTGGCTGCCACCTTCGCCCTGGTTTTGTTCCTGCTTACGCCTTCGCGCAGGGGACTAGAGTCCGTAGATTCTCCGTAGCTTCTTGAGGTTGCGGCGAGATCAAGGGGCATCCCTATCTGATGATAAGGAGGATGAGACCTGATGGCCAGAGAACTCAAGATTTGCGTGATAGGGGGAGGTAGCACTTACACCCCGGAATTGATAGAAGGCTTCATCGAGAAGCAGGCGGAATTGGGGCTTGCCACGGTCACTCTGATGGACATAGACCGAGATAGATTGAGAGTGGTGGGAGGTTTCGCCGAGCGGATGATCAGGGCGGCGGGTTCGCCGATCGAACTCGTTCTATCTACCGAGCGAGCACAGGCCCTTGAGGGAGCGCACTATGTGATCAGTCAGATCCGCGTGGGTGGCAATTCCCAGCGCGTGATAGACGAGAAGATTCCTCCGCCCTTCGGCATAGTGGGCCAAGAGACGACGGGACCCGGGGGCTTCGCCAAAGCTTTGCGCACAATCCCGGTCATGTTGAGTATGGCCGCAGATATGGAGAGACTATGTCCCCAAGCATGGTTGATCAACTTCACCAATCCCTCCGGCCTGATCACAGAGGCTCTCGTCAAGCACAGTGAAGTACGCGCAATCGGACTCTGCAATCTGCCTGTCAACATGATATACCAGGTGGCTGGCTATCTGGGCGTCTCGCCTCAAAGGGTCAGCCTCGACTATGTCGGGCTCAATCACCTGAGTTGGATGAAGGGGGCATATCTGGACGGGCAAGAGGTGACCGAGGTTGTGTTAGACAAAGCGATTGAGGAAGCGAGCCAGGCTGCGGAAGGTCATTCTCCCTTCAGCCCGGAGCTCATAGAGATGTTGGGCATGCTCCCGTGCTACTATCTGCGTTATTATTACCATCACGATGAGGTATTAGAGGAGCAGACAAAGGCGGACAAGACTCGCGGCGAACAGGTACAGGAGATAGAGGAGAAGCTCCTCGCGATGTATGCTGACCCCCAACTCCTCAGCAAGCCCAAAGAGCTGGAAAGGCGAGGAGGAGCGCTATACTCCACGGCCGCGGTGTCTCTCATAGCCGCCATCGTTGGTGACAAGAAGGAAGTGCACATAGTCAACTCCCGCAATGTAGGCGCCGTGGCAGACCTGCCGGAGGCTTCAGTGGTTGAAGTGCCCTGCCTCGTTGGAGAAGCCGGTCCGTCGCCGCTGACGGTCGGCAGCCTCCCGGCTGCAATTAGGGGTTTGATCCAATCAGTGAAGGCCTATGAAGAACTGGCGGTCGAGGCCGGCGTGACCGGCGACCGGAGGACTGCCTTGCAGGCCCTGCTGGTCCACCCTTTAGTGCCCGGTTTCCGTGTGGCCAAGGGCCTCTTGGACTCTATTCTCAGCGCCAACAAAGAGTATCTTCCTCAATTCTTCGAGGAGTAGCGGAGGACGAACTCACACTGTGGGACAGACATGAAATGGGTGGGGGTATGAGCTACGTGCTGGGTGTTGACGGAGGGGCTTCCAAGACCCTGTGTCTGGTAGGGAGCGCAGATGGCCACGTACTGGGCTTTGGGCGTGGTGGCGGGAGTAATCATCAGGTCTGTGGCCTTGACTCAGCTCTCGCCGAGATCGCTCATTCCGTTGGGGAAGCGCTCGCTCAAGCGCAGACCTCCCCTCAGGAGGTTCAACTGGGCATGTTCTGCCTGGCAGGCGCTGACTTGCCCGAAGACTATGCCATGCTCAGTCAAAGTATCCAAGAGCTTGGCGTCTGTCAGCAGGCGGTGGTGAAGAATGATACTATGGCCGCCCTGCGCTCTGGTCTCTCCCGACCTTGGGGCGTGGTAGTCATCTGTGGCACGGGCACCAATGCGGCTGGTCGTGCTCCCGACGGGCGGGAGATCATCCTCCCTGGCTTGGGCCACATCTCCGGCGATTGGGGCGGAGGCGAAGAGATCAGCCAGCAGATCATACGCCTCGTCATGCGCGCCTGGGACGGCCGGGGCAAATCAACGGTGCTTACGCAGATGGTCCTTGAGGCCCTGGGCGCACCATCTGTGGAACTCTTGTTGCGAAAGCTGTATCACCACCAGATCGACCAGGATCAACTCTTAGGGCTAGTGCCTCTCCTCTTCGACGC
>JABAOH010155580.1_pt1 | contig 12424 bp, 8 predicted proteins | sample 7062181 | NCBI WGS metagenome assembly JABAOH01 (sample SAMN14538630, study PRJNA623070) | marine sediment metagenome | biome: marine biome [ENVO:00000428]; feature: marine pelagic biome [ENVO:01000023]; material: deep marine sediment [ENVO:00002113]; isolation source: pool of 5 deep marine... | reverse complement strand
GGCTCGGGGGTCCCGGCCGCGGCGGCCGCCAGGGCGACCGCGGCGGTCAGCGCGCCATGGTCGGGCATCGCGGCGAACCATGCCTCGATGCGCCATGGCCCGCCGGGCCCGGCCTCGAAGCCGGCGACACTGGCCGCCAGCCCATCGAGCACGTCGAGGAACACCGGGGCAGCCCGCACCGGGATCTCCAATTCCAGTGTCCAGCCGGCGGGGTCGTCGGGGGTCACGGCCACTCCGAGAATGTTGATAAGGGTTTAAATTGCCGTCTGCCCGCCGCGATCCCGATCCGACATCGATTGCGGATCGGACAGGGGTCAGTCGAGCTGAAAATTGCTGAAAAGCCGCCCTGCGACGGATTCCAGCTGGTAGTCGTCTTCGAAGGCATATGAGCCGTCAAGATACTGCACGGACAGCGTATACACGAAGGCACGCCGCGATTGGCTGGAAAAGGCGATCAGATCGTACCTGCTCTGATGCAGTCCCTTCGACCTGCGATAGAAGCGCGTCTTCAACAAGTAGGCCCTGCGCATTCCGCTGAGGGAAAATTCCCGTTCCTCGTGGCTGAAGCCGTCGGGGAAGACGCGGTCGGGATTCTGTGTGTACCCACCGATGATGCCGTCCTTCGCCCGTTCGAGCGAATCTGCGCCGAAACTCGTGAGAAACACCGTAACGATGACCGGGGCGCCGTCATGGATCGCCGGGAGCAGCCGGCCGCTGGCCTCGAAGTACTCCGCCAATCCATAGGATCTCATGTCCATGGCGCGCCAGGCGGACGGCACGGAGAGCCGGTAACCGTCGCCGACCACCTCGATCATGGCATCCCAGACAGAGACTGCCGCCTCATCCACGGGTGCCGCCGGGCGACCGTCTTCGGCCAGGGCCGCCGCGGTCAGGAACAGAACAGCGTGCCCCAAAAAGAACGGGAAAGCCTTCCTCGTCACGGCACGTGTCTACCTCCGGCGAATACGGGCCTGCGGCGCACGGAAGCCGATCGGCCCGCCCGCAGCGTCCGGCCATTCTATCCGCGGACGATTAACCGAAGCTTATCGACCGGGTCGCCCAGCGTCACGGCCGCTCCACGAAGGCCGCGACCACCTTCTTGGTGCCGGCCTTGTCGAAGGCGATGGTCAGCTTGTCGCCCTCGACGGCGGTCACCGTGCCCATGCCGAACTTCAGGTGGAAGCAACGCTCGCCGGCCTTGAATCCCTCGCCGGCGATGACGCGCGACGCCGTGCCCTCGATCACCGGCCCCGCCGGCGGGCCGCGGCGCCGGGTCGGCGCCCAGCTGCCGTGGCCGAAGGCGTCCTCCGTCGACGGCGCGGAAAGCCCGCCATAGAGGCCCGGCTCGCCGACCGCCTCGATATGGGCCTGCGGCAGCTCGTCGATGAAGCGCGACGGAATCGCGCTCTGCCACTGGTTGTAGACCCGCCGGTTGGCGGCGAAGGAGATGCGCACGCGGCGGCGCGCCCGCGTGATGCCGACATAGGCGAGGCGGCGCTCCTCCTCGAGCCCCGCCGCGCCGCTCTCGTCCAGGGCGCGCTGGTGCGGGAACAGCCCCTCCTCCCAGCCGGGCAGGAAGACGGTGTCGAACTCCAGCCCCTTGGCGCTGTGCAGGGTCATGATGGTGACCCGCTCGCCCTCGGCGCGCTCGTCGTTCTCCATCACGAGGCTGACATGCTCGAGGAACTCGGCGAGGCTCTCATGCTCGGCCATGGCGACGACGAGTTCCTTGAGGTTGTCGAGCTTGCCGGGCGCCTCCGGCTTCTTGCTGGCGCGCCACATCGCCGTGTAGCCCGACTCGTCGAGCACGATGCCGGCGAGCTCGGTATGCGCGGTGCTCTCCGCCTGCTGGCGCCAGCGCGCGAAATCGTCGAGGATGGCGGACAGGCTGCGGCGCGCCGCCGGCTTGAGCTCATCGGTATCGAGCAGCCGGTGCGCCGCCGCGACCAGCGGGATCTGCGCTGCGCGGGCGAGTTTGTGTGCGGCCTGCAGCGTCGCCGGGCCGATGCCGCGCGTCGGCTTGTTGACGATGCGCTCGAAGGCGAGGTCGTCGTCGGGCTGCTGGATCACCCGGAAATAGGCGATGGCGTCGCGGATCTCCTCGCGCTCGTAGAAGCGCGGCCCGCCGACCACGCGGTAGGGCAGGCCGAGGGTCAGCAAGCGGTCCTCGAACTCGCGGGTCTGGAAGCCGGCGCGCACCAGGATCGCCATCTCGTTGAGCGATTCGCCGCGGCGCTGCAGCGCCTCGATCTCCTCGCCGACCACGCGCGCCTCGGCCTCGCCGTCCCACACGCCGCGCACGCCGACCTTCTCGCCCTCGCCCGCCTCGGTCCACAGGGTCTTGCCGAGCCGGCCCTCGTTGTGCGCGATGAGGCCGGAGGCCGCGGCGAGGATGTGCGGGGTCGAGCGGTAGTTGCGCTCGAGCCGGATCACCTTGGCGCCCGGGAAATCCTTCTCGAAGCGCAGGATGTTGCCGACCTCGGCGCCGCGCCAGCCGTAGATCGACTGGTCGTCGTCGCCGACGCAGCAGATGTTCTTGTGCCCCTGGGCCAGCAGCCGCAGCCACAGATACTGCGCGACGTTGGTGTCCTGGTACTCGTCGACGAGGATGTACTGGAACTGCTTCTGGTAGTCGGCCAGCACCTCCGGGTGCGACTGGAAGATCGACAGGCAGTGCAGCAAAAGATCGCCGAAATCGACGGCGTTGAGGACGGACAGCCGCTCCTGGTACTGGCGGTAGATGTCGAGCGCACGGCCGTTGGCGAAGTCGCCGGCATCGGCCGCCGAAATCTTGTCCGGGGTCAGCCCGCGGTCCTTCCAGCCCTGGATGATGCCGCCCAGCACCCGCGCCGGCCAGCGCTTCTCGTCGATGTTCTCGGCCTGCAGGATCTGCTTCAAGAGCCGCACCTGGTCGTCGGTGTCGAGGATGGTGAAGCCGGAGCGCAGCCCCGCCAGTTCCGCATGGCGGCGCAGGATGCGCACGCCGAGCGCATGGAAGGTGCCGAGCCACAGGCCTTCCGAGGCCGGGCCGACGAGCCGCGCGACGCGCTCCTTCATCTCGCGCGCCGCCTTGTTGGTGAAGGTGACCGCGAGCACCTGCCATGGCCGGGCGCGGCCGGCGAACAGGAGATGCGCGAGCCGCGTCGTCAGCACCCGCGTCTTGCCGGTGCCGGCCCCGGCGAGCACCAGCACCGGCCCGTCCAGCGCCTCCACCGCCTCGCGCTGCGCCTGGTTGAGGCTGGCCAGATAGGGTGGCGGCCCGGACGGCGCGCGCCGGTCGGCCGGCGCCGGCTCCAGCGAATCGAGGGGATCGTCGTACAGCGGATCGGACATGGCGGTGTTATACCATCGCGACAGCGCGTGTGGGGGCGAAATGCCGTCCCGCGAGGCAATGTGGTGCCGGCGGCCCGCGATTGAATTGTCCCGATGTCTGTGCCATTTCCGAAGATGGGGCAAGGGAGGCAAGTGGCAGTGCGTTCGGTCGTTCTGTTGCCCGTCTGGGTCGCCAGCATCTTTTCGACGGCGAAGTCGTTCGCCGCCAATCCGGTGCTCGGCAGCACCCTGCTCAACCGGCTTGGCCTGCACGTCGCACGTTTGGTGCTGGCACACGCCGTAACCCGGTTCCGCCGAGTCCTGCTCGCCGGCCTGGCGTCGCCGGCCGACCGGCGCGCGTTTCTGCGCGACGGCTATCTGGTCAAGGAGGATTTCCTGGCGCCCGAGGTGTTCGACGCCATCGTGCGGGAAGCCCGGGCGTACCGGGGGCAAGCCCGCAGCTGCCACCAGGGCGACACGGTGACCCGGCGCGTGCTGCTCGACGCGGACGCGCTCGCCGCGCTGCCGGCCTGCGCCGGCCTCGTCCGCGACCGCCGCTACCGGAGCCTCGTGAAGTATTGCGCGGCGCGCAATCACGGGCCGCTCGTCTATATCCAGCGTATCGAGAACCACGCCGTCCCCGGCGGCGAAGATCCCCAGCGGTTGCTGCATTCCGATACCTTCCACCCGACCGTGAAGGCGTGGCTCTTCCTCGACGATGTCGACGACCGCAACGGCCCCTTCACCTACGTGCCCGGCTCGCACAGGCTGACGTGGCGCCGGCTGAAATGGGAATACCGCAAGAGCATGTCGTGGCGCGATCTGCCGGACCCCTATTCACGCAAGGGCTCGCTGCGCTTGACCGAGGATGAGCGGCGGTCGCTCTGGTATGGAGAGCCCGTGCGGCACCGGGTGGCACGGAACACCCTTGTTATCGCCAACACCCACGGATTCCACTGTCGCGGCGCCGCGGCGGAAACCGGTGCNNNCGCGACCGCGCCGCGGCGTGGGCCGGCAACCCGCCGAGCTGGCGGCTGACCGACTGGCACTCCGACTGACGCCCGGCTTTCGCTCCAGCGTGCCACGTTCGCAGGCTTCATGACGGCGTGCGCGGCGTGGGCAGATGTCGACTGCCGGCGCGCGACGTGAGTCGTTAGCGCGCTGTCCGTTCAGATGGAATCGGCTCCCGCCGTCAGCACGACCTCATGCTTCGAGACGGGCCTTCGGCCCTCCTCAGCATGAGGCTTCGATGTTTGTGCCCTCATGCTGAGGAGGCTGCGAAGCAGCCGTCTCGAAGTATGAGGTCGCACCGATACACCGAGGTCAACTAAACGGATAACGCTTTAGCCAGCGAGTCGGTTATGTCGCCACGCTGGACAGGCCGTGGTGGCGCGCTAATCTTACTTCGGGCACGCAACGGCGTGCCGTATGGGTCGGGAGCACGTCCCATGACGCACCTCAACACCGCAATGGCCAGCACCGTCGCCGCCGTCCTGGCGGTCACCGCCGCCCTGACACCGGCCATAGCGCCCGCCGGCGCGGCGGAGCCACCGACCGTCGAATCGGTGCTCGGCGCCGTGGTGGCGCTGCACGCAGAGATCGCGCCGGACGCGCGCACCGCGAACTCGCTGGGCCTCGAGCGCGACGGCCACGGCGTCGTCATCGATTCCGACGGGCTGGTGCTGACCATCGGCTATCTGATCCTCGAGGCCGAGCGGGTCACCGTTGCCACCGTCGGCGGGACGGCCGTGCCGGCCCGCATCCTCGCCTACGACCACGCCACCGGGTTCGGCCTGTTGCGGGCGGAGGGCAAGCTCGGGGTGCGGCCGATGGCGATGGCGAAGTCCGCCGATGCCGAGCCCGGCGACCGCGTCATCGTGGCCGGGGCCGGCGGCGCCGCCTTCGCCATCCAGGCGCACGTCGTCTCGCGGCGCAGCTTCGCCGGCTACTGGGAGTACATGCTCGACGAGGCGCTGTTCACCATGCCGCCGCACCCGGTGTTCGGCGGCGCCGCGCTGATCGACGCGGAAGGCCGCCTGCTCGGCATCGGCTCGCTGTTCGTCAACGACGCCATGGGGCCGGGCGAGTTCAGCCCCGGCAACATGTTCGTGCCGATCGACTTGCTGAAACCGATCCTCGCCGATCTGATCGCCGACGGCCGCTCGTCGGCGCCGCCGCGGCCCTGGCTCGGCCTCTATACGCAGGAGGCGCCGCAGGGCCTGTTCGTCAGCCGCGTCGCCGTCGACGGGCCGGCGCAACGGGCAGGCGTCCTGCCCGGCAGCCTCGTGCTCGGCGTGGACGGAAGTCCGGTGCGCGGGCAGGAGGCGTTCTACCGCCGCCTCTGGGCGGCGGGCCCGCCGGGTGTCACGATCCGGCTGACCCTGATCGACCCGACGGGCGAGCCCAAAGAGGTCGCCGTCGTCACCGCCGACCGCAAGGACTGGCTGGGCCCAAAGCGCAAGGACTGAAGGATCGGCCGATTCGCCCCGCCGTCGTTGCGAGCCGCAGGCGAAGCAATCCGGGCTTGCCCCTCGTCTGGATTGCCACGGCGCTGCGCGCCTCGCAATGACGATGATTCGTGACGTGGCACGGGCGTTGGGATGTGGCTGCGACATCGGCGACTTCACGCCTCGCCGAATTCCTCCGCGCGGGCCTGCATGAGGGCCCGGTCGTAGGCGCGCACGACATCGCGCTGGCGGACGTAGCCCTGGAGCCGGTTCGCCTTCTTGTCGGCGACGACCGCGACGATCTCCTCCTGCACGCTGTCCATCAGCGCCATCGCCGCTTCGAGGTCATCCTGCTCGGCCAGCACCGGCGGCCGGTGCCGGCACACGTCCTTGGCATTCAGCAGCATGTCGAGTTCGGTATCGAAGGCGGCGTCGGCGAGGTCCGCCAGGGTGATGGTGCCGTGCAGGCGGCCGTCCCCGTCGACCACGAACAACGCCCCGTGATGCGCCCGCTGCAGCCCGGCCCGGACCTCGGCCATCGGCGCGCCGGGCGGCACGGTACGCTGGTCGTAACGCATCACGTCGCAGACGTGCACCGCGTGCAGCAGCCCCTGCTCGCGCCCCTTGCGCAGGTTGAGGCCGCGCCGGTCGAGCTGCCAGGTGAAGAACGAGAAGCCGAAGGCATAGCGGGTGATCAGCGAGGCGATGACGGTGGCGATCATCACGCCGATCGTGAGCTCATAGTCGCCGGTCAGCTCGAACACCATCAGGATCGTCGAGATCGGCGCGCCGAGCACGGCGCCGGCCACCGCGCCCATGCCGACGATGGTGTAGGCGGCATGGCCGGAGGAGAGGTGCGGGAACATCTCGGTCGCGATGATCCCGAACACCCCGCCCAGCATGGCGCCGAGATAGAGCGACGGCGAGAACACGCCGCCGCCGAAGCCGCTGCCGAGGCTGATCGCCGTCGCTGCGGTTTTCACCATCAGCAGCGCGAACAGCATCCACAGCCCGAACTGCCCACGCAGCGCCGTGTCGGTCGCCTCGTAACCAACGCCCAGCACCTGCGGGAAGGCCAGCGCGATCAACCCGACGACGAGTCCGCCGCAGGCCGGACGCAGCCACAGCGGAACCGGCGTCCGCTCGACGACGCGGCTGGCGAAGTCGACCGAATACATGAAGATCACCGCGGTGGCGGCGCTGACCAGGCCGAGCATGGCGAACGCCGGAAACTCGAGGAACGAGGCGATGCTGTGCTCCGGGATGATGAAGGCGGGGAAGTCGCCGAACCAGATGCGGCTGACGATGGTGCCGGTGACCGAGGCGATGACGATGGCGGCGAAGGCGCTCATCGCGTAGTGGCCGACGACGACCTCGAGGGCGAAGAAGGCGCCGGCGATCGGCGCGTTGAAGGAGGCCGCCACCGCCGCCGCGACGCCGCAGCCGAGCAGCGTCTGCGACAGCGACCGGCCGAGACGCAGCCGCTCGGCGACGAAGGCGCTCAACGAAGCGCCGAGATGGACCACCGGCCCCTCGCGCCCGGTCGACGCGCCGGCGCCGAGCGAGACCGCGCTGACCAGCGCGGCGCCAAGCCCGGTGCGCAGGCTCATGCGCCCGCCCCGGAGCGCGCACGCCTCCATCACGTCGGCGACGCCGTGCGGCCGGCGGCCGGGCATGGCGAAGGTGACGAAGAGGCCGACGACGAGGCCGCCGAGCGTGGTCGCCGCGAGGATCTGCCACCACGGCAGCGCGCCGGCCAGGGTCGCCACACGTTCCTCGGAGAAGCCGTAGAACAGGAACTGGATCGCCGCCAGCGCCTCGCGGAAGGCGATCGCCGAGCCGCCGCCAATGCCGCCGATGACCACGGCGAGGACCGACAGGATCACCTGCTCGTGCCGCGTGACGCGATCGAGCCTCTCGAGGATCTGGCCGAAATTGGGCAGGCGCAAGACGATTCCCGGACGAATGGGCGCGGATTTCCCGCTGATATTGCTGGAAAACCGTTATTAAACCGCAAAGAGCGGGGCCTCAAGGGGGCTGGCGCGCGACAGCTAGGGTTTTGGCGCGCGGATCTGGCGTCCGACCGCAACCGGCACCGGCACCGCGGCGTGGGCGGCGCGAACCTCTTGCAGGCGTTCCACCACGGCGTCGGGGAACGGCGCGACGCGGCGCGTGCCCATGTCGATGTGCAGGCTGAGAAGCTCGCAGGTCGCGGCGAGCCAGCCCTCGGTCGCGTGATACATCTCGTGATAATAGTGCAGCCGCTTGTCGTCATGGCCGAGGAACCAGGTGGCGAAGGCGAGCGGGTCCCCCTCGTGCGCCTCGCGCCGGTAGCCGACGTTCATGTCGGCGGCAAAGGTCGAGCACCCGGAGGCACTCTTGTAGGCCTGCCCGATTCCCAGGTAATCGAAGAACGCGTCGGTGGCGTAATCGAAGGCCAGCACGTAATAGGCCACGTTCATGTGGCCGTTGTAGTCGATCCAGTCCGGGCGGACGGCATCGGTGTAGATCCGCAAGGGGGCCTCGATCATCATGCCGCAAGCCTATCGCCCGGCGCGCCGCTCTGCAAACCCGCAGAAAACCCTAACGCATGGGCTCGTTCCTCGGGGCGCCCCCGGTTTGACCGGGCCCCGGCATCCCCTGGCGCNNGCATCCCCTGGCGCGTGGTTCGTCAAGTTGGGTTCGGCCAAATCGGCGCGACCGGAACCGATTCCATCCGAACGGACAATGCTCTAGTACTCCAGACATCGACGCGTGAACCGGGTCACGCCCTTCCACCGACGCGGAGCGAGGTCCCCCAGGCCGAGCCGGTCGAAACACGGGGCCGGGCGCCGTCGCGACAGCCAGGGACGAAAACCCGCCGCGATGATCGGACAGTTCCTTCACCTGATGGCCCGCAACGCCCGGCCGGTCCTCGCCGGCGGTATTTTCGCCGGGCTGCTGCTGCCGGACGTGGCGGCATTTCTTCGCCCGCTGATGGAGGCGGCGGTGGTGACCAGCCTGACCCTTTCGATGCTGCGCATCGACTGGCCCGCGATCGCCGCGTACGGCCGGCGGCCGGGCAGCGCGGGGGCGGCGCTGGGCTGGATCCTGCTCGGCGCCCCGGCGCTGACCCTGGCAGCGGTAAGCGTGCTGGACATGCCCGCGGGGCTTGCCGTGGCGCTGGTTTTCGCGGCCGCCGCCCCGCCGGTCACAGCCTCGCCGGCCTTCGCCCTGCTGCTCGGCCTCGATGCGGCGCTGGCACTGGTCGTCCTGGTGGTCGGCACGGCACTGCTGCCGCTGACGCTCGGGCCGGTCGCGTTCTGGTTGCTGGACCTCGAGCTGACGGTCGGGCTCTGGCCGTTCCTGCTGCGCATCGCCGTCTTCATTGGCCTGCCCTTCGCCGTCAGCGCCCTTGCCCGCCGCGCCCTCGGGCGGTCGCGGCTCGACGTCGGCGCTACCGAGATCAACGGCGCCATCGTGCTCGCCCTGGTCGTCTTCGCGATTGCGATCATGGACGGGGTGACGGCGCGGCTGCTGACCGACCCGTGGACGGTGGCGCTGTTCGCCGGCGCCGCTTTCGCGCTCAACGTCGCGCTGCAGGTTATCGGCACGGCCCTGTTCTTCTGGATGGGACGGCGGCGGGCGCTGACCATGGGCCTGTCGAGCGGGTACCGCAACATGGCGATCATGCTGGTTCTGACCGCCGGGATCGCCGGCCCGGACATGTGGCTTTACGTCGCCATGGCACAGCTGCCCATGTACATCCTGCCGATGCTCACCAATCCGCTGTACCGGCGTCTGCTGGGGCCGGAGGCGCCATGATCCGGCGGCACGGGAGGGCAACGCCATCGCTTGCGGTTGCGGGCTCGGCCATCGTCTGGGGCCTGTGGTGGATCCCGGTGCGGGCACTGGATGCGCGTGGGCTTGCCGGCGACTGGGCGAGCCTGGCGCTGTACGGCGTGGCGGCGGTCGCCATGCTGCCGGTCGTCGCCTGGCGCCGGCGCGGCGGTCACAGGATCGACGGCACGGCGATCGCGTCCGGTGTCCTGTTCGGTTCGATGATGGTGGCCTGGAACCACGCGCTGCTCAGCGGCGAGGTGATGCGGGTGACCCTGCTGTTCTATCTCGCGCCGATCTGGGCCACCCTGTTCGGTTTCCTGTTCATCGGCGACCGACCGACGTTGCGTCGGATCTCGGGCATTGCCCTCGGCATCGGCGGTGCGGCGATCATCCTCGGCGTCGGTTGGGACACGTTGCCGGTGCCGCGCGACCGATCGGACTGGCTGTCGCTCGGCGCCGGGGTCGCGTTCGCCGGCAGCGCGACCGTGATGCGCCGAGGCGGCGGCGCCGGCGAACACGAGCGGACCTTCGCAACCTACGCCGTCGCCACGGTGCTCGCGCTCGCCGCCGTCGTGCTGGTACCCGGTGCCGCGGCGCCGCGGGACGGATGGCTGTGGGATGCCCTGCCCCTGGCCGCCGCGGTGGCGGTGTTCATGCTGCTACCAGTAACCTGGCTGGTGATCTGGGGCAGCGGCCGACTCGATCCCGGCCGGGTCGCCATCCTGCTGCTGTTCGAAGTCCTCGCCGCCGCCGTCAGCGCCGCTCTCCTGACGGATGAGCCGTTCGGCGAGCGACTGGCATTCGGCGGCGCGCTGATTCTCGCCGCGGCGGTCCTTGAGGGGCTCGACGCGAGAGACGGGCCAGCGACGTGATGACGAGTCCGTCCCGGCCGCGACAATCTTACGCCTGCGCCGGGTTCGGCCCGCCTACACCGAAAAGTACTTCGCCTGCTTGTGCGGGACGACGACGGCCGAGGTCGACATCTCGGGATGGAGCTGGTGCTCCTCCGACAGTGCAACGCCGATCCGGTCCGCGCCCAGCAGGGCCAGCAGCCTGTCCTGATCCTCCAGATTCGGGCAGGCCGGATAGCCGAAGGAGTAGCGCGAGCCGCGGTATTCCTGCTTCAGGAGCCCCTCCATGTCGCGCGCCTCCTCGGCGGCGTAGCCGAGCTCGCTGCGGATTCGCTTGTGCACGTATTCGGCCATGGCCTCGGCCATCTCGACGCCGAGGCCGTGCAGATAGACGTAGTCCTGGTAACGGTCGTCGCCGAACCATTCGCGGGCGACGTCGGCGGCGCGCTGGCCCATGGTGACGACCTGCAGCCCGACCACGCCGCGACGCTCCGGCCCGGCCGAGATATCGGGCACGTAATCGGCGATGCACTTGGCGTCCTTGCCGGCCTGGCGCGGCAGCGCGAAGCGTGTCGCCTCGTCGATGCCGTTCTCCTCGAACAGCACCAGCTGGTCGCCGTCGCCGGCCGCCTTCCAGTAGCCATAGGCGGCTTGCGGCAGCAGGATGTCCTGCTGGATGACGGTGTCGATCATGCGCTTGAGCACCGGGCGCAGCGCCTTCTTGGCCCATTCCATGTATTCGTCCAGCTTGCGGCCGTCCTTGCGGAAGCCCCAGTGGAACTGGAACAGCATGCGCTCGTTCAGGTACGGCAGCAGCGCCTTGACCGGCACGCGCGCGATCACCCGCGGGCCCCAGAACGGCGGCTCGGGAATGTCGGCGTCGGCGTTGAGCGCGTCGCGGCGGGCACGGATCGCGGCGCCGTCCATCTCGGCGGCGGCATCNNTGCTCGACGGACGGGTCGCGCGCCGGGCACGAACCGCCGAAGTGTACTCGTCGAACTGGCCGTTGACCACGCGGTCCATGATCTTCAGCCCGTCGAAGGCGTCGCGGGCGTAGGCGACACGGGCGCTGCCGTAGGCGGCGACGCAGTCCTCCTCGACATAGGCGCGGGTCAGCGCGGCGCCGCCCAACATGACCGGCAGATCGATCTGCTCGCGCGTCATCTCCTCCAGATTCTCGCGCATGATGACGGTGGACTTCACCAGGAGGCCGGACATGCCGATGGCGTCCGCCTTGTGCTCGCGCGCGGCGCTGAGAATATTGGCGATCGGCTGCTTGATCCCGAGATTGACGACGTTGTAGCCGTTGTTGGTCAGGATGATGTCGACCAGGTTCTTGCCGATGTCGTGCACGTCGCCCTTCACCGTCGCCAGCACCACCGTGCCTTTCCGCTTGCCTGCCACCTTCTCCATGTGCGGCTCCAGATGCGCCACCGCGGCCTTCATGGTCTCGGCCGACTGCAGCACGAAGGGCAGCTGCATCTGCCCCGAGCCGAACAGGTCGCCGACCACCTTCATGCCGCCGAGCAGGATGTCGTTGACGATGTCGAGCGGGGCATGGCTCTTCATCGCCTCGTCGAGGTCGGCGGTCAGCCCGTTGCGATCGCCATCGACGATGCGGCGATGCAACTTTTCCTCGATGCTGAGCGGGGTGTCGTCCCTGATTTCCGCCTCGGCCTCGCGGCCCTCGAACAGTGCGATGAACGCCTGCAGCGGGTCGTAGCCGGGACGGCGCCGGTCGTGGATCAGGTCCAGCGCCACCTCGACCTCCTCGGCCGGGATCGCGTGCAGCGGCTTGATCTTGCTGACATGGATGATGGCGCCGGTCATGCCGCGCTTGATTGCCTCGTCGAGGAACACCGAATTCAGGACGTGCCGCGCCTCGGGCTTGAGGCCGAACGACACGTTCGAGAGGCCGAGAATGACCTGGCATTCCGGGAAGCGCTGCGCGATCCGCTCGATGCCATCGAGGGTATCGAGCGCCAGCTTGCG
>JABAOH010191847.1_pt3 | contig 12425 bp, 9 predicted proteins | sample 7062181 | NCBI WGS metagenome assembly JABAOH01 (sample SAMN14538630, study PRJNA623070) | marine sediment metagenome | biome: marine biome [ENVO:00000428]; feature: marine pelagic biome [ENVO:01000023]; material: deep marine sediment [ENVO:00002113]; isolation source: pool of 5 deep marine... | reverse complement strand
CATCAACGTGCGGAACAAATTCAGCCCTTGCGTGCATACCGCCTGCACATCGTCAGCCTGGCTTTTATCCTTGATCATGACCCAGGGCTTCTTGTTCTCGATATAGCGATTGGCTTTATCGGCAAGCCCCATCACGCTGCGTATTGCCTTGGAGTACTCACGCCGCTCGTAATGTTCGGCGATCGTCGCCGATTCCGCCGCGAATTCGGCGAACAGTTGCGGATCGTCCAGCGAGTCGGCAAGCCGGCCATCGAAACTTTTGCTTATGAACCCGGCGCAACGGCTTGCAATATTCACCAGCTTGCCGATGAGGTCTGAATTGACCCTGGCGACGATATCCTCGGTGTTGAGATCGATATCATCCATGCTCGGCCCGAGCTTCGCCGCATAGTAGTAGCGCAGGCAGTTGGGATTGAGGTTGTCGAGACAGGTTCGTGCGGTAATGAACGTGCCGCGGGATTTGGACATCTTCTTGCCGTTGATCGTCAGAAAGCCGTGCGCAAAGACGCTGTCCGGCGTCCGGAATCCGGCACCTTCGAGCACCGCCGGCCAGAACAGCGTATGGAAGTACACGATGTCTTTGCCGATGAAGTGATATACCTCGGTATCGTGTCCCGGCATCCAGTACTCATCGAAATCGAGATCGTCCCGGCGATTGCACAGGTTGAGGAAGCTGGCCACGTATCCCATCGGCGCGTCCAGCCACACGTAGAAATACTTGTCCTTGGTGCCGGGAATCCTGAATCCGAAATACGGCGCATCGCGCGATATGTCCCAATCTTGCAGGCCGGCGGCAAACCATTCTTCGAGCTTGCTCTTCATGTTCTGGTGCAGCTTCGCCGATTCGATCCATTTCCGAAGTCGGTCCTCGAACGCGCTCAGGCGGAAAAAATAGTGTTCCGATTTTTTCCAGACCGGCTTGCTCCCTGAAAGAATGGACAGCGGATCTCCCAGCTGGTCGGGCGTGTAGGTCGCGCCGCAGACTTCGCAGGCATCGCCATACTGGTCTTCACTGTTGCATCGTGGGCACGTTCCGCGCACAAAACGATCCGGCAGGAACATGTTCTCCTGTTGATCAAATGCCTGCTCGATGGTTTTCGTGTACACGTGACCGGCATCCCTGAGGGCATCGAACATTCGAATGACGAGCTGCTCGTTTTCCTCGGAATGCGTGGTGTGGAAATTGTCGAATTCGACGTCGAACGCCTGCAGGTCCTCGTGTTGCTCCCTGGAAATGCGCGCGACGAGTTCCTCCGGCGTGACGTTTTCCTCGCGCGCCTTGATCATGATAGGCGTGCCGTGGGCATCCGCCGCGCAGACATAGGTGCACTTGTGGCCGCGAAGCTTCTGGAATCGTGCCCAGATATCCGATTGGATGTACTCGACGAGGTGCCCCATGTGGATGTATCCACTTGCGTAGGGCAGAGCGCTGGATACCATTATTTTGCGGACTGGGTCTGTCATCCTCGTCGCCGGAGGCGTATCTGGTTAGTCGATGTCTAGCTTAAAGGCGCCGAACGAGATCCGCTGGTGCCCAAAACGCACCGAATTATGCCACGTACTGGTGTCTCGGGGTCGGATTAGTCCGCCGGGCTAGATAATGCTTTCTTCTTCCTGCGTCCGCTCGGCAGGTTCGTCTCTGAGCGCCCTGAACTTTTCCTTGTTGTCCGCCTGCTGGTAAGCCTCCTGCGCGGATATCACTTCTTTCTGCACGAGGTCCATCAACGCCGAGTCCATCGTCTGCATGCCGATTGCGCCACCGCTTTGCATCGCGGTCTCGAGCTGGTCGATCTTGCCCTGGCGGATCAGGTTGGCGACGCCCGACGTGTTGACCAGGATCTCCAGCGCGGCAACGCGACCGGGCTCGTTCTTGAGCGGCAGCAGCTGCTGCGAGATGACACCCCGCAGCGAAGTGGACAGCATCGTGCGAATATGGCTCTGCTTGTCGGCCGGGAACGTGTTGACCATCCTGTCTACCGTCGGGGCGGCACCGTTGGTATGTAGTGTCCCCATGACAAGAATTCCCATCTCGGCAGCCGTCACGGCGATGCTGATGGTCTCGAGATCCCTGAGCTCGCCCACGAGGATCACATCCGGATCCTCACGCAAGGCAGAGTGCAACGCATCGGCAAAGGAATTGCTGTGCACGCCGACTTCGCGCTGGCTGATCAAGCAACCTTTGCTCTGGTGGACGAATTCGATTGGATCTTCGATCGTCAGGATATGTCCCTTGATGCGCTTGTTGATCGCATCGATCATCGCGGCAAGCGTCGTCGACTTGCCGGAGCCGGTTTTGCCGGTTACGAGAATCATGCCTTGCGTTTGCTTGCAAAGATTATGCACGACCTCAGGCATATCGAGTTCTTCGAGAGTCAGCGCCGAGGAAGGTATGGCCCTCATCACCGCCCCGTATCCATTCAGATGGCGCATCACGTTGACGCGGAATCTGGAGAGCCCTGGAATCTCGTATGCAAAGTCGACTGCGTCGTCTTTTTCGAAATCCTTTTGCTGCTGGCCGCTCATAATTTCGTATACGGCTTCCCTGACGAAATCGACTGAAAGTTTCTCGTCGTTCAAGGTCGTTAGCGACCCGTGGACGCGAACGCGCGGCGGATCGCCGGAGATGAAATGCAGGTCGGAGCTGCTCTTTGCCAGCGCGTCTTTGAGAAACTGATCGATCTTGTTCATCGTTAGCTATCCGAATCCATGACCGGAAGGATGCTGGTATCCGTGACGTAACGTTGGAATTTTCGTTTGTCCTGCGCATACCTGACAGCATCGTCGGCATCGATTTCTTTCGCTGCGATGGCTTCGAGCAGCGCCTGGTCCATCAACTGCATGCCGACATTCTTTCCCGTTTGCAGTTGTGCTGGAATCTGATGGGATTGATCCGTCATGATCAGCTTCGATATCGCACGGTTATTCACCAGGATTTCCATTATCGCCCTGCGGCCACGGCCATCCGGTGTTTTGACCAATACCTGGGTTACCACTGCTTTCAAACTTTGCGATAGGAAGCTCTTCGTCTGTTCACGCAAATCGCCTGGCAACGCGTCGATTATTCTGTCAATCGACTTGACCGCACTGGTCGTATGCAGCGTACCCAAGACCAGGTGACCGGTTTCCGCGGCAGTCATTGCCATCGAAATTGTCTCTGCGTCGCGCAGCTCGCCGACCAGGATTACGTCGGGATCCTCACGCATCGCGGATCGTACGCCGTCGGCAAAACTTTTCAGGTGGGTGCCCAGTTCGCGCTGGATGATCTGGCTTTTCATGCTCGGATGTACGAACTCGATCGGGTCTTCGAGGCTGATGATGTTCAGGCTGCGCGTCTGGTTCAGGTGATTGATCATCGCCGCCAGTGTCGTCGATTTGCCCGTGCCGGTGGAACCGGTCACCAGCACCATGCCCTGGTGGTAATCGCAGAAGTCGCGGACCACGTCCGGCACGTTCAATTCTTCGATTGTCGGCACCTTGTTCGGGATATGCCTGAACACCGCGCCCACGCCAGTCTCCTTGCGAAACAGGTTGACGCGAAAACGGCCACCTTCTTCACCGACGTAGGAAAAATCGAGGTCGTGGCCCGAATAGAATATTTCTTTCTGCGAATCGCTCAGAATTTCCATGACATAGCTTTCGAGCTCGGTATCCGACAATTGCCTGAATTTGATCGGCATCAGGTCGCCATGCATGCGCAGCATGGGGGGCACGCCGACCGCCAGGTGCACGTCCGAACACCCCTGGGCCAGGCCCAGCTTCAAGAATGAATCGATGCGAGGCATGGTGATTAGATACTAATAGCGCCCAAAATCATGGATTTACGCGTATCCTAGGCTGAATCCAAGGCAGGCGCCAGTGCGCTGGCGCACATTTTGAGAAGCTGCTGCTAATTTCCGCATGGCCACACGGCGGGTTTTGCGGGCAGGCTGCCGGATTCGGCAGGGGAGCGCTAGAGTTCGATTTCGTTCAGGGCGTCCATCAGGTCGTCCATCGTCTGATATCGCTTGGTCTTGTCGACTGACATGGACTTGCCGATGACGGCGGCGAAACTGTCCGGGATTTCCGGGTTGACCTCCTGGCAGGTCTTGGCTTTGCCCTGCACATGCTGATACATGACGGACATGTGGTCGCCGCGGCTGTATGGCGGTATGCCCGTTACCATTTCGTACATGATCACGCCGATACTGTAGATATCTGCTGCTTCGTCGACCTTCTTGCCGAGAATCTGTTCCGGGGCCATATATTTGGGCGAGCCGATTACATAACCGGTCTTGGTGAGCTGGGTATCGCCGCTCGATGCCGCCGCAGCAACGCCAAAGTCCACGATTTTCAGCAGACCCTCGTCGTTAACAAGAATATTGGCAGGCTTGAGNNCTGGTGTGCGACCGCCATTCCCGTTGCCATGTCCATCGAGAATCTCAACGCCTTCTTGAAGTCCATCGGCTTGTTGTCGGGTATCTCCCCGCTCAGTGTGTGGGATGGGAAGTACTCCATCGAGATCGCATAGGCGCCCTGTAAATGCAGGAAGTCATATATACGAATGACATTCTTGTGGGTAATCATTCGCGAGTAACGCAGTTCATGAACGAACCGCTTCATCATTTCCTCGTCCGAAGACACGTTTGGATTCAGGAATTTCAAAATCAATCGCTCGTCGACGACCTGATCCTGCATCAAGAGCACGGTACCGAATGCGCCCTTACCAATTTTTTCAATGAACTTGTAGCGCCCGTCGACGACGTCGCCCGGCTCAAGGGTGCTGATGTCGAGCATTGCCGGCACTTCGGTCTTCTGATGCGCGCCGGTCGCTTGTTCCTGGATAAGCCTTTCGATGTCCTTGTCGTCGAGTAGCAGCGTGTTTGTTTGCTCCTGCAGTTTGTCTGCGCGAATATTCTCGGCGAGCACCGGCTCGGAAAACTTGGCGTCGATTTCCTTGATCGCTTTGTCTGCGTTATTAACGATTGTCTTGTCTTCCGATTTCTTAATCGTTTCTAATAACTTGCGTACGGTTTCGGCAGCGTTTTCGTCCACGAGATGCGCGAGGGCCTTGATGGCTTCGACCTGAATTTCGCGCTCGGGTCGTTTCAGCATGGGAACGATCTTGTTGATGATGGTGGCGTCACCAAGTTTGCCCAGGGCGCGCACCACGACGGTATCCGTTTTGGCGTTCTTGCCCAGCATGTCAATGAGCTTCGGCAACGCTTTCTTATTGCCGATTTGCGCCAGCGCATCGACCGCGCGCTCGCGCACCCACCAGTCCTCGTCATCGGTGGCTTTTATAAGTGTGTCGACGGCAGTCTCGTCCTTCGTTGCATTGAGGATTTCGATGGCAGTACGACGGATGTCCTCGTCTTTATCCTTGACCAGTTCGAGGACGGAGTTGACGACCTTGGGTCCACCGATCTCGGCCAGCGCATCACCGGCACGGGCACGTACCCACCAGTCGTCGTCCTTGATGGCCTGTAACAGGTCCTTGACCGAATTCGGATCGCAGACTTCGTTGAGCACTTCGACGGCCGCGCGCCGCGGGTACTCGGACTCATCCTTGAGCGCCGGTATGAGGTGTTTCATGGTATCCGGATGCTTGACTTTTACGAGAACATCGACCGCCTTGTTCTGTACTTCCAGGTCCGGGTCCAGCAGGAGTTTGGCAACTCGGTCAATGTTGATGTGACCTTCGCGCGTAGCAAGCGCATCGAGGGCGGCGCCGCGCACAAGCTTGTTGGTGTCACCGAGGCACACCTCGAGCGCGCGGTTGATTTCGTCCTTGTTGAATTTTGACAACAGCCTGATCAGGTGAATCTTGATCGCCGGGTCCTTGCCACCCATGCGATTGATCAGGTCGGGCACCATATCGATCGTTACGACATCCTCGATGATCGCAAACAGGCTGGCCTTTTCCTTGGACTCGAGCTTGTACGCGCGCTGCATGAGATCGTGCACGCTCAGATTATTCTTGTGGACCTTGAGCACCTCGATCAGCGCGGGCTTCGATACCTCCGGATCGTCGAGGAAATCAAGCAGGGCATTGGCGTTGTAATTATTGCTGCTGGAGAGCGCCCAGGCGGTTCCGGTAACCACGCGATCACCGCCGTCGGCAAGACCTTCCTGGAAATACTTGAGCGTCTTGTCGTTGACGTGGCTCGCAAGGATGTCGACAAAGACCATCTGGTGGGTTTTGTCGCTCATCGCGAGCGCATCGATGATCTTGGGAATGACTTTGGGACCTATGCTCTTCAGACGCTCGATGGTTTTCTGGGCGGTCGGCGAATTGGTGTCGGTTTCGCTCACCAATTGACCAATCAGCTGATCCGTGCGAAAGCTGCCGAGGAGGGCCATCAGTTGCGATCCACCGCAGGCTCGTTTCTGGATTTCACCCGGGCTGCTTGGTTAGGGCCGGACCCACATAGGTGCTCGAAGTCCGCAAGTCGCCTCCGTGCACGCGATTCAATCTGTGCCCTGTTATTTGACGCCATCAGTTTTATGTTCGATCGAGCCACCTGGTGGACTTACTGACGCCCCAACGGCGCATCCACAGCAGCTTCCCCATTTACCCACGCGGCATTATGCCATATCGCCTTCGGCTGAAAATGTGAACCCGGCTTGATCTGCTACGCCCGAATTCGATCGTGCCGGCCATTTTCATGGGTCAATGTGGTTACAATACCGCCCGAGGACGTCGCCGCCGACGCCCTGTATAAAGTTAACCTAATGCCAAGAATTTTAGTGTGATGACGTCTGCAGAATCTGAACTCAAACAACGGGTTGGCGCCGTGCTGATGCCTGAAATCGGCCATTCGGTGGCCGAAATTGGTCGCGTCACGCGCGCTTCCGTGGATGCAAAAAAGGCGTCGATCGATATCGAACTCGGCTTTCCGGCAGAGAGCATGCATGGTGAACTTGTAAGGGCCATCACGGAAACCATTCGACACAACGTCGAGATCGAGGAAGTCACCGTAACTCTCGGCACCAAGATCACCGCACATGGCGTGCAGCGTAATTTGAAGCCGCTCGAGAATGTCAAAAACATTATCGCGATCGCGTCAGGTAAAGGTGGTGTCGGTAAATCCACTACAGCAGTCAATATTGCGGTTGCGCTCGCCGGTGAAGGGGCCAAAGTCGGCATACTCGATGCCGACATATATGGCCCCAGCATTCCGCTGATGCTCGGCGTTGCCGACGAACGGCCGACGAGCGACGACGGGCAGTCCATGAACCCGCTCAGCGCGCATGGCATCCAGGTCATGTCGATCGGTTTCCTGATCGACGCCGATCAGCCGATGGTCTGGCGCGGCCCCATGGTGACCCAGGCGCTGAATCAGATGTTGCAACAGACACGCTGGTCGGATCTCGATTACCTGGTCGTCGACATGCCGCCGGGCACCGGTGACATTCAACTGACGCTGTCGCAGCAGGTGCCGGTCAGCGGTGTCGTCATCGTGACCACACCACAGGACATAGCGCTTCTCGATGCACGCAAGGGATTGCAAATGTTTCGCAAGGTATCAGTACCGGTACTCGGCATCGTAGAAAACATGAGCACCTTTGTTTGCAGTCACTGTGGACACGAAGAACCGTTGTTCGGGAGTGGCGGCGGCGCGCAGATGGCGGCCGATTACGATGTCGAGCTTCTCGGTACCTTGCCGCTCGACCGCAAGATACGTGAACAGACAGATAGCGGGAATCCGACTGTCGTTGCGGAACCGGACGACCCCGCGGCGGAAGCATACCGGTCAACCGCGAGACGCATGGCCGCGCGGCTTGCGATGCAGGGCAAGGACTATAGTCGCCATTTTCCGAAGATCGTGGTCGAGAATAAGTGAGCATCAAGTCCGATCGCTGGATTCGGCGCATGGCGAAGGAGCATGGCCTGATCGATCCATTCGAACCCGGCCAGGTCCGTGAAATTGACGGACATCGCATCGTTTCCTATGGAACATCGAGTTACGGTTACGATGTTCGTTGCGCGGACGAATTCAAGATATTCACAAATATCGAATCGGCATTCGTCGATCCGAAGTCTTTCGATGAATCGAGTTTCGTGGACAAGCAAGGAGACGTTTGTGTCATACCTCCGAATTCATTCGCGCTCGCTAGGACCGTCGAGTATTTCCGAATACCGCGCAATGTGCTGACTATCTGCCTCGGAAAATCGACATATGCGCGATGCGGGATCATCGTCAATGTCACGCCCCTCGAACCGGAGTGGGAGGGCCATGTGACGCTCGAGTTTTCCAACACGACACCGCTACCAGCAAAGATCTACGCTAACGAGGGCATAGCGCAGATGCTGTTTCTCGAATCCGATGAGGAATGCGAAACTTCGTACAGGGACAGGGGCGGCAAATACCAGGGACAGAAGGGCGTGACCCTGCCAAAAGCCTAGGCTTGAAACTGCACCGGTTCGTCGAGCCGTTCACCATCCAGCCAGGCACTACCGGTGCGGCATTCGAGCCGGCCTGACGCAAACATCCTGGCGGCTTCCGGGTAGATCAGGTGTTCGACCTCGAGAACCCTGGCCGCGAGTTCCGATGCGGAATCGTCCGGCCTGACGGGTACGCGCCCCTGGATGATCGCCGGCCCACCGTCCAGGTCTTCGGTAACAAAATGAACCGTGCATCCATGCCACTTCTCGCCGGCGTCTATTGCACGCTGGTGTGTATCGAGACCCGGAAACTTGGGCAGCAGGGAAGGATGGATGTTCAATACGCGCCCTTTGAATCGATTGACGAAGGTTCCCGTCAGGATGCGCATGAATCCCGCGAGGATTACGAGCTCCGGTTGATAGCGATCAAGGCTCTCGACGAGTGCCGCATCATAGTGTGTACGTTCCGCGAAATCCTGGTGCCGGACACACTCAGTGCGGATTCCGGCTTTGCGCGCACGCTCCAGTCCGTAAGCATCCGGCTGGTTACTGAGTACGACCGCGAGATCGAGATCGAGTCGGCCGGCGGCAACTTCGTCGATGATAGCCTGCAGGTTCGACCCGCTGCCGGAAATGAGCACCGCCGTCGGAAGTTTGCTCAAACGTACGCCACCCCGCCGGCACCATCCCTGATCTCACCGAGTCGCCAGGCGCTCTCTCCTGACTCGGCGAGGGCCGCGATCGCCGCGCCAGCATCTGCCGCGTCGACCACGACGACCATGCCGACGCCGCAATTGAAGGTCCGCCGCATTTCGTCGATAGCAATACGACCCGAAACTGTGAGCCAGTCAAAAAGGGCGCCCTGTTGCCAGCTGTCGACGGCGATCTCTGCATGCAGCTCGCCATGAAGAATCCTCGGAATATTTTCCGTCAGGCCGCCGCCGGTGATATGGGCCAGCCCTTTCACTTTCACCGATTGCATAAGTTGCAAAACCGGTTTGACGTAGATTTTCGTCGGCTCGAGCAACAATTCTTCGGCGGGCGTTCCGTCGATATTCCGATTCTCGGCGACTTCCAGCACTTTTCTGATGAGCGAATATCCATTTGAATGCGCGCCACTGGACCTGATGCCGATTATCACGTCACCAGGTGCGATTGCGCTGCCATCGACGAGTCCTTGCCGCTCGACCACACCGACGCAGAAACCGGCAAGGTCGTAGTCGCCCTCTGCGTACATATCCGGCATCTCCGCCGTCTCTCCCCCGATCAGCGCGGCACCCGCCTGCTCGCAGCCGGCAGCGATTCCTGCAATAACAGACTCGGCAATGTCCGTATCGAGACGACCGCATGCGAAGTAATCGAGGAAAAAAAGCGGCTCTGCGCCCTGAACGAGCACATCGTTGACACACATCGCGACGAGATCGATGCCGATCGTGTGGTGTCTTTGCATCTGCTGCGCGAGTTTCAGCTTGGTGCCGACCCCGTCACTGCCTGCGACCAGCACTGGCTCCTCATATTTGCCTGGCGGCAAAGCAAACAGCCCGCCGAAGCCGCCGATGCCGGTCAGAACTTCCGGGCGCATTGTACGGCCGACCAGCGGCCGGATGCGGTCGACCAGGGCATTACCGGCATCTATATCGACGCCGGCATCTTTGTAGGTAAGTGGCTTGACAGTCATTATGAGCGGATTGATGCCATTTGCGGGAGCGCGTTCATTGCCAGAAATAGTTTCTGCCGCGCCGACTCTTGTGCAGATATAATAGAGATTAGTTTGGGATCGGGAAACCACTCGCGTCCGCGGAGCGGACAGATTGCATGCAGATTGAACTGGAAATCAGGGGGCGCCGGGTCGGGTCCATGGGCAGCATTTGTGCCCGGCATCCGGCGGCTCCGGGCTGCCGCCTGAAGGCACGCGCGCGCCAAATGGTGCTCGGACTGGGTGTCCTGTGCCTTTGTGCACTGGCGTCCGCCGTTGAAATGGAGTCCTTATATACGGTGCAGGTGCCGCTCGATCCCGACGCGCCTGACGCACAGAACTTTGCGTACGAGACGGCATTGACCGAAGTTCTGGTGCGCGTGACAGGGGCCACGGGAATCGCCGAATGGGAGCAAATGGCCGAACTGTTTCCGAATCCAGGGCGGTTCGTGCTGCAATACCGGCCGGGACCGGACGATACTCTCATGGTGTCACTTGACGGGCCGGCGATCGAGGAAATGCTGCGGCAGGCCGGTATAGCCATTTGGGAGAATGATCGGCCGCTGACACTGATGTGGATTGCCGTCGACTGGGGACAGGGCGAGCGGGAGATCGTCGCTGCCGATGATCCGGAAAGAAAGCCGGGAGATGCGCGCTCGATTGATCGCAATCGCCTGTTACGCGAACGGGTCGCTGAAATCGCCGCGTACCGGGGAATTCCAGTCCTGTTTCCACTGCTCGATATCGAAGATCTCGAGAACATTAGCTTCAGCGACATCTGGGGCGGTTTCGACGATCTGTTGCTGCTGGCGTCAGCGCGTTACCAGGCCGAGACCGTGCTGGTCGGCAGAATCCGCGCCGGGTCACCGGCGATGAATCGTTGGACCTGGTATCTCGGTGGTGAGCGACGACTTAACTGGAATGGCGAAACGGAAGAGATTATTCATCTGCTCGCCGATACGCTGGCAGCGCGATTCAAAGTCGACAGCAGGGCGCCACTGGAGACAATCCGGCTGACTGTTTCAGGCATTAACTCGGTCAATGCATTCGGCAAGGTGCAACGCTACATGGAAAACCTGCGCGGCATCGATCAAATCATGATCGAATCTGTCGCCGGTGACCGGATAATTTACAAGATCAGGGCACAGGGCGGGATGGAACGCCTGCAACGTGCGCTTGAATTAAATTCGCTGCTCATACCCGTTGATCCTTTCAACCAGGATGTCGAAGTCATTCCCTTCGAAGATGGTGAGGGTCAGTTTGATGCCTATAACGATCGTGGTCGACAGCCGACTATGATCGAATACCTTTATCGTTCGGATTAGCGCTTGATGTCGCTTCACTGGCTGCCAAATGCAATCTCTTTACTGCGCATAGCGCTGGTAGGACCGATTCTCTTCCTGATCGTCGACGGACAGTTCGGCTATGCGTTGACCCTGTTCGTGATCGCAGGCTTTTCCGACGGCATTGACGGATACCTTGCCAAGCGCTTTGACTGGCACACGCGCATCGGTGCCTTGCTGGATCCCGTCGCAGATAAGATGCTGGTTGCCGGTACTTTCATCGTGCTGGTGTATGTCGGCCTGATTCCATTATGGCTTGCCGCACTCGTGATCTTTCGTGACGTCGTGATCGTCGGCGGGGCCACTGCCTATCATCTCCTCATTCAACCCGTCGAAGGCGAGCCAACTCGAATCAGCAAACTGAATACGGCATTGCAGTTACTGTTGATCGTGTTTGTATTGAGCCGCGCCGGTTACGGCTGGCCTGACCAGATTACGATTACGGTGCTCGGCGCATCGGTCGTAGTTACGGTCGTAATCAGTGGCGTCGATTACGTCTGGTCCTGGGCTCGCCGTGCGCGGCAAGGTGGTAGCGTAAGTGAACGGTGATTCGAGCCGCTACCGGGTGAACTGGCTCATCGCCATCGCGCTGACCGGTTGGTTGCTTTGGTTGCTGGCGCCGGTACTCACGCCGTTTATCGCGGCAGGGTTGCTCGCCTACGTCGGCGATCCCCTTGCGGATCGGCTGCAGCGACTGAAATTTCCGAGAACCATTGCGGTGGTCAGCGTTTTTATTCTGACGTTCCTTGCGTTAGGACTGATCGTGCTGTTGGTATTTCCGCTGATTCAAACGCAGGTCTCGGCATTGCTTAAGGCGCTGCCGGGAATCGTCGTGCAGGTCGAACAGGTATGGTTACCGAAGTTGACGGCGTTCCTCGGCATCGAAGCCGGCGTGGACCTCGGTCTCGGTGCCTTCCTCGCACGTTACAGTGACATGGCCGCCAGCTGGGGCGCCACGGTTCTGATGTCTCTGAGCCGGTCCGGCGGCGCGCTCGCTGCTGCGGTCATCAGCTTGTTCCTG
>JABAOH010027346.1_pt1 | contig 12426 bp, 10 predicted proteins | sample 7062181 | NCBI WGS metagenome assembly JABAOH01 (sample SAMN14538630, study PRJNA623070) | marine sediment metagenome | biome: marine biome [ENVO:00000428]; feature: marine pelagic biome [ENVO:01000023]; material: deep marine sediment [ENVO:00002113]; isolation source: pool of 5 deep marine... | reverse complement strand
GAGGCAGAGCTACCAAGCCGACGAGCAGATGATTGACCCTTCGGTATGTGATCGAGGCCGCCCTTCACCAGCCTTGGTGAAGGGCATCGGCACATAAAGCTGGTCTGAAGGATGGAGTGAATACCACTGATCTACTGTCCCTTGCTATTGCTATTCTAGAGACCGCCTACATCAAGAGTCCATAAGTGTATCATAAGGAATGAGCTAGACGTTCAATTGTGAACCTCCATCCCTACTAACCCTTGGCAAGCTCTCTAGTAGTATGACGGGTAAAATACGAAGAGTGGCCGCCGGATTGGTCCTGATCTGCTCGGTTATACTGTATTGGATGCCGCCAACTGGAAGCCTGAGCAGGGAATTGATACGGGCCTGTGCACTGGTCGTATTTGCAATAGGCTTTTGGGCAACTGGTGTGCTGCCTGAATATTTGACGGCACTGATTTTTATTCTCATGGCCATGATCTCGGAGGTGGCCCCGGCAGCTGTGGTCTTTTCTGGCTTTCATTCAGCGGCACTGTGGCTGGTCTTCGGCGGTCTTGTACTCGCAGTTGCCGTGAAGCGGACCGGACTCGGTCAGCGCCTGGCTCATTGGCTGTTGGGCTTTTTGGGTACTTCCTATGTTGGTGTCATCAGCGGTATCGTTCTGGTAGCAATGTTGGTCGCTTTTTTTATGCCCTCGACCACGGGACGCGTGGTGCTGCTCGTTCCGGTGGTTTTGGCCATGGCCGAGCGCCTGGGTTTTCCAGAAGGCAGCCCCGGCCGTAACGGTATGGTCATGGCAGCGACGCTGGGGTGTTTTGTGCCTTCGTGTGCAGTTCTACCGGCTAATGTGCCGAATATGGTGTTAGCGGGCGCATCCGAGAGTCTTTACGATCTTACCTTCAGCTATGGTAACTATCTAAAGCTGCACTACCCGGTGCTCGGTTTCATGAAGGGGCTCACCATTGTCATATTGACCTGCTTCTTGTTTCCCGATCGAATTCGCGCTGTTCCTTCCGCGCGCCACCGTACGCCAGAACCCTTGAGCGCCGATGAGCGGGTTTTGGCGCTCATTTTGTCGGGGACATTGCTCCTGTGGGGGACCGACTTTCTCCATGGTGTTTCACCCGCGTGGGTGGCGCTTGGCGCAGCGTTGGTGTGCATGCTGCCTTTCATTGGGCTTTTACCGGCTAGCGCTTTTAGCCGGGAGATAAACTTCGGCCCGATGTTCTATGTGGCCGGGGTTCTCGGTGTGGGGGCCGTGGTTGCAAAAACCGGGATAGGAGACATCTTGGGCAGGGAACTGTTAGAGCTCATTGGTTTTGAACCTGGTCATGATATGCGCAACTTCGTCTCGCTGGTAATTCTATCCACTGCCATGAGCCCGGTGACCACCGCGGTCGGCGTTCCGGCTGTAATGGCCCCTCTGTCTGCCGATATCGCGGCAGCTACAGGTTTTCCTTTGGTGACCGTGTTGATGACGCAGGTGATCGGTTTTTCCAACCTTATCCTTCCTTATCAAGTACCCCCGGTAGTGGTAGGAATGCAGCTCGGCGGAGTGAGTGCGACCCAAGGTGCGCGATTGACCCTTGCCCTCGCTGCTGTTTCTATCCTGATACTGATGCCCATTAACTATCTGTGGTGGTGCCTACTGGGCATCTTCGGCCAAGCCCCGATCGTCTCTCCATAAGAAAAGGAAATAACTGGGTGAAATGGATTCTCCATTCTCCTTTCATCACAAAGCAGGCCAATAATCATCTGCTTCTTCAAAGGTTTTCCATCTTGATAATCACCCCGGTGTGACAGTGCCTTGTGTTATCCCTCAAATTACGAAAATCAGGGCAATTGATCCTGTGCACCCACCTTGACTTGTGAGGGTTTTTATGGTCCTTTCCCTTAAAAGGCATGGATCTCAATAGGGTGGAGGAGCATATCCATGAAGGTGATATTTCACAAAAAGTACACCGAGGTGTATGCGCACGATCCCGCCGCCGAACCAGGGAGAATGGAAGCCATCTGCAGAGCCCTCGAGGGAGGTTTTGAATTTGAAGAGCCAAATTCCGCAACAGATGCGGACCTGGAGCTCTGCCACACAAAAGACCATATCGAATATGTAAAACAGCACAACCCTTCCGCCTATACCGTTGGGAAGTTGGCTGTGGGAGGGGCCATTAAAGCGGCGCAAATTGCCTATGATGGAGAACCCACCTTCGGACTCATCAGACCCCCCGGTCACCACGCCAGCCGGGACTCCTGCTGGGGGTTCTGCTATTTCAATAACGTATGCATTTCCATCAAGAGGCTCTTGAAGGAGGAAAAGATTAAGAGGGCGGTTATAGTGGATATCGACCTCCACTATGGCGACGGGACGGCAAATACCTTCAGCGGTTCTCCCGAGGTCACCTACTTTCACCCGGAGGGATATGACCGGAATGTATTCATGGAAACTCTCACCAGAGACCTTGAGAGCGCGGAGAATTACGACATTATCGCTATCTCTGCGGGATTTGACCGCCACGAGAAGGACTGGGGACGGCTGTTAAAGACCCAGGACTATGAGAAAATAGGGGAACTTGTGAAGATACATTCCCTTCGGAATTGCGAGGGAAGACGGTATGGGGTCTTGGAGGGTGGCTATAACCATGAGGTCCTGGGGGATAACGTGAAGGCTCTCCTGGAAGGCTTGAGATGAGCACCTGATTCATCTCCAGAATTTCATTGCATTAAATGACCGGCTTGACTACGATATCGCCCGGGAAGCAAGGAAATTAGTTTTGGGCGGTATCAAAAGAGGGAATGGAGAGGGGGGCACCAGGTGAAAGAATCAAGAACATCAAAAGCAGTTACTGTTGCGTGGGACATTATCGTAAAATCGATGAGAGCTCTCGGCGATGAGGATCGCGACGTACCGCTGGCGCAGGACCTCTTCCATGTCATGGGCTGCATAAAGCTGGCAACCCTGTTGGCCAACATACGGGGCCTGAACCCTGAAATCGTGACCATCACAATGATACTTCACGATCATGGGCGTATCCTTACCGGGGTGTGGGACGGGCACGATGAAATTTCACCCCCCCTCGTGAGAAGGCTCTTGGCGCGAATGGGCGATTTTACCGCTGACGAGATTGATCTGATCGTGAAGTTGACGCGTACACATCGTCAAAAAGATCAGATCGGCGATCCCTATGAAGAATGCATTCGCGATGCCGATGTCCTGGACATCTATCTTGGTGGTACTGCGGGTTGGACGCGAGAAGTTGAACCACTGAAGGAGTACATTTCCAAGAATAGACGGCGGCTAGAGAATCTCGCCGAAGAATTGGGCTTTACGATCGTCGAACCCTAGGATCCTTCCGGGAGCTTACCAGCCTCGTTGTGGATAGGAGCTTGTGAATTTCCGTTTATTTTGGAGTCGGCGCATTTAGTGAACGATCGGGACACGTCCACCTTTTTCCGCCGAGAGATATCCGGAATAGACGACGTTTACGATTTCTTCGGCAAGGTCCAAACCCGAGAGGGGTTCCCGATCTTCGAGAATTGCCTCAATGAAGTCCTCGAGCTCCTGAGGATATCCCCTTTCCCAGTCTTCGTCAGGGCTGGGGAAATTCCACCCCGCCTTGGTCTCAAGCTTCTCAACCAGGTATTCGTCACCAAACACCCCTGAATCAGGGGCATAGACCTCCACCGCGGTATTTGAGCACATATTTATACGAACCACGGCGTTGGAGAGGTAGACCTCCATGATATTTCGCGTCCCTCCCAACATACCGTCAGTCGCCATGACAACGGCGTGAGTTGAATCCTCGAATTCGATGATGAGAGTGCCCCAGTCTTCCACATCCTCCCAATCGGAAACCATCCACTTCTTTGACGCCTTCTGGAAGGAAGGAATCTGCGTATGGCGCCCGAGGACTCCAATGACACTGCGCGATCGGATTGGCTTCCCCTCTCTGATTTGGCCTTCAAAGTGTTTCAAATGAAGGGCTGCTCCGATGGGGTGAGCTCCGAGGCGGATGACCGCGCCGCCACCCGATGTCTTCCATCTCCTTGAATACGCTGCATGAGAACCGGAATGGCTCTCTTCTGCTCGCATGTCCATGACGATTCCCCCGCTGACCTCAACCATCCGTTTCAGTTTGGTAAAGGGAGGTGCATAGACCCAATCCTCAGCATAACAGAATTTTATCCCATTTTTCTCAACCGCATTTCTGATTTCCTGGCAGCCTTTCATGGTCTCCCGAAGCATGGTTTCCCGCGAAACCTTATCCCCGACCCGCTCCTCATTCAAGTCCTTTCCGAAATATCCCGTCAGCGGTTTTTCGCAAATCACGTGTTTACCGGCTTCTGCCGCCGCGATGACCGCCTCTTTGTGCAAGTCTGTTGGGATACAGACATCAACAACATCCACGTCCGGGTCTTCTACCAGCCTTCTATAATCCGTGTAGATTTTGGGGATATCAAAGATCTTTGCGAATTTCCCCGCACTTTCCTCTGATCTCGCCGCCACCGCAACGACCTCCATCTTGTGCCCTCTCAAGTTCCTGTAATTGGTAAGATGGAGGTGTGCCGAAAATCGAGCCCCCAGAACTCCTATTCTCACTTTTTCCATTTTCAATCTCCCGCAGATGGTTTATAAACTCCATTATTACTCTCACAAAATGAGGGTATCAAGTCAAGATGAAAATCCCTGAAAATCAGGAAGCTCCAGGTAACTTTTGGTTGACTTCTTTATGGGGTCTTAGTAACTTGACGGTACCCCATAAGGGAAACAATCTTATTGATTTAAAGGTGTTCCGATGGACAGGACTGGGAAGAAATTTCAACCAACGGAGGAAGTAGCCCTCGTCACGGGATCGAGGCGGGGAATCGGCCTGGGTATCGCCACAGCTCTGGCCTCGGGTGGTTTCAACGTTGTCCTCAACGGTACCTCGCCCCTTTCCGAATCCAAGGAGGCGATCGAAAAGGTTCGATCGACCGGGGTTCGGGCAATATACGTTCAGGCCGATATTTCGGTCGGAGCGGAACGCGAGAAATTGATCGGAAGAACTGAGGAGGAATTTGGGAGGCTCGATATTCTTGTCAACAACGCTGGTGTGGCTCCGCAGGCCAGGCTGGATATCCTTGAGTCGACAGAGGAGAGCTTCGATCGTGTCCTGAGCGTAAACTTGAAAGGGTCTTACTTTTTGACTCAGCGGGTGGCAAATTGGATGATAGAGCAGAAAAAAAAGGACGAACACCGTAATCCCAAGATCATAAACATATCTTCTAACAGTGCCTACACCGTTTCCCTCGCAAGAGGGGAATACTGCGTTTCCAAAGCCGGTGTCTCCATGATGACGGCTCTCTATTCAATCAGGCTCGCGGAGTACGGAATTGGGGTTTACGAAATCAGGCCGGGCATCATCGAAACCGACATGACGGCGGCGGTGAAAGAAAAATACGATCGACTCATATCCGAGGGGCTATTACCGATAAAGCGTTGGGGCACTTCGGAAGATGTGGGAGCCGCGGCCCTTGCCATTGCGAAGGATTATCTCCCTTATTCCACTGGCGAGATTATCAACGTTGATGGCGGATTCCACCTACGAGTCCTGTAGACACCCGTTATCGGTCGGTAATGATCAAGTCTCCATGCACAAGAGTATAATATCTGGAGAAGATTTTCGAGGTCGTTACAAATGCAGAAGGAATCTTTGAACGTCGATGCATTGTCCGAGATGAAGCAGCCGTTGCCGCTCTATAGAGTTCATTCCCTAGTCATTGGGAGCGGAGCGGCGGGGTTGAATGCGGCCGTTCAGCTCCATGCTCAGGGGATAGAGGATGTTCTCATCGTCACCGAGGGCCTTGATAAGGGTACCTCTATCAATACCGGAAGCGACAAACAGACGTACTATAAGCTGGGCATGTGCGGTGCGGAGGATGATTCCCCGGAATCCTTGGCTGAGTCATATTGGGCCGGGGGCAGTATGCACGGGGATTTGGCCCTGGTGGAAGCAAGCCTCTCGGCGAGGGCCTTTCTCCATCTTGTCAATCTTGGAGTTCCCTTCCCGCGAGATCGGTTTGGGCAATTTGTCGGTTACAAGACGGATCATGACCCTCGTCAGCGAGCCACATCGGTGGGACCCTACACATCGAGGGAGATGTGCACCGTTCTGATTCGCGAAGTCCACCGTCGAGGAATTCCCGTCCATGAAAAGAGGGTTGTCGTCTCCCTTTTACCCATCGGCCAGGGGGATGAAAAACGAATAGCGGGAGCTATCGCGTTAAATCTCGACGGCACAACCGCGGACTGGCATGACGCGTTTGAGCTCTATGCCGCTGAGAATGTGGTCTTTGCCACTGGGGGCCCGGGGGGACTCTATAAGACGAGTGTTTACCCGGAGGTTCATACAGGCGGTATTGGATTGGCCCTCATGGTTGGGGCCAAGGCCCAGAGCCTCCCTGAATCTCAATTTGGTATGGCATCAATTAAGTTCCGGTGGAATGTTTCCGGGAGCTATATGCAAGTGATCCCGAGATTTTTCAGTACTGGCCGGGATGGATGCAGTGATGAAGAGGAATTCCTCCCACCGTACTTTGATTCCCTGGGCGAGATGAACAGCGCGATTTTCTTGAAGGGATATCAATGGCCCTTTGATATCAAGAAGATTGTGGGTGGCTCATCTTTGATTGATGTTCTCGTCTACATTGAGACGGCGGTCAAGAAACGCCGTGTTTTTCTCGATTACCGTCGGAATTCGGATGGATTTGATTTTAACGATTTGAGCCGCGAGGCCCGGGAGTACCTGTCGAAATCAAAGGCTATCGCAGACACCCCCATTCAACGCCTGAAGATCATGAACCCGGCGGCGGTTGATCTTTACATGGAGCATGATATTGACATCGCGGTAAAACCGCTGGAAATTGCCGTGTGTGCCCAGCACAACAACGGTGGCTTGGCCGGCAATGTTTGGTGGGAATCGACCACTGTCAAGCATCTCTTCCCCGTTGGGGAAGTGAATGGGTCGCATGGGGTGAGCCGCCCCGGTGGTTCAGCACTTAATTCAGGGCAGATAGGCGGTTTTCGGGCTGCAGAGTATGTTGCAAATCGATACCGTGAGTCGACGCTCGATATAGATCTATTCAATAAGGTGGCCCAGCGGACCGTTTCGGAGCTATGGGGCTGGATAGCCAAGGGTGGGAGTTCCTCTCTAACTTGGGAGAAGGAAAGGGAGGAATTCCAGTTGCGGATGACACAAGTGGGCTCACACATACGCTCTCTACCGGAATTGCGCAAAGCGGTCTCGAAGGCATGGGAACAATGGGAAAGATTGAAAATGGAGGGGTGTCGTTTCAACACTCTTCCGGGTTTGTCAGAAGGGCTGCGCAACCTCCAGCTATGCTTTGCCCATGCGATATATCTCGAGGCTATTCTCTTTGCCGTTGAATGCGGAGTCGGCAGCAGAGGATCGTCGATGGTCCTCGATAAAGATGGATTGTTGCCCCACAAGAATCTCGGGCAAGCATGGCGATTCGCTGCTGAAGACTCAGGATTTCGGGAGAAAGTATTGGAAACGGTCGCCAGAGGGGACGGAAAGGTGGAAAACCGCTGGGTAAATCGCCGTCCCGTACCCCGCACAGAGGCATGGTTTGAAACGGAATGGAGGGCTTTTCGGGAAGGCGAAATTTACAATCCCTAAGTCCTTCGATTCATAAGTTCGCTGACGAACTTATTTACTCAGGACTTAGTGCTGAGTGAGCAGTAATTTTGAAATAAGTCGCAAAATACGTCACCGTGACTGCGAATCGAAGCACTAGGTATCGCCCCTGAAATGGCAGATGGCTCACTCGGTTTCCTTATGGCGAATTGAGGGATGATGTTACGGAAAATAATGAAGAGCTCTTATGCATTACTGCGACCATAAAATATGAAATCAGTTTCTGGAAACCACATGGACCCTGTATCCTGCCGGATCTCTCTCTTTGAGATAGGCCAACTTTACGTTGTCGATTATTTTGGGTTCCTCAAGTTCCAAACCTTTTTCCCTGAGAACCTCACATGCCGTATCGAAGTTGTGAACCCTTATGCCTATGTGGGCCTTCTCTCCTTCCGCACTCTTCATGATCTCGATCCAACCGGGTCCTGAACAACGGCCGAATACGGATCTATCTCTCTCGATGAGTTCGAAACCGAAGGTTTCTGCATACCAGTTGGCCGCTTTCTTGGCCTCCCCATCTGCTCCTGGGTAGAGCCCAATATGTTCAATGCCGGAAAAGGGAGATTCCCCACGCGCCTCCTTAATAAACCACAAACATTGTTCCACCTTCTTCGTTAAACCTGCCCAATCACCTTTGGCAACCGTGTCCTTGGCAATGAGCTTAGATCCCATGCCCAGGCAAGCTGCGCCCGCCTCAATCCAGTCGTGGATCGATTCCTTGGTGGCGTCTACCCCCCCTGTAGGCATGATGCGTGTCCAGGGCATCGGTGCTAGCACGGCCTTTACGAAAGCTGGCCCTCCTACCTGACCGCCGGGAAAGATCTTTACAATTTCCACCCCAAGCGCTTCTGCCTCTGAAATCTCTGACGCTGAGCCGCATCCAGGAGAATAGGCGATTTTCCGTCGATTGCATGCACTGGCCACTTCCTCATTGAGGACAGGGCCGACGACAAAATTCGCTCCGTTGTTAATATAAAGCGAGGCCGTCGGTGGATCCAAAATCGAGCCGACGCCCAGGATCACCTCGGGTCGTTTCTTCTCAAAATGGCCGACCAATTGGCTGAAGATCTGATAGGCACGATCTCCGCGATTCGTAAATTCAACCACCCGGGCCCCGCCGTCGGCACAGGCGTTGACGATTTTTTTCGCTGTCTCCAAGTCTCCATGATAAAAGACCGGGACGAGACCGAGGTCATACATGGCGTTGATAACTTCTATACGGATAAATTTTGCCATCTTTTTCCTCCTTTATGTTTCAGTTTAATCCATCTGAATGACCACCTTGATGGCCCCACTATGGGGGTCCAGTAAAAGTTCAAAGGCCTGTTGGAGTGCCGAAAGCGGGAGGGTGTGGGTTATTATCCCTTTCAGTTTCAACTCCCCCCTTTCGATGAGCTTCAAGGCGATTTGAAAATCCCAGCAATACCCCAGGGAACCCTTCAACGTGATCTCTTTTTGAACGAATATGTTTGCCGGAATCCGGATCTCTTGATCCTCAAAAAGACCGACAACAACGGAAGTCCCTCCTTTCTTCAGGGCCTTGAGAGACTCTACCAAGGTTTTTTCTATACCTACCGCTTCAAAAGCCCCATCGACTCCCAACTGGTCCGTTTTCTCCACGATATATTGAACGGAATCCTGTTGAGAACTATTTATGGCATCCGAGGCCCCAAGCTCCTTAGCCTTTTCCAAGCGGAAATCCTTCACATCCACCACAAAGACCTCTCCCGCACCTGATAATTTGGTCAACATGAGAACCATGAGCCCAATGGGACCTCCCCCGAAAATGGCAGCAGTTTGGCCAAATCGGATCTCTCCTCTTCTCACGGCATGTACCGCCACGGCAAGGGGTTCGATCAACGCTCCCTCCTCAAAAGAGACGTCTCGGGGGAGCTGATGGACCCAATCCTCCTCCGCGACAAAATAGGGCGTAACAGCCCCTTGGCCCACTCTGTACTGAAAACTGATATTCGTGCAGAGGCCATATTCGCCCCGCCGACAGAAAAAGCATTGGCCACAGACGACGACCGGTTCGATCACAACCCTGTCCCCTTCCTTTACCTTCGACACGTTTCTCCCAATTTTCAAAACCTCTCCGGAGACTTCATGGCCAATAGGCACTGGGAGGGGGGCCGCCGGGTGCTTTCCCTTGAAGATGTGGAGATCACCTCCGCAGATAGAGGCGGCTTTGACCTTTACGAGAACACCACTACTCTGAAGGTCCGGCAGTTCTCTCTCCCGATATTCTATTCGCCCGGGGGCGGTAACAAAGGCCATTGGATAGGTTTTTTCCATCTTTCTATCCTTTCTCAAGATACCCAGTGGGCAGGCTGCACGCGGCCTTGATCATTGGAGCTTTTTTACTATATGATGGTAAACGTTGCAACCCCTTTTGCCATGGTTGGAAGAGATTTTCAACTCAATTTTTCCGAGAGGCGAGTCGTTGCTCATGACGATTAAGAATTCGCCCCCCATTTTATACGAGAAGATACTCATCGAATCCGGCATAGTTTGAGCACTGAGCCTGATGTGCCGGATGGACGTTTGGAGGACAACCGTGAACCGATATAGAGAAAATCAAAAATTTCTCCAATCCCCCGAGAATGCCCGCGCCAGATCACTGCTGAAAGCCATGGGTTACACCACGGAGGATTTGACCCGGCCGAGAATCGGCATAGCCAGTTCATGGGGGGAAACCAGCCCGGGCCATGTCCACCTCAAATCCGTAGCGGAAGCCGTGAAAGCAGGAATATGGCAAGCGGGGGGAACTCCCTTTGAGTTCAGCAGTTTCCCTATGTGCCCGGTAGCTGTTGGACGACACGGAATCCGTTATGACACGCCGACGAGAGACATCATCGCGGCTGAGGTTGAGGCCTCAACCTGGATTCATATGTTTGACGCCCTGGTGATGATTTCCTCGTGTGACAAGAACGTTCCCGGTCATCTCCTTGGGGCTGCTCGCCTCGATTTGCCCGTGATTGTTGTTCCTGGAGGCCCGATGGTGGCGGGGAGATACAAGGGGAAAGACATCGACACCACGACATTGGATGCGGAATGCTGGGCCTACGGCGTTGGCAAACCGCGTATTTCCAAAGAGGAACTCGACTCTTTAGAGAATGCGGCCTGTCCGGGGGCGGGGTCTTGTGCATTGCTGGGGACGGCGAACACCATGCAGTGCTTGGCAGAGGCCCTTGGATTAACTTTACCGGGAGCCGGGACTGCGCCGGCGGTCTCGGCAAAAAGGTTGTGGTTGGCAAAAGAATCCGGCCGCCAAATTGTGAAACTCGTTGAGAGGGGGATAACCTCTTCGGAGATTATAACGCGGCAAAGCCTTGTCAATGCCATTCGCGTACTCCACGCCATCGGGGGGTCGACCAATGCCGTGGTCCATTTGCTGGCCATAGGCTATGAAATGGGTTTTGACGAAGATATCACGTTGGAATTGGTGGAACGATGCGGCCAAGAGACGCCTTGTCTTGCTGCTGTGAGGCCCAGCGGTTCGTATACGATGGAGGACTTTGATGAGGCTGGTGGCATCCGAGCGATTATGAAAAAGATCGAGCCGATGCTCAATACCGAGGTTTTAACCGTCACGGGGGAGACACTCGGAGCAAATTTGCGGGAGATTTCCCCAGGTAACTCCTCCGTGATCAGGGATCTTGATAATCCCGTCGCGGAAGGAGGGTTGGCGGTTTTGCGGGGCAATCTCGCCAAGTCGGCCGTTGTGCGGCCAACCGTTATTGCCAGGGAAATGATGCAACACAAAGGGCCCGCCAGGGTATTTAATAGCCAGGAGGAGGCCATCGAGGCACTGCGGGGGAAGGGGGTTAACCCCGGCGATGTTGTCGTCGTTCGCTATGAGGGACCAAGGGGAGGCCCCGGCCTCACAGAGGTCTTTAAAGTCATCGGCTATATGAGGGCCTTGGAGTTGGAGACGAAATGTGCCTTGGTTACTGACGGGAAGATATCCGGTTTCGCGAGGGGGCCCTTTATCTGTCAGGTTTCTCCTGAAGCAGCCGAAGGAGGTTCCTTGGCGGTTGTTAAGGATGGAGATGTTATTGAGATAGATATTCCAAATCGAAGGCTCAACATCCAAGTGGATCAGAGTGAACTGGAGAGTCGAATCGCCCGATGGAAACCCCCTGCTCCTCGCGTGACGGAAGGCTTTTTGACCCTTTATGCCAAGTTGGCCAATCCTGCTGAGAAAGGCGCTGGTATTAATCTCCGCATGAAATAAGGAGGATCATCAATGAGCGACAAAATCAAAAAAGGCTATATCGCCCGGCACATGAGCGAAGTTCAACCAGTGCCGTGTCCGTGCGGTTCGAGTACTCGAATCATAACACGGGAAGACACGCCTATTGCCAACCTCCATGTGACACACATAATGGATTCCCGGAAGCACTATCACAAGGGATGCACCGAGTACTATTATATCCTTGAAGGCCACGGACATATGGAGTTGAATGATGATTTGGTAGAACTCAAGCCCGGACTTGTCGTGGTTATTGAACCGGGCACGGCCCACAGAGGATATGGCGATTTCAAGACCCTGATTGTGGGAATTCCCGCTTGGGATCACTCAGACGAATTCTTCTCCGAGGCATAGAGGAAAGAGATCGGCTTCCGGTCCAGCTTTGAGGAGAAATTTCCATGGATTGACAAAAGGATTCATATAGATTTATATGTGGCTCATCTCCAAAAAAGTTGGTGGTCATAGAAGGATTCAAGGGGTCAAGGGTCCAAGGAT
>JABAOH010025169.1_pt1 | contig 12431 bp, 13 predicted proteins | sample 7062181 | NCBI WGS metagenome assembly JABAOH01 (sample SAMN14538630, study PRJNA623070) | marine sediment metagenome | biome: marine biome [ENVO:00000428]; feature: marine pelagic biome [ENVO:01000023]; material: deep marine sediment [ENVO:00002113]; isolation source: pool of 5 deep marine... | reverse complement strand
CTTCACACCAACCACGCTGCCATTTTCCCGTACAAGCCCATCTACCTTCTGCTGGGGAAGCACAAGAGCCTCTTTCTCAGATACTCTTTCACCCAGGTAACGGCACAACGGACTCATCAACACAGTAACAGAATTTGGCGTTTCGGATACGTCCCCGGTATCCACCCGGAAAGTAACACTGGAACTATCATCGGTCAGCACAATGGATTCCGATACCACCGGACGCTCAAAGGGTGCGTTTTTTAAAAAATCACCGCAAAACTCCTGCACCGGCTGCAAGTACAATCGCCCACCGGAAAGATTTTTAGAGCCCGCAGCATCACCCCTCTCCAGTACCGCCACCTGAAGCCCGGCACCTGCCACCTCATAAGCACAGGCCAATCCCGCCAACCCCGCACCAACAACAATTACATCCAGTTCATCACCATTTACCATGTTATTTATTACTCAATGAGGATTTCAACGCTTCGGTTAGAGCCGGTATCACCTCCAGGGCATCGCCTACCAATCCATAGTCTGCATTCTCGAATATAGGTGCGTTAGGATCATTGTTAATCGCCACGACCACCTTTGAAGTGTTCATGCCCAGTACATGATGAATAGCACCGGAAATTCCGCAAGCAATGTAAAGCCCGGGAGAAATGGTTTTACCACTTTTTCCAACCTGTTCATCATGGGGCCTCCAGCCTGAATCTACCACCGCCCTGGATACACCCACCGCACCATCCAAAACCCCGGCAAGCTCCTCCAATAACCTGAAGTTCTCAGGAGAACCCATACCCCTGCCTCCAGCCACCACACAAACCGCTTCAGAAAGATCCTTCTTNNCTTTTTCCAACCTGTTCATCATGGGGCCTCCAGCCTGAATCTACCACTGCCCTGGAAACGCCTACTGCCCCATCCAATACTTCGGAAAGCTCTTCTAATAGTTTGAAATTTTCAGGAGAACCCATACCCCTACCACCGGCCACCACACAAACCGCTTCAGACAGGTCCTTCTTGCCGGAAGACGTACTCTTACGTTCAACCAGGCTGAGACCTAGATCATCGGGTATTTCTATAGAAAGGGTTTCAATCTTACCCGGATTGGAAAGGTTCTCCGGGATCGAAAACGCCCCGGGTCTTATAGTTAATAATGCAGGCTCTTTCGATAAAATAAGTTCTTCGTAAACTTTGCCTCCAAACACCGGCCTTCGCGCAGCCAACTCCGAACCTTCCCACCAGATGTCCATACAGTAACTGGCGTACCCAACACCACACCGCACAGCCAGGCGCGGCATAAACTCCAACCCGGCAGAACCGGCACCGGCAAGAATCACTGTAGGTTGCCCCCTGGATTCAATAAGCTGCCAAATAGCATGAAGGTGCCTCGCAGCCTCGTAAGGCTCAAGACGGGAATCCTGAAGCCAAAAAACCAGCGGAACTTTTTGAGCCAGTTCATCCACATGAACCTGTTCACCTCCCATGAGTAATGCGGCAGTACCAAGGTTTTTCTCATCCGCCAATTTTCGGGCAGCTCCTAAAAGCTGATTGGTGGAACGGGTTATATTACCCTTCCGCGTTTCTGCAATCACCCAGATCTCATTGCCACTCATTGAATTTCTCCTCGATTTTATTTTTTAGCCACCAAGGCATTTACAATGCGGTAAAAAGCACGAAGAAACACAAAGGTTTCATAAAACACCCTTTTGTTGAAGATAATTAACCAATTCCGGTATATTCTGCGGGAACGGCTGCTGCATCATGGTTACCGCCGGTCGTGAAGGCGGTCCGACATAACGGAGGCGGCGTACCCGGCCCTGGGGTTGATGGTCCTGTAAATTTAGTTCATCAACCAGGATGTTTTGTATCTTTGCCCTCATGGCCTTCATTACCCGGGTCACCACAGGGACATGGGGTTCAGCCAACCCTTTTTCCGCTGTTAACAACAAGGGGAAACCTGACTCAAGGTACCACACTTCTCCTTCTACTTCCCGGCCGATCTTAGCCTTACCGGTATCGACATCGATATCCAAAGAGACAACCGCACTGGCATGAGGTATATTAAGAATCTCCGCCACCATAGGACCCACTGCAGCGAAGTCGTCATCACCGGCTTGTTTTCCACAGATGACCAGGTCCGGTTGTAAGGACTGCAGCCTGGCAGCAAGAACCCTGGCCACATAGAAATTGTCTGCTTTTTCAAGGCTTTCGTCACCTAATTGTTCTACCCGGTCAATTCCCATGGCTATAGCTCTGCGCAGCGCATCAACCGCTTTTTTACCACCTGCCGACAACGCGAAAAGTTCGCTGTCCGGGTTATTTTTCTTGATATTTAATGCCGTTTCCAGGGCTATCTCATCAAAAAACGAACATACATACCGGTCCTCAATGTCCAGCTCTTGTTCCGATTTAACCCGGACAAGGGCCTCATGATCCGGGACCTGCTTTACCAGTACCGCAATATCCAGTTTCACTGTCAACCTCCTTTGCGTAAGTAAGCTGCACCCAGTGCGTTCTGGAGGACCTCATGACAACCGCCCCCAAACAACAGGAAACGGGCATCCCTGAAATAACGCTGCGGGGGATACTCCATGGCAAAAGAATTTCCGCCATAAATCCTGGTGGCTTCATCCACAGCCGACAGGCACATTTCCGTGGCAAACATCTTGGCCAGCATGCACTCGTGCTGGCATTGCATCCCTTCATGGATCATCCAGGCCGCTTTATAGGAAAAAAGACGGGCCGCCTCATACCAGGCCCAGTGATTGGCAAATTTCGCCCGGATCAACTGATATTTGGCAATGGGCTTACCAAAGGCCACACGTTCTAATGCATATTTGCGGGCGTCTTTCATGGCCTCATCCGCAATGGCACAGGCCATAAGGCCTGTCATCACCCGTACTTCGTTTAAAATCTCTATGGTATACTTTACCCCATTCCCCGGCCCTTCGCCCAACAGGTTCTCGTCAGGCACCCACACATTGTCGAAAATAAGCTCCCCGGTCGCAGAACCATGAGACCCGAGCTTGTGAATGGTCTGACCAGTACTAAAACCTTTTGTGCCTTTTTCCACCAGGAAAAAACTTAAGCCCTCAAGACCTTTGGACGGATCAATCGTGGCCAATACCGTACAAAAATCACAGACCGGGCCATTGGTGATCCACATTTTTCTGCCGTTAATCACCCAACCTCCGTCCTTTTTCACAGCAGTGGTGCGGGTTCCTGCCAGGTCTGAACCGGACTGGTCTTCAGTAAAACAAATCGTGCCGATCTTCTCACCTTTTATTGCCGGTACCAGGACACGCTGCTTGATCTCTTCCGTGCCAAACCGGCCAATAAAATAAGTACCCATCAGGATTTGCATGGTAACGGCCATGGCAAAACCACAGGAACCCCTGGCCAGTTCTTCGTAGAAAATCATCGACGTAATCACATCCAGGTCAAGACCGCCATAGGTTTCCGGATGCCTGAGCCCTAAATACCCCAGTTCGGAAAATTGTTTCCATAAATCCCTGGGAAACTCGTCAGCTTCGTCGATCTCCTGGATCCTGGGACGAATCATGCGATCGACAGCATCCTTAACCTGAGTTCTGAAAAAATCCTGTTCCTCTGTAAATTTAAAGTCCATTTATACCTCCTATTGGGCCGTTGATAAGCTGACAATATAGATCACAATTTATCATAAACCACTAGAAAAATCAAATAAAAAGATTTCCTAATTGCGTTATCTGCCTGTGCCTGTTTTATCAGGCATTAGGCAGTAGGCATTAGACAGTTGGCAGTAGGCAAAAGTGAAATGGAGCCGTACCAAAAAAAGGAATCCTATGGAGGAATTAAAAATTCCTGACAGTAATATTAAAATAATTGTCAATATTTTCTAAAAAATTGTCAGGAAAAAAAATAAAATTGCCATAAAAATAAAAGTTATTGGCATAAATTTTAAAATAATTGGCAGGAAAATCGAATTCCCGCCGGGGATATGATATTATTGGCCGGGGATTCTAGTGGGAAGCCGGGCGGATTTTACCTTTTCCCAGGCGATTTCATTCTCTTTTTCGATTAATCGTTTATTGGCATATTGTTTAAAAATACCGGCAAGGCTCTTTTTTTTCGGTTCCACCGGTAAGATAAATACTTCTAATTCCTTATCCAGGTATTCATCAGGAATCTTTATTGTTAATTCGTTTTTTTGGGTTCTGACAATTTCTCTTAGCATTTTTTATCCTCATATTTAGAGTAACTCAATTCATTCTTTTTGTCAACGGTTTTCTCTTTTCTCTCTGTGTCCTCTGTGGCTCTGTGGTGAAAAAGTGTCAACATTTTTTCGCCTGTCACTTTAATCTTCTCTGAGCCACCTTATTTTTTTCCTTTAGCCGCCTGGTTCTTTAGTCTAAGCCTAAGCTCTACCCTGTGATGGCCAAGGCAGAGAGTCAAGATAAAGATGAAGAAGGTAACATAATCAACGGTTATCATAAGTATATCACCTATTACCCATCAAAGTCTATGCCAAATAAGGGAATTTCTAAGCCTATTTTTTATTGACATCCAAATGTTCCATTGTTATAATACATATATCAAGAATTTAAACCATGAAGAAGGATAAGAAGTTTGAGCTATTAACCAAAGATCTTATTTTGTCAGCACTCCACTCTCAAATCTCAAATGGTGCAAAGGTGGTACACCATAGAGAAAAAATAAAAGGAAAGTCGGGGTATACACACGAAATTGATCTGGCATTTACAATAGATATTGCTGGAGCAGAAATACTTTTTTTAATAGAGTGCAAGTGCTATAAAAGGAAAGTTAGTACGGATGATGTACTTACCTTTGCGAAGCGAATAGACGATATTTCAGCAAATAAGGGCATACTGATAGCAACCGTTGGTTTCACTGAAGGAGCTATCAAGCTTGCTCGTGCTCACCGTATTGCACTAGCAATTGCAAAAAGTACAGCTATTCATTATGTGCATAAAGACCTGAGTCCTTATTTCTTAATGAAACCGAGAGAGCTGCCAGCGACGGGCCTATACTATATGGGGACTAAACTAGAGTTAAAGGGTGATAGATTTTTTATATTATTAGAGGAGGTAAAACCTCACAAAGATAGATGGATCAGGGAATTTACACCCACTCCACTCCCTACTGACTTCACGGTTTATTGGGAACGGCAATATGGTTATCATGGCGATTTGGTATTAGATTTGGTTTGGCCTGGCGAGGTAACTCGCGAACCTGGAAGAATTGCAGGTATTCTAACGAAGTAATTTTCTCAAAAAAATCGGCACTCGGGAAAATTTTACCTTCTTCTTGGCTTGTAAATAATTTACCTGGCACCATACTTGAAGCATCTGCTTGATGACTTCAATGTCATCAATTTTATCATTTTTCTCATTCTCAGTCATAACTCTATTCCTTCTTTTAAAATATTCAATCCAATCGGGAATTTTTTCTTCAATTCCCATTCCTTTTCATCACAGACAATACAGCCAATCAATTCATAATATTTGTCCATTATTTCAACACAAGCATCCAGGATAACATCTTGAACGAATTTCTCCCTTTTATCTACCACCACCAGGATATCATAATCGGAATGCTCAGTATAATCGCCGCGGGCATAGGACCCGAATAACATTATTTTTTTCAGACGATTATTAAGCTTTTTCCTTACGATTTTTACAAACTCTTTTTCAACTGCTTTCTTAGCCATATGTTGATCCTCTATAAATTCCGGTTTCCCTATAATATTAAATTTTCAGCAACCTTTTGTCAAGTGTTATACTTGCCTGGCACCAAATCCTTCCAAATCCCCTTCAACATTTTAATTTTAGTCCGATTGAGGGCAAACACAAGGTTTGCCCCTACATCTTTGGAATACGCTCATATTGGGTGTTTCAGAATTCAGGCGGCGGATTCGGGCCGCCCCGCAGTGGGGTTGAAATATTTATTTATTTCCTTTATAATTTCCTCTGACGTTTTTGTATTGATGGAGAAAAAAATTGAAACCTCAAGTTGTTTTAAGTATGGAGCAGGCGTTGACCATGACTTATGCAACGCTTCGCTGCGTACACCTGGGGTGGCGTGTGATCAAGTTGGAGTCCACCCCCTTGCCCGGGCAAATGACAAAAGGCGATCCCAACCGTTACATTGGCAGACCGGTTGCCGGGGAGGATCGGCACAGCTACTTTGTGGCCCCTAATCCTGGGAAAGAGGCCATTGCCATAGACCTCAAAAATGAAGAAGGCCGTGAGCTCGTGAAGCGTCTTATAAAAGAGCTGAATGTCGATGTATTCTGTACCAACACCATGCCGGCACGTCATAAGCAGTTGGGGGTGGATTATGAAACCCTGCGTAACGTGCGGGAAGACTTGATTTGGTGCAGCATTTCGGCAATGGGGATCAAATATCCCAGGGTCCCGGGTTATGACCCGGTCATGCAGGCGTTATGCGGGTACATGGACATAACCGGGTATCCTGACGGTCCACCACTCCAGTGCGGTCCCCCGTTGGTAGACTTGAAGGCAGGGGATGAGGCGTTTACCCAGATCATCCTGGCCCTGGCAGAACGCATGGAAACCGGCAAAGGAAAAATGATCGACATATCCATGGCACAGGTGGCGGTATCCTGGCTGCAGACGTTCTTGCCCATGCTGGATATGGGCAGTCCGCCGTCGGAATTAAAACGCTCCGGCAATCAGCACCGCCAGTTTATCCCGGTTAATGTATACAAAACAGCGGATGGTTTTATTTACATTGCTGTTGGCAGCAACCCACAGTGGAGCCGCTTTACCAAAATGCCCATGTTTGAAGAACTTGACCAGGAGTGTTATTGCACCAACGAAGGTAGACGCGAGCACCAGGAGGAGTTGTATGCAAAGATAGAAGCTATTACCATGAAACATTCATGTGCCGACATCTCAATGGTTTTAGAGGAAGCTGCGGTTCCCCATTCACGGATAACACCCATCGAAGACGTGTTTAACCTGCTTTTTGTGGCTGAAACTGCCTTAAAAACAATGACCCCGGACGGTGGGACCGTGCGGCTGCCCCCCCCGGCCCAGGGTACGGAATATCTCGAAGAAATCAACGGTACGCTGCCTTTTGCCCCGGCTTACGGAGAACATACAGACGCCCTTTTAAAGGAAATCGGACTCTCAGCTAAAAAAATCGCTTCTTTGAGAGAGCAGGGTATCGTGGCCTAGTGGCATGAGCAATTTTGATTATTTCAAACCGCAATCCCTGGGTGAGGCGTGGGGGTTGTATAAAAAATTTCCCGGTTCCAGGTATATTGCCGGGGGAACAGACCTGCTGGTAAAAATTAAAAACCGTGAACTGAAACCGCCGGCATTGATCTCATTGCGATCTATTCGCGAACTTTCCGGGATCGAAATTGGGGAAAAAACCCGCATAGGAGCCATGACCACTATTACGGATTTGATTAACCACCCGGAACTGGGCAGGATTTTTCCTGTATTGACCCAGGCGGCAAAGAGAATAGGCAGCCCCCAGGTACGTAATGTGGGCACTGTTGGCGGTAATCTCTGCAACTGCTCCCCATGTGCCGATATGGCGCTTGCGCTGCTAGTGCTGGATGCCAGGGCTGTTCTTACCAGCCCGGAGGGCAGCAGGGAAATTCCCTTAACTGAATTCTTTATGGGACCTGGTGAGAGCTGTCTGGTTTCCGGCGAGCTCCTGACCAAACTCCTTTTGGATAAGCCTGCTCCCAATGTGCGGGCTATTTTTATGAAAAAAGGACGGGTAAAAATGGACCTGGCCATTGCCAGTGTAGGTGTTCTTTTGGAAATGGATGGTGTTACATGTAAAAAAGCCCGCGTTGCTGCAGGTTCGGTTGCTCCGGTACCTCTGCGTTTAGAAAAGGTAGAGGAACTATTTCAGGACGCTGTAATATCAAAAGAACTAATCCTGAAAGCGCAAAAAATTGCCATGGAAAGTGTTTCACCCATAACCGACATTCGTTCTACGGCTGATTACCGCCGCCATATCGTGGGTATTTATGTCAAGCGTGCACTTCAAAAATTGTTGGGTAATGAAAAGCTTTTGCGGGGGGTCCAGGGGGGCGGTTTTCTCGAAAAGAGCCCCCCTGGTCGCCGAAGGCAAAAATAAAACATGAAAAAGGAAATAAATTTTGTTTTAAACGGTTCTGAGGTAACCGTGGCGATAGAAGCGCACAAGCGGTTGATTGATGTGCTTCGCGGCCCCCTGGGGCTTACAGGCACCAAAGAAGGGTGCGGTGAAGGCGAGTGCGGGGCATGTACGGTTATTGTTGACGGACGTGCGGTTAACTCCTGCCTCTATCCGGCACTGGAAGTTGAGGGCAAGAGTGTTACCACCATTGAGGGGCTTCTGGGTACAGACAACAACCTGTCTATTATCCAGGAGGCATTCGTGGATCAAGGCGGAATTCAATGTGGTTTCTGTACTCCAGGCATGATTATGTCAACCAAAGCGCTGCTGGATGACAACCCGGACCCTACGGAAGAGGAAATCCGCGATGCACTATTGGGTAACCTCTGCCGCTGTACCGGCTATGTTCAAATCATCGAATCGGTAAAATCAGCGGCCGACATGGTAAAGAACCAATGACTAATGACCAATGACCAATGACAATAATGCTTTTCGTTATTTAGGCAAAGACGTGCCCAGGCCTGAGGGGCCGGACAAGGCTGCGGGCAAGGCGTTATACATTCATGATCTCCAGCGGCCGGGCATGCTTTACGGGAAGGTAAAGTTCAGTGATTACGCCCACGCCAGGATACTGAACATTGACACTTCAAAAGCAGAAAAACTTCCCGGTGTCAGGGAGGTGATCACGGCTTACAACACCCCGGAGATACGCATCGGGTTTATACGTGACAATTTTGCTTTGAAAAAAGACAAAGTTCGTCAGTTCAGGGATGAAGTTGCGGCTGTTGCCGCCATCCACCCGGATATTGCTGCCGAAGCCATCGAGTTAATCGAGGTGGAGTATGAACCTCTGCCGGGTGTGTTCAGTCCTCAAGAGGCGATGGCAGAGGGCGCACCTCTTGTTCATGAGACCGACGCGCAGGGCCGGCCCGGAACAAACAACCGGGTTCCGTTGAATTTTCATCATGAGTCCGGGGACCTGGAAGCTGGAAAAAATGCAGCCAGGTATGTGGCCGAAGGAGAATTCTCAACCCAATGGGTTCAGCAGAGTTGTATGGGCACAGCCGGGTGCATTGCCGAATTTGATATGAACAATAACCTTACCATATGGGCCAAAACCCAGATTCCTTTTCTTGCTCAGCGTGATTTCAACCAGGCTCTTTCTGCCATGGGACTGCAGGGGAAGAACACCCGGGTTATTGTGCCCACCCTGGGCGGCGGTTTTGGAACCGGTCTTGATACCCACGCTTATGAATATATCGCCATCTTGCTGGCGTTCCGCACAGGCAGGCCAATAAAAATCGTATACAACCGGGACGAGGAGTTTGCCAACCTCTCTCCCAGGCAGTCTTCTCAAACCAAAATTATCCAGGGTTGTGATGAAAACGGAAAGTTAACGTTCCGTCACGTGGAGGTTATTCAAGACAATGGTGCTTACACCTCGTGGGGTGCCACCTATCCCAGTGTAATGATGCTGCCGGCCACGTCTCTTTACCGGGTAAGCAGCGTTTACTTCAACGCTGATTTGTATTACACCAATAACACGTATTCCCAGGCAATGCGAGGATATGGCAACCCTGAGCTCACCTGGGCCCTGGAAAGTAACATGGACGAGCTGGCAGAAAAAGCCGGGATCGATCCCTTCGAGTTGCGAATGATCAACTGCAACCAGCCTGGTGAGACCACCCCAATGGGTTTGAAAGTAAGCACCTGTGGTTTAAGGGAATGCATAGAAACGGTTGCCCAAAAGCTGGAATGGAAGAGCAGCTGCTCCCGGGGCAAGTGCCGGGGTGTTGGCATGGCTTCTCTTTTTCATGTTGGCGGCGGCGGCCGTATTTACCGGTCGGACGGCAGCGGCTTAATTCTCAAACTGGACGATTTTGGAAACGTCTATGCTTACTACGGCGGCGTGGAGATGGGACAGGGGCTGCACTCTGTCCTGGCTCTTGGCATTGCCGAAGCCCTGGGGGTTCGGCCTGAGAAAGTCTTCATCAACCAGACCGATACGGCTACCTGTCCCTGGGATGTAGGGACCCATGCCAGCCGGGGCGCATTCATGGCTTGTAATGCAGCCATAAAAGCGGCAAACAACCTGCGTGAGAAAATCTTCCAATACGCCGAAGGATTATTCCCCAGGGGAGTCGTTAAAAATCTAAAGAAATTCCAAAAAAAGAACCCGGACTACAAACCGCCGGATTTCGACATTGAAAAAGCTGCGAAACAGGACAACTTCGACTTGAAGGAAGGGTATGTCTTTATAAAGGAGGCGCCGCAGGAACCATGGCTGCGTATGGAATTGGGAAGTTTACTCCGGGCAATTCATTTCCGTGAGCAGGGCACAATGCAGACCGAAGAGGTTTTTTATGATCCACCCAATGAACTGCCTGACTGGGATAAAGGAAAAGGTAATATATCTGCCACCTATGCCTATGGCACCCAGGGAGTTGAGGTAGAGGTGGATACCGAAACCGGGGAGGTTAAAATTCTTCGCATGGCAGCCGCACACGATGTGGGTAAAGTTCTGAATCCGCAAGCACTCAAAGGCCAGATGTATGGCGCACTAGCCCAGGGTATTGGCTATGCCCTTTATGAGCAGGTTCAGTCTCATGAAGGTAAGATCATGAATCCCAATTTCAGGGACTATAAAATTCCCACCATCCATGAAATGGATTTCCCTATTGATTTGGAGTTCATCGAAACTGATGACAGCTTTGGACCGTTTGGTGCAAAGGGAGTAGGGGAGCCCGGTCTTGTGCCTACAGCACCGGCAATTGCCAATGCTGTTTACAATGCTGTGGGGATTCGTATTCGTGATCTTCCTATCACCCCTGAGAAAGTGCTCGAAGCACTAAAAGGAAGTAAGAAGTAAGGAGGCTTTATTATGAAGATTAATTTTCCCGGATTTGAATTCACGTTTCAAAAAAGAGGCGGTTTCCGCTTCGGGTTTCTCATATTTTGCTTAGCTTTGGTTTTTTCCGTAATAAGCGCTCACCAGGGCTGCGGGAAAGCAGACCGGCAGGGGCTGCGGGAAGTGACTGCCAAAGAGCGCAAATCTGTGGTGGAACGTGTCAGTCAGTTACTCGTCGAGAAATATGTTTTCCCTGAAACAGCGGAGAAATGTGTAAAACACATCCAATCGCGATTGAGCGCCGGGGCTTACGATAAAATTAAAAATCCCAGGGAATTTGTAATATCGTTAAATAAAGACCTGCAAAGCATAAGCAAAGATAAGCATATGCGGGTAGTCGTATTGTTTGGTCAAAGTAGTAAAGAAGAGAATCCATTATTGGATAAACTCAGTTATAATCACTTTTTACAAAGAGGAAATTTTGGTTTCATAAGTGTAAAGTGGATAAAGGGAAATATCGGTTACCTGGATTTGCGTGCTTTTTGCCCGGTAGATGTGGCGGGTGAAAAGGTTGTGGCTGTTATGAGTTTCTTATCAAACATGGATGCGATTATCATTGATCTACGGAAAGAAGTAATGGGGGGAAGGCCGGAAATGGTGCAGCTCATTTGCAGTTATTTTTTCGATAAACCAACCCTGCTGGGCAAGACCTATTTTCGCAAAGACGATATTACGGAAGAGAACTGGACTCTCAGGGAAGTGCAAGGCAAACGCATGCCTGATATCCCCCTGTACATCCTGACAAGTAAAAATGTTTTCTCTGCCGGGGAATCATTTACTTACAACTTGCAAGCTTTAAAGCGAGCGACTGTTATCGGAGAAAGAACCAAAGGCGGCGCTCATATCACCCAAAAAATTCAGATTAACGACCGTTTTGTAGTATATGTCCCCTGGGGCCGGGCCATAAACCCCATAACCGGTACAAATTGGGAGGGTGTGGGTGTTGAACCCGATATTAAGGTAAAATCGAAGAATGCGTTGAAAGTTGCTCTCGAAATGGCACGGGAGGAGGCTCGGAAGCGCCGTAAAGAAAGAGAGGCCAGGGATATTTCCATAACTAAGAACCTGGGGAACAAATTGCTCGAAATTGAAAGACTGTTTAAGGAAGAAAAAAAGGGAGATGCGATATCGCTGTTTAAGGAATCATTGGAGAAAGGGGTTATATCCGGGACATTTACCGAGGAAATAATAGATGATATCGGCTATTATTTTTTAGAGAATGGTTTAGTGGATATGTCCATCGAGGCGTTTACGTTTAACGTTGAACGCTATCCAAAGTCTTACAATGTGTATCACAGCCTTGGAGAAGCTTATATGAAAAAAGGAGAAAAAGGTCTTGCCATCCAAAACTTCAAAAAATCATTAGAAATAAATCCCTGGAATGGTTGGGCAATTA
>JABAOH010006827.1_pt1 | contig 12432 bp, 7 predicted proteins | sample 7062181 | NCBI WGS metagenome assembly JABAOH01 (sample SAMN14538630, study PRJNA623070) | marine sediment metagenome | biome: marine biome [ENVO:00000428]; feature: marine pelagic biome [ENVO:01000023]; material: deep marine sediment [ENVO:00002113]; isolation source: pool of 5 deep marine... | reverse complement strand
TTCTTTGCCTCCTCTCTTGATAAAAATTTACTTGGTTCTAGAACCCAATTAAATTTGGCCGCTCTCTTTGACATACATACCCTCCTCTCGAAAAGACTTCTATGCCTTTAGTGGCAAGAACTCTTGGAGAGCGGTGAAATAACTACAAAGTACCATAACTCAGACAACTACGCCTGGTAAGATGGTCTTCGATGGAAGCCCTTGAAGAACCCATTTGGGGGAACAAGTAAAAAATGCTACACCAAATCCACGAATTATGGAGGTTGAAGAATCAAGGTATGCTATTTGGGGGGATAGTTGCGGGTGCCCGTGGGCACTTCACAAAACGCACAAAAAGCGAACNNCCCGTGGGCACTTCACAAAACGCACAAATTCTGAAACTTTGGAATTAATAGATATATAATACACAAAGCGGCTTATAATATCAAGAGAAATCGCATCATCTGACACTGATTCTCCGGTGTTTCCACAATTTCGGCAAGTTTGTTAAGAAACAATCAACATTATGGTATTCAGAACCGCCTATATAAATAGAGAAATTATTAGCGATAGGAGTATCGTGCACGGACCGTGTTCCTGATTCGTACCCAACGGGAGGAATATCGGATTCAAGGCTCACACCCAAAAATCTTTTTTTTCAAAAAATCCTTAATTTTTAAAAGAATATTTCCTTGCAGGACAGATATTAAGGAGTATAATTAGCACATTAGCTATATTTTGCAACCATGAGCGAGGCAATACGGTTATTAATAGAATGTTCCTGTGAAGTTGCTCAGACAACAATAGGAGCGTGTCATGTTGGCCAACGAGAAAAGGGACTATTCATTTTTTTGGCGGCTTGGGGCTTTTATTGTTCTGGCTCTGCTTGCAGATCTTTGGGCGAGTTACCACATTGGCGTAGGAATAGCTAATCCGGGGTGGCTAGGTGGTATCGTGCTTGTCCTTGGCACACTGGGCAAATTTGCAGGCAAGCTGCTCGAAAAGGCGGAACAAGAGTCAATCTGGGGTCGAGTCCGGGCCATACTCAGAAATATTTTTTCAACACCAGTACTCATTATATGTGGCCTCCTAGTTGGGATTGTGGCTCTCACTTGTTCTTCGATAATCATCATTCCAGAGGAGCATGACGAACGTTTGACAGGTGATATAATAGGCTTGGATTCTTTCCATGGGCCGAAGGCGTTTGACCAAAAAGGGCTCGTACGGCTCAACGTCACCACGAATCCCTTTGGGCGTCCTTTTCAACTGATTGTCGAGGGCTATTTGCCGGAGACTTTGTACGTTTACCCAATTGTGGGAGTCAAGGTAAAGCCTAGCATAGATCTGCGTCGATCACCTTCAGTTCTTTTTCGGCCACCGTGTTCAGCTCTCAGCTCTCTGGAGAATGGAGGAAAGATACTTATCTGGCGAGCAGACACAATGCCACGGAGTCTGATAGCGGAAGATAAAGGCTATCGCGGTTCTTTCTTGCTAGGAAGAACACAAAGCCTTCCAACTTCGTATGTGAGCCGCTGGGAGTTGGAACTGAAAGCAGCCTCCCTACTTGAACAAGATGTGGCCCGAACGCTTTTGGAGTGGCGTAATCCCAAAGTCCTGAAGATCGGCTCCAATACGACGCTGACTCCAGGCATGGTTTTAGAATCCGAGGTCCAGACACGAGCCGAAAAAATCAAAGCGAAAGCCACTGTGACGCTAGGAAACGAAAATCTCGTTGATGTGCCAATGATAAAAGTGGAGGAATAAACATGATCACTCGACGAATTCCTTTCTTCAGAATTCTAATTCTAGCTGAATTGCTGGGTTCCGTCCTGTGGGCAAGTGACAAGCCCGCAGTGACTGTTAAGTTCTTTTTAAAAGAACCAGAGTATAGAAAAGAATATACAGAAGCGGAAATCAAAACGCTGGAAGAGGAACTGTCCTCAGTTATCGCCGGTATATTCGAAAACCGCTTGGGATTTCTGTCTTTCGTCACAAGCCCTGGACCCAGTTACTCCCTGACTCTCGAACTAGATCGGAAAGACACAAATGGTCCCGGTCCTTACTACGAGGTGGGATTCAAGGTAAGGATGGAGGGGCCTGAGATACGACGTAAGACTGGTTACTGGGAAATGTTCCGTCCTCGAAATAGCTATAAGGCTGCATTGGGCGACCTCAAAGGTGCGGTCTCGCTAAAACTGACGTTACTGGATGACCTAGCTTATGCGAAGCTAGTCGAGGACTTTCTAGGGCAAGTGCCCATATGTTGCGAAGACACGAAATTGTTGGCAGATCCTCTTGGTTGGGTCCTACCATACACTCGGACGGATCTATCGATGGATTGGGGTAGTCAGCTTTCTATCGAAAACTTGCTTCCTACGATAGAAGCAGGGCCAGTTGGGTGGAACTTCAGGGCGGTGACAAAAAAGCCTTTTGAGTCCCCTGGAGACGAGACCTATCACAAACGAATCCTCTGTGTGGCGGTCCCGGGGGATACTGATCCCGATAAACTCAGGCAGTTTTCTGCAAATGAAGTCTCTGTAACTAAGTTCTATGTTGTCGAATACTGGCGCTTTGCGGAGTCTCTTGAGGGAATTGAGACTCCAGATGATGCCAGCCATTAATGATAGTGAGGGTTTGAACCATGATTTCAAGACAATCCCTGATAGCGATTAGCATTCTGGCGTTTGCTGCTTCAACTGCCCCGTGGCTTGATGTTTCTGCACAAGCTCGTCAGCGGACATTCCGATACGAGGATGCGAAAAAAATATCGTCTGAGGCGCAGGTGCTACAAAGAAAGGTTAGCCTACAAAGAGCAACATCCTTGCTGCAACAAGGCTTGGAACGATGCGGCAGAGCCGAGGAAACACGGCGGAGTCGCTTGCTCTTGAACTTCACTATGGGCTATCTTTACCAACAGGAGGCCTCCCGCAACCCTAAAGAGAGGGACATGCTACTCAGAAAAAGTGAAGAGTACTACCGGAGTGTCCTGCAAGAGCAGCCTAGCTATGAAGCAGCCGCCCGAAATCTTACACTTGTCTACCGACAGCTCGGCGAAAAAGAGAAGGCGGCAGAACTCCTGTCGGATGCCGTCGACAGAGGGGCAGACAAAACGGGAAGTCTCGCGATGCAGCAAGGAGATCTTTACCGGGAAACAGGAAGTTGGAATGCGGCTCTCAAGGCCTACACGGTAGCGGTAGAGAAATCCGATTCTGACGTGCCGCGTCGCCGGGTAGTTGAGGTGTACCAAAACTTGCCCGCGGCAGAAGCTCAAACACTGCTTTCGGCCTTGCCAGACTGGGAACTGCAATTTCCCAGAGTCGTAAAGAATGGTTATGAGACCGTCGTCAAGAAGGCCAGGGGAGACTATGGACATGTAGCCGAAGAGTCGCTTCTACTATGGGCGGACTTGCTAGCGAGAAAGAACCAGATTTCTCTGGTGAGTTTCGACAATATGCCGGCCCAGTGGGGTCCGGCTACCACGTTGCGCGGTTGGTTAGAATATCTTGACAATCCATCAGATCCAGAGCGACCTTCTCCAGATATAGGTTTCGATCCCGCCAGTCGTCATGTGTTTGCGCGACTTGCCTTGGCCGCTGGTGCCAGACATCTCAGTGCGGGTAGACCAAGGGCCGCAGCGACGGTCTGGGAGTCTGGACTGGAGGTTGCCCCGCGCCTCCAGGAGTATGATTCCCTTCGCCGAGAGTATCAAAGCTTCAGCCTCGTCCGGTCTGATTTGATCACCGAGTTGGCCTTCCTCTATTTTCAACACCCAGATGTTGGGGCCGGTAGCGAGCGACTCGATAAACTAGCCGATTTGACAAACGAGTTGTTTGACATTAAGGGAGATGCCTACCAGTCGGGAGACGTTGAGGCGATCCAACGGCTTCACACCGCGCTTGGCCTCATATACGTCAAAATGGACGAATGGGGACCCGACAATGCCCCTGGAAACGCACATTTCCAGCTTAAGTATGCCATCGCAAACGCGGACGAAAGGGAGAAGATAACGGGCTTTTACCAGCCTCTGCCAGAGCTTAAGAGCTTCCTTGCGGGGGGCCAGAGGAAACTAGGTATGCCTCGGGAAGCAGGATGGAACTACTTGCGAGCGGCCCAAGGGTACCTTGACATAGATCAACTCGGCAAGGCCAGAGAGATGCTTGAACTCGCCACCTCGTTGGATGCTCATAGAATACACGAAGACGAGTTTCAGCAAACAGAAAGAATCCTGCGAGCCAGGCGACGCATCGCGAGAGTTGAACGGTCCGCACTAAATCTAAAACAACTCCAGCGTGAATTCGCCAGAGGAACAGATCACGACTGGATCTATCGGGATTCCCGTCCTAGCTGGACCACATCGTTTGTCTCGCGACAGCGCTTTAAAACACTCTCCGACTTGGCGATTCTAGCAAAGAGCCCCAGAGGATCTATACGATTGGCGGTTAGGTATGCCAGAGATGCATTTGGCAGCGGACTAGACCACGTTGTAACCCTTATAGGAACACCTGACCTCACTCGGCTTGAGGAAATTGTGAAGTTGTGTCGAGGAGAGGGGGTAGTAGAAGCAGTGGCGGAGGTTCGGAGATCGCGACCACCGCAGTTTGATGGGAGGATCTGGCAGCTTTTCCTCGAAGAGGAATACCGTCCAATGTTTGTTCTTGTTAGAAGCGAGGATATCCCTAGCAGTTATTGAACTTGGTCTTTGTTAAAAGATATCTGGCGTGCTTGCCCTTTGCGGTGCGCTGCGCTTAAATGCGTGTTATCTAATACGCTTGAAATACGAAGAGCAATGAATGTATTTGATACCTAATACAATTTAGAGATTTTTATAAAGACATTTTTCACGACTTTAAATTTATATCCATTAATGAGGGAGTCAGAGAAATGAGTAAAAACATTTTGAACTACCAACATTCGAAGATTCTCTCCTTTTGCTTCGTATGTATCTTGATGCTTTTATCCGGGTGCACCGTAAAGCTAATAAGCAGTTACGATGAAACAACAGATAAGACGGTGACTGCCCTTCAGAAAAAGGTTGAAAGCTTCTTGATTACCCTCGAATCGATAGAAGGATTACCTGAGTGTGAATATAAAAATCATAAGAAATTCTATGACGAAGTAAAGATTGAGATTAGTGCCATCGTAGTTCGGGCACGAGCAATACCGGACAATGAAATTACAATAGAACAGGTGGAGTTACTAAAGGATAGCCTGAAAAATCTTGAATCACTACATAAAATATCCTGCCTATCCAAGGATCAAATTGAACCTCTTCGAATCGCTTTCAACTCAAGCTTTACTGCAATTCTCAAACTCGAATTTGCGAAGAAAAGGGGCGAGTCCCAATAATCTTTGCTTGGCCCACAAAGTCTAATAATGCTTTTCTGAAAGAAAGGAGAATTATCGTGAGTTTGAATACATCGGAACTAGCTATGAACATGCTCAATGCTGCTAAGGAAGTTCTATCTGAAAAATGGCCAGATATTAAGGATTACGCAGAAAGCGAAACAAAAAAGCTTGCAGAATCCTTCGTAATGATAGAAAAGCTTAAACTGGTAGGAAAAATTGATCAGGAGCAGGCGAGGCTGCATTTCGAGATTCAGAAGAACGCCACACGGACTGTATTGTTGACAAGCCAAGGGCTTGGAATATTGGTTGTAGAACAAGCCCTTAATGCTGCCTTTTCTGTTGTTAAAGATACAGTGAATACGGCCCTTGACTTTGCTTTACTCTAGCATTCTTTTAGGCAACTGGGTCGTGGGTTCATAGCGGGGGCGCGTTTCGAACATACGACCTGTCAGCTCTCCAGATAGGACTAACATTTTTTTTACTATTGTGCCGATCGACCGAATTTGGTAATTTGAGGCGTACGTTCGCCGATAGTGCAATGAATGGTAAAGGTGAAAATGATGTCTGGAAAAGGGACGACTCATTCAGAAAACAAGAGATGCTGCCTTGGATCGTGCTGATGAAGACTTTATTTTCTACTGTTACAAGAGTCGAGAGGATTTGGAGGATAGTTACTAACTTTCATCGCGGGAGATGTACAAATGAAAAGGAAGAAACTACCAAAGCGCGGAACAAGTCTGTTACACGGAAGGAATGCGGTTATATTATTGATGCTCTTTGTGTCATGTACAGCTATACAGACGGATGATGATGCAATCAAACTAAAGAATGACACTATGATTGTGGTTGGCAAGAGTAGTAGTAGCGAAAACCAGGCCTCACTTTCCACCACGAGCATAGTCCCAACCGACTTGCGGTGCGAATACCTGACCAACCCCTTAGGTATTGATGTGAATCGACCGCGGTTGAGCTGGAAGCTTAAGGCAACCGAGCAGAAAACACGTGGACAAGCACAGAGAGCTTACCATATTCTGGTGGCCAGTTCGGAGGAATTGCTTGCCCAAGACAGAGGCGACCTATGGGATTCGGGTGAAATCGAGTCTGACCAATCGAACCTCGTTATCTATCGCGGCTCTGTCCTGTCATCCGGCAAGCGCTGCTATTGGAAGGTACGGGTACGCGATAATCACGGAGTGTTCTCAGGCTGGAGCGAATCAGCTCGATGGACAATGGGATTGTTGAATCCGCCAGATTGGTCAGCCAAATGGATAGGCACGAAACAGCAGTTCGTTGAGGTTAAGGGGTTGCCTCCGGAAGGTAATTACCTGTCTGATCCCTGGTTTCGCAAGGAAATTATATTAAGAGAAAAGCCCTGGTGGGCAACGATATACGTAGCGTCTGTGGGCTACCATGAACTCTATGTGAATGGAAAGAAGGTAACAGATGCGGTTCTGATGCCGAGCGTGGCCGACCATACAAAGCGGGCGCTTTACGTGACTTACGAAATTGCTGATCACCTGCGGCCCGGCCGCAATGTCATTGGCTTATGGCTGGGTACATCGTGGTCTATCTACCCGCTGTACAAGACTGACGACAAACCACAAACACCGATAGTCATTGCTCAGGCCCACATCGAAATGAAGGACGGGCAAAGCCAACGTTTCATCACTGATGAAACCTGGAAAACCCATCCCAGTCCGAACGTTCTGTTGGGAACGTGGATGTTTACGAACTTCGGCGGTGAATACTATGATGCCAATAAGGAATTAACAGACTGGTGCAGTACCAATTTGGACGATTCGAGCTGGAAGCCAGCCACCGTGTATCATCCCAAACTGTTGCTGTCGGCTCAAATGGTCGAACCCAATCGCCGTATCGGGAAAATCAAACCTATCGCAATCGAGAAAATCGAAAGCGGCGGCTACCGTGCTGATATGGGAGTAAATTTTGCCGGTTTTGTCGAACTTGATGTGAAGGGACAACAGGGTGACATTATCGAATTACAATCCTCGGAACGAAAAGAGAAGTTAATAACCCATCGCCTACGTAGCGCCTACCGCATCGGACCCGGCAGGCAGGGCACCTTTCGCAGCCGTTTCAATTATGGCTCAGGACGATGGATTTTAATCAAAGGATTAGGATACAAACCCGCCTTACAGGATATCCGCGGTTATCTGGTACGGACCGACTTTCAGCGGGCAGGCTGGTTTGAGTGTTCCAACAAGATGCTTAATGATATTTACAATATTGTGCTATGGACCTTTGAGAATCTCAGTCTCGGTGGCTATGTTGTTGACTGCCCCCAGCGCGAGCGCATGGGTTACGGCGGCGATGCCCACGCCACAACGCAGACGGCGCTGAACAATTACAATCTGGGGGCTTTCTATACAAAATGGACCCAGGATTGGCGCGATGTACAGGGTAAAGATACCGCCTGGGGCCTTGGTGAAAGAGCAACGAACCAAAACGCCCCCACGCAGCCCGGTAATCTACCGTATACCGCTCCTACTTACTGGGGCGGGGGCGGACCCGCCTGGAGCGGAATTTGTGTCACCCTGCCCTGGTATGTTTATCGACACTATGGTGACATCCGCATACTTGAAGAGAACTTCGAGACGATTGAACGCTGGCTGGCATTCCTTGAAACAAAATCAAAGAATAATATGCTTGTTCGCTGGGGTGGAGAGTGGGACTTCTTAGGTGATTGGCTCTGGCCGGGAGCACAGGGAGTCAATGGTGACACGCGTGAGACCTTATTTTTCAATAATTGCTATTGGATATACAATCTGCAAACGTCAGCGCGGATCGCCGGTGCTTTGGGAAAGAAGGATGTCGCTGCGAGATACCGTAGTCGGGCGGCAGTGATAGCCCGTGCTGTGCACAAGGAGTTCTTCAATCCTCAGGTAAACGGCTACGTGAATAACCTTCAGGCTTACCTTGCTATTGCGCTATTGGTAGGACTGCCCCCCGAGGAAATTCGGCCGGCGGTATGGAAACGTTTTGAGGACGAGATTCTCATTCATCGCAAAGGACACTTCTGGGGCGGAATCACCGGCGGTTATTTCGTTGTCAAGAATCTACTGGAATTCGACCGTCCGGACCTACTGTTTGAAATGGCCACTAAAAAGGACTATCCAGGCTGGGGTGATATGCTACAACGAGGCGCCACAACCCTCTGGGAGGCATGGGACGGCAGTAACTCCCGTCTGCACAGTTCGTATTTGCACATCGGAGCTTGGTTCATCGAAGGGCTGGGGGGTATCAAGCCCGACCCGGATAGTCCGGGATACAAGCATTTCCTTATCAAGCCGGGAGTACTCAGAAACCAGCCTCTCGATTGGGTCAAAGCCAGACTCGAATCCCCGTATGGTACAATCCGAAGTGAATGGCGGATTCTTAACGGAAAACTCAAATTAATGGTCTCTGTTCCGCTAAATACGACTGCAACGCTCTACCTGCCGACTAAGGACCCTAAATCAATCAAAGAAGGAAATGTCCCCATAGCCCAGGCTAACGGCATTAAACACCTGCGTGACACAACAGAGCTTTCCGTACTGGAAATTCAGCCTGGCCACTACAACTTTGAGGCGGCCTTATAATCAAAGATTGTTCCATCTCTCCCGTGTTGCTGGTGTTGAGCATAAGTGGTGAATGTCCGTCACCGCTTTTCACAGAGACATCTTCCCGCCGGATACATACACTTCTTTGACGTCAAGTTCACCCGATTTCATTTCGACAAATGGTTTTCCATTTTTCAGGCCGACTGTACCAAAGCCGCTTTCGGCCGAGAAAAAGCAGCGGAAATTGTTCCCAATTTTCGAATCGATATAAAGTGTTTTGTTAACCGCATCGTACCGCAGACCGGTAAGGCCCTGCAGTAAGCCATAGCTGGACAAGGCTCGCGCGTACCAGTGACCACATTCGTATTCGTCGAAAGGATTCCGAATACGGCCGTCATATCGATCACGGCAGACGCGTACTATCTCAAGCCCTTCTTGAACCATGCCTTCAAGCATCAGGTGGGAAGCAACCTGGTATTCGATGCCGGTCCAGACTTCGTCGCTGTAAACGAACGGGATGGATAATTGCCCGCCGCGCGGCCAGGTGCACAGGAGCAGGCCACCGTCTTTACCCACCGCAAAAGCAGGCCGTTGTGGGTTTGAATGATCAGAGAGGTCGTGCTTGAGATTATACTTGTGAACAGCCCTCAAGTGGCTTTTAACTTTATCGGCATCTATGATTTCACCCAGTCCTGACATGTGGGCAATCCAGAAACCCAGGACGCCATCTGAGAGACAACCCGTACCGTATTGGTACTTCGGTCCCTGAGTATTAAGCATTTTCACGATGTGGCTATAGCCCGGGCCATTCTGGGAAGTATTAAGCGGACGAAACTCAGCATTCAGGCCTTGGGTTTGAATCTTTTGGTAAAAGTACTCTCCGTTGAAAAGCTCGGTCTCAAGGAATTTTTTGCCTTTAACCAGCAACTCACGATATCGGGAGACATCATCATCCATGGCGGTGCCCATCTCGATTGCGGCAGCAAGTGCACCGAGATAGAAGCTGGAACAGTGTCCCTCCGGACCCCAGTATTCGATATCGTACGTGTTGTGATGGGGCTCTTCCAAAGTGCCTTTGCTCCTGGGATCCCATGTATTAATGCAGTAGCTCAAGCTGATTTTGACTTTAGGCCACAATTGTTTAAGCCAGAGCGTATCACCGGAGATACGCCATTCGCGGTACACTTTCATAATCCCACCGAGTTGACCATCAGAGGCAGCGTGATAATCGTGTGTAGTGGGGCGTATGGGTAGAGCTGTACGAAAACTCTGATGTCCGCGTTCATCTTGGCTTTCGTTAAACTCTGTCTCCCGTAGACTCCGCTCAAGGGAAGGGAATAAATGCGGTATTGCCTGGGCATAGTTCCAGACGTGCGTGCAGGAACCGTGGCAGCAACCCCGCTCATCACTGCAGCCCTCAAAACACCAAAGGCGACCGTTTGTTTGCCTGAGAACTGTTGGTGATTTGAGAATAGTGAGATTGGCCGCAACGGCCTCGATAACTTCGGCAGGAAGAGTTGAGTCATAAAAAGTTTCTGTAAATAGAGCCGTTTTACGACGCAAATCATCATAGTTTCGACGCCAGTAGCGTGCGACTTCCCTGATATCTGTGAACCGGCCAGCGTACCAGGGAACATAGGTTCGGGAAGGACAGCATTCAGCGTCTTCGCTGGCAGGGACATCCGGAGCATCCCTGCCAAGACGTAGATTGGTCTTGGGCACATACCAGACAAACATTAAACGCACAGTCTTCTCTTGGCCGGGTTTTAATGTGAACGGCACAAAGAGAGATGCCCCCGGGCAAGGTCCATCAACCGCAGGATTTTCGAGCAGTCGAGCTTCCTGAATGTTCTTCCAGGCAAGGGTAAGGGAATCCCACCAGCCGCCCTTGAACCAGCAATGGTCGACAACCACGTTATTGTCGTCAACGAACAACGCAACAGAACCCAAATTCTCTGGCTTTTCTTCAGTGCCTTCTTGGTGAAGGACAAAACCGTTTCGGATAGGCACTATCGTGTTCCCTTTTCTGCCGATCGCCATGAAGTTTTTGGTATTGTAGGAGAAAACAGCATCGATGGTCTCGGCTGAAACGTTGCTGAAACTGTATTCCAGTGCCCCGGCCGGAAGAGATGCATTGTCAGGGTCTCCGGGAATAAAAGGGCTCCAACCGGTTACTTTGATTTGGAGTGGGACTTCCGGGTCTTTGAGGGCAACTATCCCAAAGGGGAATCGTGCCAGAAAGGAGGCCTGTTCAAATCTTGGCAAGCCATAACTGGCTCCGGCTGCGCCATTACCGGTATTCGGAGAACCAAATACCTTCCAGGCTGGCACGGGGCCTTCAAGTACTTTAGCCACGTTGCCGTTAGCCCGCTTGATGCACAAGGCTGCGAACGAGCAAGGTTCATTAAAAACCTGCATGGTATTCCTGACTGAGACATGGGAGATCGCCCCTGTTCCTTCTAAACATATCATACCGGCGCCAATTCCCCCTATAGGAAAGGCAACTCGATTCAAATAAGAACCTTGGTATGAATCATTATACTCACGATGTTGGGCGTGGATTGATGAGCCTGTTAGTAATCCGGATAGAACAAACAATAACACAGTCAGGTGTAACCTTCTATAGTTGGCGATATTAGTACTCATGACTGACCTCCTAATTGATTGATAAAATACATTCTTAACCGGCATTATCTATTTACAAAGTTCCTCAATGCGACTAAAGTAGCAAATGTATCCTGAAATTGCAACTCTCTCTAGATTTCGCTCAGATTTTAGCTAAATTTTGGATGGTAAAACAACTCTTTCCTGTCAAATTTTCTTGGGCCATCCCCACCATCCAATCAGAGTGTACCGAGCCGCGCAAAAATACCGCCAAAACGGCCCCATTTTCTCGAATTCAAAATCTCATAGTTCTTCTCAAAGTCACCTCTTCCAGAAGCTGTAAAACACCCTGATTTTCAGGTGACATCTTGTCACCATTTTGTCACTACAAATCCCAATTTTGCTTATATCGAGTCAGAATAAATGTCCATTTTTTGCGAAAATACAAATATTTTTGTGAATTTTAAGTGTGAAATCGGATTAAGTATACGGTGAGAAAAAAATGTGTCAGTCATTTGATCCTTTTAGTGATATTGAATATTGATAGTGTTCATCTGCTATTCTTTTAAAGACAAGGGGCCTATACCAAATCAAATCAGTATAAGCCCCAAATTAACAAATCTACTACTTTATCTGCACAATTTTATTTAACAGCCAAACGCCTTCTTATGGTTCAGGTGGATAGAGGCGAATATCATCGAAGTACATCGTACCTGTGCCGCCGGTAACTGAGCTAAGACCAAGAGTAATCGAATTGACATTGGCAAGGTTCACACCCTGGTCGGCAAAAGCCTGCAGGTCTATGTTCCAAGGTGTCCATCTGGTTAACGTTGCTGCATCAGGATTATCATTGTCGACTCTCGTGTTACCGTTCAGAGCAACGTACAAATTCTCAGCAGTGTTGCCTGAATCACCTCTGAACCAAATTGTCAGAGTGTCGACA
>JABAOH010163684.1_pt1 | contig 12433 bp, 9 predicted proteins | sample 7062181 | NCBI WGS metagenome assembly JABAOH01 (sample SAMN14538630, study PRJNA623070) | marine sediment metagenome | biome: marine biome [ENVO:00000428]; feature: marine pelagic biome [ENVO:01000023]; material: deep marine sediment [ENVO:00002113]; isolation source: pool of 5 deep marine... | reverse complement strand
CTTCGGGCCCGGCGATGCCGTCGCCCTCTACATGCCGATGACGGTAGAGTGCGTCGCCGTCTACCTGGGCCTCATCCGTGCGGGTCTTCGTGTCATCTCCATAGCAGACAGCTTCTCACCAGCCGAGGTGAAGCGTCGGCTCGAGATTGGCGACGCCCGCGGCATCGTCACCGTTGACCGCTTCGTGCGAGCGGGCAAGACGATCCGGCTCTATGACAAGGTGCGCGAGGCGGGAGCGCCCCGTGCGATCGTGATCGCCTCCGGCCGCGAGCGCGAAGTCTCGCTGAGGGAAGCGGATCTATTCTGGGAGGGTCTGCTCGGCGCCGACCAGCCGTATCCGTCGCGGCTCGCTGATCCCTACACGGTGACGAACGTGCTGTTCTCGTCGGGCACGACCGGCGAGCCGAAGGCGATCCCCTGGACCCAGCTGACGCCGATCAAGGCGGCGATGGATGGACACTTTCATCACGACATCCAGGAGCACGATGTCGTGGCGTGGCCGACGAACATCGGCTGGATGATGGGGCCGTGGCTCATCTACGCCGCGCTGATCAATCGGGCGAGTCTGGCACTTTACGAAGGTCTGCCGACGGGGGAGGGGTTCGCGCGGTTCGTTCGCGACGCCGGTGTCACAATGCTGGGGACGGTGCCGTCGCTGGTGCGGGCCTGGCGCTCCACGGACGCCGTTGCCTTCGACGGTTGGCCGGACGTTCGCGTCTTCAGTTCTACGGGCGAGCCGTCGAACCGCGAGGACTATCTGTGGCTGATGAGCCGCGCCGGCTATCGCGCGCCCGTCATCGAGTACTGCGGCGGCACGGAGATAGGCGGCGGCTACATCACGGGCACGGTCGTCCAGCCCGCCTCGCCGGCCACTTTCACCACGCCGGCGTTAGGGCTCGACTTCGTGATCCTCGCCGAGTCGGGCCAACCCGTCGGCGAAGGCGAATCGGGCGAACTGTTTCTGGTTCCCCCGTCGATCGGCTTGTCGGAGACGCTTCTCAACAAGGACCATGGAGAAGTCTACTACGCCGGTTGCCCGGCGGGGCCGAGCGGCGAGGTTCTGCGACGGCACGGCGACCAGATGCAGCGGCTCCACCGCGGATACTTCAAGGCGCACGGCCGCGCGGACGACACGATGAATCTCGGCGGCATTAAGGTGAGCTCGTTGGAGCTGGAGCACGTGCTCGACGAGCATGACGCGGTATACGAGACCGCGGCCGTGGCCGTTCAACCGGAGGATGAGGGAGCGGAGGCGCTGGTGGTCTTCGCCGTGGTGCGGGGTGAGGTGGACGCGGTGCAGCTGCGGCGAGAGTTGGGATCTTTTCTCTCCCGACATCTCAATCCGCTGTTCAAGATTCACGACCTGGTGCTGGTGGATCGCCTACCGCGGACCGCCTCAAACAAGCTCATGCGCCGCGAGCTGCGTTCCCGCTACCAGCGCAGGCGCTGACGGGCGGCAGGCAGCCGTTTTCCCCGGGCGCCCATCGCTCAAAACCTGTCGTCACCCTTTCACGTAGTGTTGCTCGAAGCTAGACTGTCCTCAGCGGTCTTTCACGTTGTCCGCGGCGAAGCCCCACCCGAGCCACACGTTCACCCGTGTATCGGACCTGCATCTTCTGCCACCGGAGTCTCGGTGGGAACGAGGCCGTCGAGAACTTTCCGATCGGTCGCCGGCTTGCCTTCGATTCGGCCAAAGGACGTCTTTGGGTCATCTGCGACCAGTGCCGCCAGTGGAACCTGACGCCGCTGGAGGAGCGTTGGGAGGCGATCGAGGAGTGCGAGCGGCAGTTCCGCGACACGACGCGTCGCTTTTCCACCGACAACATAGGCCTTGCCCGGCTGCCTGAAGGCACCGACCTGGTGCGTGTCGGCAGACCGCTGCTCCCCGAGTACGCCGCCTGGCGCTACGGCCGCGAGTTCTTGAAGCGGCGCATCGCCGTGGAGGCGGAGTTCGTGCTCAACGCCTTCCTCGCGGTCTACGACGCCCTGGTCGCCCACTACAGCGGCGGCTCGCGGCAGCGTGTCGTGGCACGGGTGCGAGCGGAGGACGGGACGCGACTGCCGCTCAGCCGGCAGGACCTCAAGGAGGTACGGCTGATTCGCGCCGAAACTCCCGAGGGGTTCGTCCTCAGTGTTCCGCACCGGGCCGGAATCTCTCGGCGGCGTTGGTGGCTCGACTACGCGGGGTCCGAGGGAGAGATCACCGAGCTCAGCGGTTCGACAGCGCTCTACGCCGCGGGTAAGCTCTTGCCCAAGGTCAACCCGTACGGTGGTAACGAGCGGCAGGTTCGCGGTGCCGTGGAGCTGGTCGAGGAGGTCGGCGGCCTCGAGCGCATCTTCGCTCTGGCGTCGCGGCAGCCCGGATACAAGCCCGGCCCCTTCCTGTTCGACCGCGACCCGAGCGTGCTCAGATCGATGCAGCCCGAGGTACGGCTCGCGCTGGAGCTGGCGGCCCACGAGCAGACGGAGCGGTTGGCCCTTGCGGGAGAGCTGGAGGAGCTGGAGGAAGCCTGGCGGGAAGCGGAGGAGATCGCCGCCATCGCCGACGGCCTGCTCATCCCGGAAGAGATCGAGGAGTGGATCCGGTCAAACCAGTCGATCCGGACTCGGGATCGCGACACCTCGGGCCGCTGAGCGCCGACCAGATTCAGCGGGGGAACTGATGTACAGCGGTTGGAGTTGTACCCGGTTGAACCCGCGCCCAGGACGAAGGACACGACGACGCGCGATATGCATCCGGAGCTCGAGGCACGTCGGCGTGAGTTCGAAGCTGCCAAGGCAGAGCTACGCGACTTGTTGACCGGCCTCTCGGACGAGAGCTACAACCGCCGGACCGACGAGCGACGCTGGTCGGTAGCGGAATGCGTCGACCACCTGATTGTGATTGGGGAGTTGCTGATCCCCCGGATGGAGGCCGCAGTGGCAACGGCGCGTCAGAAGGGTTGGCGCGCCGAGGGGCCTTTCCGTTACAGCCGTTTCAGTGGCTGGTTCGTTCGTCAGATGGGCGATGAGCGGCTGCCGCCCCGGGGGCGCTTCAAGACGCCGCGCCTCTATCTTCCGCCGCGGCGAGCGCGCGGCGTCGTGCAGGCGCTGCGAGACTTCACAGAGCTGCAGGACCGCTTCATCGCTGTTGTACGCAGCGCCGACGGACTCGACCTCGCCCGTATCAAAGTCGCGTCACCGGTGACACGCCTGTTACGGATCAGCCTGGGCCAATGGCTCCACGCTCTCTCCGGACATCAGCGGCGACACTTGTGGCAGGCCGCTCAGGTCAAGGCGGAGCTTGAGAGCGAAGCGAGCCAACCTGGCCTGCCCACTCAATGAGCTGCTCCGCCAGGGCCCAACCGCTCAGGTAGGCGCCCTCGACCCGCGGCCCCGCACACCAGTCGCCGCAGGCCGCCAGCCCACGATCCGGATCGAACAGATAAGGCTCCGCCAGCAGGCTCAACGGCAGCGCATAGCGCCAGCGGTGAGCGATGGCCAGGGCCGGCTTGGGAATCGTCGCGTGCGTCGCCTCGCTCAGCGCCGCAGTCAACAGTGTGACGACCTGTTCCGGTGACTCGTCGATGTGTGTCTCGGACCAGTCTGGCCCGGCATGCAGCACCCAGGTCTCCCGGCCCTCGCGCCCGGGCTTGCTGCTGTTGCGGGCGATCCACGAAAGCGGTCCGAAGTTGACAAAGGCACCATCGAAGGGCAGGCCGAGCGGCTGCTCGAAGGCGAGCATCACCGCGTAACAGGCGGCCATGCGGATCGAGCTCGCTCGTTCGGCCAGGGCAGGAGCCGGTTGGAGGAGCGGTGCCGCCTGCGGTGACGGTACCGCCGCCACGGCGGCGTCGAACGGTCCCAACTCTTCGCCGTTTCGTTCTCGCAACCACCACTCGCCGTCACGTTGCTGCAGGGAATCGGCGTGCCAGCCCATCGAGAGATCAAGACCGGCGGCCAGGTGGCGCGTAATCGCGCTCATCCGCGGCACGCCCACATAGCGCACGTTCTCACTCTTCAGGTTCGAGATGCCGTCGGCATAGATGGCGGCGAGCCGGCCGGTCCACTCCTGGACGATGCCGTCGGCGACCCAACCTTCGACCTGTTCGATGAAGCGTTTGTCGCGCGCGGTGAAATACTGGGCTCCGTGATCGAAGGCGGTTCCCTCGACGCGGCGCGTCGACATTCGGCCGCCGGGCCCGCGCGCTTTGTCGACCAGGACGACCCGCCAACCACGCGCGGCGAGCTGGCGGGAACAGATAAGTCCGGACATCCCCGCTCCCACGACAGCGACACGAGGCGTCGCTGACGAGCTCCGTCTCGACCTTCGCGCTCGGTTCATGTCGGATGACACGAGGGCTTGAATTATCCTGTCCGGGCATTATGCTCCAGCGATTCACTCTACTATACGCGCCAACTGAAAACGCGGAAGGGTTTTTGTGATGAGCCAAGCCGTCACTACAGCTCCGGGCGTCGCCGGTTACGCCGGTGTGGCCCGCGTGCCCTTTCTCATGTTGCCGATCACCCTCGTCGCCGTGGGGACGGCGGCGGCGTTCTACCTCGGTGCGCACGACTGGGTTTACGCGGGAATCGCGCTGGTCGGGATGCTGGCCGTGCACGTCGCCGTGAACGCGCTCAACGAGGCGAGCGACTATCGGCGGGGGATCGACCTGAAAACCGAGCGGACGCCGTTTAGCGGAGGCAGCGGCACGCTGCCGGCGGGCCGGCTCACCTACGGTCAGGCGCTGGCCACGGGGCTGGTCAGCAGCTTCGTCGGCGTCGTGATCGGCATCTACTTTCTCACCGTCGTGGGATGGAAGCTGGCGCCGATTCTCGTCTTGGGCGCCATCGCGGTGTTCGCCTACACCGACGTGTTGGCGCGTCTGTACGTCGGCGAGCTGTTCGCCGGGCTGGGGCTCGGCTGCCTGCCGGTGATCGGGACGACGCTGGTTCAGACCGGCGTTTACGAGCCGATCGCGATCGTCGCCGCGTTTCCGGCCTTCTTCATGACCTTCAATCTTCTCTTCCTGAACGAGTTCCCCGACACGGGACCGGACCGGGAGGGGGGCCGGCGGAATCTCGTATTGCTGCTGGGCCGCCGGAGGGCGGCGCGGCTCTATTGCGTTCTCGCGCTGATGGTGCCGGCCACGCTGATCGCCGGCGTGCTTCTGAGCTGGCTTCCGGTCTGGTCGCTGGCGGCGCTAATTCCCAGCCTGGTGCTGTTGCCGGCGCCGTTCCGTTGGGCACTCACCGCCCCGGAGACGCGGGTGCCGATCCCGGCGCTGGGCGCCAACGTGATCTGGAACCTCACGACCAACCTGGTGCTGGCGGCGGCGCTGTTCGTGGCGGCGCTCTGGTAGCGCGCCGCCCGTAGTGGGCGCTGGCAACCTGGCGCGACTTTACCGGATGATGCGCTCGGGGCCGTTGTCCCAGTCCTGGACGCTGGAGATGTTCGGCATGCCCCAGTCCGCGCCGTTCCAGCCCTGGAACCCTTCCATACGAAAGGCCCAGAAGCCCGAGTCCATGTCGCTCACGACGATCAGGCCGTCGGCGTTCCGCACGTCCACGCCGAAGGCGCCGTTGCAGACCCGGTCGCTGCACATGCCGACCTTGTGCGGCCCGAGATACGTGTCGTAGTAGGCGACGGTGAACGGATTGGCCGGGTCCTGCATGTTGAACACCTGCAGACCGTCCTCGTAGCCCGACACGAAGACATACGGCCAGCGCACCTCGTGGTTATGGCTCAGGTGCTTCCAGTTGGCGGTCCAGGCGCCGATGGGCAGCCGGATCGTTGCCACTTCACCTCTCAGTCCAGGTTGCAGGTCGAAGATGCGCAACGGCGCGTACTGGTACTCGGTCTCGCCCACCGCATACCGGCCGTCGGGCGTCGGCGTGAAGGTGTGGCCCCAGCGTACGCCGGGCACGCCAGTCACCGACGTCAACAGCTTGGGCTCATCGAGATTCGAGATGTCGTACACGTAATAGCCGCCGGCGCCGCCGCCGTAGAAGCGATCCTGGCCGGACGCCGGGTCATAGGCGGCGTAGAGGTCGTGGTACCCGCGGATGAAATCGACCCCGCCGGCGCGCCGCGCCTCGAGTTCGGGGCTGTCGGGCACGGGGATGCGCGCGACTCTGGCCGCCTCCGGGTTCCTCAGGAACATCCCCATGTCGTATACGTTGGCGAAGGGCCCGGAGACCGTCGTGAGCAGCAGAACGCGACCGTCCGAATGCTTGTAGATGAAGATGTTGTGAAATCCACCCGGCGTCTCCGGCTCGCGGATGCGGCCGACCTCCTTGACCTTGCTCACGTCCGGCAGTCCGGTGACATCGAAGACCGCGGCCCCGAGGTCGTTGTCGGGTCCGCCGGCACCGAACTGCAGCGACTGAACCAGGTAATAACGCCCGTTCAGCTTGAAAGTCTTGGGATCCATGGCGCCGGTGCCGCGGTGCAGCGCCGCGTTCTCGATCCGCCAGCGATAGATGACTTTGGCGTTGCGCGGGTCGCGAAGGTCGATGACGTCGAACCCGGTCTCGAACATGCGCGACACGTAGGCGTAAGGGCGCGCCAGATCCTGCTCGATGTCCAGGTCCGACACGGTGAACGGGGCGCCCAGCGGAACGTGCGACAGCACCTCGATGTTGGCGCTGCCTTGTCGCATGCCGTCCTGCGCCTCGGTGGGAGCCACGCACAAGGCGGTCAAGCACACGGCGCTAAGAACAATGGTTGGGGTAAGGCTCATCTTCGCCTCCTAATCCCTCGGCTCGGCGGGATCGACGTGGATCACCATCTTCATCCCCGCCTCGATGTGCTCCGAGATGTGGCAATGGGCGAGCCAGTCGCCCGGGTTGGAAAGCTCGAGCAGAATATCGACCCGCGAGCCGACCGGCACGATGGCCGTGTCCTTCCAGACCAGGTTCTGGCTGGCGACCCCGTCTCGCGCCAGCACCAGGAAACGCTGCCCGTGGATGTGAATCGGGTGGTGCATGGGGTGGAGTGCCCGCGGGTCGTTGAACAGCCGGATCTTGATTACGTCGCCCACCTTGAAGCGCCATGCGATGTCGGTGTTCTCACGGCCGGTCGCCGCATCGCGCAATATCCAGGTGACGTTCCTTCCAGTGGACAGATAATTCATCATCGGCATGGCGTCGTTGAACTCGGCCGGCGGTTTGTAGAGCGTGTCGAGGGTCATCACTTGCACGATCGTCGCCGGCAACTCGCCCCCGCGCATGCTGAGCACCAGCTCGTGATCGATGGGCCGGTTGAAGTGCGAGCGGTAGCGGTCGATCTCCTCGCCGACCCCGGGGTTCTCGCGCAGCCGGCCGAAGGCGGCGGAGTGGTCCGAACCCGGCGAAATGCCTTTCGCCGTTACGGCGATCGTGCCCAGCGTATCGACGTGGGAACTGAACCGTCCGCGCATGTGGTCGATGGTCTGAATCGCGTTCCGCAGCGCAAATTGGCCGGGGTACTCGAACATCACCTCGACGACGTAGCGCTGGGCCGGCCCGATCACCACGCTCTTCACCCACTCCTCGCGCTCGAAGCGGCCGATGTCGGCGCCCACCAGTTTGATCGCCGCGCCGCCGAACGAGAGGTTGAAGGTGCGGGTGTTCGAAACGTTCGTGAGGAAGAAGCGCACCACCTCGCCCTTCGCCACCTCGAGACGGTAATCCGGCTGCCCGTTGACCATTAGGATGTTGCCGAAGCGCCCCATCAGCGTCTGGACCGCCCGCTCGGCGCCGTACGGGAACAGCCCGCGCTCGTCGAGCAACAGGTCGTCGAGGGCCAGCACCTCCTCGCGGTTCACCGGGTTGTAGGCGTCGGGCCGGGCGTCGCGGACCAGCAGGTTGCCGTAGAGGCCCAGATCCTGCTGGATGTCGCTGCGCACGTGCGGGTGATACCAGTAGATGCCGGCGTCGCGGAAATGGACTTTATATAGGAAGCGGTCGCCGGGCTGAACGGCTTCCTGAGTCACCCCCGGCACGCCGTCGAAGGCGTTGTCGAGGCGTACGCCGTGCCAGTGAATCGTACTGGGCAGCTCGAGCTCATTGATGAAGTCTACCAGGATCGTGGCGCCCTGATCCACCCAGATCAGTGGCCCCGGGTACTGGCCGTTGTAACCGTACATGACCAGCGTTCGCCCGTTGATCGTACGGCGGACCAGCATGGCGCGCAGCTGCAGCGTGTCGCCGTCGGCCAACTTCTCGACGCTGCGGAACGTGGCCTCGGGCAGAGTGGACGGGTCGCGGCCGGCGCCGGGCAGCCAGGGCGTCACGCCGGGCTCGAGCCCCATGAGGCCAGGGAGCGTCGGCATGGTTGGGTCGCTCATGGGAGGCATTCGCCAGGCGGCGGCCGCCGTATCGCCGGATGCGTGCGTGTGGTGCTGCGCCGGGGCGGGCGACACGGCCGACAGCAGGCCGGCGCAAGCCAATGAGACCGCGAGCCTGGCCGGCGTCGGCCGGCTATCCGGACGCGACGCGTCGTGGCGTGACCCCAGGCGACGCCCCGGCCGCTCTGGAGTGCGGGGGTGGGTCAGCACTTGTTCACCAGGCAATACTGGCTCTGCACCGGCAGCTCGTTGTTTCCGAAGATCTCCTCGCCAGCCATGGTGGTGAGCCAGCCGCTGGGCGACGAAGCGGAGAGCAGGACGGGACCGGTCCAGCTTCTCACCTCGGCTGCGGCCTCGGCCGTGACCACGACCAGAAAGCGGTTCCAATCCGTCACACCGGATAGCTGGAGGTCGTCGCCGATCAGGCCTAGCCTGCGCCGCTCGTCGAGGTCGGGTGTGGCAACCCAGGCGACGTAGTGCCGACCCGGAAGTCGCTTGAGGTTATTCAGCTCGAGTCGGATGACGTGGATGATGCGTCCGTCCTCGGTGACGGGCACCCCGAACGGTGTCGGCGCCAGGTACAGTCGCATCAGGCCGCTCGCGCCCTGGGCGGCGGGCGTCGGTATGAGGACCGAGCAATAGAGAGCGTGGGTCTCGGGCGCGTCACAACCCGAGCCTGTCTGGCCGCCGACCGGATTCGTGGTTCCGACCATCGCAAGCACCACGGCCAGCGAGGTGAGCGCTGGCCGCCCGCAGCGGTCGGGCGCGATGGTTGAGATCATCCGTTGCTGAACGTCGCTCTGAGGACCGTATCCCGTCATGTGGAACGGCGGACGATGCGCCGCACGGCATCCGGCTGTCAAGGCGCCCCCGCCGAGAGTTTCAAGCGAGACGATGTTGGGAGAGCGACTTGCGCGGCTCCGGGTGACGGCTACGTTTTTCCCGTCTCAGTCAAAGACCCCCAACCCGAGAGAAGACCGGCGCCCGCACGTGCGGGAAAGGCCGTCGTATCGCCCGCCGGTTGAAACACCTACCTGCAACGAGGTTCAGATGAGAGAGACAATTATCGCGAGAGCGCTGCCCGGTCTGTCGGCTATCCTGCTCGCGGTGGGCGGCTGTGCCGGTGAGAGGGTGCCCGGAGAGCGGGAGATGAACGCGGCGCTGGCGACGATCACGGCGGACGATCTGGTCGGTCACATCCAGACGTTGAGCGCTGACGAGTTCGAGGGTCGTCTTCCGGGCACCCCGGGTGAAGAGCTGACGGTGAACTACCTGCGCCAGCAATTTGAGCGGCTCGGTCTCGAGCCGGGGAACGGAGAGAGCTGGTTTCAAGAGGTACCCCTCGTCTCGATCGCGGCCGATCCAACCTCGACCCTCACCGTGCAGGGCGGGGGACAGGTCAAGCGCTACCGTTACGGCGACCAGGTCATGGCGTGGACGAAGCGGGTCGTGGAGTCCGTGGATCTGAAGAACTCGGAGATGGTGTTCGTCGGCTACGGGACTGTGGCACCGGAGTACGGGTGGAACGACTACGCGGGCCTCGATGTCAAGGGAAAGACCGTGGTCATGCTGGTCAACGATCCGGGCTTCGCCACCGAGGATCCCGAGTTGTTCAACGGCCGCTCGATGACGTACTACGGCCGCTGGACCTACAAGTACGAGGAGGCGGCCCGGCAGGGCGCCGCCGCAGCGTTCATCATCCACGAGACGGAGCCGGCGGCGTATGGTTGGGATGTGGTACAGGGGAGCTGGTCGGGGCCGCAATTCGATATGGTCTCTGCCGACAACAACATGGGCCGGGTGCAGGTGGAGGGGTGGCTTACGTTGGAGACGGCGCGTGAGATCTTCCGCATGGGTGGGAAAGATCTCGACGAGCTGACAAAGCAAGCGGCGCAGCGGGGCTTCAAACCCGCGTCGCTCGGCCTCCGAGCCTCGATGACTATCCGCAACATCATCGAGCGCTCGACGTCGCGGAACGTCTTTGCACTGCTCCCGGGGAGCGCGCGGCCCGACGAATACATCATATACATGGCTCACTGGGATCATCTGGGTCGCGATCCGAATCTCGCCGGCGACCAGATCTACAATGGCGCTCTCGACAACGCGAGTGGCACCGCCGCTCTGCTCGAACTGGCTGAGGCGTTTGCCTCGTTCCCAACGGCGCCGAGTCGCTCCATCGTCTTCTTCGCGACGACGGCGGAGGAGCAGGGTTTGCTGGGCTCGGCTTACTACGCGGCCAATCCCATCTATCCGCCCGAGAAGACCGTCGCGGGCATCAACATCGACGGCCTGAACATCTACGGTCGGATGCGGGATATCGTCGTCGTAGGTTACGGCAACTCGGAGCTGGACGAGTATCTGGCTCAGGCGGCCGGCAGCCAAAACCGAAACGTGATCCCGGATCCGGAGGCTGAGAAAGGCTACTTCTATCGATCGGACCACTTCCCGCTTGCGAAGCAGGGAATTCCCGCACTCTACACCGATACGGGAAGCGACCATGTGGAGCACGGCGTGGAGTGGACGCAGCAGAAGAAGGACGAGTGGATCGCGAAACATTACCACAAGCCGTCCGATGAGTACGAACCGTCGTGGGACCTGAGCGGCGCCGTGGAAGACATCCAACTGTTCTTCCGGATCGGTTTCCGCCTGGCCGGCGAGACCACCTTCCCCAATTGGAATGAGGGGACGGAGTTCAAGGCCAGGCGCGATGCCATGATGAGTGGCACCTTCTGACGGTCTCGAGCGGCGCCGGTCTCCGGCCGGGCCGGCCATCGAGAGGTGTGAGCTGACGGCGGCGTCTGAGGGCGCCGCCGTCGGTTTTTCAACCCGAACAACGACCCCGGGGNNTCGGTTTTTCAACCCGAACAACGACCCCGGGGGAAGGATGAAAACACGGAAACTTGGTCGTCAGGGGCTCGAAGTCAGCCAGCTGGGTCTCGGTTGCATGGGGATGAGCGAGTTCTACGGTCCGGCGGACGAGGGTGAGGCGCTCTCGACCATCCACCGGGCCTTCGATCTCGGAGTCACGTTTCTGGACACTGCCGACATGTACGGTCCCTTCAAGAACGAACGGCTGGTCGGTCGGGCGGTCGACGGCCGCCGCGACCGGGTGGTGATCGCCACCAAGTTCGGGATCGTTCGGGGCGACGATGGCAGCTTCCTCGGCATCAACGGCAGGCCGGAGTACGTGCGTCGCGCCTGCGACGGTTCGCTGCGGCGCCTCGGGGTCGATCATATCGACCTCTACTACCAGCATCGTGTGGACCCGGAGGTTCCCATCGCGGAGACGGTAGGTGCCATGAGTCGGTTGGTCGAAGAAGGCAAAGTCCGCTATCTGGGACTGTCGGAAGCCGGTCCTGAAACGATAGGTCGAGCGCACGCCGTGCATCCGATCACGGCGTTGCAAACCGAGTATTCCCTCTGGAGTCGAGACCCCGAGGAACGCGTCCTGGCCGCCACACGTGAGCTGGGGATCGGATTCGTCGCCTACAGTCCGTTGGGCCGCGGTTTTCTGACCGGCCGCTACCGGACTCTGGACGATCTGCCGGAAGGTGACTGGCGGCGACACAGCCCGCGCTTTCAGGGTGATAACTTCGGAAAGAACCTCGAGCTGGTCGAGCGGATCCGCGAGATCGCCGCGTCGAAGGATGTCACACCGGCTCAGCTCGCGCTGGCCTGGGTGCTGGCTCGGGGCGATGACATCGTGCCGATCCCCGGCACGACAAAGCGGGCACACCTGGAGCAGAACGTCGCCGCGATTTCGATCGAACTGTCTGCCGACGATCTCGCTCGTATCGATGAGGTGGCGCCGAGGGGAGCCGCCGTGGGGCTGCGGTATCCAGAGGGCTCGATGCGCTTCGTGGATCTGTAGGGCGCGCCGGGTCGTGGCCGATCTTGCTCTGCATCGAGTGCTGCGGGCCGGCACCCGGCTCGGGTTTCAGGCAGGTGAATAGCGACCCGCTTCGCGTGTATTCGAGGGTGAAGGGGGGGCAACCTGGAGGCCGTCAGTTGCAGCCGGCGAGAAACCAGCTCGGTGTATTCAGCGTCTTGTGATATAGAGGGTAGATTCGGCAAGGCCTCGACCTCGAGCACGGCAGGATTCGATGTTCAAGACGTGTATCTTC
>JABAOH010012402.1_pt1 | contig 12434 bp, 8 predicted proteins | sample 7062181 | NCBI WGS metagenome assembly JABAOH01 (sample SAMN14538630, study PRJNA623070) | marine sediment metagenome | biome: marine biome [ENVO:00000428]; feature: marine pelagic biome [ENVO:01000023]; material: deep marine sediment [ENVO:00002113]; isolation source: pool of 5 deep marine... | reverse complement strand
CTTGTTGAACGAGGCCACGACGTCGCGCGCGGTCACCGGCTCGCCATTCCAGAAGCGGGCATTGTCGCGCAGCCTGAAGGTGTACTTCCTGCCCCCATCCGTCGGCTTGGGCACTTCCAGGGCCAGATCGCCGACAAAATCGCTGGTGGAAGAGGGATTGTCGGGGTTCACCCTGATCAGGACGCTGTAAAAGGGGCGCGTCGGCTGGAGCATCGCGAACGTGTATTCGCGGTGGGCATCGAAGCTGGGCGGATACGAGGCCACCACGAAAGTCAGGATTCCGCCGCGCCGGGGCGTGTCCGCGGCGAGCGCAGCGGCCGCGGGTAAGCACAGAGTCGCAGCCAGGGCGAGGGACACGAAAGTCGCGTATACCCCTGCGCGTCTCTCCACGCCCCGGAAAGCTTTCGATGATTTTGCATGTTGCGCGCGGATTCTGCGGATTTCCCGCATGAACCGGGTAATGTGAAAACGGCTATGCATACGAGCTGCTGCACATGAAGGGAATCTATTCATTGTCCGTTACCCCCGTTTTATCGACTAGCTGTCTTTTCTCGTTCCGACGACCTGGTAAATCAGTACCTCGTCGCGAACGTTCTTGAGTTGCCTTTTGCCAAGCTCCTTGACCGAAAATTCACCATCGATACGTCGCGCCGTTTCCGGGCCGACGAGGATCGTTCCACCCTCGGCAACTCCCGCGATGCGCGCGGCCAGATTGACCACCGGGCCCAGGGCGGTATAGGTCCAGCGTGCGCCGCTAGCGCCCTCCAGTTTTGTCGGACCAATCAGGGCGACGCCGGAATTGATGCCGATATGCACCGAGATGGGCTCGAAAATGCCCCTCAATTGCTCATTGAGCTCCTGCGTTTTCTCGAGAATTTCCAGCGCTGACCGGGTTGCCTCGAGCGCGTGTTTCGTGGCGTCCACGTCTGGAAACACCACCATCAGCCCGTCCCCACTGGTCTCGGTTACGTCGCCCTCGTGGCTGTGAATGCAATCGAGGAAACGGGAGAAGTATTTCTCTACCACGAAATCGGCTGTCTGGCGCATATTTTCGCTCAACTTCGTGTAACCGCTTATGTCGACGAAAAGCGCCGACATATCCTGATCGGTCTTTTCGAGCTGGGGCGCTTCAGGATTCTTCTCGAGTTCCTGCTTTACCGATTGGGGAACGAACCTCGAAAGATATTCTTGAGCTCCCATCAATTTTTCGAACTTGAGATCGATAGTTCTCTTCAGACGCAATGATGTCTGAATGCGCGCAAGCAGCTCGTCACGATTGATTGGTTTGGTGAGAAAATCGTCGGCGCCGGCTTCAATTCCCTTTATGCGATCGCTCACTTCTCCCAAGGCCGTCATTATTACGACAGGAATGAGCTGCGTCTCCGAGTGATCCTTGAGCCTCCTGCACACGTCGAATCCGTTCATGACCGGCATCATGACGTCGAGCAGAATCAGATCCGGTGCTTCGGCCTCGACTTTCTCCAGTGCTTCCTCACCGTTGTAAGCCTTGACGATCTCGTAGCCGCGTGGGAGCAGCATCGCTTCCATGAGCTTTACGTTTTTCTCTTCATCATCGACGACGAGGATTTTGGCCTTTACGTCATTCATCGCTTATTCTTCTAATGGCGTAGCACGCTTGATGGTAGCTCCAGTCTACTTCGCCACCGTTACGATTGTTCGCTGAGTTGATGCTCGACGATCTGCGGCAGTTCTTTAATATCTATCGGTTTGGATACGTAGGCGTTGAAACCATCGGCGAGCAAGCGCTCGCGATCGCCTTTCATGGCAAACGAAGTCACGGCGACGATGGGGATATGGCGGGTTGTATCGTCGGCCTTCAGAACCTTCATCGCTTCGTCGCCATTCATCTGTGGCAACTGAATATCCATGAGAATCAGCGCGGGCTTGCGCTCGCGCGCAAGCGCGATGCCGGCTTCAGCCGATTCCGCCTCGATGGTCTGGTACCCCTTGAACTGAAGAACATCGCGAAAAAGTTTCAGATTCTTGGGGTTGTCCTCGACGATCAAAATAAGCGCACCACTCATCGTGACCTCCAACCTCCGAGCATCCAGGCGCGTGCGTGGACTTTTCTAATTTGCCGCTGCGTCAGCCGATTCCTGAGCATTTTCGATAGGAAGGATGAATGTAAACGTGCTGCCGCTGTCGGGCACGCTCTCGACCCATATCCTCCCGCCGTGCAGCTCCACGAGCTTCCTCGTAAGCGCAAGGCCCAGTCCCGTGCCTTCCGTTTTGTCGGTGAGCCCCTGGTCCGCCTGTTGAAACTCTTCGAATATCAGCTTCTGATCCTCTTCAGATATGCCGATGCCGGTGTCCCATACTGCAACTTCTATGTGACCATCCAGTTTTTTCGCTCGGATACCTACTTTGCCGTTATCCGGTGTGAATTTGATTGCATTGGAAAGCAGGTTGAAGATGATTTGCTTCACTTTCCGCTCGTCGGCATTGATGGTCTGGATATCATCGGACATGTCGAGCGAGATCGTGATACCGTGCGCGAGAGCGCGCTCTCTCACGACGACGAGGCTGCCCTCCAGCAGCGGCGGTAGATCAAGCGGCTCTCGCTCCAGCTCAAATTTCCCTGCCTCGATTTTGGAAAGGTCGAGGACGTCATTTATCAAAGCAAGCAGGTGTTGGCCGCTCGTCAAAATATCGGTCAGGTACTCTTCTTGCTTTTCATTGAGATCCCCGAACATCTTCTCGAGGAGAACATCAGAAAATCCGATAATGGCGTTCAAAGGCGTGCGAAGCTCGTGCGACATATTTGCCAGAAATTGAGACTTGTGCTGGCTGGCTATCTCGAGTTCGCGGCTTTTGTCCTGGATCTCCCGGAAAAGCCGTGCGTTCTGGATGGCGAGAACCGACTGTGCGGCAAAGGTCTGCAAGATACTTACGACCCGGTCAGGAAACTTGCCTCGGCTGCGACGATAGACGACGAGACCACCCCGCAATCTCGACTCTCTGAGCAAGGGAATCGCAAGCAGCGACCGAAAGCCGACGTCTACCAGAATATCCCTTACCTGTGGCGCTGCGAATTCTCTTTGTTCATGAGTATCGGCCACCTGACAGGGCGCTTGCGTAGCGGCGGCTTGCCCCAACGCGCCCTCACCCAGACGGATGGGTGTTTTTCGCAATGCTTCGAGATGCTGCGGGGATATGCGGTGGGCAGCTCTGACGTTGAAGCTCTCCTTGGTCTCATCGAATTCATAGATAATACCGCCATCGCTCTCGGACAGTTCTACGGCACGTGTAACAATCGTGGTCAGAACCGTTGGAAGATCAATGGTGGAATTCACTGCCCGGCTGACTTCACCGAGGGCCTTCAACTCTTCCACTGAGCGTGCGAGCTGTCGGGTGCGTTTATCGACTTTCTGTTCGAGAGTTCGACTGTAATCTTGCAGTTGATCCTTGCTCTGGCGAAGCTCTCCGAAGAGATTCTTTATTGACTCACGCATGAGGTTGAGATCGTTTGCCAGACTGCCGATTTCATCGCTGCTGTCCAGATCGATCGAAGTTTCCAGATCACCATGTGCAATCAGAGAAGCCGACTCCTGAAGTGTCCCCAGAGGTTTGGAGATATACTTGCGCGTTATCGCGATCGACGTCAGGAAAATGGCGACTATGATTGTGATTGTCAGTGCGATGATTACGTAGATTTGCAGCAAGATCTGCGTTTTTATCCGATCGCGTGAAAAAACAATCTGGATTGTGCCGACTTTACTACCCTCGAAAAGAATGTCGGCGAATCGGCCTATGAACTCGGAGGAATCGCTGATAGACGAGAAATCCCGCTTGTGAAATTTTGGAATTCGTTTTTCGGTGATGGTCTGCCCGCCCCAAAGCACCTTTGCATAGACGATATCTTCATCGAGAAACAATGCTCCCAGGAAGTCGTCGACAACATCATTGTCGAGATTCCACAACGGTGTAGGCAAACCGATCTGGGCCAGTTTGAGTGCATTATCTAATCGCGATTCCATCTCTTCGTTGATTCGGGTGATGTTCAATGCGATCGCGATGGCGGCAAAAGCGAACATGAACACGGTCACGATGCTGATAAATGCGAAGCTGAAACGACGGCTGATACTCTGAACTTTTCGAGAGTCGCCGTACTGACGCAGGAAACGCTCTCGCGTAGCGTCGGGGGAGCCGGCCGGCCTATCTAGAGTGGAATCTTCCACGCTGGAACCTTCATGCAGCTTGTCGCCGCCCAGGGGAGGCTTACTTGGAAAGCTCGACTCCCAGGCGGCGGGTCTCGATCATCCCGCCTCTCGATGTCGTGTGGTGCCGGCGGACGGACCGTGGCTCGGTGGGAAGGCGCGGAGTTCGGTCCAGCGAAGCGGTTTTCGGTGACGAATTCCTGGACTGCCTCCCGGGTCAGCACCTCGCTCGAGCGCCAGCAACGCGTTTCATGGACAGTATACGCCTATTGGGCCGACATTATACCGGCCGCCCAGGGAGGGTGCCGTTGGTGTCTGCGGTGGCGTAGACGCGTCCTGACACCGCTCGTGCGCGTCGCGGCGCAGGGTAGTCAGGAGCAGGAGAGTTCCGCGTAGTAGGCCGCGATCCGTTCGATGTCCTCGTCGGTCAGGGAATGCGCTTGCGGGGCCATTTTCTGATGGAAACGCTCTTGTTCGACCCGGAAGGGGTCGGTTCCGAGCAGCGAGGCACGGAAGGCTCGAAGCTGTGCAATCAGGTAGTCGACCTTCTGCCCGGCCAGATTGGGGACTCCGGGCTCGATGTTGATGCCGAATGCGCCGTGGCACTGGGCACAGGCCTTGGCGGCTTTCGGGGCGGTGCCGGGGTCCAAGTCCCCCCTGGGAACGCAGCTCAGTCCTGCGTAAAAGTCGGCGAGATCTTCTCTCTCGCGGTAAGAAAGCTTGCGCGTGGCTGCATCCATGGCCGTGTGATAACGTTCGGTGCCGCCGGCGTTCGGCTCTGCCTCAGGCTCGCTGCTGACGAAGGCTTCGAGCTGCCGGATCAGGTAGGACCGGTCCTGTCCGGCGAGATTCGGTATTTCCTCGCTCAGCGCAATGCCGTCCATGCCGTGGCAGGCCGCACATCCGAGCCGCTCGTTCAGCAGGCTGCCTGCCGATGGGCGAGCCGCCTCGAGACTCCCCATCAGCGCAAGCGCGAGCAGGGCAGCGCCCGACGAGAGCCACAGCGCGCGCTTGTGAAATCCGCGCACCTTGGAGCGGCAAGTCGCCGTTTCGGTTAATCTATCTGTCATCATCGGCATCGCTTCAGGTGACACAGGTCATTCTGCAGCAGCTACCGACCGTTACACAATACGAATCCGGCGCAAAGCCGCACACAGACCGGACTCAGCCCATGTCTCCTCATCGAACGGCAGTTTTCCTCTGGGGTATCCTGGCGATATCGGCGGTGTGCCACGCCGAGCCAATCGGAGTCGAGCCGCCCTTTCTGGCGCATCGCGTGAGCGGGGAAGCGCTGCCGCCGCTCAGCGAGCGCCTGCCGGCTCACCCCAGGGTCCTCGCCAATCTGCACGCCGAGTGGTCGTCCGGGCGCTATGGTGGGGAGCTGCGCACTCTCGTGGGACGGGATAAGGATGTGCGGCTGATGGTGGTCTTCGGCTACGCGCGGTTGGTGGGCTATGACGCGAATTACCAGCTCGTTCCGGACATTCTTGAACGCATCGAGGTCGAGGAGGGTCGCACTTTCACGCTCCATCTTCGCGAAGGCCACCGCTGGTCGGACGGTGAGCCGTTTACCTCGGAAGACTTTCGCTACTACTGGGAAGACATCGCCACCGACGAGCAACTCGCAACTTTCGGCCCGCCCGCGGTTTTCGTAGTAGACGGCGAGATCCCGGACTTCGAAGTTCTCAGTGAGACCGCGGTGCGCTACAGATGGTCAAAACCCAACCCGTTCTTCCTGCCTGCTCTCGCGGCCGCTCGTCCCGAAACTATCTACGCGCCGGCTCATTACCTCAAGCAATTTCACGCTCGTTACGCGGATCCGGAAAATCTGGCGGCTTTGGCGGCGGCAGAACGCAGACGCAACTGGGCTGCAGTGCATTTTGATCGGTTTCAACCGTATCGAAACACGAATCCCAAACTGCCCACGCTACAGCCGTGGGTCAATACGACGCCGCATCCCTCCCCGCGCTTCGTCTTCGTGCGTAATCCGTACTTCCATCGTGTGGACGATAAAGGTCGGCAGCTGCCCTATATCGATCGGGTTTTGATGATAGTGGTCGATCCGAAGCTCATTCCGATCAAGGTCGGATCGGGGGATTCCGACCTACAGGCGCGGGGCCTGAGTTTCAATGACTACGCGTTCGTCAAGCAGAGCGAGAAGCGCGGCCGAAACAAGGTGTTGCTGTGGGACACGACGAAGGGTGCCAACATCGCGCTCTTTCCCAATCTCAATGTCGCCGATCCCGTTTGGCGCTCCATCGTGCGGGACGTGCGCTTCAGAAGAGCCTTGTCCCTTGCGACAAATCGGCACGAGATCAACAAGGTGTTCTTCTTCGGTCTTGCCCGTCCCGGCAACGACACGGTCGTGCCCTCATCACCGCTTTTCAAACCAGAATATCGAGACGCCTGGGCTCGATACGACTTGCAGGCAGCCAATGCCCTTCTCGACGAGCTCGGCCTCGAGCGGAGCGGGGCCACAGGGATTCGCCGGTTGCCCGATGGCCGGCCGATGGAAATCATCGTCGAGACGGCGGGTGAGAAGCCTCAGGAGACCGACATCCTGCAGCTCATTGCCAGCACGTGGCGCGAGATCGGCATCAAGCTGTTCCCGAAGCCCATGCAGCGTGAGGTATTCCGTAACCGGATCTATGCGGGAAAAACCCTCATGTCGGTGTGGGGTGGACTCGAAAACGGCTTGCCGACGCCGGACATGAGTCCCGCTGAGCTCGCGCCTACGCGTCAGGATCAATATCAGTGGCCGAAATGGGGACAATACTTCGAGACGGCAGGAGACGTCGGCGAGCGCGCCAGCCTTCCGGAGGTGCAGGAGCTGCTCGAGCTCAATCGGCGTTGGATCGTGCAGCCGGACGCGGGAGGACGTGCAATGATATGGCACCGCATGCTCGAGATTCGGGCGAACCAGGCGTTCAGCCTCGGCATCGTCGCGGGGGTTCCGCAGCCGGTAGCGGTAAATACGCGTCTGCGCAACGTTCCTTCAAAAGGCATCTACAATTGGAATCCGGGTGCGCACTTCGGTATCTACCATCCAGATACATTCTGGTTTGGCGAAGAGTGACTTCGGTGACGAGTCTTCAGTTCTCGTGAGCATACTGGATTAGCTCCGCTGTCGAAAGAAGGCGGGCTGCGGCTCTTTCGATAAATTGGTTTGACCGCGCACGTCGCGGGTCTTAGGCTAGCACCGATGACGGTCGATCCCCGACATTCCTGTCATTGGATATGTGATGGAGTGTTTGCACTGTCAGCACGACAACCCGCCCGAGGCGAAATTCTGCCTCGAGTGTGGTGCTGCGATGTCGCTTGTCTGCAGGCATTGCGACACGCAGCTTCCTGCCACCGCCAAGTTCTGTCTCGAGTGCGGTGAAGCTGTCCACGGTTCGGATGTAGAACAGCCGGCGCACAAGTCCCCCGCAGCCTATACGCCTGAACACCTCGCGCAGAGAATCCGCGCCACGAAGGACGCTCTGGCGGGCGAGCGCAAACAGGTAACCGTGCTGTTTGCCGACGTCAAGGGCTCGACTGAGCTAATCGCCAACCGCGACCCGGAAGAGGCGGACAGCCTTCTCAAGCCGGTACTCGATTGCATGATGGAAGCCGTGCATCGGTACGAAGGCACGGTCAGCCGCGTCACGGGTGACGGCGTTATGGCGCTTTTCGGCGCTCCGATCGCCCACGAGGATCATGCCTTGCGGGCCTGCTATGCATCGCTGGCCATGCAGCGTGCTGTCCAGCGCGAGATGGAGCGGATTCGACGAGAGCGCGGCGTCACCGTGCAGATTCGGGTGGGATTGAACTCAGGCGAGGTGGTGGTTCGCAATATTGGCAACGATCTGTTCATGGAATACAGCGCTATGGGGGAATCCGCCCACCTTGCAGCGAGAATGGAGCAGCTCGCCGCGCCGGGGACGACGCTGCTAAGCGAGCAGACCCTCAAGCTGGTGGAAGGACTCATCGAGGTCAGAGCGCTCGGACTCGTTCCTGTCAAGGGAATCGCCGAGCCGCAGCCGGTTTATGAACTGCTGGGCGCCTCGTCCACAAAAGCTCAATTGCACACGGCCTCGGTTATCGGTCTGAGTCCATTTGTCGGCCGTCGCAAAGAGCTCGAGATTCTCGCCAGGAGCCTGGATCGGGCGGGTGAAGGACACGGCCAGGTGGTCGGTGTCGTCGGTGAGCCGGGAATCGGTAAGACACGGCTTTTCCACGAGTTCAGTCACTGGCCGCGCACGCGCAAGTGGCTGCTGCTCGAGACCGAAGCGGTCTCCTACGGTCAGACGATCGCCTATATGCCGATAATACGCATTCTAAGGAATTACTTCGGCATCGAAGATCGTGACGATGCTCGCAGGATTCGCGAGAAGCTGAGCGGCAAGCTGGTTACTCTCGACGAGAATCTCGTTCCGACGCTGCCAGCACTGATGACGCTGTTTGACATTCCGGTCGAGGATCCTGCATGGCTTGCGCTCGATCCGCCGGCGCGCCGCGAGCAGACTCTCGATGCGATCAAGCGTCTGCTGCTTCGCGAGAGCCAGGTGCAGCCCATCTGCATCATCGCGGAGAATCTTCACTGGATTGATTCAGAGTCGCAGCTGCTGCTGAACAAGCTGGTAGATGGCCTTCCCGGTGCGAATATCCTGTTTCTGGCGAACTACAGACCGGAATACCAGCACGAATGGGGAGGGTTGAGTTACTACACTCAGCTCAGGCTCGATCCTCTATCGAGTGAGAACATCGAAGATTTCCTCGCCCGGCTGCTGGGCTCGGATGCCGGCCTGGCTCCTTTGAAGAAAAAGCTCATCGAGCGGACGAGCGGCAATCCTTTTTTCCTCGAGGAAAGTGTACGCAGCCTCGTGGAGAGCGGCGCGCTCGTCGGCGAGCGGGGCGCCTATGAAGCTGCGGAGAAGTCACCGGATATCGAGGTGCCGGCGACGGTACAGGCGGTGCTCGCGGCGCGGCTCGATCGCTTGAAAGCCGAGCATAAGCGACTTCTGCAGACGGCCGCTGTCATTGGCACAGACGTCCCGTTCTCACTGCTCGAGGCGGTCGCCAGAGTGCCGGAGCAAACGCTGCAAAGCGCACTCGCCAGCCTGAGATCCGCTGAATTCCTTTACGAGGCGAGTCTCTTTCCCCAGATAGAGTACGCGTTCAAGCATGCCCTCACTCACGAGGTAGCCTACGGAACGCTTCTAAAGGAACATCGCCGTTCCCTGCATGCCCGGATCGTGGACGCCATCGAGGAGCTCCATGGAGATCAGATCGGCGAGCATGTCGAGCAGCTTGCCTACCATGCGGTTCGCGGCGAGCAGTGGGAGCGAGCTGTGACTTACTTGCGCAGGGCGAGCATCAAGGCGGTGGGGCGCAACGCTTACCGCGAGGCGATCGAGGGCCTCGAGCAGGCCCGCAAGGCTGTCAGGCACCTTCCGCAGGACCCGAAAACCCTGGAGCAGGGCATCGACATTCTTTTGGAGCTGCGAAGCTCGCTCCAGGCGTTGGGTGAGCACGAGCGCGTTTTCGAGAGCCTCGAGGAAGCGGAAAAGCTGGCGTCATCACTGGGCGACCGGGACCGGCTCGGATGGGCATCGGCCTATCTGAGTCAATATCTCTGGCGCATGGGTGATCCGACTCGCGCCGAAGCGCTTGACAATAGAGCGCTCGGAATCGCCGTTGAACAAGAGGATTTCGCACTCGAGGCCGTGACGCGATTTTTCCTCAGTCAGGGTTTTTTCAACGTCGGCGCCTATTCCCCGGCTCTCGAGCATTCTCGGAAAACCGTCGAAGTCCTGCAGGGCGAGAGCGTTTATCAGACATTGGGGCTCACCGGGCTGCCTTCTGTGTTGTCGCGCACCTACGTGGCCTGGTCGCTCGCCGAGCTCGGTGAGTTCGATGAGGCGATCCGGAGTGCAGACGAAGCGGTCGCAATCGCTGAGTCAAAAAACCAACCCTACAGCATGGCCAGTGCTTATCTCGCAAATGGCCAGTTCTACCTCCTGCGTGGTGTTATCGAGGAGGCAATCCGCTGGCTGGAGCGTGCGCTCGGCATTTGCCGGACCTGGAATCTTCGCGCCATTCTGCCGACGACGACAGAGCTCCTCGGGCTGGCGTATGCGTTGAACGGGCAGCTCGATGAGGCATTACAGCTGACCGAGGAAAGCAGGTCGCTGGCGGGCTCGATCAGAATCTTCGACACGCCCTTGGCGATCACGGCGGCAAGCATGGTGCTTCTGCTTTGTGGGGAACAAGCCCGAGCCGCACAGGCAGCCGCTCAGGTCCTCGAGTTGACATCGCAGCGAGGGTTGCGGGGCAGCCACGCCCGGGCCTTGTACACCAGCGCCATGGTCAACGCCAATGCGGAGAGTCCGGACACGAAGCGCGCGCACGGGCAATTCGTTGAAAGTCTGACTCTCGCCGGGGAGCTCGGTATGCTTCCGCTCGTTGCACAATGCCACCAAGGGTTCGGATTGCTCCTGCGGTGCACGCAACGTGTCGAGGAGGCCGAGGTGCATCTTGAGAAAGCAGCGAAGCTTTTTCAGAGCATGGTTATGCCCCATGGGCTGGCACAGAGCGAGCGCGCATGCGCGCCCGACGGGCGCGAGCGCTGGTCGGCAAGCTGACTCGGACGATTGACCGGTTCGCCCAGATATCAGATTTCAAAGGACCGGATCCATTGCCGCCTAGCGGATAGTCCTAGAGAAGCATGTTGTTCATTAAGATGGTGCTTACATCTAGATGGTGTTCACAAAGGCAATGACGATCGAAGCGTGAGTTAACAATATTCATATGGCGCTCTGCTGAGAGGTCATCGCAAAAAAACCCGTCACGGGAGGAGTTGTCCATGCCATTCATTGCACGTTTTTCCTTCGACGTTCCCTTTGGTAAGAAGCCGGCGGCGTTGGCGCTATGCAAGAGCTGGCATCGGCTGGAGGCAACCCTCGGCTGGCCCGAGGCGCGCGTGCTCGAAGGTTCCATCGGCGCACCGGAGTCCAGGCTGGAGTTCGAGTATCAGGTGGAAAGCTTGAGCGATCTGGAATCGATGTGGAACAAGCTCGACGATCCGCGTGTGGCAGCGTTCATGGAGGAAGAAGGAAACGACCTTGCGCCTTTTGTCGTTCCAGCTTCGAACCGATGGCAGATATTTCGGATTCGTTCGTAGTCAGCGGGGGCCGGGAAGAATCTCGGCAATGAAATCCGGCGCGGCGGACTCGATTTAATCGGGCCAATCGGAAACCTGGCGTCACCTGGCGTCGCCCGTCAAAGGACGACATCGCTTAGCGCATTGGGGTGAGCGGTGATCTGCTCGTAGCCATCTTCGGTGACAATGAAGCTGTCGCCCACCTGGGCGCGGAAGACCCCGGCCAGGCTGACCGAGCCGTCCACCGCCAGCACCATACCCGGGCGCAGCACCGTCTTGTCGCCGAACACGAGCTGCGGCCTCTCCAGAAAGCTGTATCCCGTCGCCCGGCCGCAGCGAAACGGATAATCGAATCCGGCGTCCTGGATGACCTCGGCATAGGCAGAGTGGACCGACTCCGCCGTTACACCGGGACGAAGAGCGGCGAGGGCGGCCTTCTGGCTGGACAAGGCGACCTCGTAGATCTCGGCCTGCCTGTCGTCCTGTATCTCGCCAATCCAGAAGGTCCGATCGAAACCCAGCTTGAAGCGGTGGAAGTTCGTCATGCCGCAGAAGCACAGGAAGACCGGCTCGCCGCGCCTCATGACGCGGGTCGAGGCGCGGTGGTGGGGCTTGGTGATCTCCTTGCCCGATGCCATTATCTGCAGGAAATGAGTGTTCGGCGACATGCAGGTGTCGTCATAATGTGCTTCGAGAAGCGCCGCCGCCTTGCGGGTACCGGCCTCGGACGTTGCGAGTGCCACCTCGTATTCCGGCACACCGTCACCGATGGCGGCCCGCCCCGCATCCATCATGGCCATCGCCACTTGGCCGGCATGCCGCGCCAGCTGAAGCTCCTCGGGCGACTTGATCATGCGCATCTCGGCGACGAGCGGGGTCACGTCGCCAAGACGGGATGGCTCGACCAGGGTATCGATATAGTGACGCACCAGCGGCGGCATCTGATCGGGCTCGATGGCGGCGCGCCCGGCACCCGCGAGCGCCGCGGGCAGCTCCTCGCGCCACTCACCGCCGAGCCCGTCGTTCCATGCCGCGATCCGGTCCACATGCGCGGCCGCTTCCGCCATGTCCAGCTCCATGGTCGGAGTGATGAGCAAGCTGCCCGCATCCCT
>JABAOH010014108.1_pt2 | contig 12436 bp, 9 predicted proteins | sample 7062181 | NCBI WGS metagenome assembly JABAOH01 (sample SAMN14538630, study PRJNA623070) | marine sediment metagenome | biome: marine biome [ENVO:00000428]; feature: marine pelagic biome [ENVO:01000023]; material: deep marine sediment [ENVO:00002113]; isolation source: pool of 5 deep marine... | reverse complement strand
TACAATCCATATATCCCATGTATCCCTTAATACTGTTATATCCCCTTTTTCCTTATACCTTCAACTCAACATAGTAGTTTGAAAGTTCACTTACTAAGATTTATATGTATACGCTTGGTGAAGTTCAGGATGGCGCTTTTCTCATCTTGCGTAAAATCCTCTACCGCTTTCATATTTACGGCATCAGCCAGTTTTGGTAAAACAGACTGGAGTTCTCGACCTTTTGGTGTAAGATATATTTTTACAATTCTTCTATCATTCCTATCTCGGTTTCGCCTAACCAGTTTTGCTCGTGCCATACGGTTAATGATCCCTGTGATAGTAGGATTATCAAAATGTAGCGCTTTTCCAAGATCAGTAAGGGAGAGACCATTGTATTTCCAGAGAAGTTCTAGTACAGTGTATTGAGAAGAAGTGATGCCGTATTCATTCAACTTGATTTCCAGGGCACGTTTCATACTTCGTGCAGCAACCACCATTTGAAAACCCAGGCTATTATTTAAAGGATTTTCCAATCTCAAAACCAATCGTTATGAATTACGTCACATAAAACAGAAAGAATTAAGTTGAAATAACACGAAGGAAAAATATTAGCATGTTAAACATTAGTATGCTAAAATATAACATACTAATTGATATTTGTCAAGTACTTTTTTAAAATATTTTAATTTTTTGAATATCACACACTTTTTTAATAACGAAGCTTACATAAATGAGTGGGAATATTTCGAAGGCGTTCTATACGTGCCTCCCGAGATTTTCCAAATAATTCTTGGTCACAGTCTTCGGGAACATTGGGGCATGTATATGCATCAATACCATTAATACCGTTCTAACTCCGTATACCCTTGTATCCTCTATACCCTTGTGTCGTTCTTTTTTAAAGGTAGGTAGTTCCTTCAATACAGTCAAATCTAGCGTGGATCAGTAATAATCCCTTTAATAGCCGATGCCCCCGCCACTGCCGGACTGCACAGATAAACCTTACTTGTGGGATGACCGTTGCGACCGGCGAAGTTTCTATTGGTCGTGTAAAGTCCAACCTCATTTTCTGCTAAAATTCCTGTATGCGCACCGATACAGGGACCGCAGGTAGGTGTGCTAATGACAGCGCCCGCCTGGATGAATTTTTCTGCCAACCCTTCCTTTATAATCTGAATGGAGATTTCCTGAGTTGCTGGAATAATAATTAAGCGAACATCTGGATGAACAGGATTATCACCCATTACTTGCGCTGTAACTCGAAAATCCTCAATCCTACCGTTTGTACATGAGCCGATGACAATCTGGTCGATTTTAACTTCGGATAGCTCTGAAACTGGAAAAACATTTGCTGGAGAATGTGGAACGGCAACCTGTGGTTCAATATTCGATACGTCAATATCCAACTCTGACAAATAATTATCATCACCATCTGCGTACACTGGAGTAAAATTACGATTCGAGTGTTGCTTAACATAGTTGAGCGTAATTTCATCAGGAGCAATGACACCAAATTTTGCACCAGCCTCAATAGCCATATTACAGATAGTAAATCTATCAGCCATAGACAACCCAGAGATTACTTCACCACCAAACTCGATGCCTCGATACCGGGCGCCATCTACACCGAGCTTTCTAATGGTATTTAGAATCAGGTCTTTACCACCAATCATTTCAGGTAATTTGCCGCTGTAAGTCACTTTTATTGTTTCAGGAATTCGGAACCAATTTTCACCAAGTATCATAGTTGCAGCCAAATCAGTGCTACCAACTCCTGTAGAAAGAGCGCCAATAGCACCATAAGTGCAGGTATGAGAATCAGCACCAATGACAAGGTCGCCAGGAACAACTAATCCTTTATCAGGAACAAGGGTATGACAAATTCCTGACCTACCGACTTCAAAGTAATTTGTGATACAATATTTCTTAGCAAAATCTCGCATCATCTTAGAAAGCTGTGCCGCCTTAATATCTTTTGCTGGAACTAAATGGTCATTTACTAGCACAATTTTATTTTGATCAAAGACTCGATTAGCTCCTATTCTTTCAAAAACATCAATAGCCAGGGGTGAGGCTATATCTGTCCCCATAACAAGGTCTACTTTTGCGAATACATGTTCGCCTGCTGTTACAGAATTCAATCCAGCATGTTGTGCCATAATTTTCTCTACAAGTGTCATGCTCATTTTATGATCCTTTTCTATATCCTTACTGGGATACTTTCAGTAGAAAATTTTAAAAGTTTTAATATATCTAGTTAAATTCCATATAATAAGCACCAAAAAACACACAAATTACAAATTCCAATATTTATTATTTTTGGAATTTAGATTCTACATCCTTGCTAGGTAAGATTTCGGCTAATCTCCTCACAAATAAAATCTCCAACTTCTTTAGTTCCCAGTTTTCCTCCTAAATCTTTGGTCGTTTTATCAGAACGTATAGCTGTGATAACAGCATTTTCGATTAATTTTCCCTCTTGAGCGAAGCCAAGATGCTCTAAAAGTAACTGCGCAGACAATATTGCGGCAATTGGATTTGCAACATTTTGACCTTTGTACTTTGGTGCCGAGCCGTGAACAGGTTCAAACATAGAGACCTTACCTGGATGTAAATTACCTGATGCGGCGATTCCTAATCCACCCTGTAATTGTCCTCCTAGGTCCGTAACAATATCACCGAACATGTTCGAAGTAACAATTACCTGAAACTGCTCTGGACGTTTAACCATCTGCATTACCAGTGCATCAATAAACAGATGCTGTTTTTCGATTTCTGGATATTCTTCGCCAACTTTCTCAAAAATCCTCTGCCACAGGTCACCTTCAAAGCGCAATGCATTACTTTTGTCGCTCATTGTTACCTTATCCAAATTGTGTTTTCTGGCGTAATCAAAAGCATATCTTATAATTCGTTCTACACCTTTAAAGGTATTTACGCTGGTCTGAACAGCAACTTCATCGGTTGTATTCTTTTTAAGGTGTCCGCCAACACCAGCATACATACCTTCGGTATTTTCTCTGAAAACAACAAAATTTACATCTTCGGTGGTTTTATTTTTCAATGGGCAGAGTTTGGGGTCGATTAAACGGACAGGTCGATAATTTATATACAGATCAAGTTTAAACCGGGTACCTAATAATATCTCCCGTGCATGTGCCATGTCTGGAATTCTGGGGTCACCCAGAGCACCGATAAAGATTGCATGATATTTTTCCTTGAATTCTTTAATTTGTTCATCAGGCATTGAGATGCCAGTAGCAAGATATTTATCAGCGCCGTAATCAAAATAATTGAGTTCTATCGGCAATCCTTTTTCACTTCTAAAAATTTCAAAAACCTTTACAGCTTCTTTCGTCACATCAATACCAATTCCATCACCCGGGATAATAGCAATTTTATACATTGGAGAGTCTCCTAATTATCCATTTACAGAGCAACTTACAAAAAAATCCCAAATTACAAGAACCAAATTCCAATAAAAAATCTGTGTCATCTGTGAAATCTGCGGATTATTTTTTTGTTTTGTAGAAACTTCGAAATTCCGACACAGCAAAATAATAATAAACAGGTTTGTGATTTATCATTTGAGATTTGGAATTTAAATAACTTCTTTTAGTCTTAGGCTGCCAGCCTCAGGTGAGTTTCGGTTTTTAATTGGTTTGAAAGTCTGGCTTAGTCGACACCTGAACTGTCAGGAAAAAAATCGTGTGCCATTTTTCTATATTTGGCTTCATTTTCTTTGTCTCCAAGTATAGCATAAATCTTGCTTAACTGATAAGCACTCGTTGCTGAATAAGGATTTTTTTGCAGTACCTTTTCAAACTGCTTGATAGCCAAGTCGTAATTTTCTTCTTTCGTATATATCAATCCAAGATAATAATATGCCATCAGGTATTTGGGAGCGAATACAATACTTTCTTTGAAATGATGTTCCGCCTTTTCAAAATCACCATGATGGTAATATGATATACCGAGCCTGTAGTATGTTGCCCGGAATTCCGGATTTATTTCCAGCACTTTCTTGAACATTTTAATTGAAAGTTGGAGCTGACAGGTAAAAAAATGTACAATTCCAAGTTCATAATAAGCATCTAAATAGTTAGGATCAAGTTCAATGGCGTTTTTATAAGCATGAATCGCATTATCCAGTGCACCTTCGTGATAGTACAGATAACCCATAAATTTATGTGCAAAAGCATTGTCAGGATCTTCCTCTATCATTATTTTACATTCTTTAAGGGCTTCTTGCATGTTTCCCTGACGCTCAGCATTGAGCGCTAACATCATGTGAGCACCTGAAGTGAACGTTCGTAAAAAGTTGCCGCATTCAAAACAGAACTTATTAGTATCCTCATTAACTGTACCACATCGTTCGCATCGCATTTTATTATTCTCCTATTTTAATTTCATGAAAAATTCAAGTTAATAATCCAGAATTTCAAAGGGATATTTTTCAGAACTATATAACATGTCAGCTAATTTTGAGAGATCTTCATCCTGATTCTCTTCAACATCTTCTAGATTGTGATTGATACGTCGTTTCGCTTGTTGGGCAAAAATGCGTGAAATTAGAATTGCTTTATGGGCTGTATGATGTTCATTTCTAATAAGATTTTCAACACGGGCGATATTAGTAAATATTCCGAACAGATCGATTGCCGCATCTGCCAACCGCCTTTGAATAAACTCCATATCTCTAATATCTGTGCCATAACGCAGAACAGCCTTAGTTGCTATCTCATTCAATCTTTGAGCCAGGCTACAGGCCATTGCGGTTTGATCATTTATTTTTTCAGAAAACCCATCGAAAGAGAAGTTTTCTTTTGCTGGAGCTATTACTTCATATATTTGATTAATCTGTTGTTCCCTGCTTTTTTTATCTGATGTCAATTCTTTTTGATATCGTCGTAATTGCACAGAAAGCTGTCTCACCCCTGAAAGGGCAATAAACAGGCGTTGAATTTCATTTGTTCCTTCAAAAATTATGTTAATGCGTGCATCCCGGAGAAATCGTTCATAAGGATATTCTTTCATAAATCCGTTGCCACCGGCGATCTGGAGGCAGTCATTAACAGTTTGCCAGAGAGCTTCACTGGTAAAAGCCTTACATATAGCTGCCTCAATAGCAATAGAAACGTTGGGATTATCCTTCAGACCTGTAGTGAAATAAACCATGCTTTCACCAGTGAACGTATTGATTAAAATACGGGCAAATTTTTCCTTTATCATTTCAAACTCTGATATAGTGTTCCCGAACTGTTCTCGCTGTAAGGCAAATTCTATCGCATGAGGCATAATGGCTTTTGCCGCACCCACACATCCGGCGCTAAGACTGAGCCTTCCAGTATTCAATACCTCCATGAATATTTTAAAACCACTGCCAATTTCACCCAGAATATTCTCCACAGGAACTTTAACATTTTCCAGATATAATGGTGTTGTGGAAGATCCACATATTCCCAGTTTATCCTCTTCTTTTCCTGATGAAAATCCATTCATATCCCGAGTGACGATAAAAGCGGTTAACTTGGCAGTAACAATATCTTCACCAGGTTGTCGGACTTTGGCTAATACGGTAAACAAGTCGGCAAAACCGCCATTCGTAACCCATTGTTTTCTACCATTCAAGATATAATATTTACCATCATCTGATAATTCTGCTGTTGTTTTTATATTGGCAGCATCACTGCCCGCTCCTGGTTCAGTGAGGGCGAATGCAGCGAGCTTCTCTCCAGAAGCAAGCTCAGGTAAAAATCTTCGTTTCTGTTCATCTGTCCCAAATAGCAGTATCGCTTTCAAACCGATGGATAAGTGACCACCATACATCACGGCAGTTGAGCTGCAAATACCATGAAGAATTTCCATCGTTTTGTTGTAAGTAATATCAGACTGGGTGAATCCTCCGTACTCTTCAGGGATTATTAGTCCCCAAAGTCCGAGTTCTTTCATACCTTCCTTTATTGAGTCAGGTATTTTGTGTTCATGGTCAATTTTAACAGGATCGATATGATCTTTGGCAAACCTTCTAACCATGTCAAGGACGGCAAACATTTCTTCTCGTTCTTCATTTCCATAAGCTGGAAATGGCTTTAACAGTTCTTTTTCTATCAAACCGCTGAATAGCGATTGAACAAATCCTGTTTTTTTTACAGTTTCTGCCACGAGACCTCCTTTCCTGAAGGATATAAGGTGATAAGGGATATAAAGGTATAAGGGATATAAGGGTATAATGGATATAACGGTATAAGAGATGTAAGGGATTGAACAAAATTTATGTTATATCTAATATCCCAATTTTCCCTATTTCCTTATACCCATTATTTTCTTTTATCTACTAAAGCCTCTTCTTCAAAGTTACTTGCAATAACGGTATATTTTTCTGAAAAAAGTATGGGATAATGCTTCTTCATTACCTCTACAATTTGGTGATAAGGGAGATCAGCAAATTGACCATGATCGTGTAAATATTCCATGTGTCGGTTACCTTTAGGATCGAATTCGTGAAAAATGGAATCATTTCTACCATCGAATTCAAGGGGATGTACCTCAAAACGCTCGCATAGAGAACGATTAAAGGCTGGAGTTGCCTTGACCCATTTGTTCTTTAAAAACATTTCGGTATAGCCATGATAGACAAAAACATCACTCTGCATTAGTCGCTTAAGTCGCTCAGTGCTCAGATGGTTTCTTACATCGGCAAACCCAAGACGACTCGGAATACCCACCACACGGGTAAGGGCAGCAAGTAGAACTGCCTTAGGTATGCAGAAACCAAATCCCTTCGCTAATACTGTACTGGCTTTAAAACCAGGTGGACTTAGATCAATTCGATAAGGATCATAGTATATACCATCACGAACAGCATAATAGAGCTTTATTGCTTTGTCAATGTCTGTTGTTTCATCTCCACTGACAGATCTGGCAAATTCGATTACTTCGGGAGAATCACTGTCAATGAAGGGGGTGGGTTGCAGATAAAGCTGATAATTCTCATCCAATGTTGGTTTCATAATATACTCGTTAAATAGTCTTGCTAATAAAATTTTTTTAGAAGAAAGAATGGATAATTTCAGATTATCGTTCTTAATCTTTACTTTTTTACAAAATAATATAATTTTTGTAACATACTAATAATAATGTTTAAAATCAACTGAAAAATAAAAAAGTCAGGAACTAGGTCGTGAATGGCATGGATTTTTCTTATCGATACAAAATCCTAATACTTTGTTAATTTAAATGGATAAATCCCTTGCATTTAAAAGAAATATTTCTATAATAAAGCTGGATAAAAATGCTTTTTCTGGTTTTGTTTTCTATGAGATAAAAAAATTAAGCGAATAAAAATACGGAGGTTGTCGTGCTGAATCTTGATAATTTATCTAAAGAAGATTTATGGGGATTGTTAACGGATGCTGCTAAGAATTGGTTAGCCCATGATGGACTGTGGTTTCTTGCAGCAGAAACTCGGTTTGATCTTGAAACTGCGATTGAACTGGACAAAGAAGCATGGCGAGGTTTTGCTATTGTTGAAGCGAAAAGAATTTTGAAACGATTAAATCTGGAGCCAGGGTGCGGAATACCTACCCTGGTAAAAGCCTTTGATTATCGCATGTATGCATTCATCAATAAATACGAGATAAATCAAATTAGTTCAAAGCGCTGCGTGTTTAAAATGAAAACATGTCGTGTTCAGGAGGCTCGAAGACGTAAAGGCTTATTCGATTTTCCATGCAAACCAGTCGGTCTCGTTGAATTTAGCCAATTTGCCAATACTATAGACTCGAGAATTCAAACACAATGTATTATCTGCCCTCCTGATAATCATCCTGAAAATGAATGGTGTAGCTGGGAGTTTATTATAAACGAATAACTAGAGGAATCATTGAATGAATATTTTTAATTTTTTAGCTCAGCGAAGCTGCAAGCGTGAAACGGTAGACGTCAGATGTGAGACGAAAAAGACAGTTTTAATTATGATATCTCACGTTTCACTTTGCCCATAATAACTTTAGTCATATTGGACTGATACTTTTACCCAAAAAACAAAAATTTGATCTGTAATGTTATATAGCTGTTTGAGTTCTTTATTGACTCTCAATTGATATCTTGAAAATAATTAAATTATCAATAGCTAAGTGTTTAAAAATTTTAATTTCTAATTATTTAAAAATAGAGAAAAACTTGCAACTTTTTTTATTATTTCCGTTAAATAGAGAGAGCAATTCTAAGGTGAAAATGTATTCACACAACCAACATATCTCTAAACATTATGAACAATAGTGGTCGAAAGAACAATAATCTTTCAGCTATAGCAAAGTTCAGTGAAGAAATAATTTCCATTGAAGATAAAGAAAAGCTATTTGATTTTATCATTGATGGGATTAGTGAAATTATCGGATGTAATCAGGCGTCCTTAATGATGTTTAATTCACAATTAAAGCAATTAAAGTTAATGAAAGTTAGGGGCTTTAAGGCTCAGAACTACAAGGCGCCTCGAATTGAATTGACGGATAATGTTGGACAGTGGATTTATGAAGGAGGTGAAGTGTTTGCTCTCACTGAGCAAGGTAAAAACAAATTTCTCATTGTTTTTGATGAAGATGAAAGAAAATATTTTGATTGTGAACTGCGAATTCCGATCTTTGCAAGAGGAAAATTGAATGGTGTATTGAATCTGGGTAAAAAGTCAACCGGAACAGAGTATTCAAACTCAGATATTACGCTATTGCGCATATTGGTGAATACAACGAGCCTCGCTTTAGAAAAAGGATTTAATATGCATTCCTCTGTTGCATCTGAAAAAGTTACACCTGTTCAGAAAACTTTTCAAGGATTAAATGACCTGAAGATCAAACGCAGAGTTAATGATGACGAAATGATCGGTCGCTCAGAATCAATGCAAAAAATAAAACTTCTCATTGAAAGAGTGGCTACAAAGGATGTACCCGTTTTAATCAGTGGAGAAAGTGGTACTGGCAAAGAACTTGTCGCTCGAGCGATACATCAAAAAAGTTCTCGAAGCGACAAACCTTTAGTTGCAATGAACTGTGCCGCGTTACCTGAAAATCTTGTAGAAAGCGAATTATTTGGCCATGAGAAAGGTGCATTTACTGGTGCTCATTGTCAGAAAAAGGGAAAGTTTGAATTCGCTGATGGAGGTACATTATTTTTGGATGAAATAGGGGACATGAGCCTTTCAACACAAGCAAAACTTCTTCGGGTATTACAAGAGAACACTTTTCAACGGATTGGTGGAAATAAGACCATAACCGTTGATGTTAGAGTCGTTGCTGCTACCAATAAAGATTTATCAGAAGAGATCAGGCAGGGGACATTTCGGGAAGATCTCTATTATCGAATTAATGTCGTTCAAATTGATATTCCTCCGCTCAGGGAACGGATCGAAGATATGCCGATATTGGCAGAATATTTTCTAAATAAATATAGTGATTTTTATGGGAAAAATATTCAAAAGATTAAAGATACTGCATTGGAGCGATTAATGAAATATGAGTTTCCAGGTAATATTCGGGAACTACAAAATTTAATCGAAAGAGCTGTAATTATGGAGCAAGGTGAAGAACTTTCAATGGATTTCATTCCTATTTCACCTTTAATTACTGAAGCAAAAAACACACAGGATACAAATGGAACATTGGAAGAACTTGAAAAAGAATATATAAAAAGAGTAATCCATCAGGTTAATTATAATAAATCAAAAGCTGCACGAATCCTCGGTATTGCACGCAAGACCCTCCGTGAAAAAATGCAAAGGTATGGCCTTTAAGGAAGTGAGATAAGATAAATCCCCGTTTATCTTTTTTAGCTTTTTATGATCTAATAGTAATTATATCCTAGTTCAATGATCCCGCCTCTTAAATGGTACTAAAAGTACCAAGAGTGGGGGAAAGGTACCAATTGCTGATTTAAGGACATAAATCAAATTCAAATAAATACCGATTTAAATTTTTCAACTTCACGTTAAGTCACTATTAAATAATAGCTTGGAAATGTTATTTACTTTTGTTCAAATCCAAGTTTTTCTGGCACAACAGTTGCATATTATGAAAGCGAAAACGGTAGAAGTGATGAATATTTAAAAACCACGGAGGTAAATAAAATGAAGACTTTATCGAAACTTGGATTAACCTTAACTATGGTCTTAATTTTGACGGTTTTCGTCGGCAGCGCAGGCTTAGCTAAAGAGATGAATGATGAGGAATATAATCAGTACTTGCTTAAAGCCTTGAAGGATAAAAATCTAGGAATCAGGTCCAGTGCGGCTCAGTTACTTGGTGAGCGAAAGGTCGAAGCGGCTGTAAAACCTTTAACGAAAATGCTCAAAACAGAAGAACATTATGCCGTAAGAATCGTCGCTGCGGTTGCACTTTATCAAATTGGTACTGACGAGGTGCTTTCGATTTTCAAAGAGAGGATAAAAAGAGATAGAAACAAAACAGTACGACATGTGTTGGCTGGACTTATCACTAGCATAGAAAATCCAAAATATGCAAAGAAGTGAACGACATAACCACGATAATCTCCCGCTGGTTTGAAAAATAAGTGAAATTTAAAAATAGCAGTCAAGCCAGCGGGAGAAACTGCTGACTAAGTGTGAGTTGTCCTTAAAAAACTTTGGTTGGTTTTTTAAATAGAATTGCTAGAGTATAAAATCCTCCTTATGAATGACTCTGTTTATTTAATTTTCATAAATAGCAATACACGCCACATCTTGGGTAGTAGCAGTCCCTGACTGCTGCATATTGTGGTCGAAACGAAAAAATAGTACTAAATCAACAGGGTCATGAATTAACCCCTAGTTGGGATTAAGATGTAAGTCGTTTATTTTGAACTATCCAGAGTTGAGGTAATTTCCAAAGTTCAAATCCTTTCGGACTAATTCCATTATCTAATCCCTCTGATTTCTCAAAATGATATCATAATAATAAAAAATTTCCGTGACTGTTTTTTATTTTATATTGTTAATCCTTACGATCCTTCAGTAGTAAAACAGCAATCAAAAACTAAAAAAGTTTATGCGGTTGATACAGGTTTAGTCAACACTGTTACTTACCGTTTTTCTCGTGATATGGGGAAATTATTAGAAAATATTATTTTTCTGGATCTCTATCGACAGGAAAAACAGATTTACTTCCTGAAAAATAGAACAGAAAGATTTTAAATTCGTTAATTACTTTTACTCCATCGCTTTCTTCAACATATCTGCAGCAATTTTATTCCCATTACTAATAATTTCATTTTCATCAACATGAACCAGTCTGCTATCTTTAACGACGATTTCACCATTGACGATGGTTGTATCAACCCCGTGATTGATGCCTGAAAAAATTAAAGCAGCTAATGGATCGGAGAGAGCTCCCGTATATTCCAACTTATCAAGCTCGAAAATCGCAATATCGGCTGCCTTGCCGACTTCGAGTGAACCAATGTCGATTCTCCCCAAAAGTCTGGCAGAACCTAATGTCGCCATTTGCAGTACCTGTTCGGCAGTGATGGCATCTGCACCTGAATTTACACGATGCAGTAGTAAAGCCTGTCGCATCTCTCCAACCATATCTGAGCTGTCATTGGATGCCGAACCATCCACTGCCAGTCCGATAGGAATGCCTAGTTCCAACATTTCTGGAATTCGGGCAATACCAGATCCCAATCGCATATTTGAAGCTGGACAATGGGCAATACCCGTCTTCGTTTTTGCCAATAGTTGTAATTCTTCATCATTAAAATGAATCCCATGAGCATACCAGACATCATTCCCCAGCCAATCTAAATCTTCCATGAGTTGGAGCGGTCGTTTTCCGTAAACCTGTTGGCAATATTCATCTTCATCCTTAGTTTCTGCCAGGTGGGTATGCAACCGAACACCATATTTTCGTGACAATTTGGCGGTTTCTTTCATCAATTCAGGAGTGACATTGAAAGGAGCGCAGGGACCCAGATGAATCTGCCGCATGGATAGGGGAGAGGGATCATGATATTTTTGAATCGTTTCCTCGCTATGTGTTAAAATTTGTTCTTCATCTTGCACTACACTATCCGGCGGTAAACCGCCGTCTTTTTTACTTCGAGACATTGATCCTCGGATGGAACAAAATCGGACGCCCAGCTTGGTGGCTGCTTCAAATTGTTTGGCTGGAATATCGATTTGTACATGTTTTGGGTAAAGATAATGATGATCCGTTGTTGTGGTGCAACCCGTTTTCAACAGCTCACCACAACCCAATAAGGTTGAATAATATATGGCTTTGTCATCAAGAAATTTCCAGATTTCATAAAGCGTGACTAACCAGTTAAACAGTGGTTTGTTTTGTACCTGTGGCAGGTTGCGAGTCAACGTTTGACATAAATGATGATGGGAGTTCACCAGCCCTGGAATTACCAACTTGGTTGAGCAATCAATCATTTCGGCATCTTCGACAATGATATTTTT
>JABAOH010001429.1_pt9 | contig 12436 bp, 14 predicted proteins | sample 7062181 | NCBI WGS metagenome assembly JABAOH01 (sample SAMN14538630, study PRJNA623070) | marine sediment metagenome | biome: marine biome [ENVO:00000428]; feature: marine pelagic biome [ENVO:01000023]; material: deep marine sediment [ENVO:00002113]; isolation source: pool of 5 deep marine... | reverse complement strand
CCAACGGAATCGAAGATGGCCTTGGCGAGCTTAAGGTCTCCCTTTGAGGCGTGCTTTCCGGGGGCAATGGCCGCTGCCCCCTCCTTGACGGATGCAGCGATATTCGGCATGACCCGAATGAGGCGGAGGTCTTTATTGAGGCACGATTCAATGGCGGCAAGGGGTACACCGGCGGCAATGGAGATGATGACTTTAGACATATCTAGATGGGGAGCCGTTTCCCTGAGTATCGATGCCATGATCTGGGGTTTGATCGCATAGATAACGATCTCCGATCCCTTGACTACGTCGATGTTACTCGCCGTCGTGACAACCCCATAGGCGTCCTTGACGGATTTGAGCTTCTCCCTCCGAATGTCCGAGCAGATGATGTTCTTGGGAATGGCCGATTTCGCATAAATGAGCCCGCTGATGAGGGATTCCCCCATATTCCCCGTTCCGATGATGCCGATCTTCTTGTCTTTCAACATGGCCTCTGTTTCCCTTGATTGAGGATTTTATGGTGGAGATGAGGGGATTCGAACCCCCGACCCCCGCGTTGCGAACGCGATGCTCTCCCGCTGAGCTACATCCCCACCCCTTTATGGCTTCATTTTTCCCAATGAGTTACGGATTCCCCCGTCGCAGTGTGGAACCCCAAGATTAATCCTTTGACAATAATGTTTTTATGGTACCCTTCAATTCCGTCAGATCCGATGTCTTGATCACATAGGCATCGGATGCCCACGTTGTCAAATCCTGTTTATATTCACCATATGCAGAGCACAATACGACCGGCAGGTTCCGCCGGACCTCCCTGATCTTCCGCAATGTTTCGACTCCGTCCATTCCCGGCATCCTAATATCGAGGGTGACGAGATCGGGCTGAAAGGTGTTCACTTTTTCCAAAGCCTCTTGGCCATGGGCGGCTACATCAACGGTATATCCTTCCTCCTCTAATTCCTCTTGATATAAGAATCGGATGTTTTCCTCATCGTCGACCACCAGTATCTTCTTCATCATCGCCCCTCTCATTCCCGTTGCCCTTTCCCTGCGGATGCAGTATGATTCGAAGCCTCGCTCCGGGTCAGCCATTGTGCCCCTCCTTCCACGGGGAATTTGACGGTGAAGGTTACACCTCGGCCCGGGTCGTTATTGACCTCGATCGCACCCCCGTGTCCATCTACAATCCGGTGGCAAATGGCCAATCCCAAGCCTGTTCCCCACCCCTTGGTTGTGAAGAAGGGGTTGAAGATATTGTGGAGCACCTCGGAGGGAATTCCCCCTCCCGTATCCCTTATCTCAATAGCGATGTAATCACGGTCCTCTTGAGAGACGGGAACGGTCTTTACCGTCAACCTCCCTCCATCGCCCATGGCTTCCCTCGCGTTGGTCATGAGATTGATAAATACCTGCTTGATCTCCTGGTAGTCACACGGAATCTCCGGTAGATTACCGTCGAGGGACTTTTCGACTTCAATCCCCTGGGACTTCAGTGCATCCTCCATTCCCGTCAAGGTCTCCTCTATGATTCGATTCACGTCGAATTTTTCCAAGACCACTTTGGTGGCCTTGGAAAAATAGAGGATATCGTCGAGAATTCCCTCCAATCGGCCTACCTCTTTGATGATGGCCTCAGTGTACCTCTTTTCGGAAAGGCCGTTATCCAGTTTCTTATGTAACCTCCTCGTATACCCACCGATGGAGACGAGCGGATTCTTAATCTCATGGGCCACGCTGGCAGCCATTTCGCCTAAGGCAGCCAATTTCTCCTTCTGAAGAAGAGTCTCTTGAGCCTGTTTCAATTCCAAATGGGTGTCCTCGAGATATTTGTACAGGATGCAATTCTCGATGGCGAGGCCCGCCTGCCTCGTAAACATGGTCAACAATTGTATGTCATCATCCGTAATGGGACGATCGTTATAGAGGTTATCTACGACGATAACCCCGATAGTCCTTTCCCTGCCCCAGAGGGGGACGGTAGCGAATCGATAGGACCTCCTATCGCCTTCTGATTGTGACGCTAAAGCACAATTCACGTCCCTGTGTATCTCGCAATCCTTTTGGCACGTTACTCCATCTCGCTCATAATCGATATTGAAGGGCTTCTGTTCCCGCACTGTCCGAGCAAGGATACAATGTCCCTTATCCAGGGGGATAGTTACCCTTCTTACACTCTCATCCAGGATTGTCCCCATAGGGGAGTACTGAGGATTCAGAGACGACAGGATTTCGGAAAGCGTATCCCGTTTACCCCCCAAGTTCTTCCATATCTTCCCCGCTTGGTCGGCATTGTCAGGTCCAACCCCCATCATTCCGGTGAGGCGGTTTCTCCTTTCTTCGGTCAGGAAAAGCATGGCCCGATTGAACCCCATCCCGTCCCCCATGGTGATGGCAGTAAGGATGATGCGGAGGATCTGTTCGAACTTCACAGTAGACAAAAGGGCATTATTGATTTCATACAAGAGGGAGAGCTGGTTTGCTTGGCGATCCTTCTCCTCTGCGAGCTTTGTGGCATCCAGGCGTGCAGAGGCATTCTCTATGGCATTGGCCATTTGGTTGGCCATAATGGAAAGCAACCGTTCATCTTCCCGGCTGAAGGAATCGTTTTCGGGCACCTCGCCTCCCTTTTTATCGTATACGGTAAGCGTTCCAAAGGCCTTTCCCCTAGATATAAGGGGGACGCAAAGTAAGGAAAGACGGGCCATTCCTTCCCTTTTTTGATTAACATCGTCAATGACGGTGGGCTGACCCCTGGAAAGGACCCCCCTCGCCAGCTCATCGTCAAGAGACATGAGATATTGAGGGTATGATCCCAATTGTGATTCGATCCGAAGTTTCTGGGTTATTCCGTCTTTGAGCCTCAGTGCTCCCCCGCTGGCCCCCAAAACCCTGGTGCTCGTCCTAACGACCAGATCCAGAAGGTCCTTCCACTCGGTGGTCGATATAACGATCTTGCTCGATTCGTAGAGGCTTGTTAATTCCGAGATTCTCCTTTTGGCCTCGGAGAAGAGGGCGGCATTTCGAAATGTCCCTGAAATCTCCCTGCCAACGGTCAGAAGCAATTCCCGCTCACCCTCCGCGAATCTCCTCGACTGAGCGTAGTAAAGGAGAAGGATCCCGTAGCAAAGGACGTCATCAGCAATGGGGATGAGGGCAAAGCTAAAGGGAGGGGTTTCCTCCAACATCATCCCCCTCAGATTCACATCCTTTTGGTCACCTCCGTTGAAAAATGAGGGTTGACGGGATTGGGAGACCTCTTCCATCAAGCCTTGCCATCGAGAGCTTCCCGTTGGATCTGGGGCTCTACGGTCGCGTTGGCTGGAAGCCGCCAGGGTGAAGGAGTGCGTGTCCTTATGGAAGGCGTAGAGGGCACAAAAATCCGTTGAGAAAGCCACGGCGAGAATCCCAGCGATTCGGGTTAGGCGGCCATCGATGTCAAGCGTGGAATTGGAAACCCGAATGATCTCTCCCAGGATTTCGCGTTCCCTATGGGCAGAGGAGCTCATCTGCTTCAATCCCGGTCATCTTGGGGTAGTGTTTCCCGGAGATACTTAGCCGCTTCCTCAGGGGGGGTCGGGTTTATGTAAAATCCCGTTCCCCACTCGAATCCAGCCACCTTCGTCAATTTGGGGATGATCTCGATATGCCAGTGATAAAATGCCTCATCCTGTGCATTGGTATGGTTGGTGTGGAGCATAAAATTATACGGGGATCCGGGTAGCGTGCTGTCTATTCTTCTCAGGACGTCCGACAGGAGCCAGGCCACGTCTTCGAATTGCGCCGGTTGGGTGTAGTGGAAATGCGCGCTATGGTCCTTCGGAAGAATCCACGTCTCAAAGGGAAAACGAGAGGCAAAGGGCGCAAGGGCGATAGCTCCCCTATTTTCCCCGACTATCCGAGCTTGATACTCTATCTCCTGGCGGATGATATCGCAGAAAACACACCGATCCTTATATTCATAATATGCCTTGGCACCATCGACCTCCTCGCTCACTCTCTTGGGCACCACAGGTAAGGCGATAATCTGTGAATGGGAGTGTTCCAGAGAGGCTCCGGCAGCCGCACCGTGATTCTTGAATACGAGGATGTGCCTTAGCCGTTGGTCACGAGTGAGGTCCACAATCCTCTCCCGGTAGGTCGCGAGTAACGTTACGACCCTTTCGATGGGAAGCATGGAAAGGGTTTCACCATGCTTGGGCGTCTCGATAACGACTTCATGGGCACCCACCCCGTTCATCTTGTCGTAGAGCCCTTGCCCCTCTCGGTTCAGATCACCTTCCATTCGCAGGGCAGGGAATTTATTGGGAACGACCCGCAATGTCCAACCAGCGGAGTTCGGTTGAGAGCCGTCTTCCCGAATGGCGAATACCTCAGGTGGGGTTTTGTCCTCATTGCCCTCGCACAGTGGACAAAATCCCCCTCGGATCCTGGTTTCCTCGGGAAGGAATTCCGAAGGTCTTCTCCCCCTTTCGGTAGAGATTATGACCCATCGGCCGGCGATCGGATCTTTTCGTAATTCAGGCATCTCTTTTTGTGGTCACTGACGGGAAGATTTTATTCTCCCCTCATCTTTTCCCTTTGTTCCTCTTCCGTTTTACACTCGATACAGAGGGTAGTTACCGGCCTCGCCATAAGTCTCTTCTCCGAGATCTTCTTGCCACACATCTCACAAATGCCGAACGTACCGTCTTCGATCCTCTCCAGAGCTTCGTTCAACTTTTGAATGAGCCTTCTCTCTCGATCTCGTATTCTGAGGGTGAAATTGCGATTCGATTCAAGGGATGCCCTATCAGTGGGATCGAGAAGTTCCTCCTTGTAATCGTCGGACATGCCGCTGACCGTTTTCTCCGCTCCCTCCAACAAGACGTTGAGCCTCTCTACTAAAAGCCTTTTGAAATAGAGGCACTTTTCCTTATCCATTCAAACCCCCTGGTAGTTAGGTGCTCGTTAACCCCATTGAATAGAAAGGAAAATTATAAAAATATAAATATATTCCAATCATTTTCCAAAAGTCAATACGTTGCTGCCAGAATGTGCTCATCTCTCAATGTGCTCTTAACGTACCATGGGAGTTTGAATTTCTCCATAGATCGGCTGCTGCAGAAAAACCCTCCATCTACGGCATTCAGTGGCAGAGAGGCTGGAAAGACCTTTAAGAGATCATGGGGGCCTTGCTTCCGGCATGGTAACGGCGTTACCTGGTAGAATGGTGATGCCACAGTGAGGAATTTGGGATCTAAACACGAAGGGGTGAGAATCCGAGGTTCCCTCATTACTGTTTCCGGGTGGCACTATTTTTGCTCTTTTTAGTTTGACCTCTTCGAAAAGATCCCTCTACCCAAGTAAGAAGGGGCCTGGTGGGTTGCCTTCGCGGATGGATGTATGAAAGACTATGAAAAATTTTCCCATGGAAAAGGACAAAAATTCGGCCAAGGGGCGAAAAGGATTCCGCTCCTCCTTTCGATTCTTCTCCTGTTCGTCTCCTCTCCAGCATCATCCAAAGAGGCCTTGGATATGATTCTCAATTCGAAAATATACCCCTATCCCCCCTATTCCTTTAAGACTCACTTTCGTCATTCACTCCAGGTAAAAGTTATCGAGGATAACCGCCCCCATTACGAAAGGATCAGTAAATCCGATGCCGCCAACTGTATCGACAAATCCTCGTGGTTAGAACCCGTAGCAGTAATGGTGGAAAAGGTCTTGGAGAGGGAGTTCCTCCTTTCCAATCTGTTCGATTCGGTGAGTCGACACGACGAGCGTTCCTCCCTGTTGTTGGAGATCGATCTCAATTCCTTTTCGGCCGCGTGGGAACGTGGCAGATCGGGTTTGAAGCCCATCTACACCATTTACGGTGCCGCCGACCTGAATGCGTCCTTGATTTCAAGAAGGGGGGGAAAGATCCTCTTGATCAAGAATTACCGAGAGGGAACCGAGGCGGAGATCACTCAGTTCCGGAACAAAGAGGATTATGCGGCCATTGAGGTGGGAAAGGCTCTAAAAAGGGTAGCGGCTAGACTCATGGAGGATATTACACACCACCTGGAAATCTTGGAGGCCGACCCCGTTGGGTTGAAAAGGGGACCAACTCCGATAAAAAAACGGTCTCCAGAGAAGCAAGGGACAACCAAGAAACGAAATAAGAGAACGATTCCCTCAAAAAAACCGGATCGTACGGTATTGGAGCCCATAGGACCCAAATAGGGATGTTAGGCAGAGAGGTTTCATGAATCCCATAGAGCCTTACGGATCGTACTATCTGACGAAGAAGATCGCCACAGGAGGAATGGCGGAGCTCTTCCGGGCCAGAAGGAAAGTCGGCCTCGAGGGTTTTGAGAAGATTCTAGCCATCAAGAGAATCCTTCCACACCTGAGCAGCAATCGGGACTTCGTGGCCATGTTCGCCGATGAGGCCAAGATCGCCGCGCAATTAAACCACCAAAATATCGTGCAAATCTTCGACTTCGGCAGGTTGAACGAAACCTACTTCATCGCCATGGAATTCGTCTTGGGGAGTAACCTCCGCGGAATCATGGAGAAAACGAGGCAATTGGATACGCAGCTGTCCATCAATGATTGCGTCTTCATTATCACAAAGGCGGCCATCGGACTCGACTATGCCCACCGGAAACGGAATCTCCAAAATAGTCCCCTCCATATCATCCATAGAGATATCAGTCCACAAAACATCTTGGTCTCTTATGAGGGAGAGGTGAAACTGACCGATTTCGGCATTGCAAAGGCGGCTTTAACGACCTCTGTTACCAAAGCAGGGGTTTTGAAGGGTAAAGTTTCATACATGTCTCCGGAGCAGGCTCGTGGGGAGGGCTTGGACAGTAGATCGGATATATTCTCGTTGGGAGTCGTTTTTCATGAACTACTGACATACCGAAGGCTCTTCGAGGGGGAGTCCGAACTCCAGATCTTGGAAAAGTTGAAAGATCCGCATATAGAACCCCCATCTCATTTTAACCCGGATATCCCAACTGAATTGGATCGGATCGTTTTGAAGGCCTTGACCCTGAGGCCGAAAGATCGGTATCAATCCGCGGAAGAGATGTTTATCCGATGCGAAACCTTTCTCGCGTGCCAGGATGACTTTCCCACCACCAACGGCTTCCGAAACTTTCTGCAGATTATCTTCAGAGAGGATATAGAGAGGGAAGAAAGGGAGATCCAGGAGGAATTTGATCGGGTGAGGTCCCTTGAAATCAATCAAGAGAAGACTCGTTCCTTTGCCCTCCGTTCAACTTCCCTGGCTTCCGACGAGCATTCCTTTTCCTCTTGCGGCCTGGGCCTATTTCGGCGGCTAAAGTACACAGGTATTATCACGGGGGCGCTGGTTCTCGCGTTCCTTTTAATCCTATCCCTAATCCATCCCCCTTCACGGACGATCAAGAAGGTTCCAACAGCGGATGACCATGTTCGTTATGCCCTTTTCTGTCTTGGTCGGGCCAGATTTGACCGGGCTGTTGCGGAGTTCGGAAAGGCCTTCGAAATCGAGCCGTCTTATGCCATGAGATATCGGAAGCAGTTGGCAAGGGCCTTTCTGGAACGGGGAAAAGCGAACTTCCCTACGAAATTGGAAAGGGCCCTCAGCGATTTCAAGGAAGCTCGGAGGCTCGACCCGGGAAATCATGAGACCTCTTTTCAGCTGGGCCGAGCATTCACGAAGTCTGGAAAATACGATGAAGCGCTTAACCAATATGAGCAATCCATTGCCATAATGCCCGAGAACCCGGATGCTCATTTTAACCTCGGATGCATTTTTTTGGGCAGGAAGGAGTATGCCAGTGCTGCCCGGGAATTCGAGGAGGTCATTAAACTCAAACCACCGTATCTGAGCGATGCCTTTGTCAACCTAGGCATCGCCCGCTACAATGCGGGCCGACTTGAAGAGGCCCTCATGGCCCTGAAAGAGGCTCTTCAATTGAATCCCACAAATGGAACTATATCTGCATACATCGGTGCCGTTAGGGCCACATTGGGGAAAAGAAAGCGTTGAACGAAAAGCGGTTTTCCTTTTCTGAGCTATCTTCCCGACGATGAATTTGGTATCAAGAAATAGCGCAAAATGGAGATGCTGGATTTTTTCCGTGTCGCCTCTGGGGTTCTGGAAGCTTGGATGGGGCTGACCGAATCATGGAAAGGACGTAAAAAAGCTTGGTGACAATGACCTGTCGTCTCGTGCACCCCGGTTGACTCTCTGCAATCTTCACATCTCGGAACACCGAATGAAGTCCCTTACGAACTGGTTAGCAGGGTGTTTTCGAATCCTTGAAGGGGTATCGATCTGAATGATTTTCCCTTCTCGCATCATAGCCACCTCGTCTGCAAGGGCAAAAGCCTCGGGGAGGTTGTGGGTGACGTAAATCGTTGTAGCCCCTATCTCAGTGTGATAATTCTTCAACTCCTTGCGGAGGGTCAATCGATGTTGGGGGTCTATGTTAGAGAGGGGTTCATCCATGAGCAGTATTTCGGGCTTGACAGTTATGGCCCTGCCAATTCCGACAATTTGTTTCTGGCCCTCCGATAACTGGTTCGGCTTTCTGCGATAGAGCCTTTTCCCAATACCAAGTCGGTCTGAAATGGTATCAACCCTCTCTCCGATTTCCCGGGGAGTTCGATTTCGAATCTTCATGGAAAAGCTCAGGTTACTATAAAAGTGTTTGTCAAACACGCGCATGTGAGGCCAGAGGGCGTTGTCTTGAAATACCATACGAACCCCTCGCCGAGAGGGTTTCTCATGGTTCACACATCGACCGTGGATATAGATATAACCTTCATCAATCTTCTCCAGCCCGGCGATTAATCGGAGCAAGGTGGTCTTGCCACATCCGGTTGGCCCTACGACAGCGACAAACTCCCGGCTATCGACCACAAGGTCCACATGGGTAACGGCGAGCACGGATCCGTATCGCTTGCTGACACGGTCAAGGACGAGGCTCTTATTAGGTGGTATGTATCCAGAGGGATTTTTCATGGCTGGACCCTGTCGGTGGTGATCAAAGTATCATTGCCTCCTCCTATGGCGCAGAATCAAGGATGTGGAGGCGAAGAGAATGAGGAGAAGGCTTACGATCTGGGCAATTCTCAACCCGGCAAACATGAGGCTATCCATCCTGAGGCCTTCAATCCAGAATCTACCGAAGGAATAGAGCATGAGATAGGTAAGAAATACGTCGCCCCTGATTATGCCCCTTCTCCGTCTAACCCACAGTAAAAAGAGGAATACGCAAAAATTCCAGAGGGATTCATACAGGAAGGTAGGATGGAAGTGGGCTTGTTGAATATGGTGAAGAGGCCGGTGGGCCTCATCGATGAAAATTCCCCACGGCAAGTTCGTTGGTCCTCCGAAGGCTTCCTGGTTAAAGAAATTACCCCAGCGCCCAATGGCCTGGCCGAGAATGAGGCTGGGGGAGCAGATATCGGCAACCTGCCAGAAGGAAACCCCCTTCAGGCGCGTATAAATCAGCGCAGAAACTATGCCTCCGGTAATTGCCCCATGAATTGCGAGTCCACCATGCCAGAAGGCGAAGATTTCCCTCATGTTATTCCGGTACAGGTCCCAGGAGAAGATGACATAGTAGAGTCTGGCCCCTACGATGGCGCTTATAAGCATGTAAAAGAACAGATCGTAGAAGAACTCGACGCTCAGTTCCTGCCGTTTGGCTTCTCGCGATGCCAAGACCAGTCCGAGGATCACCCCAGCCATGATAAGCACTCCGTACCATCGGATGCTCAAGGGACCGATTTGGAAGATCACCGGTTTCATATGGTTCAATTTACCCCTTTTTTCCCCGTTGAAGGCAGACTTTCCTCAGAGAACCCGTGGTAATCAGACCACCTGCCGTGTTTTCCCTCTTCTTGGCGAGGATTTGACTCGGACCATAGGGGCTCTTCGCTTTTATTTTATTCACGATCTCTCTGTCCTTCGTGTTACTCTGGGGTGCTCCACCATGACGATGTATGGCGATGTCATGGGTTTCGGAATTGTCCATTATCACCTCGGTGTTGTTCGGCTCATTCCACGGAGCCCTCTCTCAACCCGCATGTTTCCGATGGTGTCTCTTCAACCGGGATTGCGAGAATGGGCTGCTTTCCCCCTCCTCACCGAGATGATTTCGGCGGCGATGCTCAGGGCAATCTCCCCGAGTGTCTCCGCACCGATATCCAGGCCTATTGGAGCGGAGAGTTTGGAGAAATGCTCCTTTTCTATCCCCTTCGAGATCAGATCCTCCTTGATGGTTCTGATCTTTTTCTTACTTCCAACTATTCCCACATAGCGAAAGTCCTTTGCGATGATACGCTCGAGGATTGCCTTGTCTGTTGAAAAGCCCCGGGTAAGGATTACGATGTATGAGGAGCTATCAGGGGAGAGCCTTTCCGCATAAGACTCCATATCTTCGGAAAGGAGCACTTCGATATCGGTAAATCGATCTTCTTCGGGCATCTTTGGGTTATCATCCACCACGGTAACACGAAAGTCCAGCGACCGCATTAGAGGGGCCAATGTCCTCGTAATATGGCCACCACCGAATATGACCAGTTTCTCAGGCTGGCTGATGGGTTCGATGTAAACGTCGACCTCACCACCACACATCATGTCCAAGTTCCCTTGGAGGTCAAAGGTTTTCAGTTTCGTGGTGCCACCTTTCAGGCATTCAAGGGATTCCTCAATGACTTTCTTTTCCAGACCACCGCCCCCCACGGTTCCCAAGATTCTTTCGTCCTCCATGACGATCATCTTGGCCCCAGCCTTTCTCGGGGTTGACCCTTTGGTACGCACGACGATTGCCAAAGCTGCTCGTTTTCCTTGGTCTTTGATATCAGCGAGTGTTCGATATATGTCCTCCATATTATTTCCCTTCCTAGAGTAAGTTCTTGATCAATGAAATGTTGCGGTCGAATTCCCTTCCTTCCGGCTCTCTGTGGAAATCTGAACTCTCATCCAACAGCATAACTCCATTGGATCAAGAGGTCAATATATTAGGGCATCCAATCCGGAGACTCGGTTGGGTCAATGATATCAATGGCACATTCGCGTTTGGCATCAATTGAAGAACGTCCTTCTTTAGTCAGGCAGGAAAAGACCCCGTNNTATCATTTCGGGGGTGCTCTTGATGGTTGCTTTATCCATAAGTATTACGGTACGCTCCGATCCCGGGCCTGCTTATGAGCCTTTCTTGAACCGGTCCACCAATTCTTTCATCTCGGGATCATCCTTTAGCTTTTCATCGAGGGAAATGAAGGTTCCGATGAGGGTGCTCTGTCTGCGAGAATCTCTCTCCAACTCCTTCAAGCGAGCCTCGGACCTCTTCTTAAATTCCTCCAATTTCTTGATATATTCCTCCCTCCTATCCTGGGGAATGGATGTCGCCCTCCCAGTCCCCCTCCGGTAGGAATCCAATTGCCGTTCTATGCTGCTGATCTGTCTTTCTAAATTGACCTTGCGACTGAGATCGGCGAAATCATTGGCACCCTTTAGGACCCTCAAGTCAATCCTTCCGAGGTATTGTCCCCTTGGGTAAGCCTGGAAAAGGAATGCCTCCCAGCCTCTATCGGACCTCAGGATTTGGTGGTAGGTCCCGCTACCGCCACTTCCAATGATAAAGCGGACGCCCTGCACCTGCTGAACCAGCTTGGTGTATTCCTTAAAAGAGCCCAGGTTGCTCAGGCCCACAATGACATCACAATCCTTCCCAAGCTCGGCTGCCACCTTCCTTGCGGCTGCTATTGGATTGGATACGAAATACCCTTCAGAAGTGCCCCCTTCAGTTTGGCGGTTATCGGATGTAAGGCCAAAAACGCCAACCCTTATTCCACCTAAATCCAGAACCACATGGGTTCTAAAAACCGGATTGCCCCGCTTTCCATCGAGGAGATTGGCAGACAGGAGGGGTAGATGAATCTCCCTCTCCAACTCCCTGAGGAATTCGATTCCAGCCAAAAGGTCATCCGATCCAACGTTGACTGCCTGGTAGCCCATCCGCATGTAAGCCGTTCCGATTAATCGGGCCTTCTTCCGCTCCTGGGAAGAGGGGACATCCTTTGGTTTGAAGAAACTGTTGCCCGCCTCGAAAAGGAGAAGCTCTTTCCCCTCCTTTTCGAGATCCTTGATAAAGGTGGCCCGCCGGGCCAAACCTCCCAGAACTCTATTTCCTCAGGTGGGGCAAGGGTCAATTATTCCGCGCATATCATTTGAATAGAGGAGTGTCAATTCAACCGCTTGAACGCGCTGGCAAAAGATCAAGAACCCGACCAGAATGATCAAAAGCGCCGTCCTTGAGATGGGGACCCCCCATCTATCTTTCGGGTTCTTGTTAAGGAGCACCAAACCTACCACGATGAAATTCCTCATTCCACGTTTCCTTTCCAATTGCACCGTATTGTCAAAGAATTGAAGCAATTTCCAGGCCATATTCGTGAAACCTTTTCTGGTATTGAAGCACTT
>JABAOH010165876.1_pt4 | contig 12441 bp, 13 predicted proteins | sample 7062181 | NCBI WGS metagenome assembly JABAOH01 (sample SAMN14538630, study PRJNA623070) | marine sediment metagenome | biome: marine biome [ENVO:00000428]; feature: marine pelagic biome [ENVO:01000023]; material: deep marine sediment [ENVO:00002113]; isolation source: pool of 5 deep marine... | reverse complement strand
GCATACTCACGGCGCTCGAGACCGCGCACGCGTATGCGTATGCGCGCCGCTGGGCCGCGGACAACCCGGGCAAACGGATCCTGATCGGCAACTCCGGGCGCGGCGACAAGGACATGCCGACACTGACCAAGTACCCCGCCAGGATCCGCACCGATGCCAGCACATGAGCGCGTATGCGCGGCGATCAAAGCCGCCAACGACAGCGGCCGGCCGGCGCTGATCCCGTTTCTGACGGCTGGCTACCCTGAGCCCGCTGCCTTTCAGAGCACGCTCCGAGCGATCGCTGCCGAGGGCGATGTCGTCGAGATCGGCATCCCGTTCTCCGATCCGATGGCGGATGGCATGACCATCCAGCGCTCGAGTTTCGCGGCGCTGCAAAAGGGCGTCAGTCTTGCATGGATTTTCGCCGAGCTCGACAAATTAGGCGGCATCGAAACGCCGCTGGTCATGATGTCCTACCTGAATCCGCTGCTCGCTTTCGGTTACACCGAACTCGCCAGCCGTGCCGCTGCGGCCGGCGTCTGCGCCTTCATCGTGCCCGACTTGCCCTTCGAGGAGAGTAGCGAGCTGCGCGCGGCGCTCGAGGACGAGGGGCTCGGCCTGGTCCAGCTCGTTACACCGGCGACACCGCCGGAGCGCCTCGAAATGCTCTGCGGTGCATCGCGTGGTTTCGTTTACGCCGTGACCATAACCGGCATCACTGGCGGCGATACGGCCCTGCCTGCCGATCTCGCCGACTATCTCGATGCCGTTGCGTCGGCCTCCACCTTGCCGGTCTGTGCGGGTTTCGGCATCCGCGCGCCACAAGACGTCGCCAACGTCGGCGCTCACGCAGCCGGCGCCATCGTCGGTTCGGCCCTCGTAGAGGTGCTCGAACAGGGTGCGGATGCCGCAGCTTTCCTCCGATCCCTGCGAGCGCCATGAAAAAGCTGACCTCGGCCGATTCGCTGATCACGATCAATCATTTGAAAAACGTGCTCGAAGCCGAGGGCATCCCCTGCGTCATTCGTAACCAGCACCTCGGGGCCATCGTCGGCGAGATGCCGTTTGTCGAAGTCTGGCCGGAACTGTGGGTTCGCANNTCGACCGCGCACAGGAACTGATTGCGAACGACAGCTTGCTCGAAAGTCCGGCCGAGCCCTGGCAGTGTCCGCGCTGCGGGGAAGAAAACGAGGGCCAGTTCGGCGCCTGCTGGAATTGCAGCGCTAATCAGCCCTGAGCATTCGGGCTTCGCTGCAAGTTCGGGCTGTAAGCCCTCGCCGTTGCCGCCGCGCTAGGGCAGGCCGCTTGCGAGCAGCCGCCTGCCGGCGATCTCGGAGCGGAGCATCGCCGCGACTTTTTCCGATTGCACCGGGCGGCTGATCAGAAACCCCTGCGCGAGGTTGCAATTGCAGCGTCGGAGAAACTCGAGCTGCGTCAGGGTCTCGACGCCTTCGGCGGCGACTTCGATATCGAGGCCCTGTGCCATGGCAATAGCGGCGCGAATGATGCGCTGGTGCGAGTCGTTCTCGTCGATATCGGCGATCAGCGATTGATCGAGGACGAAACTGTCGACGAAACCGCTATCGATCGACTCGAAGGAGACGTCACGCGTGCCGAAGTGATCGAGTGAGAGTCTCACGCCGAGCTTCTGCAGCCCCTCGAGCGTGGACAATTCCGCATGCCGTTTGCGCATCACTTCGCCATCGCCGATTTCGAGTTCCAGGCAGCCCGGATCGATCGCGGTGTTCTCGAGCGTCTGCCTGACGGCAGTCACCAGCCGCTCGTGCTCGAGCTGCTGCCCCGACAGGTTGATCGCGATCGTAAGGTCCGGTAATTCGAACTGTCGCTGCCAGGCCGCGAGTTGCCGGCAGGCCGTGGCGATCACCCATTCACCGGCCGAATGGATGAGCCCGCTCGACTCGAGGATCGGCAGGAAACGTGCCGGCGGCAGCAGCCCAAAGCGCGGGTGCTGCCAGCGCAGCAGTGCTTCGAGGCCGATGAGCCGGCCGGATCCGAGATCGATGCGTGGCTGGTAGTGCAGGACGAACTCGTTGCGAACGAGGGCATGCCTGAGCCCGAGCTCGAGTTCTTCGCGCTGCGCGAGCTTGACGTTGAGCGCTTCGGCATAGTGGTGGAAGCGTCCGCCGCCGCGTTTCTTCGCCTCGCCCATCGCAAGCTCGGCCGCCGCGATCAGCCGCTCGGCCGTCTCCCCCGAGTCCGGGTAAAGCGCGATACCGATACTCGGCGTGGCGTAGATCTCACTGGCACCGATCTGGTATTTCTCCGCGAGTACGAGCAGGAGCTTCTGCGCGGCCGCCGCGGCGTTCTCGGCAGCGCCGAAATCCTCGAGACAGATGATGAACTGGTCCGTGCCCCAGTACCCTGGGAAGTCGCCGATCCGCAGGTTCTTGCGGAGCCGGCCGGCCACGCGGCAGAGTAACTGATCGCCGACGTCGTGGCCGAGCGTGTCGTTGACCGACTTGAAGCGATCGAGGTCGATGAACAGCACGGCGAGCGGCGCGCCCTTGCGCTGGCTGCGGCCGATGGCCCTGGCGAGCTGCTCGGAAAACAGCGCGCGATTGGCCAAGCCGGTCAGCTCGTCATGCTGCGCGGCCCGGCGTAGCGCGTTCGTTGTCCTGGTTACCTCGGTGACATCTCTGAACGTGACCACGCCGCCGATGAGCTCGCCGTTGCCGTCATAAAGCCCCTGGCCGTTCAAAGCGAGGATCGTATCGGGCTGATCGGCGCTGCGATAGATCGCAAGCTGGTTCTCGAATTTTTCGCCGCGGCGGGCCCTCGCGAGCGGCAGTGCCGCCGAATTGCGATAGTTGTGGCCGTCACCGTCGATGCAGCAGAAAGTCTGTTCCCAGCTGACATCGGGCAGCATGCGCGCATCGAGACCGAGGATCGAACGTGCCGCGGGATTGATGTCGAGCACATGGCCGCTTTTCTCGACGGTGATGACGCCATCATTGATGCTCGCGAGCACCGACAGCGCGTTGACATCGGTCATCGAAAGCCGTCGGAGCAATGCGTGGCGCCTGACTGCGTGATCGAACAGGGCTTCCTGCGCGGCATCCGAGGTGTCGTCAATACACAGATAGCCCTGCGCGCCGGCGGCAACGGCGGCGATACCGTGCTGTTCGTTTGCCCGCGTGCTCAGCGCAACGACAGGGTAAGCCCGCAGGGCTTTGAGCAGCGCCGATAATGACTGGCCCGCCCCGGTAATAGCCGGGCCGGACTCGAGCAGCACGAGGTCGATCACGGAAGGCAGTTCCGCCGGGATCCGCAGCCCGGCCGAGCGCATCAGCAGGGAGCATGAGGTCAGGGTTTCGAGCTCTGCCAAGTAATCGGCAGCGAACTCGCCGCGCCCGATGTATAGAAAGGAATGCCCCGTCATCGCTCGTTATCGTTATTTTCCGTGCCGTTACTGGCCGTTATTCTGCCGGGCCGGGGCAATAATAACAGAATCCTGAGCACGGTCAGTGCCTTAACGGGGGTGCCGGCGGCGAAAACCGGCCATTCAAACCCTAGGCCGCCCGGGGGCATCCAAATACCAGATGAAGCGGAGATTCGGTTGTTGGAAGCGCTTTTGACCACGTCGGTAAGCGACTATAGTCGTCGGGTGATATCGACACTACAGCCACAAAGAGACGACGAGGCGGACTGGATCTCCAGGGCGCAGCGTGCCGACGTCGCCGCGTTCGAAGCACTCTACAGGTGCCATGTGAACAAAGTATACGGCTTGTGTTTGCGAATGACCGGCAGCGTTGCCGAAGCCGAGGACTGCACGCAGGACGCATTTATCCAGGCATGGAGCAAGCTCGAGAAATTCCGCGGCGAGAGTAGTTTCGCCACCTGGTTGCACCGGATCGCGGTCAACACGGTTCTCGGCAAAAAGCGCAAGGCCAAACGCGAGCAGCAACGGCTCGACGTCGTCGGCAATACGCCGCGGGCGAGCATTGCCGTACCCGACACGGGTGAGCTGCGCGATCTTTCCAACGCGATCGACAGTTTGCCCGAGGGTGCAAGACACGTGTTCGTGCTGCATGCCGTCTACGGCTACAGCCACGAGGAGACCGGCGAGATGCTCGACATCGCCCCGGGCACGAGCAAGGCTCAGCTGCACAGGGCGCGGCGCCTGCTGGCCCAGCAGCTTGAAAAGGACGGGTTTGAGCAATGAACGAGGACAACGACAAACTGATGCAGGCCGCAGGGTCGCTGACGACCGAGATCGCACCCGAGCGCGATCTCTGGGGCGGCATCGAGAGAGATATCCGGCGGCCACGACAGGCTCCGTGGGCCGGCGTGTTCGCGCAGGCAGCCACCGTTTTGTTGCTCGTCGGCGCCTCCTCGGTGGTCACGTATTTCGTGGTCAGGCAAGAGCCCGGGATGATCGAGGTTGCCCCGCCGGCACTCGAGGCCGAGTTCGTGTCCCTGGCCGGGCCCGCTGAACTCGGCGAGCGCTACGGACAGGCGCGAGGGGACCTCTTGGCCAGTCTCAATCGCGAACTCGCGCGCCTGTCGCCGGAAACGCGCGAAGACGTGGAGAGGAACCTCGCAGTGATCCGGCAGGCGATCACCGATATCAATGCCGCGCTCGAACAGGAGCCGGACAACCAGCTTTTGCAGGAACTCCTGGTGGCTGCTTACCGCGAAGAGTTCGTGATCATGCAGCGGATCGGCACGGTAACGAGTCGTGTCATGGCTCGGCAGGACATTTGAGACGCAGCATGAAAGCTGCGTGATGAGGAAGACGGAAATGGACATGAAACGCACAACAATCCTGGCCTTCACGGGCCTGCTGGCGGCCGGTGCGAGCTCGGCCGATACAGAAATCGATCGCATCCTCGATGCAGCTGCGGACGGTGATGTCGAAGTCAGCAACGTTGCCGGTTTGATCGAGATCGGTGGTTGGAAGCGCGACGCTGTCGAGGTCAAAGGCACGCTCGGCGATGATGTCGAGGAGCTGATCTTCGAGCGCGACGGCAATAACGTCCTGATCAAGGTCAAGGTACCGAACAATCACGGCCGTAACATCGCGAGCAAGTTGTACATCCACCTGCCCGAACGCAGCGATCTCGAAGTCTCGGGCGTCAGCGCAGATATCAGTATCGACGGCGTACTCGGGGAGCAGGCGCTGCAGACGGTCAGCGGCGATGTCAAGACCCGCGCTGTTGCCGACGACGTCGAGGTTGCGTCGGTCAGTGGCGACGTCACGGTCACCGGTTCGAAGGCCGACGGTGAAACCGAGGTCGGCACGGTTTCAGGCGACGTGATCCTCACGGATCTTGCCGGCGATGTCGAGGCGGCATCGGTTAGCGGCGATGTCCAGCTGAGCGGCGGCGGGTTCGACAATGCCGAGATCGAAACCGTCAACGGCGATCTCAGTTTTGTCGGCGAACTCCGCGACGGCGGCGATCTCGCGATCGAAACTATCAACGGCACGGTCGACGTCGAGTTCATCGGCGAGGTTTCGGCGAGCTTCGACATCGAAACGTTCAACGGCAGCATCCGCAACTGCTTCGGGCCGAAGCCCGAGCGTACCAGCCGGTTTACCCCCGGGCTCGCGCTGAGCTTCACCCAGGGCGACGGCGCAGGGCGGGTTGCGATCGAGACGCTCAACGGCAGCGTAAGAGTCTGCAACCGCTAGGCCGGCTCTGCTACTCTAGGCGGCCTTCGAAACGGAGGCCTGCCGCATGAGTCGAGCCGTGAAGTACCTGCTGTTCTCAATCGGAGGCGTCGTTGGGCTGCTGCTCATCGGCGCCGTTGCTTTTCTTTTACTCTTCGATCCGAACGATTTTCGCGATCGGATTGCAGAGGAGACCGAACGCAAGACGGGCCGCGAGCTGCGCATCGACGGCGAAATCGAACTCACGCTGTTTCCGTGGCTCGCGATCGGCATCGGCAAAACCACGCTGGGCAACGCGCCGGGGTTTGCCGATGAGCCGTTTGCGAGTTTCGAAAGCGCCAGGCTCAGCGTGCGTGTCCTGCCGATGCTGCTGCGTCGCGAGGTCTCGATCGGTACGGCGGAGCTCGACTCGCTCGAACTCAACCTGGCGATCGCGGCCAACGGCACGACCAACTGGGACGATCTCGTCGCTGCCGGGGAGGCCGCGCCGGCCGAGACCCCGGACGCGGAACCGGCAGGCATCGTGCTCGACATCGCGAACATCGAGCTGCGCAACGCCAACATCCGCTACGACGATGCGGCGAACGGCGATCGCTACCAGTTAGCCGACGTCAACCTGACTTCCGGACGGGTCGCCGCGGGCGAGCCGGTGCCGCTTGCCGGCGGTTTCCGCTTCGAGCTGCAGCCGGCTGCGATTTCCGGCGCCTTGGCGTTCGAGACCGAGGCGACTTTCGATACCGGGGCCGCAAGTATCCGTCTCGCCGACACCGCGCTCGAGGCGACACTCGAAGGGCTCGCCGACGTTCCGGTAACGCTCGTCCTCGAGGCGCCCGTCATCACAGCCGATACCGCAAACGAGATTCTCGCGCCCGGCGCGCTCGAGTTCGAGGTGCTCGATGTCGAGGTGATCGCCAGCATCGAGCCCTTCTCCTATGCCGGCGACCCCGAGTTCGCAGCAACGCTCGAGGTGGCCGCATTCTCACCGCGAAGCCTGCTCGAGCGGCTCGCTGTGGAGATGCCGCCAACGGCAGACCCGAACGCCTTCGGCATGTTGCGGCTCGAGGCCGAGGGCATGGTCAGCACGGCCGCGGCGGCGCTCACGAACGTCGAGCTGGCGATTGACGAGACCGTCGTCACGGGCAGCCTGACGCTGCCGCTCGATGGCGCCGGGACGATCCGTTTCGATCTTGCCGGTGACACGATAAATCTGAGCCGGTACATGGCGCCGGCCGAGGCACAGCCGGCAAGCGTCGAGGCAGAGATCCCGGTGGAGATCCCGGTCGAGCTGATCCGGGCGCTGAACGTGAACGGCAGTCTCGAACTCGCCGAGGGTTTTCTCGGCGCGATGCGATTTACCAACGTCGATCTCGGCCTGACCAGCGCCGCGGGTCGCCTGCGCATCCACCCGATCGCGGCCGAGCTCTATGACGGCACTTACTCGGGCGACATTCGCATCGATGCCTCCGGGTCCGTGCCGACGATCTCGGTCAACGAACAGCTCGCGAACGTGCAGCTCGGTGCCCTGGTCGCCGCGATGTTCGAGCAGGAGAATCTGAGCGGCACCATCAACGGATCTTTCGTGCTGGCCGGTCGCGGTGCCGATCTCGCCGCCATCCAGCGCGATCTCGACGGCAAGCTGTCTTTCGAATTGAACGACGGTGCTTACGAAGGCACGGATCTCTGGTACGAGGTGCGGCGGGCCTATGCGCTGGTCAAGCAGCAGCCACCGCCCCAGCCCGAGCTGCCGGTGCGCACCTCGTTCAGTAATGTCCGCGTCCAGGGCCCGGTCAGCGCCGGCGTGTTCAGCAACCCCGATCTGTTCGCCGAGCTGCCGTTCATGCAGATCAGGGGCCGTGGCAGCGTGGATCTCGCTGCCGCGACGATGGATTATCGGCTCTCGGCACGCGTGCTCGAGACGCCGGAACTCGTGCAGGCGGCGAGCGCGGAGGAAATCAGCGACCTGACCAAGGCCGTCATCCCGCTGCGCATCACGGGGCCGCTGAGCGCGCCGAAGCCGAGCGTCGATATCGAAGGCATGCTCAGGGAACGCGCGGAGCAGGAAGTCGACAAGCTCAAGGACCGGCTGCTCGACAAAGTGCTCGGCGGCGATGAGTCCGGCAAGGACGAAGACGCCGAAGCGACAGACGATGGGAAAAAGGACGCCGAAGACAAACTCAAGGAATCGCTGCGCAATATCTTCAAGCGCTAGTTGCATGCGCGGCTTCGGGCTCGTCGTGATGTTCGCACTTGCCGGCACGGCGGCAGCGGCGGAGATTCGCGCGATCGCTTTCGACCGTGATGTCGACCGCTACGTATTCGAATCCGAGGTCTACTTTGCGGCAGAACTCGAGGCGCTGTACGGCGTGTTCCTGAATTACGATCTGTCGACACAGTTCTCCGCGGCGATTGCCGAGGCCCGCAACCTGCCGCCGGACAGCGCCGGACGCCCCGGTTTCTACGTGCAGAATCGCGGCTGCGTGCTGTTCTTCTGCATCGAATTCGAGCGTCACGGCTATGTCGAGCACGAGCCCTACACCGAGATCCGCGCTGCGATCGACGCCGAGAAGAGCGACTTTCACTTCAGCAACGAGACCTGGGTTTTCCGGGCCGAAGGCGCGGGCACGACGGTCAACTACCGCGTCGAGTTCGAACCCAAGTTCTGGGTGCCGCCCGTGATCGGCCCCTGGGCCATCAGGCGCTCGCTCAGCGAGCACGGCGGCTCAGCCGTCGCTCGCATCGAGGCCATCGCCAGGGACTACACNNGCCGAGCGGCTTCTCAACTGGTACGACCGCCATGGCCGCAAGGACCTGCCATGGCAGGGCGACAACGATCCATACCGCGTCTGGATCTCGGAGATCATGCTGCAGCAGACCCAGGTAGCGACCGTCATCCCCTACTTCGAGCGCTTCATGCAGGCATTTCCCGATGTCATAGCGCTCGCCGCTGCGCCGGTCGATGCGGTGCTCGGCCAATGGTCGGGACTCGGCTACTATGCGCGGGCGCGTAATCTGCACCGGGCGGCCCGGATCATCCGCGACGAGCACGCGGGCCGTTTCCCCGCGAGCTTCGAGGAGATCCTCACCCTGCCGGGCATCGGCCGCTCGACAGCCGGCGCCATCTCCTCGCTGGCACTGGGCAAACGCCAGCCGATCCTCGATGGCAACGTCAAGCGGGTACTCGCCCGACACGAGGCTATCGACGGCTGGCCCGGCAAAGCGCCCGTGCTCGCGGCGCTCTGGGCAGCCGCCGAGCGCTACACGCCGAGGCGGCGTGTAGCTGCCTACACGCAAGCGATCATGGATCTCGGTGCGACGATCTGCACGCGCAGCCGGCCACGCTGCGAGCGCTGCCCGGTCAGCGCCGATTGCAGCGCCTTGTCGATGGGTGAGATCGACCGCTATCCCGGCAAGAAGCCGAAACGCGAGCGGCCGCTACGCGAGACGACCATGGTACTCGCGCTGAGCGGCAAGCGCGTGTTCCTCGAACGCCGCGCAGCGCAAGGCATTTGGGGCGGGCTCTGGAGTTTCCCCGAGATCGACGACGGCGACGTTGGCGGCTGGTGTCGCGAGGTGCTCGGCGTCGATGCGCCCGGCGAGGAGCGATGGTCGACGCTGCGGCACAGTTTCAGCCACTTCGATCTCGACATCCAACCGGTCGTCGTGCGCATAAGCGCCAGGTCGAGTAAAGTGAGTGACGGCGATGCGGCGAAGTGGACACCGCTCGACCGGGAGCTGCCCGGCGGCGTTGCCGCCCCGGTGCAGAAACTCATCGACTTACTGAAACCCGAGAACCATGTCACGAACCGTTAACTGCATCCTGCTCGGCAAAGAGGCCGAGGGCCTCGATTACGCGCCCTACCCGGGAGAGCTGGGCCAGCGTATCTACGAAAGCGTCTCGAAAGAGGCCTGGCAGCGCTGGCTTGCCCACCAGACGATGCTGATCAACGAATACCGCTTGACGCCGATCGAGCCGGATGCACGGGCCTTCCTCGTGCAGGAGATGGAAAAATTCTTTTTCGGCGGCGGCTCGGCGGCACCCAAGGAATACGTTCCGCCCGAATAGCCCGCGGGTTGCGGGCTCAGTCCCTGACGCAGTATTGCACGCTGAAAAGCGCCGCGGCATCCGTCCACACGCGCCGGACCTCGAAGCCCGCGCGCGCGGCGAGATGCGCGAAGTCATCGAGCGTGTACTTGTGCGAATACTCGGTGAGGATGGTTTCGTCTTTGCCAATCGCGAAGGCCTCGTCGCCGATCCTGACGTCCTGCTTCTCCGTGCTGACTAGGCGCAGTTCGATGCGGCCCTCGACTTCGTTGTAATGCGCACGGTGCGTAAACGCCCCGACGTCGAAATCGGCGCCGAATTCGCGGTTCAGGTGCTTGAGGACATTGAGATTGAACTCGGCCGTCACGCCCTCGCTATCGTTGTAGGCACGCTCGATGATGTCCGGGTCTTTCTGCAGGTCGACGCCAATCAACAGTGCGCCGCCCGGGCCGGCCCCGGCGTACATGACCTCGAGCAATTCGATGGCGATGTCGTGGGTGAAGTTGCCGATCGTCGAGCCCGGGAAGTAAACGAGGTTCCTGCTTGGCCTGACAGTCGTCTCGGGCAGGTCGAAACGCCGCGTGAAGTCGGCGACGACCGGCAGGATCTCGAGGTCGGGAAATTCCGCGCGGAGCTCGGCTGCCGATGCGAGCAAGTGGTGTTCTGAAATATCGACGGGCACGTAGGTGGCGAGGTCGTGCAGGTGCTTGAGCAGGATGCGGGTTTTCAGGCTCGAGCCGCTGCCGAATTCGATCAGGCTCGTACGCGGGCCGATCAGTTCGGTGATCTCGCCGATGTGCGTGCGCATGATCTCGAGTTCGGTCTCGGTCGGGTAGTATTCCGGCAGCTGCGTGATGGCATCGAAGAGTTGCGAGCCGCGTTCGTCGTAAAAAAACTTCGGCGGGATCGTCTTCTCCGCCTGCCTGAGTCCCGAGAGGATTTCCTCGAGTTCGGCGGATCGCCCGGCCGCGTCGCTCATGGTCCGGCATCCTTAGCGAGGCGAATGCCGAGGCACTGCCAGCGCGCATCGGCATAGAAGAAACTGCGATACGAAGCGCGGATGTGATCGGCTGCCGTAACGCAGGACCCGCCGCGAACGCTCATCTGGTTGCACATGAACTTGCCGTTGTATTCACCGAGCGATCCGGCGAGTGGCCGAAAGCCCGGGTAGGGCAGATAAGCTGAGCCGGTCCACTCCCAGACATCGCCAAAAAACTGCGTCGAATCGCCGCCTGCCACGGGCTGCCAGTAGCCGGCGTCCATGAGATTGCCCTCGCAGGCGTGTAGGGCGGCCGCAACTTCCCATTCGAATTCGCTCGGCAGCCTTGCGCCGGCCCAGCGCGCAAACGCGTCGGCCTCGTAATAGCTGACGTGACAGACCGGTGCTGCGAGATCGAGGTCGCGCTCGCCGCCGAGGGTGAATTCCGACTCGAGGTCTTCGCCCCAGTAAAGCGGTCGGTTCCAGCCGCGTTCATTGATTGTTGCCCAGCCGTCGGACAGCCACAGATCCGAGGCAGCATAGCCGCCGTCTTTTACAAACTCGCGAAACTCGCCGTTACTCACGAGGCGCGAGGCGATCCGGTAAGGCTGCAGGAGCACCTCGTGACGCGGCGTCTCGTTATCGAAAGCGAAACCGAGGCCGCTCGCGCCGATTTGGTGCACGCCGCCCGTGTATTCGAGGTAATCGTGCCGGCCCACATCAGCCGCCGGGGGCTTGGCAAGCGCCCCTGAAAAAACCGGCTGCAGGGGACTGCAGGAGAACACATGCTTGATATCGCTCAGCAACAATTCCTGGTGCTGTTGTTCGTGATTGAGACCGAGCACGACGCGTGCCGCGATGTCTTCATCATCTCTCGCATCCAACAGCTCGAGCATGGCGGCATCGACGTGCGCACGGTAGGCGAAGACTTCATTGAGCGTCGGGCGCGAGAGCAGGCCGCGCTCCGGCCGCGCATGCATGTTGCCGACCGAGTAATAATAAGAGTTGAACAGGTAATCGAAGCGAGCGTCGAAACAGCGGTAAGCCGCATCGAAGGCCTCGAGGACGAAGCGCTCGAAAAACCAGGTAACGTGCGCGAGGTGCCACTTGGCCGGAGAGACATCGGGCATCGACTGCACAACCGTGTCCTCGGGCTCGAGCGTGCTGACGAGGCTCTCGGTGATGGAGCGCACGCGCTTGAATTCGCTCCCCAGGGCAGCTCGTGAGATCGCGTCCATCGCGGCATCCTACCTTAACGGCAGCTCGGTTTTCTTCTGCACCGTGCGGATGGCGACGCTCGAGTTGACGCGGGCGACGCCGGGCAGGCGCGTCAGCGCCTCGTTGTGCAGCCGCTCGAAGTCGGCCATGTCCGAGACGACGACGCGCAGCAGGTAGTCGAACTCGCCGGTCATCAGGTAGCACTCCATGACCTCGGGGATGTCCCGTACCGCGTCCTCGAAGGCGGCGAGCTCGCTCTGCTCCTCGCGGTGCAGGCCGATGTGCACGAACACGTTGCCGGCCAGCCCGGTTTTCGCCTGGTTGACGAGTGCGACATAGCGGCTGATGTAGCCCTCGTCCTCGAGCGCCCGCACCCGGCGCAGGCAGGCCGACTCCGACAGGCTCACCTGTGCGGCGAGCTGCACGTTGCTGATGCGGCCGTCGTGCTGCAGGGCCTCGAGGATTTGTTGATCGTATTTGTCCATGCTTAGGCAGAAAATTGCTTTAATCATCGCAAATATAGCAGAAAATGCCGATAAACAGCCCAGCTAAGCCTCAGGATGCAAGCAAATGCCGCCGTGTCCGGGG
>JABAOH010021059.1_pt3 | contig 12446 bp, 12 predicted proteins | sample 7062181 | NCBI WGS metagenome assembly JABAOH01 (sample SAMN14538630, study PRJNA623070) | marine sediment metagenome | biome: marine biome [ENVO:00000428]; feature: marine pelagic biome [ENVO:01000023]; material: deep marine sediment [ENVO:00002113]; isolation source: pool of 5 deep marine... | reverse complement strand
GCAAGCAGAGTATTATTAGGATGTCCTTAATTTATAAACTTAATATAAAAGCAGCAATATTTGAATGCTGTTTGTAGTAAGAGACCGACCTGAGAAGATAGGTTGGCTCTGTTTTTAAATGCTGAGGGTAAGCTAGTGGCAGGTGTTAATCCTACTTTTAAAAGGATCAGAAAAGCGGTCTTCGTGTTGATTACGGTTATTATAGTAATTACCCTTTTATCAGTCAGTTCTACCTCGGGAAAAGTGCCAGCTGGTACAGTGGTTATGACTGATTCTCCTACTACTTTCGGAGGTCCAAAGCTTATACCCTGGGCAAGGATGGATGAGCCCTTTGTTTTTGGACAAGAGTATATCCTCTTTCGCAGCAATGCCCCAGATACTGGAAATATGCAAGCCCTTCAACTTCCTCACATTGATCCTGATACAGGAAATATAGTGCCTTCCTTTGGAATGATTGACTATCGCAATTTAGTAGCGGGAGAAAATAGCAGCGGACAACCTATTGTTGCTGCCGATGTGTCACTGCACCAAATTATAACAACAAAAACAGGTAATTTTGGGATTGACACTTCGAGAGCACTGGACATTCGTTTGAACGGAGATACTCACACTTTTAACGATATTATTGATTCAGGTGGACGCATCATAGATTACGATTGCCCACGCATTGTTGCCATATTAAGCGTTGTGAATCCTATGGGCACACCTGGGATACATGACGATGATACCCTCATTTGGCCCACAGGGGTATCAGAAGACGTTGAAGTAGAAAGGTTCAATTATTTCTTCATTGAAGATTATATTTCGAGACCAAGCGAGGGTGACTATATTACTGGTATTTTTATTCCCTTGTTACAAGGTGATATAAACGGAGATGGGGTAGTCAACATCTATGACCTTGTTAGAGTAGGAATAGCGTTTGGTTCGGTGCCTGGAGATACTAACTGGGACCCTGAAGCGGATGTGAACAATGACGGTGTCATCAACATTTTCGACCTAGTTATAGTAGGTACAAACTTCAATCGGAGCGTTCCATTACTAGAGTAATGCCGAGGATCAAAAGTGAAATGGATAGGAGATATACTATAGAGGCTCAGACAAACATCTGGGCCTTTTTGTTTCCTCGTCTAGCTGCGAGGAGGGAAAGTGTAAAAAAAGGAGTCTCAGTTCCTTCAATCTTCTGATATACAGGTGAGCATGACCACAGCTGAAATAAAGCAAATAACATAGCTGGTTGCTCATGCTAATCATTTACCATATATTACCTTGACAATTATACATAAAAGTGCAAAATGATTACTTCGAGAGCAATTTAGGCAGGTGAGCTTAAGCTACTATTATTTTAGCTGAATATATAGAAGTAGCGGAAGAAATAATCAATCTCTAATATGATTCAACTCACAACAAAAACTGTGCTAAAACGAAAAGTTACCTAAAGTCTACACATGATCACCAGCTTTCTAATAAACAAATAGTTAAAATCCAACTGCGCTCAAATCAGTTTTGTTTTCCTAATAACCTTCCGTGCGAAGAACAGCTTTTTTATCAAATCGCTTTGAGAAATAGTCTGTAAGATGATTTTCTATGCCCAAGCTGGGCTGATTGCCAGCGATATGGGATGAAGATGAAAAGTTGCTCCATTTTTTCATAAAGCATGTTAGCTTTTGCGCTTTACGTTTCGTGAAACTTTAGATATATATTTTTGCTCTTTGGTTATTTTATTGGGAGGAGGTGAAAAATAATGAGATTAAGCAAAAAGTTATGTTTTATTATTCTTGCAGCTTTGCTGGCTTTGTGTAGTGCAGCTCCAGTATTTGCACTAACAAGCGGATCTTCAACGATAAATGCTGTCACTAGTACCGAAATTGTTGCAGTTTCAGTCAATACTGCGACGATTAACTATGGCGTAGTAACTTCATCAAGCACCAGTTCTCCTCAGAGCGTGACTGTAACTAACAGTGGAAACGTAACAGAAAGCTTTGAAGTCAGTGGAGATAGTGCATATTGTGAAGATGAATGGGGAGATGTGATAAATACATGGACCCTAGCAGGTACAATAGGACCTGATGCATATAAGCATGAATGGTCACTAACTAGTGTAGGGGGCTATAGCGCTCTGACGACCTCTTATGCACAGTTTGCGACTGGGAAGGCTGCGGGAGCAGCTCAAGCTCTTTGGCTCAAATTGACAGCGCCATCTTCAACATCCTCGTTGGGTGTCTATGTGGCCCCAGTATATGTAAGAGCTACAGCTCCGTAGTAAAGCGATGGAGGCGCAAAGGTAGATTTCAAGCTTGATTGCGCCTCCTTTCATCTTTGGAGGCAGTTGTGATAATTAAAGGCAACAACCGAATACATGCAGTGAGAACATTATGGGTCTTGGTTCTTCTCGTTTTGTATAGCTTGTTGGCCGAAAAAATCGCTTTTGCCTCTATCGGCGTAGGTATAGGTCCGGGAAAAATTATTATAAAAGATAAACTTGTATCCGGGCTTGAATACACGATTCCGTCTGTAACGGTGCTGAATACTGGTGATGAATCAGAGGAATTCGGAGTCCGTGTAGCCTATCCAGGTAAACAGAAAGAACAGAAACCTCCCGCTGAGTGGTTTGAGTTCAGCCCAAAAAAAATTAAACTAAAGCCAAATGAATCGCAGATGGTTGAAGTTAGTCTTAGAATTCCTAGAGCAGCTAAACCAGGTAAATATTTTGTCTATATAGAGGCATACCCTGTAATCAGAGGTAAAGGTGGTGCTATGGTCGGAGTAGCTGCTGCAACAAAGGTGTATTTCACTGTAAAATCTGGTAGCTTAGTGTTCTTTCTCTATCACAGCTTAAAAAGTTTTCTAGCTCGTACGGCACCAGGTTCATACCTAGCCATAGTTCTTACGGGAGCTATAGCCTTAATAGCTATTTTCAGGAAGTTTTTTTCGGTGAGCTTTTCAATAAGGAAGGACTAATAGGATAACAACGGGTCGTATAATGCAAAAGATATATACATCATTCGTGACCTTATCTATACTCATGTTTATATTGATTTTCTCGCAAGTGGTTGCTTTGGCCAGTTCAACAGCCTCTATTAAGTGTTACGTCACCTTCGAAGCGCAAGATACTAGTGCCCCCACGACCACATTAACTGCTAATCCAGCTTCTCCTGATGGAGAGAGTGGTTGGTTTAAAACAGTACCATCTATTACCTTAACCGCTGATGAGCCAGCTATTACCTACTATTCCTGGATATCATCTGCAGGTCCCTGGACGACTTATGCAGCATCCTTTAATGCTCCAAGCGGACAAAACACTCTTTATTACTACTCATTAGATAGTGCATCAAATGTGGAGACAATAAAGAATCAGCTCTTCAGGATTGATATTTCCGCACCTACTTCTTCAATAAGTTCACCAATAGAGGGAGCACTACTATCTGGGGGAAGCTACACCATAACTGGAAGTGCCTCTGACTCTTCTTCAGGTATGGCAAAAGTAGAGATTTCTATAAATGGTGGGTCTTGGCAGTTAGCAACAGGTTCCTCTTCCTGGAGTTTAAACTGGAATTTGCCTTCTAATGGTGCTTATAATATTAAATCTAGAGCAACAGACAATGCTGGAAACATAGAGAGTCCTTCCCCAGGAATAAATGTAACTGTCGTGCAAGATACCACTGCACCAGTTACTGTTTTAGAGACAGACCCAGCGAGTCCTGGTCCAGGTGACTGGTTTAGAACCATTCCTTTGATTACTCTTACTGCTAACGAACCGGCAATCACCTATTATTCCTGGATCTCATCCAGTGGACCTTGGACTACCTACTCAGCACCTTTTAGCGCACTGATTGGAAGAAATACTCTCTATTATTACTCAATAGATACTGCATCAAATACAGAGGCAGTCAAAAACCAGCCCTTTAGAGTGAAAAAAAGATAAAGAGCTGACTCGCAAGAATGCACAGAAACCATCTTGCTATGGACTCCCCTAAGCAGGTGGGAATATAGTCAAAGTTGTCTGAACTAATAAAAACCCAACTAGTGTTGAATATATGTAACTGATTTTCTCTGGCGGATTAAGAAATTTTATAATACGAGGATTCAATTCGGGTTACCTTAGGCCAAGCCTAATATCTGGGCTTTTTTGTTTTTAAGGAGATAAAGCATAAAAGTGGCTTTAGAGTCTGATACAGTTTTGATACAGTTAGCAAGGAGAAAAGTAACACGATATTATAATTCGTGCTATTTCTACTGCAATTTACTACAGTAACACCAAAAGATAGAATAGGGTATATGAAAGTTAAGAGATGATTATGAATATGAGAAAATGGTTGGTAGCTATTCTTTCTATTATCTTACTCTTCTCCTTAGCAATAGGTTGTGCTAAAAAAACAGAAGCTCCCAAAAAACGCGAAACAGAGAAAGAGGCTACCAAAAAACCGGAATCAAAAATTCAACCTGAAGAACAGAAAGCAAGCGTAACCAGGATTATCGATGGTGATACTATTGAAGTCTCTTTTAATGGAAAAACTGAGAAGGTTCGCCTAATCGGCATTGATACTCCCGAGAAAGGAATGCCTTACTTTGATGAAGCAAAAGCCAAAACCAAAGAGCTCTGCTTCTTTAAAGATGTGAGGCTTGTAAAGGATGTAAGCGAAAGAGATAAATACGGCAGGCTATTAAGATATGTGTATGTTGAAAATCTCTTTGTAAATGCAGAGTTAGTAAAACAGGGTTACGCAAATGTTTATACTTACCCTCCTGATGTAAAACATAGTGAGCTTTTTGTAAAACTTGAGCGGGAGGCAAGGGCGAATAATAGAGGTCTTTGGGTGGAATGCGAGCAGGCGCCAGAGGAGTCGATATCTCCTCATCAGCCATTGCCACAATCTAAGGCACAGTTTGTGGGGAGCGTAAACTCAAACAAGTATCACTACCCCTCTTGTTACTGGGCTAAGAAGATAAATCCAAAAAATGAAATATGGTTTTCCTCTGCGGAGGATGCACAGGCAAAAGGCTATGTGCCCTGCAACGTCTGTAAGCCACCCGGAGCAGCGGTTGGAAAGGAAAAACTAGGGCAATACCATTAGAAAAAGGTGAATTGCTGAGACGTACGGATACATAATAGAATACTTACCGAGTTGATGCGACTGATGGAGACAAAACTGCAGGAAAACCCGATCACTTCAAGATCACCATCTGGCAAGGAGATAATACTGAATCAGACTCCATAAATAAATATCAAGGAGACCTTGCCGGAGGGAGTATTGTTATATATAGGGAATAACCATAAAACTGTAGAAGGAGGAAAGCTATGGAGGAAACTAAAACTACCGCTAAGATTGTAAAGACTATTCATATTAATGCTCCAGTTGAGAAAGTATTTAACTACATGTCCGACCCCAACCATCAGCCAGAATATTGGCCAAGCGTCATAGAGATTAGCAACGTCAAAAGGCTTCCAAACGGTGGCTATAGTGCTGACTGGGTCTACAAGATGGCAGGATTTAAGTTTAAAGGCTCAGGCGAGACCCTTGAGTTTATCCCCAATAAGCGTATTGTTGAGAGGACCAAAGGTGGCATTGAGAGTACCTTTACCTGGATTTTTGAAAAAGAGGGTGAGGGGACAAAGCTAACCTGTAAGGTTGACTACAAAATCCCCATCCCAGTAATAGGCAAACTGGCTGATGCAGTTATCGTCAAGCTCAATGAAAACGAAGCTGATGTCACTATGGCTAACCTGAAGGCTAGAATGGAAGGCTGAGATTTAAACTGAGAAGTACATCTGATAGTACCTAGCCCAGACAAGCCATCCAGGCTTTTAATCCATTGGATTTGTTTTAAGGGAAGATGGACGATTTCAATGAGGTAGAAAGCAATATAGAAGGAATATACGTTTTTATTCTGCAGCATGGCAGAGCGACCATTGATGAAATACTAATGGCGGTAGATATATCACCGCCAAGAGCTTATGAAGCAGTTAAGCTGTTAGAAGAACAAGGTCGAGTTAATATTGTATACGATACAGTAATTCCTCTTAGAATAGAATATATTGAAGCAAAACTATAGGAGGTAAACTATTCAGCGCTAAGTGGCTAAAATACCTAAAGGCTCAGACAAACATCTGGGCCTTTTTGTTTGTGGGGACGCAAGACAAGAAAACATATTTAAAGTTACTACAGTTTTAGATTAATAAGACTTAAAATGAGAGAAAAGGACAGAATATGAAAAAGTTACTTATTAAGTTGTTGAAAATGTTTGGGATTACTCTGCTCATTTTATTAATTGGAATTATAATTCTTATATTCTTTACAGGGCCAAAATTACCAGATAATACTGATGCGATTATTGAAAAAGTCCTAAACTCCAAGGTTCCTGAATTTGTAAAAGGAAAATCTGGATACGTAGTCTCTGATAATTATAAGATATGGTATGAATCTATTACACCAAAAGACACTAATAAAGGGGCAATCTTATTATTCATGGGGATGGCTACCGATGCATCGGGGTGGCCACAATTATTCATTGATGAATTAGTAGAGTCTGGCTATCAGGTCATACGGTATGACTATAGAGGGACAGGGATGTCAGACTGGGTTGAAGATTGGCAGCAGAAACCGTATTCGTTAGCAGATTTAGCAAAAGACGCAGAGGCAATTCTTGATACATTAAAAATTCAAGAAGCTCATTTGGTAGGTTTATCCATGGGCGGTATGGTTGCTCAAGAGTTTGCAATTAAAAATGCAGAAAGAACACTAACCTTAACGTCAATAATGTCTTCTGGGAATATTAATGACAAAGAATTACCAAAAGTATCAAAACGTGTCACATTTGATTTAACAAAAATTGGAATTAAATATGGAATATTTAAGAGTGATAAGAACACCATAAAATTAATTTTATCTGCAAGAGCGATTCTTCGCGGAGATGCACAATATGACCTTGATGTTAAAGGAACAGCTGAACAAGTTCTTTATAATTTAAGGAAACGAAAAGGCTACAATCCAAATGCATCAAGCCAACATAATGAAGCTGCTAATCTATCGGGGTCTCGTTATGACAAATTGAAAGATTTAAAAATTCCATCATTGATTATTCATGGAATGAACGACCCGCTTGTATCAATTGAACACAGCAAAAAATTAGCAGATGTAATCCCAAACCCAAAGACAAAGTGGTTTAATAATATGGGGCATGATTTACCCCCAAACTTGATTGATTCGATTAGTAAAGAGATTATTAAACATATCGATGAAAACCGATAAATAATGAGAACCAAGAAACGACTGGTTAAAGAGAAGGCGTTGAGTCAAGCGCAGCTAATGCACCCAGCAGATCTTTCTTTTTCTGACTGACAAACTGGTACTCAAAGGAGATATTCTTCTAGCTTTTGAATCACCTCCAAGTTCGAATAAATAATATAAAAGAGAGCTTTCATTTAATTATCTTGACAACTTTCTAGCTTAAAAAAGTCAGAGGTTCAAACAAAAGTCTGGGCCTTTTTGTTTATGGGATGAAATCTTGTTTTGAAATTGATATTATTTTGTGAGCGTAAGGAAATTACCGTTAGATTAATAGTGTTAATAACATTTTAGCTCTAACATGAGATCAAGTTGTTGAGGAATATAATGGAGACCTCAAAAAGAGTTAAGATAGGAATAATCTTTGCAGGTTGGCTGGCAATGGTCGGGTTTGATTTATTTTTTCATGCAGGAGTATTGGCGAAGTTTTATACTCAACCTAGCCCTTTTTTGTTGTCTCCAGAAGATGCGTTTATAAGAATTCCCCTTGGTTATATATCCTTTCTATTTCTGGCATTGTTGCTTTATTGGATAATGCAAAGATTGGATATTAGAGATTTAAAAAATGGGTTAAAGTTCGGGTTAATATTTGGCTGTTTTATGGGGGGAGCTTCTTCCATTGGGCTGTTTTCTATCTCAACGATTAGCATAAGTCTGGTGACTGGATGGTGGCTGGGACAAATGCTGGAATTGGGAATTGTTGGAGCTGTGATAGGACTCGGGCTATCTGGCAAACAGTTTCGTATTCTCTTTCTGTGGGTTGGTTTATTTGTTATCATAATGATAGTTATGACTGTGGTGCTACAGATGTTAGGATTTGCTCCACCTATGAAGCAGATATGAGCTTGAAAACGTCCTACAACATGTGTATTCTCATTCCTTTACTTGAGGCGATTTGCAGGGAATTGGGCTACTAAGTAATAGCCTATACAGTACACCGAAGAGCTTAATGAAGAACCAGGGATGTTGAACTCAAATCCTAGCACTAAGGAAATTACTAATGTGTCCTTTAAATTTCAGTATCATCTGTTCATGATCCGAGTTTGAATAACAACCAATCAGGTCAACTACCATTTTTGGAGTCTGAGAAAGTACATAATAGTAGAAAGAAAGGGACTTTTCACCAAAGTCCCTTAGTTATGCTTAAACCAAAGATTACATTTTTATATTTGTCAGAATTTGCACAAAGAGTAACATAAATACCGAATTATCTGATGTCTCGCTTTTAAGAATCATCACCTTCAAATTTCTTTTCCTTTACTCCTGAGGAATTTCAATAGTTAATTACAAGTTAGCGCATTGTCTTTGTACACCTTGATCCACTCTTGGAATAAGCGTCTTATTTGGTTCATATCATGAATGTTTAAGAGCTTGTCAAAGAGGGTATGAAATAAAAAATTAATACGTTGTGCAATAAGGAGGTGTATAATGGCAGAGTATATGATTGAGGCACCACATACTGTTGAAGAGTGTAGTTCGGCACTGGATGATATGGCAGCAAAGGGTTCGCAGGTGCTAAACGAGTTTCACTGGGGCTGTATGGCAGGTATCCATAGTGGTTGGGCCTTTGTAGAGGCGCAGAACGAGTCTGCTGCTCGGGAGATGCTTCCAAACTCACAGCGCAATAAGGCACGTATCGTTAAAGTACAGAAGTTTACCACAGAGCAAATGAGCGAGTCCCATCAACAGAAGTAATTCAACTTCTATATATTAAATTTTTTGAGGATGTATTACATGTGAGTCACGGGTATAGAGCCTCGTGACTCATATGTTTGTCGAATTTCGATTTCAAGAGCTACAGTTAGGAGTTTAATCACTCTGCTGGTACTATAAATACATATGTCAAAAACAGTCAGGAGAGGCGATTCCTGACTTTTTTGTTGTTTATCTGGAGCCATCCAAGATTTATACTTTTTTATCATTTAGTTCAGGAGGTCATTGCGAACGACCTTTATAAAACCAGGGAAATGTGGCAATCTCAAATGCCGTTCAACCAATCTTGTTTCCCATAATTCTTTTTGCTAGTATGGGTAGCGGACGGGGGAGTTCCCGAGTGGACAAAGGGAGCAGACTGTAAATCTGCCGGCGAAGCCTTCGGAGGTTCGAATCCTCCCTCCCCCACCATCCTTTGCTCTTCAGGCTTCGGAAGGCAAGCGTTATAATTGAATATAAGGGAATTACTTCTGTGGACCGTGAACTAACTATACTAGGGCAGCTAAACCAGGAGAATATTTGCAGTAAAATATAATGAAGAAATCGGAGTTAGAGAAACTTTATAATAGTGGACTTTCTATGAAGGAGATATCTGACAGAAGTGGTGTCTCCTATCATAAAATCTGCTACTGGATGGAGAAGTATAACATTCAGCCGAGATCAAGAAGTGCTGCTACTTATATAAAGAGAAATCCGAACGGTGATCCTTTTAAGATTAAGAAACGGCTAAGCAAAAGTGAGACTGAACTTAAAGGTTTAGGCTTGGGACTATATTGGGGTGAAGGAACCAAAAGCGATAGATGTTCAGTTCGTCTGGGTAATTCAGATCCCAAGATTATAAAAAAATTTATTGAGTTTCTTGTGGTTATTTGTGGTGTACAGACTGAAAAACTACGGTTTAGTTTACAGATATTTAATGATATTGATTCCCAAGGCGCAGAAGAATTTTGGTTGGAGGAACTTGGGGTAAGTTCATCCCAGTTTAGCAAGACTACAGTTTCTGTAGTCAGAGGTCCAGGAACATATAAAAACAAAAGCAGGCATGGGGTGCTGACTGTTTACATTCATAACAAAAAGCTTCGGGAAACATTAGGGAATATGCTGAGGTAGCTCAGTCGGTAGAGCAGTTGCATGGTAAGCAACAGGTCACGGGTTCAAATCCCGTCCTCAGCTCCATTATCAATTTATAATTCACAATTAATAATGCACAATAAGAAAAGATTGCTAGGACAGGCCTGGCTAAATCAGCAAGTTGAAATAATCTATTGTTAATTGTTCATTGTGAATTGTTAATTAAGCATGGCGGTGTAGCTCAGTTGGTAAGAGCACACGGTTCATACCCGTGGAGTCGGAGGTTCGATTCCTCCCACCGCTACCAAAGAAAAACCGCATAAAATAAGGGGATTTCGCAAATTACTGAAATCCCCTTAGCTCTTATATTTGGTAAATATTAGGAAGTTGATACAGTTTTGATACAGTTTTGTGGCTTAGAGCCTTTAAAGACTGTATTTTCTAACCTTGCTCCTGCACCATTATGGACTTCAGGAAGTAAATGAGAGTAACGATCCAAGGTTATCTGAACGGAGGCGTGGCCTAGCTGGTGCTGGATGTACTTAATGGATTCCCCTTGGTGGATCAGGAGACTGGCAAAGGTATGGCGTAGGGAGTGAAAGGGGATTCTCCTTAAGCCTGCTTTCTTAAGTGTAGGGTAGAACTGGCGATTAAGGAGGTTTTGGGGACTCTGAGGATTTCCTCCACCATTAGGAAAGACAAGATCGGGACTTTCTAAATAATCTCCGAGCTCTATCACTTTGTGAGCTTCTCTCTGTGCTTCCCTATGCTTTTTAAGAGTATCTATAAGTATAGGAGCCATATTGATAGCTCTTTTGCTAGACTCTGATTTTGGCTCTACAAAATTTCCTTCATAAATACTGCGCCTTACATATATCTGCTTTTTATTCCAATCAAGATCACTCCACTTTAAAGCCAAAAGCTCCCCTCTTCTCATACCGGTAAAGATAGCAGTTAAGGCTAAGGGATAGAATTTATCGGAGCAGTTAGAAAGGAAAACCCTGATCTCCTCTGGGGTAAGTATCTGCATTTCCTCTTTGGCTACCCGAAGATTCTTTACAAACCTAGCAGGACTTTGGCGAAGATATCCTTAACAATTTAAGGTAAACAATTCGCCGGAGTATAAAACATTTATTAGTCTTTAGCTTTATTGTTAGAGTAAGTGGTTACAGTCTTTGTTCACTCCACGAATAAGAGTAAATAAAGAGGTTAAAAAGCCTGCAAGCATCAAACAAAATGCAATGTGCGATATACATTATAAATTGTCAAAAGTGCTTGAATTCAATAAGCAACCATTAGGTTTAAAAAGCTTAGCAATATAAATGCTCAAAGAATCATAAAAATGCAAGAAATGAGGGATTTAGTAGAATTTGAGATGCACTACAGGGAGGGATGCGTGGTTTTTGTGTTGATTCTCTTATTATGTTATAATGTTTTAAAAATAGGTGCAGAAGCACCTTTTTTGACAACTTAATATGCAAGAAATCCTTAAATATGGAGAATAATTCTGGATTGCAAGCGTTGGGAAGCCTTTAAAAAGCCCATTCTTAGCTCTGGATGACACCACAAATGCCTAAAATCTGATTAAATTGCTTATTCTGATTCTTGACAAGCATGTTGCCTACAAAAAGCTTGAATTTGTACCCAGTGTCTACTTGGTATTATCACCAGATGATGGTAATAAATACCAATAAGGTGTTAGGATGATTTCAACAAATTTATATGGCATAAAGAGCACCACAGGCACAGAAAGCAGAAGTACCCAAATGTTTTGAAGTAGAAACCAATCCAAGAAGTAGGATTGGTTTTTATTTATATAGATCAAAGCTTAAAAACTTTGGCGTCAAATGAATAAGAGGGTAAAAACTGGCATATCCAGAAACACCTTGCGAAAGCCCATTACTTTGATATTTGTATTTGTACTTTTTGCAGTAAGTGTACCTATCGGTGCTATTGCCAACATTCAGGAAAAAGATACTCCCAGCAAAATTAACCTTGACACAGAAAAATCTATAACATGTAAGCTATCAAAACGTAATAATAATGAAAAAGTAAATGCAAATATGGTTATTAGAGATTATACTGAGAGCACCGGAAATGTAGAGACTCTCATTGAAAGTATAAATGCAACCGTAGATAATACTCCTCCTTCAATAACCTCTCTTGATCCTTCTGATGGAGCTGTCCATGTAGCGGTAACCACAACAGTTGAGGTTGTTTTTTCTGAGGATATGGATACCTCAACTATCAATGCTTCTACTTTTTTGCTTCAATATGCAAGTACCAGTGTTCCCGGTACCGTCTCATATGATTCACTTACCCAGACTGCAATCTTTATCCCTGCTGCCGACCTTGCGACCGATACTACCTATACAGCAA
>JABAOH010005751.1_pt2 | contig 12447 bp, 13 predicted proteins | sample 7062181 | NCBI WGS metagenome assembly JABAOH01 (sample SAMN14538630, study PRJNA623070) | marine sediment metagenome | biome: marine biome [ENVO:00000428]; feature: marine pelagic biome [ENVO:01000023]; material: deep marine sediment [ENVO:00002113]; isolation source: pool of 5 deep marine... | reverse complement strand
ACCGGTGGTGCCGAGATGCTCCTCGACGACTCCACCCGTCTCGCCGAGAGGGCGAAGGCAGCCGGCGTGGACGTGACCCTGGAGGTCTGGGACGACATGATCCACGTCTGGCAGGCCTTCGCCGCCATGCTGCCAGAGGGCCAGCAGGCGATCGACCGCATCGGCGAGTTCATCCGGGAGCACATCGGCGCCCCCTCAGGAGCGAGGACGGGTCCGCAGTAGGAACCAGAACCGGGCGCCCGTCTACAGACCCTCTACTGTTCGCAGACTGATGGTGCGTTGCTGAACGCCCACTCGAAGAGCGTTATGGCGTCCCGGTAGACATCGGAGCTTCCCAGCACCGATACGAAGAGCCGTCTGCCGTCCCGCTCCGCTGCCGCCACGATGGTCCCGCCCGCCCTGTCCGTGGAACCGATCTTCACCCCCAGCGACTCTGGATATAGGTTCAGCAGCCGGTTGCCGTTCCACAGAGGCGGGCCATCCCAGNNAGCCAGCTCTGGCTGTCGCATCAGCTCTCGGCCGAGCATAGCGATGTCGAAGGCCGACGTGTACATGTCCACATCGTCCAGGCCATGGGGGTTTGTGAAATGAGTGTCGTCCAGCCCCAACTGCTCTACCTTGCCGTTCATCAAACCAACAAATGCCGGGACGCTGTCCCCCACGTGTTCGGCAATCGCGATAGCGGCGTCGTTCCCCGAAGGGAGCAGCAGCCCATACAGGAGATCACGCACGCTCAGTTGCTGTCCGGGCTCCAGCCCCATGACAGTTGAGTCTGTCGTGACCGCAAGCTCGCCCCCGTGCACGTGGACCTCAACCATCTCTGAGAGGTCAGCCCCTTCCAGCGCAACAAGCGCAGTGGCGATCTTGGTGAGGCTGGCCGGGGCCCATCGCTGGTGGGCGTTGTAATCGTACAGCAAGGCTCCACACGGCTCCTCGATCATCACTGCCGCTCGGCCGGCAATGTCACCTGGCACTACGCTACCCACGTAAGCTGGCTCGTTCTCAGAGGCCGCGCAGGCACTGCCAGCGGGGCATTCCGCTGCGGCCAGGACAGCAGCCGCGCAGTCCTCGCCCGCCGGGCATCCTGTGGAAGCGGTAAGCCGCCCGCCGTCGTCGGCTAGGCGGGAAATCAGCAGTAGCGCCGCTATCATCAGCGCGATTGGAAGCGGGAGCCACCATCCCCGCCATCCGGGCCGGTTGCGGCGCGGTAGATACCCGTATGTTCCTCTGTTCATCGACGCTCTCTAGTTAATAAAGAGATCGCGTCGATTTGGTTAATGCGAAACGGGCTGGCCTGGGACGCTCTCGAACTAGGGACTGACGGTGTGCTGCTCCAGAAACCGTCGCAAGGCACCGTTGAAGAGCTGTGGACGCTCCCACTGCGGCGAGTGGCCCGTCTCTGGTATGACCTCGACCACGGAGCCAGGGATCATCTGCGCCAGCTTGACGGAGCCTTCGATGAGCGCCGGCATGTCCAGGTCCCCGTAGATGATAAGTGTGGGCGTCTTAATGTTGCGGGCCCTGCCCTCCGTGCCCTCCCACTCGGTGAGCCCGTTCCAGGCGCCGATGAATGCGTCCGCGGACATACGGGAGAGGCGGTCCTGCGTCTCCGCCAGGCGCTCGGCAGGCATGTGCGGAGGCGGTGGGAACGGAGGCTCCTCTTTGGCGACGGCAGGCATGCCCTCTGTCTCCGCCAGGTGGAAGCGTCGATCTCGCCATGCTGCGAAGTCTGGGTCAGCCTCCAGGTTGAACAGATGCGAGGTGTTCTGAAGCGTAAGCGAGAGCAGCTTCTGAGGGCTACGGAGTGCGATCTCCTGCACGACGCCGCCACCCATGGAGTGGCCAAGCAGGTGGAAGCGGTCGAATCCAACGTGCTCTACCAGCGCTTCCACGTCCTGCGACATCTGTGGGATCGTGTAGACGGAGCGGTCCGCTGGCGCCTCCGACCGGCCGTGCCCGCGATGGTCGAAAGCCAGGATGCGGCGCGTACGGGAGAACTCCGGGATCTGGTGACGCCAGTCGGTGACGTCCCCCGTGTAGCCGTGCACCAGGACCAGCGGTTCGCCGGAGTCGCCGTGCAGTTCGTAGTACAGTTTGACGCCATTGATGGCCGCGAACGGCATGCCACTTTCTCCTCGTCAAGAATCGTCAACGTCGGCTGGTTGCCTCGCCCATTGTGCGTATCGAGGACGTTCTCGGTCAATCCCGCACCTATGCGGACCGGCCCACCCACCTTCGGGGAGCTACTGCAAAGGATCGAGCGTTTAGTGGCGCAAATTGCGTCCCGGCCTAAGCCACCAGGCCAGGGCGCCGAAAGATATCGGAATCAGATAAGAGACGGGCGACAAGTCGAAGGCGATGATTGCGATGCTCAGCCCAACCCGGACAGCGGCCAAGACGAAGAGGACGGCGACCAGGAGTCGCAGGAAAGCGGGCACGTGTCGCATCAGCCCCGAAGCCGAAGCAGCCCAGGCGAGGAGAACGAAAACGGCCCCGAAGATCAGGAACCCTCGCGCGCCCATAGCACCTCCATTGGACGCCGCCGATTATACGCTCGATCAGCAGATGACCGGCAGCCTTACTGGCAGCAGGTCGAAGGTGGCGGGGACGGTGCCCGCGGGGTCGCCGTCGGTCTCCAACGGCACACTCGTCTCCGCCGTGACCTCCACCTGTCGGGCCGTGCGGTAGTCCACGTGGGGCAGGTCCACGAAGGCGCCACTGTGCAGCTTGGGGAGGCCCCTGAGGCGCCGCAGCAGCCCCGTGTGGATTATGCGCACCAGATCCAGAAGACCATCGTCCGGGCGGGCGCGCGGCGCCGACCGGATGCCCCCGCCCGAGTAGCAGCCGTTGGCGATCCAGGCGTTGTTCAGGACCACGGTCTCCGCCGGTGCACCGTCGATGGACATCGACACGGGCCGGTCGCGGTACCGGAGCAGAGCGACCAGTATCCCCCATAGGAAGGTGCCGGCAGCCCCGAAGCGCTTGGCGGAGCTGTTCACCACCTGGCACACCACCGCCCCCATGCCTACCGAGGCCTCGTTGATGAAGTAGCGGGTAGTCGGGACATGATCGAAGCCAAGGAAACGCACGCGCCCCACGTCCACCTCATGCCGCCGCCCGCGGGCCAGGACGCCGGCAGCCCCTTCCAGCGAGCGGGGTACCCCGAAGCTGCGCAAGAAGTCGCTGCCGGTACCGCTGGGGATGACTCCCAGGGCCACTCCCGACGCTACTGTCCCCTCCCGGCCGACGAGCCCGTTCACTACCTCGTTCGTTGTGCCATCGCCGCCAACGGCAACGATCACCTGGTACCGCCCCACAGCCTCAGCCGCCAGCCGGGTGGCATCCCCCGGCGACTGCGTAAACACGGCCTCGAACGGGGGAAGGATATCGCGTAGTCGCCTCTCGGTCTGCTGCCACTGGCGGCCTGTTGACCCACCGGCGGCGTGCGGGTTGACGATGAGCAGGTGGCTGGCGCTCACGCCCCCGCCTCCGCGGCGGAGGTCTCGGCCCGGGACCGGAAAGCCGTCATGCGCGCGACGGCCTCCCGATAGGCGGCCAGCTGGCGGCGGGTCTCCTGGCGGCTCCAGCCCAGGGAGCGGGCCATGAGTCGCGCCGCCTCGTCTCTCAGCGCCCTTCCCCCGTCTTGCCCGAAGAGCATCAGGTCGCTGCGCCGGCGGAGGAAGTCCTCCAGGGTCACCGCCATCTCCTGGCGGGCGGCGTGGACGACCTCGGCGGCCAGTACCGGACAGCCAGGGGCCAGCGGCTGGAGCAGGTCAGGCTCACGGACGGCGTGGCTCAGGACCCGCACGTGTTCCGTGCCGTACGCGGCTACCAGGCGTGCGGCTGCCTCCTCGGGTATCTGCCAACCATCGCGGAGGGCCGCCACCGCCTCCTTCTCGTACCGGCGAAAATCGGCCACCGCCCCACCAGGCAGGGGCACGCGGGCCGTCCGGCAGCGGGCCGGTCGTCTCGGGAAGCGCGTGCCGTCCCGCTCGATGACGTAGTCCAGCAGGTGCTCGGCCATGGAGCGGAAGGTGGTGAGCTTGCCCCCGCAGATGGTGTAGAGGCCGGGGGGGCCGTCCAGGATCTCGTAGTCGCGAGGGACGCTGGAGGGGGCGCCTTCCTCGCGGAGAAGCGGGCGGACGCCAGCCCAGGTAGCCACCACGTCGGACATCGACAGGCCCGTGGCAAAGGTGCCGTTGGCCGCCTCCAGAACGTACGCCACGTCCTCGTGATCGGCTTCGGCCGCGCCGGGATCGTCGGCGTAGTCGGTATCGGTGGTGCCGACGTAGCTGTGCTGGCCATGGGGCATGGCGAAGAGGTCGCGGCCGCCCCAGCCAAAGGCGACGACAGCGTTGATCGCGAGGCGGGCCCGCGGCACCACCAGGTGGATGCCCTTGGTGGGGCGCAGCAGGCTGGATGCTCCGGCCAGCGACCGCACCTGGTCGGTCCAGGGGCCCGCGGCGCTCACCACTGCCCGGGCGCGCACAGTGCCCTGGCCGCCGCCGATCAGGTCCCGGTAGTGGACGCTGGCGATGTGTCCGCCCGTCTCCTCCAGGCCCACCGCCTCCACGTAGTTGACAGCCACAGCCCCCAGCCTCATGGCCGAGAGAGCCACGGTCAGGGTCAGGCGGGCGTCGTCAGTTACAGCGTCAAAATAGCGGAAGCCCACCTGCAGGCCCTCCGCCCGCAGTTGGGGCTCGCCCTGCAGCGTCCTTTCAGGGGAGAGGCCGTGGTGCCGGCCGATACCCAAGCCCCCTGCCAGCAGGTCATACCCGACCAGGCCAAATCGCAGGCGCAGGGGCCTGTGGTGGCTATCCGCATACAGGGGCAACACGATGGGCGCAGGCCGCACCAAGTGAGGCGCCAGCCGCAGCAACAGGCCGCGCTCCCGCAGCGCCTCGCGCACCAACCGCATCTGTCCCTGGCGCAGGTAGCGCAGACCGCCGTGGATGAGGCGTGAGGACCGCCCGCTGGTGCCCGAGGCGAAGTCCCCCTTCTCCACGAGGGCCACCGTGAGGCCGCGCAGGGCAGCGTCGCGGGCGATGCCCGCGCCCGTGATGCCGCCGCCGATGACCGCGATGTCGAACGTCTCTCGCTCCAGCCGCTCCAGAAGGGCGGCCCGGCTGAAGTCCGCCGGGGCCGAGTCCACCGGCGACGACCCTTTAGCCATATGCATCCTCCGTGCCCGCCAGGGGCGGATTCGCGTCGACCGAAAGTTCAGGTACCAGCTTGCCGGGGTTCATGACCCCGACCGGATCCAGCGCCGACTTGAGGGCGGCAAGCCATCGCGCGCCGGAGTGCCCCAAGTAGGACTCCATCCACGCCCGGTGGTCGCTGCCGATGCCGTGGTGATGGCTGAGGGCGCCGCCCTGGCCAACGATGGCTTCCGTGGCGGCCGCCTTCACCCGCTCCCACTGCTCGACCTCGCCGCCGCGCTCCTGGGGGGCAAGGAAAGTATAGTAGATGGAGCCCCCGTCGCTGTAGGCGTGGGAGAGGTGAGCCATCACCCCACCCCGTTCGCCCAGGGCCTCGCCCAGGGCGTCTCGGACGGCGGCGTGGAGCGTGAGATAGCGATCCCAAGTAGTAGCCGTCTCCAGCGTATCGACCATGATCCCATGGTCCAGGAGGAGATCCCGCAGATAGGGTGCGTCGTAGCGCGATCGCTCCCAGGCCCGTCCCGGGCTCAGGCCCAGCGACTGGGCGCCGTAGCGCCGCAGCACAGGTCTCGCCTCCGCCCGCTGGTGCCTCACGGCCGCCTCCTCTCCCTCGAAGCCCAGGATCATGAGAGAGGCCGACTCCAGGTGCAATCCTCGGCGGGAAAGATACCAGAGGCCGGCCCGCTCCGCGGCGGCCCCCAGGCCATGGCGCGTCGGCCGCAGGGCCAGGGTGGACTCGGTCTCCGGCTCGTCAGAGAGGCGGAGGACGGCCGGCCGCAGGCCGGCCTGCAACAGCTCGCGGGCGGCGGCTACACCGGCCGCGAAGTCGTGGAAGAGATAGCCCCGGTAGTCCTGATGCGGAGGCAGTGGAGCCAGCCGCAGGGTGGCCTCGGTGATGACGCCCAGGGTGCCTTCGGAGCCGGCGATGAGCTGCACCAGATCAGGGCCCGCGGCGGCCGCCGGCGCGGCGGGCGTGGTCAGCAGCCCGCCGGGATAGGCCAGGCGCAGCCCCTGCACCCGCTCCTCGATCTTCCCGTAGAGGGTGGACTTCTGCCCCGCGGAGCGGGTGGCGATCCAGCCCCCCACGGTGGAGTACTCGAAGGACTGAGGGAAGTGGCCAAGAGTGAAGCCAGCGGCGTTCAACTGGCGCTCCAGCTCGGGGCCGGCGACCCCTGCCGCCACTGTCGCCGTAGCGGACTGCCGGTCGATGCGCATGACCCCGGTCATCTCTCCCAAGTCCAGAGTGAGTACTGGCCCTTCGCCAGCGGGCTCGACGCCCCCCACGACCGACGTGCCGCCACCGAAGGGGACAACGGCGACGCGCTCGCGGGCCGCCAGCTCCACCACGGCCGTCACCTGCTCCTCAGTCCGCGGCCACACCACCACGTCGGTGGGGTTGGGCACCTGGCCCTGCCGGATGCGCACCAGGTCCTTGTAGCCCTTCCCCAGGCTGCGCACGGCCCGATCAGAGCTCTCCGTCGACATGCCTCCATCGCCCACGATGCGGGCGAGGGCCGACAGCACCGCCGCCGACAGCCGCGGCGGCCGCAGTCGCACCCCCTCCAGCGAGTCGAGGCGAGTGCTGGCGTCCGTGGGGCCGAGGCGCGCCTGGATGTACGTCCAGAACCGCTCCGGGTCAGGCAGATGGTAGACCTTGCCCTCTTCGCCCCAGCCCCACCACTTGGAAGGCACCCTGTCCTCGTGCGCGCGTCGAATCTCTCCGCTCTGCATGCCGCGGTACACTTCCTGCAGGTACTCTAGCTCTCGATTCGTGCCATGTCTACCGAGCAAGTTGCCGCGCTCGCGTCCTGGACGCTAGCAGCACTGCCCCTTCCTCCCGCCGCCCACTCTGGACACACCGCATGCCCACCGCTAGACTGAACGCGGTCAGATACCCAGGCTGGCCATAACAACCGCCCTACTATTACCTGCGAGAGAGGATCGATGAAAGTTCACGAATACCAGGCGAAGGAACTCCTCGCCCGCTACGGCGTCCCCGTCCCCGACGGCCGCGTAGCGGCCTCCGCCGATGAGGCCGCCGCCGTCGCCGCCGACCTCGCGGCCCCCGTCGCCGTCAAGGCCCAGATCCACGCCGGCGGCCGCGGCAAGGGCGGCGGCATCAAGCTCGCCGACACGCCCGACCAGGCCCGCCAAGCCGCCGACCAGATCATCGGCATGCAGCTCGTCACCCACCAGACCGGGCCCGAGGGGCGCCTGGTCAAGCGCGTCCTGGTGGAGGAGCAGCTCCAGGTGGAGCGCGAGCTGTACCTGGGCATCGTCATCGATAACTCCATCGGCTTCCCCCTGATGATGGCCTCCGACGCCGGCGGCGTGGACATCGAGGAGGTGGCCGCCAAGACCCCGGAGCGCATCCACCGCATCCCCGTCGACCCCTCCATCGGCTTCCAGCCCTATCAGGGGCGGGAGATCGCCCTCGCCCTCGGCCTCGGCGGCGACCTGATGCGACCCGCCGTCCAGGCCATGTCCGGCCTCTACCGCGCCTTCGTGGAGAACGACTGCTCCCTGGCCGAGATCAACCCCCTGGTCGTCACCGCCGACGCCCGCCTCCTGGCCGCCGACGCCAAGCTGAACTTCGACGACAGCGCCCTTTACCGCCACAAGGAGGTCGCCGCCCTGCGCGACCCCGACGAGGAGGACCCGCTGGAGGTGCGAGCCCAGGANNAGCGGCAACATCGGCTGCGTGGTCAACGGCGCCGGCCTGGCCATGTCCACCATGGACGCCATCAAGCTGGCCGGCGGCGACCCCGCCAACTTCCTCGACATCGGCACCGTCAACGACGTCTCCCGCGTCGTCAACTCCTTCCGCATCCTCACCGAGGACCCGGAGGTGCAGGCCATCCTCATCAACATCTTCGGCGGCATGGCCCGCGTCGACGTCATCGCCCAGGGCGTCGTCGACGCCCACAAGGAGATGGACATCCGCGTCCCCGTCGTCGTCCGGCTGGCCGGCACCAACCTGGACGAGGGCGAACGCATCTTGCGCGAGTCTGACGTGCCCGTGATCCGCGCCGCCGACCTGGGCGAGGCGGCCCAGAAGGCTGTGGAAGCGGCGGGTTAGCTAGAGCGAGACGTGGACCCCATGACCCTGCCCGTAGCCGAAGCAGCCATCGCCGACATGCAGGAAGCGCGCCGCCAGTTCCTCGCCCTGGTGGACTCCCTCTCGCCCGCCGACTGGTCGCGGCCGGTCCCCTATCCAATCAACCCATCGGGCGGCCAGTGGACGGTCAAGGACGTGGTGGCCCATGTTGTCGGCGACATGACTGCCGGATTGCTGGGGCTGCTCGTCAGCGGTCAGCTCGACCCGCGCACCATTCCCCAGCTCGCCAAGACCTACGATCCCGGCCCCACCAATGCCCAGATCGTCGCCTCCCGCAAGGACGCGTCGCCCCAGGAGCTGCGCGAGCTGCTCGATCGTGCGCTGGAGCCCACCTTTGACGCCATGCGCCAGGCGACGCCGGAGCACCTGGGCTGGCCTGTCCCCTTGGGCCCCGGCTACGAGATCACCAGCGAGGACTTGCTCTGGTCCAGCTACCACGACCGCACCCACGCCGACGAGATCCAGCGCGCCCTGGCCACCCACCACGGGCCGGAACAGCTTTCGTTCCTGCCCGCCGTGCAGGAGAAGATCACCCAAATGCACCACGGCCGCGAGCGCTTCATCCACGCCGCCTACAGCGTCCCTGACGACGCCTGGAACGAGCCCAGCGCTTTCCCCGGCTGGTCCTACAAGGACATCCTCGCCCACATGGCTGCCAACGACTTGCGGGTGCACACTCGCCTCCGCGCCATCCTCGGCGACCGCGACGAGGCCGAACTGGCCGCCATCCGCGACGTCCACGGCTGGAACCAGCGCTCGCTGGACGAGCGGCGCGGGCGCTCCACCGCCGAGCTGATGGACGAATTCGCTGCTCTGCGGTACGAGACGCTGCGTATCCTCAGTCGCCTCCAAGAGGAGCACCTGAGCGCGAAGACCCTCGTGTCCGACGTGGGGGAGCTATCGCTTCTGGAATACCTTGATCGAGCCACGAATCACGAGCTAGGCCATGGCGGCGACCTGGTGCCCGCCAGTCGCGCCCGCCGCTGGCGAGCTCACCATCCAGACACCACATAGGAGGACGCCCCTTGAGCATCCTAGTCGACAAAAACACCCGTCTCCTCGTCCAGGGCATCACCGGGCGCGAGGGCTCCTTCCAGACCCGCCGCTGCATCGAGTACGGCACCAACGTCGTCGCCGGCGTCACCCCCGGCCGCGGCGGCGAGTCGATGGACGGCGTCCCCGTCTTCGATACCGTCCGCGAGGCGGTGGCCGCCACTGAGCCCAACTCCTCCCTGATCTTCGTCCCCGCGCCCTTCTGCGCCGACGCCGTCCTGGAGGCCGCCCACGCCGATATCCCCGTCATCGTCTGCATCACGGAGGGCGTTCCTGCCATGGACATGGTCCGCGTCCGCCGCTTCCTCAAGGGGTCGGGCATCACCGTCATCGGGCCCAACTGTCCCGGCGTCATCACCCCCGGCCAGGCGCGCGTCGGCATCATGCCCGGCGACGTCTTCTCCCCCGGCAAGGTCGGCGTCATCTCCCGCTCCGGCACCCTGGTCTACGAGGTGGTGGCCCAGCTCACAGAGCGCGGCATCGGCCAGTCCACCTGCGTCGGCGCCGGCGGCGACCCCGTGGTCGGCACCACCCCCGTGGAGGCCCTCCACATGTTCAATGCGGACCCGGACACTGTCGCCGTGGTCTTCGTCGGCGAGATCGGTGGCCTGGCCGAGCAGCAGGCCGCCGAGTATATCACGGCCGAGGTCTCCAAGCCGGTCATCGCCTTCATCGCCGGCGCCACCGCCCCGCCCGGTCGCCGCATGGGCCACGCCGGCGCCATCATCGTCGGCGCCGCCGGCACCGCCCAGGCCAAGAAGGACGCCCTGGCCGCCGCCGGCGCTATCATAGTGGAGAGCCCCGCCGACATCGGCGCCACTACCGAGCACGTCCTGCGCGAGCGTAAGATCGCCGCCTGAGCGGCGAGGAAGGAGGCACCCCGCATGCCGTCCCTGCAACGCTCCCTCACCATCGACGCCCCGCCCGGCAAGGTCTACGAGGCGTTCGTCGACCTGAGCCGCTGGCTGGAGTGGAACCCCCATTTCAGAGAGGTCAGGTCCCTCAGTGAAGGCCCCCTGGCCCAGGGCTCCAAGGCGCGCATCGCCCTCAAGCTCAGCCCCTTGGCCAGCGTCTGGGAGGTCACAGAGATCAACCCCGGCCGCTCTTTCGCCTGGGCATCCTCCTCCCTCCCGGGCCTCCGCCTCACCTTCGACCACATCGCCGAAGGCGCCGACGGCGGCACCCTCGCCACCCTGCGCATCGATATCGAGGGTCCCCTGGCGTTCCTGAGCGGGCTGGCCGGCGCCTTCTACAGCCGTAACCTGGACCGCTCCCTAGCCGCCCTCAAACAGATGCTTGAGCCGGAGGCGGCCCCGGCGCCGGAGCCGCAAGAGCCCGCCGCCGAGGAGCCGCCAGCCGAAGAGGAAGCCGAAACCGAACCCAAAACGAAAAACGAATAAACCGGTTGCTAAACTCGCCAGGGCCCTCCTATACTAGGCGCCGAAAGGTAGCCTATGCCCTATAGGATCATCGATACCTGCATCGGCTGCACCGCCTGCACCAAGCGCTGCCCCACCGAGGCCATCTCCGGCGAGCGCAACGGCATCCACATCATCCACCCCAAACGGTGCATCGACTGCGGCGCCTGCGGCGTCGTCTGCCCCGTGGAGTGCATCCTGGACGAAAACGGCGACGTCTGCAAGGAGTTTCCCCGCCGCGAGTGGCCCAAGGCCATCGTCATCGAGGACAACTGCATCGGCTCCGGCTGCGAGCTGTGCATCAACATCTGCCCCTTCGACGCNNNNAGTGATCGAAAGGCGCTGCACCGGCTGCCGCCTCTGCGAGGAGGTCTGCGGCTGGCACGCCATCTACATCGACCCGCCGCGGGAGGCCCTCAAGAAGCGCCTCTTCCAGCCGGTGGAGGCTTTAGAGACCCCCGAAAGCCCGGCAAGCTAAGCCCTCTTCCACCCGGCCCGCCTTCGAACCAGGGGACCGGAGAACTGGCCCGCCGCACGCCACTGCTTCTTGGTTCTCTGGCTCTCCGGTTCTCACTGTTTGCTATACTACTGTTGGTCGCAGGCGGAGGGATCGCATAGTGGCCGAGTGCGCCCGCCTGCTAAGCGGGTAGGGGGTGAATAGCCCCCTCGTGGGTTCGAATCCCACTCCCTCCGCCAGACCCTTTACCCTATCCCGAAGAAGTCCAGAAACGCGTCCCCCACGATCACCAGGATGATCACCCGTGTCGTCTTCCCCATGCCCACGGCCAGGAGGAACCGGCCGAAGTGCATCCTCACGGCCCCCGCCGTGATCCCCGCGAACTCGAATACCGGGTTGGGCACCGCAGACAGCACCAGCAGGGTGGCGAACCCGTAGCGCGCCATCAGCCAGTCCACCCACCCCGCCGCCCGTCGCAGCCATTCGCCCGCCCGGCCCTTCAGGGGCATCTGCCGCTCCTCCGCCACCCCCCGGCCCACCGCCCCCGCCAGGTACGCCGTGCTCTCCGCCAGCGTCATCCCCGCCGCTCCGGCCACTACCACCCCAATCGGGTTCAGATCCAGCTCCCGTGGCCCGGCCACGATCAGCGCCTGACCGGCCGCCGTCAGGCCCGGCACCGGCACGAACACCGTCGCCGTGCCCAGAAAGTTGGCCAGGAACAGCCCCGGATAGCTCAGCGTCTCCAGCTCGTCCTGGTCCAGCCAGCCCGCCGCGAACGGCACCGTCGTCCCCGCCACCAGCGCCGCCAGCACCACGACCGCCACAGCGATCATCAGCGGCCGCGGCACCCGATTCAGCGGCAGCCAGGACGGCATGTCCAGCACCAGCCGCCGCGGCGGCGGCTCCGGCAGTGCTATGTCGTCGTCCTCCGGCTGGACGTTCGCTCGCTCGTCCGCCATCCACCCCAGTATAAGCCCTGCCTGCCGGCAGGCAGGACTCGCTGACCGCGCGGCCGGCCTCAAAAGAGGCGGCGTCCGACGGCGCCGCCCAGGCTGCAGCCGAGACGCCAGCCTACCGGCGAGCCGCCTCTCGCTCCAGCTCCTCCACCTGTTCCCTGAAGCGCTCCCGATACGCCTGCGTGAGGTAGGGCAGGTATTCGATCTGTATCTCAAGCGGAAGTCGGAAGAAGTCGTTGTAGACCGTCTCGCGGCAGCGCGCGCTGCCGCAGTCGCAGTGCCACCA
>JABAOH010011450.1_pt1 | contig 12450 bp, 7 predicted proteins | sample 7062181 | NCBI WGS metagenome assembly JABAOH01 (sample SAMN14538630, study PRJNA623070) | marine sediment metagenome | biome: marine biome [ENVO:00000428]; feature: marine pelagic biome [ENVO:01000023]; material: deep marine sediment [ENVO:00002113]; isolation source: pool of 5 deep marine... | reverse complement strand
ATATTTTTCGCTCATCATAACACATACTACCGGTGTGACATATGTCAGGAAGGTGTATACGGTGCAAAAGAAATGTATTAGTCATATAGTTCTTTTTAGAATAAAAAGAAAGCTGACAACTCTTTCAAGTTGTCAGCCCTTTGAGTATCTTTTAAACGTGTTAACGTGTTTCTTTCCTATGGCCGCACAGCTCTGTTATATATGCGAACATCATCAACCAGGCCCGACCAAAAAGTACCAGCTTCCATACCCTTGCCACAACCAAAGTACAAGCCATTATCTGAGCCCTCTAAATTAGCTTGTGTGTCTTCAGCTACTGCAACGTCATCAACGTAGAGCGTTCTGTATAAACCATCCCAAACAAGGCCTATCCGATGCCAGTTACCATCAGTGATGGCCGTCTCTGAGATGAGCGAGCAGCCATCCGGGCCGGCACTTCTCAGCTCGGTCATTAAGTTTCCCTCTGATGGGTCCGTGCAGAGCCAGTTCTCCACACCCGTTTGCGACAAAACGACCTGGCCTGGAACACCGACCCTGACCCATACAAAAACACTGAAAGCTTCCTCTGTTGTATTTTGTATGGAGTCGGTAATGACACAGTCATCTACGCCATCCAACTGTATAGCACCGTCCACCTGTCCACCACTCGGCAGCCAGACAGGACCACCAATGACAAAGGCATCGTTGCTACCGGCACTGTCGTAGGCGATGGAGCCCTCCGTTTCGTCCAAAGCCCAATGTGCTATCAGCGTGGGATCATCAACAGGGTGGCCCCAGTGGCTCATCAGAAGCTCCAGGTCCAGTACATCCACAATACCATCGCCGCAGAACGGCGGAGGGGCAATATCACACATGGGGTCGTCTTGCCCCCAGGATTCAATGAGTCTGAGAAGATCGCTGATATCCACTTTCCCGTCACCATTGAAGTCAACGCTCGGAGCCTCCACCGAAACCGCTTCCGCCCAGCGATAAATGGCTTGCCCCCCCTGAGTCCCGGCATAAAGTGCGAACATCCCGTCAGGCACCACATCCTCGACGAGGGTGAGCTGCGGCTCGTCGGGCATGAGCTCGTCGGCCGGCCAGCACCAGCATTTGATCTGATCGCCGATGATATCCACGCGGATGATTAGTTCCCGCTCATCTACATTGAATGGGAGATTTGCGCTGCGCAAAACGTAGCGGTCCCTGTGCCCTAACCAGAACCGGTTGGGAGGCCTGACTTCTATCCAATAGCCACCGGGTCCTCCATCATTCCATCGGACAACTAATCCCGATACCCACTCATTACTGCTATAGTCTGATGTTCTCTTGATCTGCGTCCTGACAGATACATCACGATAAATGTAGGGCGTGCCATCCCGGTCCGCCGCCTCTGCTCCGGCGACTTTGAGTCCCTCGGGTGTCAAAGTGTATCCCGTGGCGTCCACACCCCAGATAGGCACCCAATTCACCGGTGAGCCGTCTTTGGGATCCCCGTCGCTGAAATCATCAAAAAAGTGGAGGCCTGCCTCGGCATTGGCACAAAGGACCAGCATGGATATCATAACGCTCAGCACGTATCGTGTTGTTGCTTGATTTTTCATTTTCTTTCTCCTTTCCGGACAATTACTGGAAGATTTGTATTAATAATAAAAATCTGCTTCTTCTTTTACGGCTTGCGGCTGCAATTGCACACGTTTCGATTCCATCGGCCACGGGCCGCACAACAGAGGTACGACACCTTCGTCGGGGAAGCCATCGTCGTCGGCATCTTTGTCTCCAATCACAGGGTCCAATACATCGATGGAATTGTAAAGCTGCCACATTCCATCTTTAAGCAAGGTGCCGTCTTCGGAAATCGTTGCCGTGCCAATCCAATACCAGACCCACTGGAGTTGTGCATGTGCGTGGTCTTCCGACATGCCCGCAGCCCCATGGCAAATGATTGTGAAGTAATACTCGTTTTCGCCGGTTTGGACGAGTTGCCCTAATGCAAGTCCGTGCACTCGAGATTCCGTCAGCCCAAGCCAATCGTAGTTCACCCCGGGATTGGGGCTCCATGCACGGTAAGCATATCTGGTACCAGTATCGTCAAGAGGTGTAATTGTTTCGGTCCATATCCAGGGATTGTCCTCCGGAGAATTCTGCTGGCTGCTGATCCATATACCCGCAATTGAGTCTGCTTCGGCGTTATATTCTTCCCAGGATAGGAAACCGTTCTCCGCCGCAATCAGTAAAGGAACTGTCAGAAGTAAAAGCAGGAAACCATATCTCCTTGCTATTGCCATGAATTTGCTTGTGCGTTCCATCTTGTCATCTCACTTTCTCGTATTCATTAATACGTTTTAAGAGTTTTTCTTTTAACTTAGTTTCGCCACGTTGGCGTAATGGTAAGTTATGTTTTCATTTCCTATCTCCTTTCTGTACAATTGGCCGAGCTAAAGAGCCGCTCAATACAACGAGTTAAAAGTGCCGCAACATTTGTTAAACTCAGTTATCGATTCCCTAAAAACCCAGCCGGTTCGACTGCTGAATTTTGAACGATTCATGCTTCCACCTATAAATACAGCAAGGGATTCTGAATTTGCGCGCCTGATCGTTATTTTCACGATTTTTTCTTCAAAATACTGAGCAATGACGATCCAGGCATAAAAAATTGTTGCAGTGCGAGCCTTTAATATGTATCATATTTTGTCGGAAGCGAGCGAGAGAAGGAGCTATGAGTATTAATGTTCGCAACCGTTGTTGTATATTGAACTGTCATAAGCATGATTTTGCAGGGCACTAGCTGTGCAGAGCGATGACCACACAGATATTGGTGGAGATGGTCAGACATTTCTGACCACACATTGGTCTCTAATCGAAAGCATACGCACCGAAGCTGACAGCAGCCATGCCCTTATCGGTTCACTGCTGAAGGATTACTGGAAGCCGGTATATTGTTATCTGCGTCGCCACGGGTACCAGAATGAAGATGCAAAAGACCTGACTCAGGCCTTCTTTCACGAAATTGTACTCGCTAATGAGCTTATACAACAGGCCGACAGGCGAAAAGGATGCTTTAGGTCGTTCCTGCTGACGGCTTTACGCCGGTACCTTATCAACGTCAAAAATAAAGAGACTGCTCGCAAACGCGTTCCCAAGGGCAAACTTGTCGCTTTGGATTTAGTCGATCCGGACGCTTTAGCCGCAGTCTCCGAAGATATGTCTCCGGATGAGAGTTTCAATTGCGCCTGGGTGTCTTCGTTGCTGGAGCGGGTCTTTGAAGAAGTTGAGAACTCCTGCGACCAGGACGGCAAGACCGTTTATTGGAAAGTATTTGAAGAGCGGGTCTTGCAGCCGATAATGGACCAGACCGACCCACCCTCTGTGAAAGAAGTTTGCTCTAAATATGGTATTCCGGACGGACACAAGCTTGCCAACATGATAATCACAACGAAGAGGCGGATCCGATCAACTTTGGGAAAGCACATTCGAAAGTTAGTTACATCGCCCGAAGAGGTAAGTGACGAATTACAGGAAATGGCGCATTTTTTCCCGGAGATAGCGCAAAATTTCAAATAATTCCTGTATTTACTTAATGAACCAGTGGAATTGGTTGCTTAGTCCGGGCAGAATATAGATAACAAAAGTGTTTTCTTCATAATACTAATTTTTCGATAAACCATGAAAAGGAAGCCAATATCTCACCTTAACAGGAAACAGTTGGGTCATCTGTTTGCTACGATTACCGATAAGGATGACTCTGCTATCGGTGGATCCTGTGACCAGGCCATCAGACAGGAAGAATCAGGAGAGCAGAGTAAGCCAATCGGGGCATCCTTACTGGAACAATCGGGAACCTGGATCGGTCGCTACAAGCTTCTTGATGTCCTGGGTGAAGGGGGCATGGGAGTTGTTTACCTGGCCGAGCAAGAGCAACCTATAAAACGCCAGGTAGCCCTCAAGGTCGTTAAGCCCGGCATGGACAGTAAACGGGTGATCGCCCGCTTCGAGAGCGAGCGGCAGGCCTTAGCACTTCTAAATCATCCCAGTATTGCACATGTCTACGACGCGGGAACCACCGAAGCAGGCAGGCCGTATTTTGTGATGGAGCTCGTTACGGGAGTATCCATTACCGATTACTGCGACCAGCATAAGCTGACAATCGAAGAAAGGCTTGAACTGTTCTTACTGGTTTGTGACGCTGTGCAACATGCACATCAGAAGGGAATCATTCATCGTGATATCAAGTCATCTAATATCCTGATTTCCCTGGACGATGACAACGCGGTACCCAAGATTATCGACTTCGGCATTGCCAAAGCATTGACAGCCCCACTGACCGAACGGACTCTTTGTACAGAGCAGGGAGAGCTTATAGGGACGCCGGAGTATATGAGTCCCGAGCAGGCAAAGATGACTTCCGAGGGTGTGGATACGCGCACGGATATATACTCACTTGGCGTTGTTTTGTATAAGTTACTGACCGGTGTGCTTCCGTTTAATGCTAAGACCCTGAGGGAAGGCGGTATCGAGAATATCCGCCAGGTGATCCGCGAGGAAGACCCCAAGACCCCCAGCACCCGGTTAAGCATGGCCTCTGGAGAGGAATCGACAAAGCTAGCCCGGTTGCGCCGGACGGATGTCCGGACGCTGCGACAAAAACTGCACGGCGATCTGGATTGGATCACGCTCAAAGCGATGGAAAAGGATCCGGATCGTCGCTATGCGACTGCCCATGCCCTTGCCGAAGATATTCGGTGCTACCTCAACCACCAGCCGGTCACGGCCCGTTCGCCAACCATAGCGTACCGTCTCCGGAAANNGCTCACCTACGGTAGCGTACCGCCTGCAGAAATTTGTCCGCCGGAACCGAATACAGGTTATTGCCGCGGTGGTGGCCATAGTCCTGGCTTGTTGCATTGGAGCTCTTGCGGTTACATACTCTCGCGCGTCTCGGCAGGCACGTGCCGCGGCGGCCTTGAGAGATCAAGATACACTCCAAGCGGCGCAGGAAGCTTTCTCAGAACGGCGTTTTGCGGAAGCTTTGGAACTCGTTGGTCCTATCGTAGGCAGCGAACATGTCGGTTCGCAAGCCCGTCTGCTACAAGCGAACATCCTCCTTGAGGGTGGACATCGGAGAGAGGCAGAGGAAATGCTCTCGTCGCTCATTCACGACACGCCTGAGATTGCCGGCGCGGCCCACGCCCTTTTGGCTCGAATCTACTGGGAAAACAGTGACAGTCAAACCGGCTCGCTTGAACAGGCGGCGTATCATCGCAAAGAGGCGGAAAGACTGCTTCCTGAAACGGTCGACGCCTTCTACCTTGGCGCTCTGACGGCCCTTACGGTGAAGGAAACGATGCAGATGTTGGAGAAAGCCCTGACTCTTGATCCCAGACACTATCCATCCCGCCGCCTGCAAGCCTGTACGCTCTGGGCCTCACAACGCTATTTGGAGATGGAGACGGATGCCTTAGCTCTCATCGTCTCCCGACCTAAAGATTCCTTCGGCTATTTCCTCAGTGCCATAGCGCGTTTCGAACAGAAAAAGTATGAGCCCGCACTTCAAGACATTGAGCGGGCGCTACAACTGACGCCGGAGGAGACTGCCCGACGAAGTGAGCTGCTCGACCTGCGATGCCGCATCCATCTGGCACTGGGACAGTACCAACGGGTCGTCTCCGACGCGGATAGCTGTCTCCAGGAATTCCCGGACAAGACGGTCTTCTCCTTCCACAAATTCTGCGCTCGCTTGGGTCTCGGCCAATATGATGAGGCCCGTACAGTATTTCATGGGATCGCAGAAGACAATGACCAGGCAAAGCAGGAACTGATCAACTGGTCCATGAAATATGTCTTTGAGACATTGGCGGCCGGACGAAACTGGCACAAACTTGGCCAGCGGCCTGAAGGCGCCCCGTTCATCCACATGAACGAGGCCGAAGCCAACTACAAGGAATATGCGTCAAAGGGTCGACGACTTATCAGTAAAGGATACGCCGCCAGTTGGTCTCCGGATGGAACGAAATTGGCCTACAGTTCGGGTGCAATCGGCGTTAGTGGGGTGGCCTTGTATGACTTCCAGACGGAGCAGAGCGAGCTACTCATCGTGCCCGGCGAGGATCCACGCTGGTCACCCGATGGGCGTCACATTGCCTTCGTACGGGGTCGACAGAGTTTGGATATGGCCGCGCTGGCATCCGTTGGGCACCTTCGTCTCGGTCAGCGCAGAATGGAGGAAGAAGTTTGGGTCATGCGATCCGACGGCACGGAAGCACGCCGTCTTGCTCTTGGAGCATGGCCGTCATGGAGTCCGGACAGCAAACATGTGTTCTATCACTCTCGGGCAGAAAATGCCCTTTGCAGGATCGCCGCGCACGACCGGACCGCCTCCCCTCAGCGTCTCTGGGAGACGGGGTGGCCGTGGCCCTCCGTTTCCCCAGACGGCCGCCACGTGGCCTGGATCTACGGGGACACCAGATTGTGCATCTCTAATCTCAAAGAACCGACACCACGACCCATCCATATCTGTGACTTTCCCGACTTACGGTTCTACGGGGGCAGATGGGCACCCAGTGGCCGTTGGTTTAGCCTTGGCGGCTACGACCCGGAAGAACAGGCTGGTCTGTGGATATATGATATGATCCAGGGCCAGGCAAAGAAGATGCTCAGCGGCTTGGCGGGTACGGCTCACTGGTCTGCAGACGAAAAATCCCTGGTCTACCTCGTAGATGCGCCGATTCTTGAGCTCTGGGCGGCAGATATCGAGTCCCTCGGCTCCGGCAAAACCTTCGCCGAGCACGACCGGGAGATGGCGGCGTATTACACACGAATGATTCGGGCCTATCCAAAACAGGCCCAGTATTATTTGTCCCGTGCGAGCTGCTACATCAGGTTGAACGAGCTTGAGAAAGCTATTGCAGACGTTGAAAGAGCCGAGCGGATCTCCGACCAGCCAGAAAAGACTGCGAGTTGGCTTGCTCAGTTGAAAGCCGCCTATAAAGCAGGCGGTTCAGTTCAACATGACCTTCTGGCGGGAAATATGTCGTACGACAGCACAACAGATACTTATTCGATTGTGGGATCCGGCTTTGATATCTGGGATGTTTTTGATGAATTCTACTTTGCCTATGCGAGACTGGAGGGCGATGGCTCGATTACGGCAAAGATAGAGAGTGTCGAGCACGTTCACGATTGGACTAAAGCAGGCCTGATGATCCGCAATACACTCGATCCGGCGTCGGAGAATGGGACGGTTCTCATTACACCAACAGGAAGAGTCTTTTTCCAGTGGCGCGATAGGGAAATGGGGAGAACGCGTGGTACAATTACAGACCGCAACAGTATAATGCTGCCGCACTGGGTGCGACTCACCCGCAAAAGCAACCAATTCACTGCTCAACACTCCAGCGACGGAGTGCAGTGGGACGCGGTCGTTGATTCCCAGGACCCCAATAGGCCCACGTCTATCGAGATATCGATGAACGGAACGGTCCACATCGGACTGGCCGTCAGCTCGCATAACACCTGTCGCACGACCGAGGCCCGGATATCCAACGTAACGGTTGCCGGCTCCGTTACTCCCAGCGGCCTGTTCACTCTTTCGCAGGATATTAGTTTTCAAACATTGCCTGATTCCAACAACTAACCATAGCGCATTGATCCGCACATAGATGTACCTGAAATGGCCCCAATTCTTTAATCTACGTAACTTCAAAATTCTCCGAAAAGCCACCTCTTTCAGGGGCTAAAAAACACCCTGATTTTCAGGTGACTTTATGTCTCTAAAATGTCTCCACGAACGTTAATTTTGCCCATATCGAGTCCGAATAAATGTCAATTTTTTGTCAAAATACAAATATTTTTAATAATTTTCCATGTGTAATCGGATTAAGTATACGGTAGCAAATCCTGAGCCGAACAAGATTGAGATAGTAGTTAAGAAAGGCGTCGAACATGTAATTATTTCTAAAACCAACTCAAAGCTTATTGGAAACACTAATTTTATTGAAATATTTTGGGAAGTTACTTTGTATGATTTTCAAAATGTCATTATTTAGAATTTCCAATGTTTTAGTACTTGGATGTAAATATTTATATCATAGAACCAGCTGAATCTCTTGCTCGTTCATTTTACTCGGTTCTTAAAATTTTTCGTATTCCACTCTGAACACTTATTTGCCACTGTCAAATTTTGTAACTCATTTAATCTGATAGAGGTTCCGGTAGCTGGCCATTTAGGTCCAGGCGGTACGCGCCACCACCTTCTGTTGCTAGATACAAATGTTGTCCATCTGATGACAGGACCAAATCTACGGAAGCCCGGTTGATTAGGCCATTGTTGATAGCGTTCCATGTCGCTCCGCCGTCGGCAGAGATAAACACTCCGCTGTCTATGGTGGCCGCGTAGATCACTTCAGGATGAATCGTATCCACCGCAAAAGCACGCACAGTAGTTTCTGGATTCAAACCTGCTGACGAAATTGTCCAAGTCGCACCGCCATCGGTGCTGACCATTACCCCGCCTTTATAGAAACCGGTATAGAGTTTTCGGGCATCGGCTGGATCGACGGCCAGGGAGATCAATGAGGGTGAAGGAAGATCCGGGTCGAATTCGATCAGTTCCAACTGAGAGTTAATTTCGCGAGCAACCACATGCCATGTATCGCCATCGTCTCTTGAACGGTACAAACTACCGGGATGTATGGAAACGTAAATGCTGCCATCCTGTGCGAAGACAAGATCTGTTGCCATACCCTCAGAGAGACCTGTTTGCTGCCAGGTAATTCCGCCATCTTTTGAGTGGAATACACCTCGACCGTCATCACAGGTACCAGTTTCGCTACATTTAACATCTCCCTGAATTCCAAGCACTAAAGAAGGCTTATTTGGTGAAAAGATGATTTTATGCATAACAGCTCCTCCCCCCGCATCCCAAAGACTTGAATCAGCCTGGGTCCAAGTCAGACCACGGTCGTGAGAGATTTTAGGTACTGGCCCTGCATCCGCAATCACAGCAATCAAGCTTTCAGACTCAAAAGGATCGATGGCAATGGCAGATGCTTCCATAGCGCGAGCCACACCTCGCGACATTCCATCCCATGTCTGACCACCATTTTTGCTGATGAATAAGCCACTTCGTGCACTGGCGTACACAAGGGCCGGGTCATTTCGATCTACGGTTATTGTGTGCATCAATGCGCCGGTGTAGCCCTTACTGGCATTGACCCAATTCTGCCCTCCATCTACGCTCAAAAAATTCCCTCCGCCATAGTTGTTTACAAAAATGCGCATAGGGTCACGGGGGTCACACTGCATATCGATGGGAAATCCGGCGACCACATCAGGCGGGCCCCAAAGGGCGATATTAGTCTGTGCCAAACCACTGGAGCCAGCCTGTAACTGCCAGGTGCTGCCCCCATCTTCACTACGGTATAGAGCGTTCACGGAAGCAGCGTAAATAATGTTGGGATCGCTTTCACAAATCTCTACACAGCTAGCGTTTGTCAGAGGCAAAACGCGCTGCCATGAATCGCCACCATCTTCGGTCAGGTAGATTGCACCAATCTCAGGGCCTATGGCCCATACATAGGCGTCGTTGCCCGCCGCTGCGATTAATATATCGGGATTTTGGGGATTCATAGAAAGACTACTAAAGTGAAGCTCATTGGCACGAATACCATTATTTACACCCAATGACTCCCAGGTGACGCCGCCGTCACGGCTGCGCAGAATGCCCACTCCACCGGGTTCTTTCGCATTGGGATCACTGTTTGCAGCTTCACGGTCAAAGATACCAGTGGAGACATAAACAAGGTCATGATCCTGAGGGTGAATCCAGATATATCGGGACAGATTGTCTCCATACCAGATGCGCTGCCAGTTCTGTCCACGGTCTGTAGTTTTGTAAACAACACCTTTGGTCATGTCGAAATTGATTCCGTTCATCAGCTCGTTGTTCCAATCCCAGCTTGAGACCTCGCCCCCCAAGTAAACCACATCTGAGTTCCCACGTTCGACAGCGAAACCACGAACAGTCAAAGAACGTTCACTTATACCGTTACTCATCGATTGCCAGCTTTGTCCGCCATCATCGCTACGATAAACACCACCCCCGAACTGGGTTCCCGCCCAGAGGGTATCGGGGTTGTTGAGATCTACAGTCAAGCTGAAGACAGGAATTCCATCGGCCGATGGGCCAATACGGGCAATAATACCGTTGTTGATAGCGAACCATGTTGCCCCGCCATCGGTGCTTTTAAAAGCACCCGCCAGGGCATCGGTAACATACATCACGTCGGGATTCCGCATATCCATACGGACATCGTAGCCCAATCCACCACTGGGTCCACCTGTATGGACCCAAGTAAGTTCACCTTCTACCGGGGGAGGAGTTACCTGCTCATAATTCAGAACCAGCTCATCCACTTGAAGGACGAGATCCCCCAGCGTCTCAAGTGCAATTCCACCAGAAATTATTTCTTCATCTCTGGTAATCGTCCAAATGATCTCATCATTCAAACGTAGTGTGTGCTCGCTATCGGTTACCTTTATCAAAATTTCCCCCCATTCTTCCTGCGAGAAATTGATGGGTGCATTGGGTAATTCGGTGACATTTCCATTAGTCTCACGCTGCAGGGCGCTAAAACCGTTGCCGATGAGGGTGTGATAAGCTCGGCTTTCTGAGTTGCAATAACTGATAACGAATTCGCCCGGACCAAAGCGGCGTAAACGGACCACGAGCGTGAAGGTACTCCAATCGCCGTCGAGGGCGGCAAAATTTCCCGGTTCGATATGCAGGATGCCTTCCTCTACGTGCGATCCTGGAGTGTGTTGCCAACCCGGCAAGGCAGGATCGTCGAAGGTTTCAGTGAGAGTCTCGGTTTGGGCCTGGAGTGAAGCGGTAAGAGTCAGCCACAAATAAAGCAAAGTAAGCCCCAGTTTTATGCTATTGTTCGGTTGGACTTTTTTCATCAGTCTTTCTCCTTCCATATCATTGCTTACTTAACTCATTATCTTCCAAGATCAATGTCTTTTGACCCATAACTATGTCAGCTATATCCCAGCCCTTTTGATCCATTAATTCAATAAATGCCCGTCGAAACAGTAACCGGACATCCACAGTGATTTTTCCTCGTACTGGAGCCGCAAACGTATAAGTTGTACGATCTCTGCCAAAGGCAGGAATTCGATTGTCACTGACGATTCTTGTCATGGTCCAGTAAGCGGCTGTAGGACGTATGCCTGTCCACAACTGTTCCATCATTTTAGCGTAGGCCGTTCCGGCCAATCCCGCATAATATCCATGATTAGGATCACCTGTTCCACACCACCGGGGTATTGTAGGTCCTTCCAATTGCACGAGAGGTTGTCCATCTGCATCGATTGCTTTTACCCATAAAATTAGATGACGCAACGGAGAATCCGTAGGCACATGATGCCCCGTCTTATCATTGAGTATCTCCACATCTACCCTTAAGACATTATCCTGTGAATTGGCGTTTACCGTTAAAGTCACGGCATTTTGCAGTAGCTCCTTATCCAACGCACCTGGCATGCGATGGCTAAAAATTGTCGCCGGGTTGCGCTTTTTGCCGCCCTTATCAAATCGAGCAAAGTGATCTGTTAAAGCGGTAGGCATGTGACAATCCTGACAAGTCATACCTGTATTAGCATCACTATAAGGACTGGCCAACCACTCTCCAAAGGAGTTGTAAATGGGAACACCCCAAAAGGAGGCTGCGTGACAGGGAGCACAATAGGCACTTTGTTGCTGAATGGGCGAATACGTATCCTCTCCCGGTGCTACATCGTCAAAAGGTCCGGCAAAGAACTGATGCCCGACGGGTGGTCTGCGAAATTCATATGACAATATACCCGGCATATTATCGTAAGGAAGACCTGTGACTTGATTCAAAGTCACATCCCAAATTTTGTGGCAGAAGTCGCATCCGATACCCTCGGTATCCACGCCATTTACATCTACAGGATTTATTCCATAGGGATTTCTGATTGCAGCCGTTGGAACATGACAAGTGGCGCAATTGCCAGCAGTGTTGGGAAAATCCAGCTTATATCCAGGGCCGTAATATGGAACATTTGGATCAGGTGACAATGGAAAGCTGCCGTAATCTCTACTGTATCCATATCGAGTAATTGGACTTACGTTTCCTGAGACATCTGATCCTAAGTACATCGTCAGAAATCGCGGATTCTGCGCAGAATTTGCGTGAGAATCTTGCTGCCATTGATCAAAAGGAAGGTTTGAGGTGGGATCGTTTGGATCAGAATGACAGTTCTGACAATTGTTTGTGTCGCCGGCTTGGGAGAAAGCACGAATCCAGACATAATCATGATTGTCTTCTGTGGTATGAGGGATCAGTACAATTTCAACGTTTTGCGTACCTGGTAAATATTCCTGAGTGCCTTCTATATAGTATCCTGATGCCCAGGCAGTAAGTGTTACGGATTTATCCGGAGCAAGCC